>CXWL01001972.1_pt1 | contig 81117 bp, 70 predicted proteins | sample 590931 | NCBI WGS metagenome assembly CXWL01 (sample SAMEA3498368, study PRJEB10139) | groundwater metagenome | biome: water well; material: biofilm material | place: Germany | collected 2015-04-27
GCTTTTGAACATCGGCAAGCCCATCGACGCCGGGTTACTTTCCATCAAGAATCCCGCCACAGTTTGGAGAGTTCAAATGCTGACCATTGGGGCTTGGCCCGCCCTCGCACTCGTTTTTGGCGTTGTCGCCTGGGTGGTTCGTCGCAGGTAATCCGATTATGAACAGCAAAACGACGCTTCTATTGGCTGCGCTCCTTGCCGGATTGGTTATGGGTTACTACGGACTCCGTCGGCAGGCTCCGGCCGAGTCTTCCGCCTCCACTACACCTTCCGCGAAAACGGAAACGAGTGTCACACGCGATCTTCTTTCGGACTCGTTGGGCAACGTCGTCAAGGTGGCGACCAAACGCGGCAACGACGAATGGACTTTTGAAAAGAAGGCTCCGGCCGACGGCGGCCCAGCGGCGTGGCACATGACCAAACCGATGGAGGCCAAAGTCCTGCCCCAGGAGGTCGATCGCATCGCCCGCGAGGCCGGCAAAATCCAATACGAAATCAGCTACAAACCCGGCGAAGGCGCGATCTCGGCAGCGGAGGCGGGGCTAAGCCCGCCGGCGAGCACCATCACGCTCACCGACGATTCCGGCAAATCCGCGACCATCGAAATCGGCAAGCCGGTATCGGAAAATGAAACCTATGCCCGCAAACTGGGCGACGAAACCATCGTCGTAGCCAAGTCAAACCTTCGCAAATTGCTCAAAGCCAAGCCTCTCGAATACCGCGATCTGCAACTCTGGAATTTCGCCGCCGAGAATGTAACCCGCGCCGAAGCCTGTGAGACGCCTGCTTCGGAAGCGCAGCCCGTCTGTTATTCATTCGTTCGTGACGGCGCGCGATGGATGATGGAGCAGCCCGTCTCCGCCAAAGCCACCGGAAAAGTGGATGAGATGCTCAAAGCCATATCCCGCCTGCGTGTCAGCCAGTGGCAGGATGACGACGCCTCCAAGCTCAAGGTCTACGGCCTGGACCCCGGCGCGCTGCAAATCAGCATCAAGGTCGAAGAGACCGTTCCGGCGCAGCAGAAAGACGTGGAGGAAACCAAAACTGACGCCGCCGCTGCGGAGGAACCTCCGCCCGCGCCACCTGAGAAGCGCATCAAGCAATACAAATTGCAAGTTGCCGATCGCGGCCCCATTGGCGAGGACACCAAGGTTTTTGTGCGCTCCGGCGACGACAATGCCGTGGCGACGATTTTCAAAAGCGCGGCGGACAAGTTCAAGCCGGTGATGAGCGAGTGGCGCGAAATGCAAGTCGCGTCCACCGATGTGACCAAGGCCACTCGCCTCGAACTGAACGTCGGCGGGAAAAGTACGATTCTGGTTCAAAGAGAAGGCCAATGGATTTTCGAGGCTGACGGCGCGACCGCTGAGGCGCACGCCGTTTCCGAACTTCTGGCAGGAATCAAGGGTCTCAAGGCAGTGAGCTTCGTAGAAGGCCCTGGCGCAGGCCCCGCGCCGAGTTTCGATTCGCCCCAGGCCGATATTCGCCTGACGATTCCGGGCGTCGATGGCGTCGAACGGATCACCCTGGGGGGGTACACCGACCCGGCCAAGAAATTCCTCGTTTACGTCCGCCGCGGCGACTCCGGCCCGATCGCCAAAGTGAAAGCATCAGACGTGTTGGCCCTCACCCAGCCGCCCGCCGCCCTGCGCGATCGTACCGTTTTCAATTTCACTCCCGATGATCTCACCCGCGTTGTCATTACTCGAGCCAATGAGTTTGCGGCGGGTAATCGCCAGGATTTCACACTTGAGAAAAAGAGTGGCGTCTGGGCGATGACCTCGCCCACAACCGCACCGGTTCGTACCGAGGCGATCACCAACCTGACGGCCAGCCTCGGGTCGCTGAAAGCCGAGTCTATCGCTGCCGAATCGGGCGAGGCCACTGCCTTTGGTCTCCATGAGCCGTCGGCGACCTTGGCGCTGTCCATTGCTGAGCCTGCCGCTGAGGGCACTGCGAGTGGTGCAAGCGGCGCATCCAAGACGATGCAACTGGCTCTGGCAGAACACGACGGCAAAATCTATGCGAAACGCGGCGACGGCGGCCCGATTTATGAAGTCAACAAAGCGTTCTTCGATCAATTGCGCGCCGAATTCCGCAGCAGCGAAGCGTTCGAGTTCGAACCCAAGGATGTGGAGCGCGTAACCTCGAAATCGGGGGAAGAAGTGAATTCGTTTGCCCGCAAGGCCGGGAAATGGGTCTTTGAGTCTGAGCCAGATTTGCCGATGGATTCCGCCAGGATCGACAAGATTCTAACGGAGGTCAAGGCGCTAAAGTCCGACCGATTCGCGTCCTATTCGTCCAATCCTATTGCTCCCTACGACCTGGAACAACCGCGATTTGAGTTGTCGCTGACTCTGAATAGTCAATCACAACCAGGCGAACACACCATCACTCTTCGCGTTTCCGAAAAAACCGTAAGCTACCAGTCTGCGGCCTCGCCGCCTGTCCCTACCGACGGTGCCAAGCCTCCAGCTCCGCAGCCCGCGACCGCCAACTTCGCCACCCTCTCCGGGCGCGATGGGGTCTTTCTACTCGGCTCCGATGCGGTCAAGAAGGTCTTCGTTCCGCTCGAGGAACTCGAAAAAAAATAACCGTAAGGATTCGCGCCATTCTGAGCGAACGCGAAGAATCTCAGATCCTTCGCTGCGCTCAGGATGACATTACGCTACTATTGTTTACATGCCACTGATTCGTGATGCGGCCGTCGTCCTCGGTCGGCTCGATTATTCTGAGTCGTCGCAGATCCTCGTCCTCTTCACCCGCGAGCACGGCAAGGTCCGCGTGATCGCCAAGGGTGCCAAACGCAGCACCAAGACGCGCTTTGCCCCCGGCGTTGACCTCCTCGACATCGGCACCGTCGTATTCAGTGTGCGGCATGAGCGCGCCGAGGGCCTGGCCACGCTCACCGAGTGGAAGCAGACACAGAGCCTGTCGGCTTTGCGCGAGAGGCTCGATCGCATCAACGCCGCCCAGTACGCCGCCGAGACCACCGCGCGGCTGACCGAAGATTGGGATCCGCATGCCGATCTCTTTGACGAGCTCATCGACACCATAAAGGACTTGTCCGAATCGAAAGACGTGCTCAAACGGGTCGTGCGTTATCAGTTGGTCTTTCTGGACAAGATCGGCTCTCTTCCACGATTCGATGCCTGTGTGAGCTGCGAGCGAGATGCCGAGTTGACGCATTTTTCGTCCTTCGAGGGCGGCCTGATTTGCCGAAGCTGCGAGGTGGGGCGGGTGGAAAAATGGGAAATCGCGCCCTCGACAATTGAGCTTTTGAACCGGTCTGATGGGGACGCCGCTCCGATACTCTCGAAGGAGAGAGATTCGCAATCGGCGTTTTCCGTGCTCAACTACCACATCGCGCATTTGATGGGCATGGAGCCCCGTTTGGCCGAGTCGCTGGTGCCCACCCGCCTTCGCCGCCGTATTTGAGCCGGAAAACGAACCTTTCAGGAGTTCTTTGCCGATAGCCCTACGGAGATTATCATCGCCTTTCGCAATGTTGCGGGAGCTGAAACTCCCGCCCGAATGGATTCGACTTCAACGGTTCGACGGGGTCGAGCGACCAGGGCGGGATCGTAACGCCATTCCAATGGGAGATACACATGGCCAAGTCTACTCGATGGGTTTACTTCTTCGGAAACGGCAAAGCGGATGGGCGCGGCGACCAGAAAGAACTGCTCGGTGGCAAGGGTGCCGGGCTGGCTGAAATGACCCGGATCGGTCTGCCCGTTCCGGGAGGATTCACCATCACCACCGAGGCCTGTGCCGCATACAACAAACGCGGACAGAAGTGGCCCCCAAGGCTTGAGCAGGAGGTTCGCCAAAACCTTCTCAAGTTGGAACGCGCCTGCGGAAAGAAGTTCGGCGGAGGCAAGTCCCCGCTTTTGGTCTCCGTCCGTTCCGGCGCGGCTCGGTCCATGCCCGGCATGATGGAAACCATCCTCAACCTCGGACTCAACGACGAATCCGTCGAGGCCCTCGCCAGGACCTCCGGCAGTCGCCGCTTCGCCTTCGACGCCTATCGCCGACTCATCATGATGTACGGTTCGACGGCCAAAGGTGTCGAGCGCCATCTGTTTGACGATGCCTTCGCGGCCCTCAAACGCGAGCGCACCGCTTCGCGCCTTGGCGCTGCCGCCGACACAAAAATCGCGGATACCGATGTCGATGCCACCGAGCTGGAAACCCTGGTGGCGCGCTTCAAGCAAATCTACCGCGATCACACCGGCCAGGAATTTCCACAGTCGCCCTTCGCTCAGTTGGTGGGGTCGATCGACGCCGTGTTCGATAGCTGGATGGCCGAGAAGGCCGAAACCTATCGACGCGTCGAAAACATCACCGGGCTTGCCGGCACGGCCGTCAACGTATGCCAGATGGTCTTCGGAAACATGGGGGACGACAGCGGCACGGGCGTGGCCTTCACCCGTGACCCCAGCACTGGCGAAAACACCTTCTATGGTGATTATTTGGTCAATGCGCAGGGCGAGGACGTCGTCGCCGGAGTGCGCACACCGCTGAAACTGTCGGAGTTGCACAACCTGATGCCCGAAGTGTACGAGCATCTTGAGGCCGTTCGCGTCATCCTCGAAGTTCACTACAAGGATATGCAGGACATTGAGTTCACCATTGAGCGCGGAAAGCTCTATCTCTTGCAGTGCCGTACCGGCAAGCGATCCCCCCAGGCCGCGTTCCGCATCGCAGTAGAGCATGCCACCAGGCCGTTGCTCGGCGCTCCGGCGGCCAAGCGCTTCGTCAAGAAGAAACTGCTCTCCGCCCAAAATGCAAAAGCGGGACAGGCGCCCATCATCACCAAAGATCAGGCCATGATGCGAATCGCCGCATCGGAAGTGGAGCGGCTGTTCTTCCCTGTGCTTGACCCGTCCATCCCCCCCGCCGAATTGTCGCAGCGTTTGCTCGGCGAAGGCATCGGGGCCGTGCCCGGCGCGGCCTGCGGCGAAGTGGTATTCTCGGCGCAGGACGCCGAGGCTCGGGCGGCCCAAGGTGCGAAAGTGATTCTGGTTCGAAAGGAAACCTCCCCCGAGGACGTGGGTGGTATGCACGCGGCGGTGGGAGTGCTGACCGCGACCGGCGGCAAGACCTCGCACGCGGCCGTCGTGGCCCGCGGCTGGGGCAAATGTTGCATCGTTGGTTGTGAAGCATTGGATGTCGATTACGCCCAAAACCGCATGCACATCAACGGACGGGTCTTGCAACGCGGCGACGCCATCGCGCTGGACGGCTCGACGGGCCGGATTTTCGAAGGTCTCATCCCGCTGGCCCGGCCCGAAGCACCCAAAGAATTTCAGACTCTCCTGGGCTGGTGCGATCAGCGCCGGCGCATGCGCGTGCGGGCCAATGCAGACACGCCCGCCGACGCCGCGAAAGCAATCGAACTCGGTGCCGAGGGCATCGGCCTGTGCCGCACCGAACACATGTTCTTCGAGGCATCGCAGCCCCAGCGCATCCGTAGCGTCCGTGAAATGATTCTCGCCGGCGACGAAGCGGCGCGCGTCCGGGCGTTGGAAAAACTTCTGCCCTACCAGATCGAGGACTTCACCGGGATTTTCAAGGCGATGGCCGGCAGGCCCGTGACCATTCGACTGATCGATCCGCCGCTGCACGAATTCCTGCCGCACCACGATAATCGTCGGGGACAACAAGAAGTTGCAGACGAGATGAATATCTCAGTCGAGGATGTCGCCCGTCGAGTCGAGCAGCTTCGCGAGGCCAACCCCATGCTGGGCCATCGCGGCTGCCGACTCTGCGTCACCTTCCCGGAAATTCTGGACATGCAGGTGCGCGCCATCATCGAGGCCGCGATTCGCTGCGAAGCCAGTGGCGTTCGCGTTCTGCCCGAGATCATGATCCCTCTGAGTATCGACGCCCGCGAATTGGCGCTGCTGATCGCGCGGACCAGGGCCGTGGCCGACGCCTTGATCAAGCAGCACAAATCGAAGCTCAAATATCTCGCGGGGACGATGATCGAAACGCCGCGCGCGGCGCTGACGGCGGATCGCCTCGCGGAGAGTGCTGAGTTCTTCAGCTTCGGCACCAACGACCTCACCCAGCTCGCCATGGGACTTTCCCGCGACGATGCCGGCCGCTTCCTGCCCGACTACCTGAACGAACATCCGCGCCTGCTATCCGAACCCGGAGCGCAAGCGACGGGCGGTCACCACCGTCCCCCCTATCAGGGGGGACCACAGGGGGGTGAGGACGTTCGGACTCCTGCGACCCGCCAATTGGAAATCGCCAATTGGAAGTTGGGTGCCATTCTTCCTTACGATCCTTTCCAGTCGCTCGACGTTGATGGTGTGGGGGCACTCGTACAAATGGCCTGTGAAAAAGGCAACGCGGCCCGCCCCGGCATCAAGCTCGGTATCTGCGGCGAGCACGGCGGCGACCCGCAATCCATCCAGTTCTGCGAACGCGTCGGCCTCGACTATGTCTCGTGCAGTCCTTACCGGGTCCCCGTTGCCCGCCTCGCCGCGGCGCAAGCGACCATAAAGATGAACTCGGGGGGCGCCCAGCTGAATACAAAGAAAGTAGCGAAAAACAGGGCGAAAAGCGCGGCCACCAAGAAGATGAGGCACGCCGATAGAAGATCAAAAAGCCCGCAATCAGCACGATCGGGCAAAAATGCGGCAGTCCCGATACGTGAGACAAGGAAACGCACGACGCTACGGTCGCGCCGTCGAGAACTGTTGGCAGTCTAATTCATTCTGATGCGGACTACACAACAGGTAACTGATCCAAGCGTTGCGTGTGGTTACGCATTAATCACATATGGAGCGCTAAGTGTAATAGTATCGCTAATCCGCCTTTTTCAAATTGGCGGCGGCAGTTCAATCAATCTTCGCATTTATTTGTCCAGTGCAGGAGAAGCTCTAATTGCAATCGCCTCAGGCTTTCTTCTGGTTCTTCGCCCCGAGAGACTTGTGATGGGCATAAGCGCGTGGTGCTGCGTTTTGATTATCAAGGACTTGTTACGCTCTCCATGGAACATGCCTTCGTCGTATTGGTTAAAAGACATGAACATTGTCTGTCATGTACTTTGGAACTTTGCTGCTCCAATGGGTTGTATGGTGGGAGTAATCGCACTGCGGAAAAGACGAGATAGAACTGCTCCCTCAATATCAAAGCTGTCCTGCGCTCGATGTGGTTACTCGCTACGAGGATTGACTGAGCCACGCTGTCCTGAGTGCGGGCGGGTTTATACGCTGGATGAATTTTATCAACTTTGAGCCTTCGGTTATGATCAGGCCATGAAAACGATGAAATTTTGTGCGACATTATTCCTATTCTGTGCGGCTTCGGTCGCGCTGGCGGTCGTTGCCCGGCATGATGTGGCCGACGAGAAGCTGCTTGAGCTGGGCGCGAAGTTTACCGCTGTGGGACAAGTGTTGCCCGACGGAGTCGGAACGCTTATCGCACCCAAATGGGTGCTGACCACGTCTCATGTGGCCACCCTCATTCCCAAGGGTCAGGGAATCGTTCGTTTTGACGGCAAGGAGTACGGGGTCGCCAAAGTCATCATGCACCCGCATTCCACGCTCGGACCGGACCACCCGCCCGAAATCGACATCGCCCTCCTCCTTCTGGGTCAGGAAGTGAAAGGTGTCACGCCTCTGGCACTCTACCGCGAAAAAGACGAGGTCGACCAGAAAATCGCCATTGTGGGGTTTGGCGAAGTCGGTGACGGCAAGGGCAAGCCGCGCCGTTCTGACGGCAAACGTCGTGCAGTGACCAACGTCGTCACCGAAGCCGGGCCGCTTCGCATTTCCTGCACGTTTGATGAGCCTCCCGCCGGCACCGAACTCGAAGGCGTGAGTGCCGCGGGCGACGGCGGTGCGCCGGCGCTGATTCGTCAGGACGCCGCATGGCTTGTGGCCGGGCTTGGCTCGCCATACATGCAAGGCGAGCCTGGACAGTACGGTGTTGTGGATGGTTACACACGCATTAGCACCTTCGAGAAGTGGATCGAAAAGACGATGGCCGACAACAAGTAGCCTCCCCTCTCCCTCACAGGGAGAGGGAAGGGTGAGGGTAAAGTCGTTTGGGGAACTCAGCACTGTTTTTTTGCGTCGGAGCGGCGCGAAGAGTCTCTAATCGACCGTGGGCAATGAGATTTTGAAAGTTGTGCCGGTCTGTTCTGTGCTGGTTACGTCGATGGTCCCGTTGTTTTCGTGGACGAGGTCGCGGACCAGCGCCAGTCCAAGGCCGCTGCAACGCACTTTGCCGTTTTGCCGCGCCGGCTTGGATGATTGAAATGCCTCGAAGATGTTGGGGAGCAACTCTGGTGGAATCGCCGGACCGGTATTTCGCACCTCAATAACGACGCAATTGCCGATTGGATAAGCGTCATCATCCTGCCTTGTTGCCCTGTTGCCTTGCTGCCTGTTTGCCGTAACCGTCATCCGTCCCGAATGCCCCGCGGCCATTGCTTCGCGGGCGTTCAGGAAAAGATTGAACAGGATTTGCCGTAGTTGAAGTGGGTCGGCCAGCACACAGAGTCCTTCCTCGATTTTCATTGCGAAGGAGATCCCGTCTTTTTCGAGGTCGCGACACATGCTGGCCAGCGCTTCGGTCACCGCCTGGCGCAGGTCGGTTTTTTCCCGTTGTTGCGGCTTGGCGGCGCCGAGTTCGAGCATGCGCCCCGACATGGAAATCAGCATACGCGCGTTTCGCGCCGTCACGCCCAGCGCCTTTTTGGCAAACTCGATATCGTTACTTTGCAGCGCGCTGTCCGCGTATGCCAGAATCGGCGTGAGCAGATTGTTCACTTCGTGTGCGATCATGGCCGCAGCAGTACCCAGGCTGGCCAATTGCTGGGCCTGGCGAACCTGGGCCTTGAGCGTTTCAAATTGCGCCGTCAGAACCGCGAAACGATCATCGATGGAGCGAACGGGAGATGCCGATTCCTTCGCGGCCTTCCTTTGTGACGGTGATTGTCGGGTCATAGTCAAGCCGCTTCGCGAGTGATCAATGTCTCGCTATCGGCCCATCCAACGATCCGTCTTCAAAGAATCGATCCCGCATCCCAGCTTCACACTCAGGCGCTTAGCGGCGCGAAGCCTTGGCGAGCAGGTCCACGAAGTACGCTGCGGCTCGTGCGCCCTTGTGGTAGTCGTCGAGGGCGAAAAATTCGTTTGGCCCGTGGGCGTTGCAGTCGGGCATGCAGAAGCCCATCATGATCGAGTCGGCGCCGAGCACCTTTTTGAAGAGAGGCAAAATCGGCAGCGTCCCACCTTCGCGAATAAATACCGGGGGCTTCCCGAAACCCAGCTTGAGCGCTTCGGATGCGGCGTTCATGCCCGGCGTGCCCATCGTGGCCACATACGCGGAGGCGGCGCTGTGATCGTGGATTTCGACCTTCACTCCCGGAGGCGCCGCAGCCATCACGGCCTTGACAAACGCAGCGGATATTTTTGCCGGATCCTGATCGGGCACGATGCGCATGGAGACTTTGCCGAACACGCGGGCGGGGATCACCGTGGATGCGCCTTCGCCCATGTAACCGCCGCCAAGTCCATTCACGTCGAAAGTCGGGCGAGCACCCCGGCGTTCCAGCGTGGTGTATCCCTTTTCGCCTTCGAGGCTCGGGCAACCCATCCCGGTCATGTACGCCTTCTCGTCGAAAGGAAGCGCGCTCATCCGTTTTCGTTCATCGTCGGTGAGCGGGCGCACGTCATCGTAGAAGCCCGGAATGGTAACGCGATTGTCCTTGTCGCGGAGCGATGCAATGATCACGGCCAGTGCGTTGCCGGGGTTGGTGAGCGTTCCGCCGTACGAACCGCTGTGCAGATTCTGCTTGGCGCCCGTGATAACGACTTCCTTGTAAATCAGACCCTTGGTGCCGTAGGTGATCGCGGGCGTGGTCTTATCAAACTTGGGCGTGTCGGAGAGCACGACGTAATCGCAGGCAAGCCGATCCTTGTTCTTCGTAATCACTTCGTCGAGGTTGGGCGATCCGATTTCCTCCTCGCCTTCGATCAGAAACTTGACGCGGATGGGCATTTTCTTGGCCACCTTCATCCACGCTTCGGCCGCGATGAGGTGACTGAGCACTTGGCCCTTGTCGTCCGCGGAGCCGCGAGCAAAGAGATCGCCGTCGCGAAGTGTGGGCTCGAAGGGCGGCGAGTGCCAGAGCTTTTCGTCGCCGGTGGGCTGCACATCGTAATGGCCATAGACCAGAACGGTGGGGCCGCCGTCGGCGGGGCCGGAATCGGCAAAGATGGCCGGGTGGCGCTTGGTCTCAATGATCTCGCTTTTGATTCCGGCGTCTTTGAAAAGCTTGTGGACCCAATCAGCGGCCTTCCTGGTTTCCGCCTTCTTTTCCGGGTCGGTGCTGATACTGGGAATGCGGAGGAAATCCTTGAGCCGTTCGATGTTGGCGGTGTTCTTTTCGTCGATATGGGCGATGACTTTGTCGATCATGGTTTCCTCCTACGGTTCGATCCTTGAGCCTCTCCCCTTTTCAAGGGGAACCTTGCGCCTCCCCCCTTACTAAGGGGGGACCAAGGGGGGTCGGAAAATTCCGAAGTCGCTCAAATTCCGAGCCAAATTCTAGCGGCAGGCACACCGCCACGCTACTTTGCCGCTTACGGGGTTCAGGATTGGGATTCAGGGGGCAAGGTGGAAAGGAAAACGAGCAGCCGGGAATGCAATCAATACCGCAACTGCAAAGGTGCGAGTCGCACGGCAAAGCGGCAGGTCGTGGGGCCCCACCGGGGCCGAGGGTTGTAGCCACGGGTGGAGCGAAGCGGAACCCGTGGTAGCTGATCGACCCCCACGTCCCGCCCCGGAGCGGGTGGAGGACCGCCAACAGCTTCAATCAGAAGTACCGCGACTGCAAAGGAGCGGTGTTGGCCGCCGAATTCCAATATCCACTCGTGATCCTCTCCCTACTCAACGAATGGAGAGTGTTTGGCTCCCGCGTCGAACCACGCGCGAACCTTCATCTCCGTTTGCCGATTGAGCTTGGTTATGCTGTTTTGAACCAAAACCCCCTCGGCCCGGCATCGATCGATCAACTCGCGCGACGTAACCCCCAGCTCCCGCGCCAGCTCCTTCACTTTGATCCCCTTGTTGCCTCTTCGCTCGTCTTGTTCGTCCATGCCTGGCATTATCCACATCCGAACCCCGAGCGTAAGCGAATGGGTGACCTCACCTCCGACCCATAACCATCGCGGATTTTCCGCTTGCAGAATCCCTTGCCGAGTTGTTACAATTTCCTCCCTGTGACCGCCGCCCGATCCCCTGGGCGCGTACCCCTTTCACCCGCGCCGGGTCAGGCCAATAGCGTCCAACTTGTACCTGTCGATCGGCGAGGGTTTCGTCAATGGCGCAAATGCAACACTCCAATACCTCCTTCAACTGCCAGCGCGGTATGTCCGAACCCCGAGCGCCAGCGAGTGGGCGGCCTTTCAGTACCGCGACTGCCAAGGAGCGGTGTTGGGCGTCGAAAAGCGCGGGGCGGCCCCGCCGTCCCGAACCCCAAGCGCAAGCGCGGGGCGGTACACTCGGTCGAGGGGAAGCCACCGCCCGTCGCTCGCGCTCCGGGTTCCGATGGGAACGCAGGCGCGGCGCGGGGGCGGTATGTCGGAACCCCAAGCGCCAGCGAGCGGGCTATCCCCCGGCACAGCAGCGGTCTTTTGTCACCATGCCACACAACAGATCCCGCCGACGCGGGTTTCTGAGCAGTTTTATGGCCGTAACTACAACCAAAAGGAGCGCATCAAAATGACCACAAATAACAAGTCAACGAACATTGGATATATTTCATATTCAATAGTGAATATGATTGTCAAATTCTTTGATATATCATGCCTCAGCAAGTATGCCGCAGTTACTGCAGTTCTAGGAGCTTCTTATTTCGCAGGCAGTAAAGCCTATGCCGATAAATTCGTAAACAATACTATGGATTATACAACCATTAATGCAACAATCGCATCTGCCGTCTCCGGCGAAGACGTCCATTTCGCCGCAGGAACCTATCAACTTCCCCAAGTCCAAGGTGCAAAATTTTATTTAAACAATCAAGGAGTTGACTTAGTTGCCGATGGTAGCGTAATATTGAGAGGAGCAACAATTACTTCAGGAGCCGTTGTTGGAATAGGTTCAATCGATAGTAGATTATATCAATTCACAATTGAAAATGCTGCAAAAGGAGTAATACTTCATGCTAATTTTGATCCTTCTTTTCCGATTATTATTCAAGGCAACACAATCCAAAACGTCGATACAGGAATAAGCTGGGATAACGTAGACGTCGGCGTCGGAATAGACAACTCCTTTCCGTCCGTAATCGTCGATGGGAATTATATTAAAGCCGTTTTTGCAGGAAGTATCTTTGACAACCAATCTAATCCTCAATCTGAAACAACAGCTTGGGCACAAGTTTCTAACAACACTTTTGAGCAAGTTTCTGCCGTTGTATATGCTCCTCCATCTTATGGATTAGTAACCGCTGCAGGATCTACAGTTATAGTTCCTGGACTAGGTTATTTTAGTGGTAATCTCAATATCGATAATAACGCAGTAACAGTGCCTGGAAGTGTAATTAATGGAACTCCAGGACCAATATCCAACACCGCGTCTCCAGGTTTCCCAGATGCAAACGGTGAAATGAACATAGCAAACTGCAGAGATACGAATAGTTGTACTAACGGAGGTTTTGTAGAATATTTTTCAGAAAGATGGGGCGGCAACAACGTCTCAAGCGAAGACTCAAACGACGCGGTCGTAAGTTGGTCAAGAAGACCAATATTCAGAAAACCAGGAAATGGTCCATCTTCACCATTCATAGGGGTAGGAAAATGTAAAAAAATCGATGGCTCAGATAGAGGTTACTGCGGAGCATTTTTACCAATGGGAGATGTAAATGGAGATGTAATCTTAAATGACATAGACCAATCCGCACTTTTAGCAGTCATGACAGAAAACGGCGTCCCAGCAACTTTAGAAAACAGAGCAGTTTTCGATTTTGACGGCGACGGCGATATTGATTCTCACGACTTGGGAGAATTCACTAGAGGTTACGTCGGACAAAACCCAGCCATCCCCACAGCATCATCCTGGGGACTTGCTAATCTAGGTTTACTAACTCTAATCGGCGGAACACTAGCCCTAAGACGACCGCCCGTCGCTGGCGCTCGGGGTTCCGAAAGAGTTATCGCCTGTCGCTTGCGCTCCGGGTTCGGTATTGAATATCACTAAATGATCCGAACCCCGAGCGCCAGCGAGTGGGCGGTAGTTCATCATTCGGACCACAACCTCGGCGAAACTATTCCGATCCGCGGCAAAGCAATATATCCAGTCGCCAACACCAGGGTTGTTTTTGACTAAATTCCAAGAAGCGCTTCCATTTCCTTCAGCTCGCTTCGCTTCTTTTCATATCCGGCGAGAGCCGCACGAACCTTGGCAACTTCCTCTTCTGGTTTCGCCTGGAGTAGGAATTCTACCTTCTCTACGAGTCGGATGAGCGTGATGATCTTAGTGCGCCCGTCGATTTTTGAAATAATATCCTCTGCTGGTACGATCGCCGTGCGGGAGCCATTGGGGCTACGCGTAAAGGTATATCGCTCGCCGTTTCTTGTTTCCATGCGAACGAGGAACTCTTTGCGATCCAGGCGGTGCTCGGTGATTATCTGGTCGGAAAGCTTTTCATCGCCATCGATGCTCGCGTTTACCGCCAGCATCATCGCTTTTTGAGGTCGCCGCCAGGTTTTTTGAGCCATGATTCACCTTTCCTTTTCTTTAACCGAAGATAATATATCTTATCGGATACTTAAATCAACTTCGAGCATATATTTGTTTATGGAATTAGATACGCCAGCCTGGGCGGGGTGGCCCAAGTTTTCAACCTTGGGGCCACGATTTCAAATACCCTTTACCGCGATCGCATTTCTCCACAAATCTGCGCGCGCCGCACATGTTATATGGAGTGATGGACACAAAGAGCAAAACCACCCACCATTCCTCAACACAAGGGCTTGGACCCCCTATATGTCGTACCCAAACGCATCCCTACCACAACGCGAAAAACAATATTTTTCCAAACGAACCCAAAGATAAGATGGGTAGTCTCTGGCTTGCGCCTTGCTGCACGCAAGAAAACGCTTGGCTTCTTTTGGGGGATTGAGTTTTTGGACTTTTGGACTTTTGGACGTTTGGACGTTTGTCTTTACGTGCGCTCAAAGATGGTGGCCACTCCCTGGCCTACGCCGACGCACATGGTGGCCAGTCCCCGGTGGGCGCCTCGGCGTTTCATTTCGTGGAGTAATGTCGTGGTGATACGGGCACCGCTGCAACCGAGGGGGTGGCCCAGTGCGATCGCGCCGCCGTTGACGTTGACGCGGGCGGGGTCCATGCCGAGTTCGCGCATGCAGGGAATCGCCTGCGCCGCGAAAGCCTCGTTGAGTTCGAAGAGGTCGATGTCCTTGATGGTCAGCCCGGCGCGCGACAGGGCTTTCTGCACGGCCGGGATCGGGCCAAGTCCCATACACGAGGGATCGACGCCGGCAGTCGCGGACCGACCAACGACAGCGAGAATCGACAGGCCTAAACGCTTCGCGGTTTCTTCACTCGCCAGAAGCAAGGCGGCCGCACCGTCGTTGATGCCCGAGGAATTTCCGGCCGTTACCGTGCCGTCTTTGGCAAACGCGGGCGGGAGCTTGGCGAGCTTTTCCATGGTGGTGTCGTGGCGCGGGTGCTCGTCGCAGTCTACGACGATGGCTTCGCCTTTGCGCTGCGGGATTTCGACGGGCACGATTTCGTCGCGGAAGCGGCCCGACTCCATCGCGGCCTTGCAGCGCATTTGAGATTCAAAGGCGAAGCGGTCCTGCTCCTCACGGGTGAGCTTGTATTTTTTCGCGACGTTTTCGGCGGTTTCGCCCATCGAATAGGGATGATGTGCGGCTGCGAGTTTGGGATTGGTGAACCGCCAGCCAATCGTGGTGTCGTACATTTCGGTTTGACGGGAGAAAGGTTCGGCGGACTTGGCCAGGACGAACGGGGCACGGGTCATGCTCTCGACCCCTCCGGCAATCATCACGTCGCCGTGATTCGCTTCGATCATGCGGGCGGCGATGTTGATGGCATCGAGGCTCGATGCGCAGAGGCGATTGACCGTCGAGCCGGGAACAGAATCAGGCAGGCCCGCCAGCAGAGCGGCCATGCGGGCGACGTTGCGGTTGTCCTCTCCGGCCTGATTAGCCGCGCCAAAGTACACGTCGTCGATGAGTTTTGGGTCGATGCGGATTCGCTCGACAAGCTTGCGAATCACCAGCGCCGCAAGGTCGTCGGGCCGCACGCTGCTCAGCGCGCCGCCGTATCGGCCAACCGGGGTCCTAACCGCATCGATGATGACTGTTCTTTGCATGACATGGATTGTATCGCGACGATGGAACAAGGTAAGTTCGTTGTGTTGCGTCAGATCAACCCGGAGGGTTGACAGAAAGTAGCCGGAGGTCGAAGCGAAGCGCAGACCTCCGGATCGGATTGCTATAGTCAGAACGCACCCTGAAGGGGTGCAAGAGAATGATTTGGCCGTTTTAGCGAATATCTTGCACCCCTTAAGGGTGCTGATTTTTAGGGATTTCCGGGGGTATCGTCCTTCGGACTCAACCCCCGGCTACTATCTTTGACCCCTTTGGGGTCTTTTGATTGCGACCTCAACCAGCGGAATCGAACCAGCGGGAGGGAAGGTAACGGTCGGGGGCGACAGTGGAATTGAGTTCGGTGAGGAGGCCGCGGACTGTACGCGGGCCGATTTCTTCGGACCAGGTCAGTGGGCCTTTGGGGTAGTTGGTGCCGAGTTTCATGGCCGTATCGATGTCTTCGCGGGAGGCGACGCCTTCGTCGAGTGCGAGTGCGGCTTCGTTCAGAATCGCGGCCAGGCACCGGGCGACAATGTACTGTTCGGTGCTTCCGGCTCGGGAAGCGCCGGCACGCTCGCTGAAGGCATTGATTGCGCCGGAAAGTAGCGGGCTTACATGGAAGCTGCGGCGGCCCACTGGGTAGGCCGAGAGAGGCTGGTGGCCCGTCTCATAGGAATAGAATCCGCGATTCGTTTTGCGGCCCAGGTGACCTTTGGCAACTAAGCCGCGTTGGATTTCGTGTGGGGCGAATCGCGGATGGCGCTCCATTTGTTCCCATACGGAGGTGCTCACGGCGAGATTGACGTCGAGGCCTACGAGGTCCATGAGTTCAAACGGCCCCATCTTGAAACCGCCCTGCGTCCGCATGACGTTGTCGATTTCATCCACCCCGGCCACGCCCTCACCGAGCAGGCGAAGAGCTTCGAGGTAGTATCCGCGGGCGACGCGGTTCACGATGAAGCCCGGCGTGTCCTTGGCAACCACCGCCGTTTTGCCCCACGATTTCGCTATGGCCACGCCTGCCTGAACGGATTCGGGCGAGCTTTTCATGCCGGCAACGATTTCGACGAGCGGCATGAGCGGTGCGGGGTTAAAAAAGTGCATGCCGATGACGCGCGACGGATCGCGGAGAGCTTCGGCGATTTTGCTCACCGAAAGCGACGAGGTGTTGGTGGCAAGGATCGCGGCAGAGGAGAGTGTGGCTTCCAGTTCCCGAAAAACCCTCTGCTTAATGTCGAGGTTTTCGATGACGGCTTCGATGGCCAGCTCGCCGTCTTTGAGCGTCTTGATCTCCGGGGTCGGTCCGATCCGCCCAAGAACTGCGTTGCGTTCGAGGGGCGTCAGTTTCCCCTTTTCGACGGATCGGTCGAGGTTTTTTCCAATCCCTTCCATTCCGCGTTGAAGCACGTCGGCATTGAGGTCGACCAGGAGGACTTCATAACCATGAGAGGCCGCGATTTGGGCGATCCCCGCGCCCATCGTACCGGCACCTACAACCACAACAGTCTCGATTTGAGCCGAAATTGCCATGATTCAGGTGCCAGAAAATACAATGCGATCCGGCTCTCAGCCTACAATTTGGCTTGACAGGGGATTACTCGTTTGGTTATACTACAAGCCCGTACATTTCAGACCGGTACTTTTATGGGCGGAGGGAGAGCCATGCAAGTCAACCTGTTAAGCGGATGTGTTTTGTCGTGCCTTATTCTTGCAGCCTGGGACAGTGTCGCTGTTGCCGAGCCGTGTGCCTGCAATTCCGATGTCAGTAACCTTGGGGGAGTCGGCATCAACATTATTGACGTCGCTGTCGTGCGCGATTGCATCAACGGGATCTGCGGGCAATGCGTGAACTCGTGCGACGTGGATTGCGATGGAGACGTGGATTACTACGACGCGGGCGTGGTAAGCTGTGCCTTCAATGGCAATCCGAACTGCTGTGCGGAGGTTGACGGGGCGTGTACCGGTGCGAACAACGCTACGCCACCATGTGTTGTAACGACGGATGATTACTGTTCGGTTTTTTCGGGAACATGGCACAGCGATCTGTCAATCTGTCAGGGAGACACCGCCATTGATATTCCGGCAGCTTCCACCTGGGGCATGGCCGCCCTCACCTTAAGCACTCTGATTGCCGCCACGATCGTACTTCAGAGACAACGCCAAGTCCGCCCGACGTGAATTCAACCGAAGTTGAGCCATCCTCGATCCGGCGCGTCGCATCGGTTATGATGGTCGCTCCAAAGCGAAGGAGCGAACATGAAGCCGCGTGTGGCGATCGTATTCGGAAGTGATTCGGACTGGCCGGTGATGGAAACGTGCGTCGCACAGCTCGTAGCGTTCGACGAACGTCCCTTCGTCGAAGTAATGAGTGCCCATCGAAATCCTGATCGCGTAGCGAAGTTTGCCACTGATGCCGAGGTCGACGGCATCGAAGTCATCATCGCCGCGGCGGGCATGAGCAATGCGCTGGCCGGAGCGGTGGCCGCCCATACATGCCTGCCTGTCATTGGAGTTCCCCTCGCCAACGGGCCGCTTTCGGGCTTTGACGCATTGTTGTCTACCGTTCAGATGCCGCCGGGAATTCCGGTGGCGACTGTTTCGGTGGGGGAGGCGGGGGCGAAGAATGCGGCGTTGCTGGCGATTCAGATTATTGCGCGGCACGACAAGCGGCTGGCGGATGCGTACCGCAAATTCAAAACCGATCAGGTCCAGGCGGTCGAGCGGAAAAATGCCGCGTTGCAACAGTCGATAAAGAAAACAAAATAGCAGAGCTTCAATCCGGCCGGCACCCAATCGCGGGTTTGATGCCGTCTGGGATTCGAATGTCTTTACCCTCACCCCTGCCCCTCTCCCTGCGAGGGAGAGGGATTATGAGGGAGCCGTGCGGCGGAGTAAGCAAATGAAGTTGTCGGAATTCCTTGCGGAGCAATTGGACGGATCGCGAGATTGGACGCTTCGGTTGATTGCCGATCTGAAGGGTGACGACTGGACATTTCAGCCCGCGCCTGGATTGGCCCATCCGCTGTGGACTTGCGGACATCTGGCATCCTCGGAGCATCTGCTCATCCAGGTTCGATGCCTGGGTACGAAAGGTCTGTTGGATCCCGCATTTTCTGAGCATTTTCCCATGGGCGGGCCGGTGAAGTCGGTACGCGAACACGATTATCCGCCGGTGGCGGTCGTCCTGGAGACAATGAAAAAAGTACACGAGCAAACGCTGCACGCGATTCGAGGCATGAGCGACGCGCTGCTGGCCGAGCCTGCGTTCGCTGCCGATGGCAAGACTCCGCACCCGCACTACCGCGACAAGGCCGGCGTGGTGGCGCATTGCAGTCGGCACGAGGCATTCCATGCAGGGCAGATTGCGTTGGTTCGGCGGCTGCTGGGAAAGTCCTTTCTGCGTTAGTCGGGTCACTGCTGATGGAAATCCAAATCCTCTTTCTTGGTCCTGCCCGCGATCTCGCAGGAGTGGAATCGGTGTTGGTCGATGTACCAGAGGAGACAACTGCGGCCTCGGTGCGAGCGGTGATTTCCGCGAAGTTTCCGCGAATCAAGGCCGCGCTCCCTACGATGCGCATGGCCGTCAATCAATCGTTTGTGTCCGACGAATACGTGCTGCGTGCCGGGGACGAAGTGGCACTGATCCCGCCGGTTTCAGGAGGCTGACGCCATCGCCGCGTGGATTGAATTATTCGATGGACCATTGCCGCTGGAGCGCGTGCTTGAGTTTGTCAGCGGCGATTCATCGCTGGGGGGCATCGTCGCCTTTCATGGGGCCACCCGTGGAGAGAGCGATGTAGAGCACGGTTCGCTCACCAGCCTGAATTATGAGGCGTATCGTGGAATGGCCGTGGAGCAGATGAGTGAATTAGTCCGATCCGCGATGCAGCGATGGATGGCGGTGCGGATTGCCATGCTGCATCGACTCGGCCCCGTCGGCGTCGGAGAAATTTCGGTGGCGATTGCCGTGGCGTGCCCGCACCGTGCAGAGGCGTTTGAATCATGCCGGTGGTTGATTGATGCGCTCAAGCGCGATGTGCCGATCTGGAAGAAGGACGTTTTTGCGGACGGTTTCACACGCTGGGTCGATCCGACGCAAAATATCGGTGGCCGTCATTCTGAGCGCAGCGAAGAATCTTGCTGATCCCCGTCGATCGAGATGCTTCGCTTCGCTCAGCATGACAAAAGCGTGCTTGATGACAGACCTGTGCTTGATGAAGCGATAATGAGATATGGCTCGCCGGCGCCGAAAGACTTTGCCCGCAACGATTGTGCTTCCTCCACGATGGCGGCGGCATTTGACACTGCTGGTGGCTGCGCTGGGCCTCGCTGCTGCGGTCGTATTCGAGCGCTCCGGGCTGTGGCCGAACGGCCAGACTCCGCACGTTGTCACTCCAGACCCGGTCGATCAAGGCGACATCGCCCGCTATCACGATCAGACCTTCGGCGTGGTCCACGTCGTTGACGGCGACACGATCGACATCGACGTGCCCGATTTAGGAAACGGAAAATCCAAAACTCGCATTCGACTGTGGGGCGTGGATTGTCCTGAAATTGCTCATGGCGGGCAGAACACCATGCATTTTGGGCCGGAGGCCACCGAGTTTGCAAAAAAGACTCTCAACGGGCGCGAGGTACAGGTGGTGCTCTCGCCCAAACGAACTAGGGATCGATATGGACGTCTGCTTGCGTATGTGTTTTTGGAACGCGGTGGGACGATGTTCAACGAACTGCTTATCGAAGAAGGGTATGCGTATGCCGATCCACGCTTCGATCATCACTACGAGACTCGTTTTGCCGCCGCCGAACGCCGGGCACGGGAGGCACAGGCCGGGTTGTGGAGTGGAGTGAAACTTGCCGACATGCCTAAATGGCGTCAAAAGCGAGAGAAGAAACAAAACGGTGCAGATACAACATTACCCAGCGACGATCACACTCCTTAGGCATTCCGAATCCGTCAAATCATAATGAAAAGACTTGTGAACCATGAAGGGCACGAAGAAGGCAAGAATAGGAAAACAAATTGGGGTCTGTGACTGTTCCGATAGTGTCACGGTCCTCCAACGGTGCGATGCTTACTTCGACTTTCGGCTTCCCATTCGCAGCCCTTGTCATCAATACCGCGAACCGCGAACATGCGTTGATGAAACTCGCAAAACGTGTTGAGGAAATGGCGGAGTCGGCAACTCTGGCGGTATCGGCCAAGGCCGCGCGGATGAAAGCGCAGGGGCTCGACGTGGTAAGCTTCGGCGCGGGCGAGCCGGACTTCGACACGCCGGCTCACGTCAAGCAAGCCGCCATCGAAGCGCTCCATTCCGGCAAGACCAAGTATCCCAATCCTGCATCCGGGCTTGCGTCTACAAAGAAGGCGATTTGCGACCGACTCGCGAAGGATCATGGCCTGTCGTACGCACCGGAACAAGTGGTTGTAACTTCGGGCGGAAAAGACGCCGCCTATATGGCGATTCACGCCTTGATCGAACCTGGTGACGAGGTGGTGATCCCTGCTCCGTATTGGGTCAGCTACCCGGAAATGGTGCAATTGGCGGGCGGGAGAAGCGTTCACGTTCATGGCCCGGAGGAGAACGACTACAAACTCACGCCGAAGCTGCTGGAATCGGCGATTACTCCGCGCACACGCATGGTGATTCTCAATTCCCCGTCGAATCCCAGCGGGGTCACGTATCACCCGGACGAGATTCGCGGCCTGTCGGCGGTGCTTCGGGGAAGAGACCTTTGCGTGGTTTCCGACGAAATTTACGACCGGCTGTTATATGGGGGGCAGAAGACACTCAGCTATGCGGCCGTGAACGAAGCGGCCTATGCACAAACTCTGACAATGAACAGTGCGTCAAAGACGTATGCCATGACCGGTTGGCGGCTGGGCTATGCGGCCGGACCGGTGGAGGTCATCAAGTCGATCGCCAAACTTCAGTCGCAATCGACCAGCGGTGCGGCCACGTTCAGCCAGATCGCCTATGCCGCGGCGCTGAGCGGGGGCGACGATGTGGTCGAGACCATGCGGGTCGAATTTGAGCGCCGCGGGAAATACATGTGGGAGCGGCTCACGAGGATTCCCGGAGTGCGCTGCCCGCGGCCAACCGGCGCGTTTTACTGCTTCCCCAATGTTTCGAACACTTTTGCCGGGTTGGGCGTGAAAGGCTCTCTGGAGTTTTCCTCTCGACTTCTTGACGAAGCCAATGTTGCCGTCGTGCCGGGCGTGGCATTTGGCATGGACGCTCATGTCCGATTGTCGTTTGCCACCAGCATGGAACAAATCACCAAGGGTCTGGACCGCCTGGAATCATGGCTTCAACGCGGAAAACAATAGAGTCCGTGTCTATACCGCGGCGGAGGCTGCATTTTGACAATCTGTCAGAAGTGCTCGAAGACGTTGGCAGGATGCGCACCTGCGACCACCGTTCCGCGGGGAACTGGACGCTCGCGCAGGTTTGCAAGCACCTTGCCGACACGATCCACGGATCCATCGACGGGCTTGTCCTGGGCGGTCATCGGCTGAGGCGGGTGTTCTTTGGCCGCCGGATTCTGGCCTGGACGCTGAAGCACGGTATCCCGGCGGGAGTGACGCTCGACCCCAAGCTCAACCCTCCCTCCGACTGCGATTTTGATGCCTCATTCGACGAATTGAAATGTGCGATGGAAAGATATACAGCTCACCGGGGTCGCTTGAAACCGCATCCCATTTTTGGCCGCTTGAATCGAAACGACTGGGATCGGCTGCACTGCTTCCACTGCGCCCACCATTTGAGCTTTATCATTCCAGACGAATCGAAGTAGTTTCCACCCTGAGCTTGTTTCTTGTTCACCGCTGATTCACTTTTTTTCAGGGTAAAATTATGGGGCCAAGCAATGCCAGATTGACACGATCGTTTTGGCGGACTGGTGCATTTCAACCGGTCCACCTACTTTTTTCGCTTTGCCGTAACTCTTGACGATGAAATGATTTATGCGTTCCCATCCCTTCCTGGGTCTTTGGTACGCTTCATGCAACCTCGATGGCTGTGACCGCGGAATGGTCTGCGGTGAAGAAGAAATAACTTAGACAGGAGGTGAGTCGTTATGTTTGATCAACTGGCAACCAGATGGGCGTTTCCCGATTTGAGGCGACAGATCGACCGTGTCTTCGAGCAAGTCATGGAACCAGGCAGTAGCTCCACGTTCGGCGTTCGAGCGTTCCCTGCGCTCAACGTCTGGGAAGATAACGAATGCGTGTTTGTCGAGGCCGAACTCCCTGGCGTGGATATGGGTGACATCGAAATCAACGTCGTAGGCGGCGAACTCTCCATCAAGGGCACTCGCCGTCAGCTCACTAATGGAAACGGTACCCCAACGTTTCATCGGCAAGAGCGCGTAGTGGGTGAGTTTTCGCGGTTCTTAACGCTGCCTGATGCAATCGACGCCGACAAAGTCGAGGCCGTTTTGAAAAACGGCGTCCTGACTATCAAACTGCCCAAAGCAGAAGCGGCCAAACCAAGGCGCATTCAGGTTCAGACGCGGTAAATGGTTGTTTCGGTCAAGGGGCGAAGAACGCCCGAAATCAAAAAATCGAATGGAGGTGCATGGTTTATGGCAACTGTAATGCAACAACGCGAGAACAATACGCCAGTGCAATCGGTGCGAACGTTGGGCACTCCGATGTTCTCACCAAGCGTGGACATACTGGAGAATGCCGACGAACTCACGCTCGTGGCTGACGTGCCGGGCGTAGCGCCCGACAGCATCGACATTCAATACGAGCAAGGCGAGTTGACCCTTCGAGGCAAGGTAGTGCCGCGCGGCGTGCAACAACCCTTCCTGCTCAGCGAGTACAGTGTTGGCGACTTCTATCGGGTATTTCAGCTTGGCGAAGGCGTGGACAACGCCAGGATCACCGCCGAAGTTGCTAACGGGGTGTTAACTGTCCATCTTCCGAAAGTAGAGCGAATGAAGCCTCGCAAAATCACGGTTCAAGGCGCGTAACCATCCGCCTTCGACAAGAATTGAGCCGCGAATTGCAACCATTCCCTGGATGCGAATCGCGGCTCAGAGTTTATTCGGATTGGGCCGGTCTATTTTGTCGCCGGATCGCCGGATGTTCGAGCGTCACTGACAATGAGCCCAAAACGGTCGCCCACCGTAAGGGTGGTTTTTCGTTCGACACGCTTGCGAAGATACTTAACGGTAGCCTCCGTCCCAACTGGAGTGAATCCCACGACGCGGATCAAGTGATCCCGATTTTCGATAGGCGTGCCGTTGAATTCGATCACCACGTCGTCGGGATTCAAGCCGGCCAGCGCCGCCGGCCCATCGCTGGGCTCTACCCTGGTGATGCGTGCACCTCGGGCGCGACGAAGATCGGCGACCCGGGTCGAAGTGGGAGGATCAACGTCGTCAACCCCCACGCCGAGATAGCCATATCGAACGGCCTCGCCACTCTTGAGCATGTCCAGAATACGATGCGTGTTGGTGTCGATGGGGATTGCAAAGCCCAGGCCCTCGTTGACGCCGGAGCTGGTTTGGATGGCCGTCACCACGCCGATGGCCTCGCCGTCGAGATTGAACAGCGGCCCCCCGCTGCTGCCGGGGTTAATCGCAGCCGAAGTTTCAATCAGGTTGCCGTAATAATGAACGATGGTGTCCTCGGCGATACGGTCGGTCATGTCACGGCCCAGCGCGCTGACCACCCCATACGTGATGGACGGCTGACCGGTGCGATTCGCCAGACCGAAGGGGTTCCCGCAGGCAAAAGCCCACTGGTTGACGCGAAGTTTGGCGGCGTCGCCCCAACGAATGGCCTGCAAATTCTTCGCATTGATGCTGAGCACGGCGAGGTCGGATCGTTCGTCCTTTTGAACGAGCGTCGCATCGTGGGTTGTTCCGTCGTATAGAGTGACGCTGAGCACGTGGGCGTTGTCCACGACGTGCATGTTGGTGGCGATGAAACCATCGGAGTCGATGATGAAGCCGCTGCCCTGGCTGACGGGGACCTTTACCCTTGTGTCCGACTCCTTGCCGGTTCGCACCTGATAGGCGCGGACGGCCACGACGGAAGGACGCACCCTATCCGACAATTCGACAAAGCTGCGTTCCAACGCTTTCATATCGCCGATGGAATACCTGGTGTTGGCTTGTGATTGAGCGAGTGCGGAACTACAAGAGACGAGGAGGATTGCTGCGGCGAGAAATCTCGTTGAGATCATACCGAGAACTCGTTTCCGTGAACTGCGTTTCATGAACGCCACTCGCCGCAAAAAAAGGACAGCCTGAAAACCCACCGGCACCGGGGATTATAACCGCTTCCTGTGGAAAAGCACGAAAACTTTGAGAAAATTTGGCAAATAAACGGGCGAGTTTTGCTTGAACCAAGCCACCTTTCACAAGCTGGATTTCGATTCCATCCTCACCGTGCTCGCCTCACATTGTGCGACGAGCCTGGGGAAATCCCTTGTCGAAAAACTCTCCCCTGCCACGAAAACCCACGTCGTCCGCGATTGGCTTGGCCAGGTCCGGGAACTTTCGCTGGCTGTTATCGACCATTCCTATCCTCCGTTTGGAGGCGTTTATGACGTTCGTGACCACGTTCGAGCTTCGGGCTTTCCCGCCCCGCTAGAGGCCGAGCAACTTTCTAAAATCGCCGACACACTCGCGGCGACCGCGCACCTTCGAAAATGGCTGGAGACGATTGCTTGCGTTGCGCCCTCGTTGGCCAGGCTGCTCGACCGCGTCCTCGACCTGAGCGAGATTGGGGTTGCCATCCATGAAGCCATCGATGAGCGGGGAGAAGTGCGCGACCACGCCAGCCCGCGATTGGGATCGATTCGGCGAACGATCGAGGAATCCAAGGCGAGGGTTCGCAGCGTCTTCGAACGGCTGGTTCGCCAGTCGGGATTGACCAAGCTGCTTCAATATGGCGGAACCACGTTTCACGACGATCGCATGGTTCTGCCCCTCAAGGCCGAATATCGCGGGCGGGTTCCGGGGATCATCCATCGCAGTTCGGATTCCGGGGCGACGCTCTTCATCGAACCGGCCGAGTCGGTGGAGCTTAACAACACGATCGTCCGACTCCGCGACGAGGAAAAAAAGGAAATCACGCAAATATTGAAACACTTGACCCAGCGCATTCACTTGAACGCGCAGGCTATCATTGGAACGCTTGGCGGACTGGCCGTACTCGATCTTGTGGCGGCCAAGTGCCGCTACGCAAAAAAAAGAAAATGCGTTTGTCCGGAAATTGATGAGGCGGGCCGTCTCGAACTTCACGAGGCACGGCACCCGCTGTTGCTGGAGTTGTTCGATGAGCAGGCGGCGCCCGGAGATGCAAAACGCGAAGTGGTGCCCATCGATATCCGGCTTGGCGATGACTTCGATGTGCTCATCATGACCGGCCCCAATACGGGCGGAAAAACCGTCACACTCAAAAACGTCGGGCTCCTGGCGCTCATGACGCAGTGCGGCATTCCCATTCCGGCGCGGGAGGATTCGCGGATGCCGGTATTCAGCCAGATTTTCATCGATATCGGCGACGAGCAGAGCCTTCAGCAATCGCTGAGCACGTTTAGTTCGCACCTATCCAACCAGTTGGAAATCCTCCGCACCAGCGGCACTCGATCGCTCGTGCTGATCGACGAGCTTGGCGCGGGCACCGACCCCGACGAGGGCGCGGCCATCGGACGGGCGATCATTACGGAGCTATTGAGCCTCAAAGCCAGGGCCATTGTGACAACGCATCTGTCGGCCTTAAAGGCGGTGGCCTTTACCGCGCCGCGAGCTGAAAACGCGTCGGTTGAATTTGACTCCGTTTCGCTCAAGCCCACCTACCACGTTCGGCTTGGCGAGCCCGGCAACAGCAACGCACTCATCATCGCCAAACGACTGGGCATGCCCGAACGGCTGGTGCAATTGGCCAAAAGTTATCTCGACGACACGACGCGAGCGCTCAACAAAGCCATTGCGGGGACGCTGGATTCGAGGCGTGAGGCGGAAGCAGCGCGCCGTGCCGCTCGCGAAGCCGAGTTGGTGGCAAACCATGAACGGGAGAAATTCGAGCGAGAACGAAAAGAGCTGGAAAAGTCGCAAGAGGAGTTTCAACGCTGGACGGTCTGGGTTAACGCATTGCGGCCCGGCGATACGGTATACCTTCGCAACCTGAATCGCCCGGCCAGAGTCGTTCGGATGCAACTCCACAAGCAAACCGCCCTGGTTTCGGCGGGAGCAATGGACATCGAGGTTTCGCTCCGCGACATTGCCGAACCAAAACCCGAGTAACCAACCCTTGCCTATTCGGAGCCGGGCTTGTTTTTTTCCTTGGCATAATACGCGTCCCAGATTGCATCGGCGAATAGTCGGTTCGCGGCTTCGTTGGGATGCGGGTCGTGGCTGTTCACGACGAGGTTGGTCGTGTTCTGGCCGGCGAAAAGCGGGAGCAAGTCAACGACCTGGATGCCGCGACTGTCAAAAAAAGCCCGGACTTTGGATTGGATTTCGGAGGCGTCATAGCGCTGGCCGCTGGTTCGCAGGAAAGGCAGGAGCACGACGCGGAGCCGGACGTTGTGGCTGCGACACAATTCGAGAATCTCCGCAAATTGAGCTTCTTGCCGGGCCCAGATCGCCGGGTCGGCATATCCATCGGCGAGCCAGTCCCAGTAGGAGTTCGCTCCACGGGCGAAGGGAGCGATGACTCGATGATACAGATAGTTTAGGAGGAACGAGTGTTCCGTGTTGAGGTAACGGCTCCTGGGCGGAAGCTTCGGATCGAAACCGGGGGTCACGGGCAAGAGCGTTTCCATATCGTTGGGCACATGGCATAGCACGATCTCATCGACGACGTAATCCTGGATCATGTCGTGCACCGCGTTGATGTGTTCGCGCGTGCCCCAGCCCGACCAGGCCACATTCATCACTTCGACCTGGCCGGGAGTTCGAGCATCTAAACGAGACTGGATGATGTCGGTGAACCTGTCGCTGGGGTCGTTGATGCCCCAGCCGTACGTGAACGAATCGCCTACGAAAGCGATACGATGTAGCCTCGGTTGTTTGCCCTCCGCCCATTCATGGTCCCGGCAGTACAGGGAATTGAGCTTGGGATAGATATCAAACCAACGCTTCGAGACAAGACTCGCGCCGTACGAATCGGTTTCGACGACGAGGAAGCGAACGTATGTCTCGCCAACAAGCCCGGCGAAGCTCAGGAGCGAGGCAAAAACAAGTATGTTGCCCAAAATGAGACGGATCTTGGGCCATCGCGTTCGCGGGAAAAAGCAAAAAAAACACCAGGTGTGGAGGACCAGGGAAATGACGACCCCCCACCACCACAGATAGTCGAAAAGATAACCGTATGCGCCCGAGGCCCACATGTCACGAATGGTAAAGTTCAAAGTGCAAAGTGCAAAGAGAGGTCATTCCCGCTTACCATAGGGTGGATCGCCAGAGGACTTTTGACCGCAACCCCCATGGAGCGACAAAGATGACACTTACATACTGGTCGTATCTTCAACTGGAAAGATTACTTGACGCGCAGAAGCCGCGCAGCGAACCGGCCGAGCACGATGAGATGCTGTTCATCGTCATCCATCAGACCTACGAGCTTTGGTTCAAGCTGTTGCTCCACGAGCTCGACAAAGTGAAGCGCGATTTTTCGACCAACGATCTCTACGGCGCGATCCACACGCTGAAACGGGCGCGGACGGTAATGAAAACCCTGGTGCAGCAGGTGGACGTGCTGGAAACCATGACGCCGATGTCATTCACCAGCTTCCGCGACCGGCTGGATACCGCATCGGGGTTTCAATCCGCATTGTTCCGGGAATTGGAATACGCACTTGGGTACAAGCGGCCGGAAATGCTCAAGCACGTCGCACCGGACGCGCCGCGCCGCCGCGACATTGAGCGGCGACTGAACGAGCCCAGCGTGGTGGATCACTTTTACGATTTTCTTGAGCACCAGGGCGCAATCGTCCCGGCCGAACTTCGTGCCAGGCCCGTGGCACAACCTACGCAGCCAAGCGAAAAAATTCAGGATGCCCTGTTCGATCTTTACAAGAAGCATGCCGACGTGGCCCTCCTCTTCGAGCTGATGACTGATTTTGACGAGGGCCTGCAGGAATGGCGTTATCGCCACATCAAGCTGGTGGAACGCACGATCGGTGCGAAGAAAGGCACGGGCGGATCGCTGGGCGTCGAGTTCCTCAAGGAATCGCTGTTCAAACCCATCTTCCCCGATCTTTGGGCGATCCGACATCGACTGTAAGCGATGCGCTCATCAACGATCCGTTTCGACTCCAACCTTGCCCCAGCCCGATAACCAATACCGAATCGCGCCAGCAAGAAACCACTCCTCGATCCGTCTATGATCATTCGAGGAGGGGGAGATGGAGTCTGAGCGCGTTGATAGAGCACATCACCTGGGCGATGGCATTCCTTATTGTCCGTCGCTTCCGGACACCCGGACCATCTTTCGCGAGTTGATCGCTGCGGAACTGCGAGCTGGAAGACTCACTCCATCACGTCGCGCCCGGATCGTCCGTTATGCTTCGCAAATAGGACTTTCCGCCGTGGAAGCCGGCCGGCTCGTCACCGAGTGCCAGGACGAGGCACTCGATCACTCCGACGACACAATCAGAGGATTTGCGCTGCGGCTTGCAAACCCCCCTCCCCGGCGTCTTTCGCTCACGCCGCGAGTTGCCATCACGACGGGCATCCTGCTTCTCATCGTCTGGATGCTTCGCTAGCCCGGGTTGCGCCGTTCCGCGAGGGAGTCGAGTGTCTCGCGCTGCAAACTTTCGCGATCAGGTTTTGAGGGCGTATGGCTGGCGGTGTGCCGTGACTTGAACGCAACTCAGATTGGTGGAGGCTGCGTACATCCTGCCCGTCGGTACGGCAGGCAGCGTCAACGATGTTTGCGATGGCACCGCCCTTTCGCCGATTTACCATTGAGCCTACGATAACAGGCTAATTTCTCTCGATACGACGTACAATATGCGAGTCAATCCAGACAAAGAATCGTCGCTCCATGTGTTAAATCTCACTGGAGGCCTCCCTGACTTCAAGACATCACTCGGACGTATACATCTTCCTCTGGGCAAACGACAATGGGCGGACCACGGATTTATTGAGAGGCTAATCGGGCACGAGGAACCGCAGTCCAAACATTGAACCTTGGTATTTGACATTCTGTCATGCGAATCGCTTTGGCACAGATCAATCCGACGGTCGGGGATATCGAAGGAAATACGGCCAGGATTTTGGAGCACGTCGCCCGTGCGGAGGCGGAACGGGCGGACGTTGTCGTGTTTCCGGAGCTAGCGGTGTTTGGGTATCCACCCAAGGACCTGGTGTTGCGAAAAGACATCGTGCGGGAGAATTTCGAGGCCGTGCAGCGGATCGCGGCGGCCTGCACGCGGATCACCGCGCTGGTGGGCTACGCTCATCCTGATCCGACCGGGAAGGGCAAGGGGGTGCTCAATGCGGCCGGGGTGTGTCGAAACGGGCGGCTGGAAACGTGGTACGCGAAGATGCTGCTGCCCGTGTACGATGTTTTTGACGAGGCCCGCTACTTCGACACCGGGCACGAAGCCCGCTTGTTTGATCTGCAATCCGGCGGAAAGTCCGTCCGGGCCGGGATCACCATTTGCGAAGACTTGTGGAACAACCAGCAGTTCGAGGGGCGGCAGGTTTACGGAATCGATCCGGTGGATATCACGGCCCGCGCCGGGGCCAAGCTCCTGATTAACTTGTCGGCGTCGCCGTATCGTGCGGGGGTTGAGCCGCGACGCGAACGCCTCTTCGCCGTGCAGATGCGTGAGCACCGAATCCCGCTGGTGTACGTCAATCAGGTGGGCGGCAACGACGACCTGGTTTTCGATGGTGCAAGCATGGTGATGGATGCAAGCGGAACCGTGATCGCTCGTGCGAAGGCGTTTGAAGAAGATTTTTTGATTGCCGATCTAGATCCGAGCGTCCTTACCCTCACCCCTGCCCCTCTCCCTGGAAGGGAGAGGGGTTTGCCAGGAGGTGCCCGCACCCCGACCACACCGGAGAGACGGGTGGCATGCCCAAGCCCAGCCGCATCGGGCGCCGGCATGAGCACTGAATGGCATGGCGGCGCTGCGCTTGGCCATGCCACCCCCCGCATCGAGCCGCAGCCCGATTTTCTGGACGGCATTCGTAAGGCGCTCGTGCTGGGGACGCGAGATTACGTGAATAAGTGCGGATTTCGTGATGTTTTGCTGGGGCTTTCGGGCGGTGTGGATTCTGCGGTCACGGCAGCCCTGGCCGTCGAAGCGCTGGGCGCAGAGCGCGTACATGGAGTGGCCATGCCGTCGCGGTTCAGCAGCCCGCACAGTCTCGAAGACGCGCGGATGCTGGCGAAAATCCTTGGGGTTGAGTTTCGCGTCGTCCCAATCGAAACTGTGCACGGTTCGATGGAGGAGACGCTGAGCGAAGCGTTTGCAGGGTACAAGTCCGACGTGACCGAAGAAAACGTGCAGTCGCGGATTCGCGGCGGCATCCTCATGGCGCTGTCCAACAAGTTCGGCTGGATGCTGCTGACCACGGGCAACAAGAGCGAGCTGGCCGTGGGCTACTGCACGCTCTATGGCGATATGTGCGGCGGGCTGGCAATGCTCAGCGACGTGCCCAAGACGACGGTGTACGAACTGGCCCGACGGATCAACCAGGCGTCGGGTTGCGAATTGATTCCCCGCCGCACCATCGAACGAGCGCCGACCGCCGAACTTCGAGAGAATCAAACCGACCAGGACGTGCTTCCGCCATACGAAGTGCTTGACGGCATTCTCGAACAATATGTCGAACAGGACCGATCGCCCGACGACATCGTGGCCTTGGGCTTTGATCGGGCCGTCGTCGAGCGAGTCGCGCACATGGTTCGCACCAGCGAGCACAAACGGAAGCAGGCACCGGTGGGGCTGAAGGTCACGAGTCGCGCCTTCGGCACCGGTCGCCGCTTTCCGATTGCGGCGGTGTACAAGTAGGTAATAGGGTATAGGGGTTAGGGTTTAAGTATTGTGAAACAGGATTTCACTTGGACGTCTTTACCCTCACCCCTGCCCCTCTCCCATAAAGGGAGAGGGGTTCACGCTATTCCCTACACCCTAGGCCCTATACCCTAATCTTTGAATTCGAAGCCCTGGGCTTTGGCCTGTTCGCGGATGGCGGCGAGCATGGCGTCGTCGAGAGCGGTTTTGCCGCCTGCGGTTTTTGCACGAAGGGCGCGGACCACCTTGTCGCGCTCGGCACCCACTTCGGCGATTTTCTTTTGCAGGTCAGCCCTCTCGGTTTGCATGCGCTGGACGTATTGCTCGCGCTCCGCGTCGCTCATCGCCCGCATCGGAGCGGGCAGGTCGGCCTCCTTGACGTCCTTCACTTTCTTTTCGCCCTTGGCGACGGCGTCAACGAGATCCCAGCGCTCGTTTCGATATAGCGCCGATTTTTTGGCCACGACCCGGCTCACTGCTGATTGTTGCCCAAGGCGTTCTGCGTTGGCGTCCTGAGCCATCTGATTGGCCGCGCCTTCGCGTCCGGCGTCGCCGTAGGGGACGTAGGTGGCGTTCAGTTTCATGTTGAGTTCAAGGAGAATCTTGTCCTGCGGCGCTTCGATCTGCACGGTTCCGCATTGCATGTCGATCGAGGCGAAGTTTCCGCCCCCGCAACTGGCGACCTCGGCCCAGCGCTCGTTGGTTCCCGCGTTACGATCCCCGGCGTAGATCGCATTGATGATGATCCCGCGACCTCGGGCCATGCTCGCCACCGATCTGAAATCGTAGACTTCACGTGCCTGATCCGCCGATTCGTTACCCGCGACGAAAATGACCTTCAGGGCCTTGGGGTCGGAGGACCAGTTCATCTTCGTGACCGCGTCGTTTAATGCCCAACCGACAAATTCATTGCCGCCGTCGGTGCGGAATTCCATCATCTTGGCGTACACGCTGTCGAGGTCGGAAGTGAGCGATCTTTGTAACACGACCCAGCCTTGCGTGGCGTTCGAGCGAGAGGGCGAGCCGTAGGTAATCAATCCGACGCGAAGATCGGGGGTGGGCCTGGCGGAGGAGAGCGAATTCACGATATCCCAGAGCCGGGCCCGGGCCGAGTCGATGAGGGCCTCCATGCTCCCGGAGGTGTCGAGGCAGATCACCAGATCGATGGGACGCCGCTGACAAGTGGACGATGCCACCGGATCGCACGCGGCGCCGCCCGCTCTGGTCGCAGTAAGGCCGCCAACGCCCCCCAAAATTGACGCGAAAAAACAAGCAGCCCAATAACATCGCCGTACCATGATCTTTCTCCCAATGATGGTTTTTTCGTGCCGGGCACATCGCCAGACACCGCAACATTGGACGAAGTGAATCAGCAACGGTTCCAGTCACTCTCATGTCACATTTGGTGGGCGATGATTGTCCCATAAGGAATTCGTATCTTCAGAACGAGAGAAATGTGAAGGCACGGGTCAGAATTGTATCCAAGTTCTTCGCGATTCCTTTTTCCGAAAGCGTACCACGCCGATCTACGAGATAGGGGGTTCCTGGACGTTCCCTCGGTTGGCCGCCGGGCGCATTGCCCCTACACGGCGTGGGCGCGAATTCCCCTGGAGATTCACCATGAAAGCAAGCATTCTGGATACGCTGAAGAAGTCGGCTGCGGTGCCGTCGATGCCCCAGGTGGTTCTGCGATTTTTGCAGATCATGCAGGATCCGGACTTCGAATATGCGGATCTGGTCAAGGCACTTTCCGCCGATCCGGGGACGGTGGGTGAATTGCTGCGGTTGTCCAATTCGGCGCTGTTTGGCGTGCGAAACAAGGTGGTTTCGCCGAAGCAGGCGTTGACCCTGCTGGGCCCCAAGAGAACCCGCTCGCTGCTTCTGGGGCGGTATCTGGTGGATTCGATGTCCAAGGGCCGGTCAAAGGGGCTGGACATGGGTTATTTCTGGCGGCGGTCGCTTACGGGGTCGGTGATTGCCTCGCGGTTCGCACAGAAGCAAATTCCGCGTGCTCAGGACGAAGCCTTCATCGGCGCACTGCTCGCGGACATTGGCATTCCCATTTTGCTTGAAGCGTTTCCTGATGCATACACCCCGTTAGCGGTGGAATACCGACCCAACGGAACTCCCGTCACGCCGGAGCAGGAGATCGAGGCGGTCGAGGTTACGCACGCCCAGGTGTCAGCGATGGTGCTGGCCCATTGGACCCTGCCGGACAGCGTCACCAACGCGGTCAATTTGCAACACTCGCCTTCTCCGGGAACCGGCGACGTGGCGATGGTCGCTCGCATTCTGAACTCCGCGGATCGAATCGCGGCACTGCTTTGCGGGACGCCTTCGCCGGAAATCATCGCAAGCACCTGTTCGAGCGCGCTCGAATTTGCGGGGCTGGATGAGGCCGATTTGATTCGCCTGCTTCCGTCGATCGAAGAAGACATTCAGGAAATGGCCGATGCACTCAAAATCAACGTGATGCAAGGCGGTGCGTACGCCATGATGGCCAAAACGATGGAAGAGAAGTTGATGGTTTTGGAGGCGTGAACGAATAGGCAACGAGGCAGCAAGGCAGGGTTGTGCATCGTTATCGGGCGAAAGCCCAACGCCGAGATAGCAGTATTGGAAGGTCCGTCCGAAAGTTCTAAAGGCCAACCACTTGTCGGACGATGCTCACGAAGATCGGTAATCGGCAGAGAGCATTTGTTTAGGAAGATCCGAGGCCGGGAGCGTCCCGGCAGTTCCGCGACAAAGCCGCCGAGAATACCGCACGAGCCCGCGACGAAACGTCGCACGGTTCCGAAAACCTCTCGCAGTGCCAGGACCTGACGGTCCCGGCAATTCGGCGATGGTGATTACGGAGCTTTGGAGGCACGAAACAGATGAGTCGGATTAATACCAACGTTCAGTCTTTGATTGCCCGTCGCTCCATCGGAGTCAACAACAGGTCGCTCAACGAAGCCCTTCTGCGTCTGAGCACCGGGCTGCGCATCAATTCGGGCAAGGACGATCCAGCCGGCCTCATCGCCTCGGAGACGCTGCGCTCGGGCATCCGCGCCGTTTCCAGCGCCATCGACAACGCGAACCGCGCCGACACAATCGTGGCCGTCGCGGAAGGCGGCTTGCAGGAAGTCAGCGCGCTGTTGTTGGAGCTGGAAAACCTTGTCGATCAAAGTGGCAGCCCCGCCGGACTCACGCCGGAAGAAGTCAAGGCCAATCAAGATCAAATCGATGCCATTCTGGTATCGATCGACCGGCTGGCCACGGTGACGGCATTTGGAAACAAGAAGCTACTCAACGGATCACTCGCCTTTACAACCTCCGGGATCAACATAACCCAATCCACTGGGGCTGCGGTGAACCATCTGTCGAACGTCCAGGTCAATGCGGCCAAGATTCCCAGCGGATCGTACCGCAACGTCGCCATCAACGTGGTACGAAAATCGGAAGTCGCATTGATGAGTTCGGTGCTGGCGGGCACCAATAGCTCGGGCGTTCGTAATGGTACTTTGAACGGCGCCACGACGATCCAGATTACGGGAGTGTACGGTACCGAAACGCTGAACTTCACGTCGGGCACGACCGCAGCCACGATCGCCAGTACCATCCGCGATTCGAAGGAAATAACCGGCGTATCCGCCACTGCGTCGGCGGCCACCGGCGGACCCGCATCGCTTGTTCTTCAAAGCACGGGATACGGATCGGACGCCATGGTATCTGTGAACATCATACAGAACGCGTCCACTGCCTTTGTGTCCCAAGCTGCGGAAGACACCGATTACGGCGGGAACGGCATCGTCACGATCAACGGCGCTAACGCCGTGGTCAGAGGACTGGATGCTTCAGTACGTACAGCAAGTCTTTCCCTCGACATCACCATGGCCGCGGCCTTTGGCACCACGACGGGGAGTACTTCGAGCTTCCAGGTGACCGGCGGCGGGGCCATCTTCTCTATTTCGCCCACTGTCGGGCTGTCGGGACAGGAGTCGATAGGCCTTCTGGAAGTTTCGGCCTCGAAGCTGGGCAATGCCGGCGTCGGCTTCTTGGCCACCCTGAAGTCCGGCTTGGCGAATGATCTTGCGAGTGGAAACTTCGCAACTGCACAACGCATCGTTCGTTCGGCGATCAGCGAGGTGGCCGGCTTGCGAGGACGATTGGGGGCGTTCCAAAAGGATACGCTGATTACGACCATTAACTCGCTGGAAGTGGCGCGGGAAAACCTGACGGCCGCGGAAAGCGCCATTCGCGATGCCGACTTTGCCGCCGAAACCTCGAACCTGACGCGGGCGCAGATACTGGTTAGTTCTTCGACTTCGATTTTGCAACTGGCAAATTCGCAGCCGCAGGCGGCGCTTGCGTTGCTCGGATAGAGTCGAGTGTTCAAGAGTTCAAGGGATTAAGAGTCCTTACCCTCACCCCAGCCCTCTCCCTGAAAGGGAGAGGGGGGCCAGGACCAGAAGGATCGCGTAAAAACCCAAGCCGCCAACGTCACGGATGACGTCATGAGTCGGATCAACACCAACATTCCCGCGCTAACGGCCACGCGCCATCTAGCGCGCAACAACGCCGATCTACGACTCCATTTACAACGCCTGAGCACCGGGCTGCGCATCAATCGGGGGGCGGATGATCCGGCCGGGCTGATCGGGTCCGAACGACTCCGCAGCGAAATCCGCACCATCGGACAGGCCATCAAGAATTCGGAGCGGGCGGCCAACGTGCTGGCCACTGCGGAAGGGGCGCTGCATGAAGCCTCTGCGCTGTTGCTGGATTTGCAGGGATTGATCGTACAGTCTGCCAACGATGGTGGTCTGACGGACGCGGAAATAGCCGCGAATCAACTCCAGATCGACTCGATCCTGGAAAGCATCGACCGTATCGCCAATACGACGACGTTCGCCGGCCGTAAGCTACTGAGCGGCGACATGGCCTATGATCTCTCCGGCGTGGCCGCGGCGGCGTTTACCTCGGTGAGCCTGTTCTCCCTTCGTCTTCCCCCCGGCTCGACCCGGACGTTAACCGTGGATGTCACACAGTCCGCTCAAACCGCGCGATTGAATTTCGTCGGCGCTAACAGCGGGGGAGTCTCCACCACGTCCGCGAGCACGATTCAGATACGCGGCAATGTCGGCGCGGATACAATCAGCTTCGCATCGGGCACGACTCTTGCCCAGATCAAGGCGTCGATCAATACCCTGACCGCCACAACGGGTGTGTCCGCCACCGTTTCGACGGCCTCGGTTGGCGGGGTCGCCAGCGCCCTGGTGCTTCGCAGCACGACTTATGGCACCAATGCATTCGTTTCGGTCGAGCCTGTCGTGGGGCGATTTATTTCCGCAGCATCCGGCTCGTCACTGCGCGACGAAGGGGTGGACGTGGGCGTGTTGGTCAATGGTCAGCGAGCCGAAGGGAACGGACTCGAAGCCACGGTTCGTGGCGGCCTCATTGACGCGCACATGATTTTGACAAGCGGTTTTGCGCAGACCCTATCGTCGGCCACGTTTCATGCTGTGGACGGGGGCAGCGTTTTTCAAATATCACCGCAGGTCAATCCCAACGGGCAGCTTCCCTTCTCGCTCAACTCGATTTACGCCACACAACTCGGCAACTTCGAAGTCGGCCTGCTCTACACCCTGGGAACGGGGTACGAGCACGACCTGGCCGGTAAGCAGTTTGAAGGCGCCCAGAAAATCGTGGACGAGGCCATCAGCCAGGTTGCTTCGCTGCGTGGTCGGATCGGCAACATGCAACGCAATCAAATCGAAACCAACATCAATTCGCAGGGCGTATCGCTCGAAAACATTACCGCGGCAGAATCGGCCATCCGCGACGCCGATGTTGCCGAGGAAGTGTCCGGCTTGACGCGGGCCCAAATTCTGGTGCAAAGCACGCAAAACACGTTGAAGATTGCCAACTCCTTGCCGGGCATGGTGCTCACGCTTCTGCAATAAATGCCGACGATGCCGTAGAAATTGCCGTTTTCACTTCCGCCGCCGGGTCGAGCGGCTCATTCCGCCAGACCGATAAGTTGAATGCGAGATTCGCGCGGGGGGTCTGCGCGCTGGCTCGGAAACGAGACTGAGGTTCCCTATGAGTGGCATATCCACCGGCGTCGGTTTGATTTCGGGTATCAACACGGCCCAGCTCATCGAACAGTTGATGGCCATCGAAGCCAGGCCGGTCACATACCTGCAAGCGCGCGGAAGAGCATTGGATGGCCAACGGGCGGCCTTTCTGTCTATTTCGGCGCAACTTCTCGCGGTGCAAAATGCGGCCTCGAAATTCAAAAAGATTTCTTTTTTCCGACAATTCGCATCCAAGAGCAGCGACGAGACCGTGATTAGCGCGGTTGCGGGCGAGAAGGCCACGGTGGGCAGCACGACGCTGCGGGTCCACTCGCTGGTCACCACGCACGCGCTGGCAAGCCGGGGCTTTGCCGATGCGGACCGAACTCCCATCGGAATCGGATCGTTGCACCTGGAGAGCGCGGCGGCACGAGTAGACAGGTCAACCGATCTTGACGAACTAAATGGCGGACGCGGCGTCCGGCGCGGCACCATTGCCATCACGGATCGATCCGGCGCGTCGGCAGACATCGACCTTTCCATGGCGTTCACTGTGAGCGACGTGCTGGAAGCCATCAACTCGAACACGAAGATTAACGTCCGTGCCCATGTCACCGGGGTGGCGTCGAATGGGGCGCAAGGCGATCGCATCGTGATCGAGGATGAAAGCGGCGGCTCGGGGTCGTTGATTGTGGCGGACAAGAATGGCGGCTTTACCGCGAAGGACCTGGGGATTGCGGCCAACATATCCGGTTCGCGGATCGACGGTGCGGATATTTACCGACTTGCGCAGTCCACATTGCTATCAGCCCTGAACGATGGAAATGGCGTGGACCGACTCGGGCAGGGTACGGGCGGCAGCGACCTGAGCTTTCACAGCACGCTGGGTGATTTCGAAGTTTCGCTCAGCGACGTGATGACGGAAATGACCAACGTGCGGTCGCTGAACGCCGGAAACGGTGTCCGCCTGGGCGTGATTCGGATTACTGATCGAAGCGGCGCGTCCGCGGAAGTGGACCTCACGCAGGCCACCACGGTTGGCGAGATTCACGACGCGTTGAGCACGACGGGGTTGAAAATCGGCGTGACCTATTCGAATTCCAGGTTCATCATCACCGATAACACCGTCCCCCCTCCGCCGCCAACGCCCACGGAACCACCTTCACCCGATACACCGGTGGCGCCGGCGCCTGAACTCAAGAACCTGAAAATTGAAGACATGAGCGGGTTTGCCGCGGCCGACCTTGGACTCGCACAGGACATCGAGAGCGACACGATTACGGGCAACGAAGTGTACCGCATGACTTCCGTGGGAGACCTGGTGCGGGCAATCAATCTAGCCACGGGCAACAATGGTTACGTCGAAGCATCCTTGTCAGCCGATGGCGCCGGCATCACGTTGCGGGCATTGGGCGAGGGAAACGCGGTCAATATCATCACCGGGCGGGACCTCACCGGAAATGTCTCGCAAGCGGCTCAGGACCTGGGGTTGCTGAACGCCACGTTCTCGACAGGCCAGGATTATACCACGCGGCCACTGGTGGGAGGGCTGAACACGGTGCTGCTCAAGAGCCTCAGCGGAGGCAGCGGTGTTGCTGCCGGAGTGGTGTCTTTCACGGACGGGGCCGGGCGCACCTCGCAGATCGACTTTGCGTCGGCACGAACGTTGCAGGATGTAATCGACATCATCAACGCCGACCAGGGACTGGCACTTTCCGCCTCGATCAATGCCGTTGGTAACGGGATCATTCTACAGGATGATTCAGCCGGCGGAGGAGTCGTGAGCATTGGCGACGTGAGCGGGACACTCGCGGCTGATCTGGGAATCGCCGGACAATTTGACTCCGCTTCATCGGGTGAGATTGCCGGCGGGAATCTTGATCGCCAATACATTTCACGCCAGACCACTCTGGAATCACTGAACGGCGGAAGCGGTGTCAACCTCGGCTCCATGCGCATCACGGATTCCAATGGAACGGTGTACGTCGTAAACCTTGACTCGGATTACAAGAATGTCGGACAGATCATCGACCGCATCAACTCCGCCACGCCCGACACGGTCGAAGCGAAGCTCAATGCCTCCGGAGATGGAATTGTCATCACGGATACTTCGACGGGGACGGGAAAGTTGAAGATCGAGGATCAAGACGGCGGCACCATCGCCGCCGACCTGCGCCTGGCCGGCACCGCCAAATCCGGTGCGAACTCCATCGACGGCAGCTTCGAGCTAACGGTTGACGTAAACGCGAGCGACTCGCTCTCCGACATCGCCGTCAAAATCAACGCTCTCAAAGGAGGGTTTTCAGCCACGGTGATGAGCGACGGCGGCACCACGAACCCCTACGCGCTCACCATTACTTCGGGCGTATCGGGTCGTCACGGCGAACTCATGGTCGATTCGGGAAGTCTCGACCTGGGGCTTTCGACGATCACCCGTCCGCAGGATGCCGTCGTTACCGTGGGTCAGAGCGGCGGCGGATCGGCCATGCTGGTCACGAACTCGACCAACACGCTGACCAACGTCATTCCCGGTGTCACGCTCAATTTGCTCTCCGAAAGCGAATCCGACATCACCGTGACGACCGATCAGGATATCGATTCGATGGTCGAAGCGATGCAGGCTTTCACGGACGCCTACAACGATGCCCAGGAGGCAATCGACAAGAACATTACATTCGATCAGGAAACCAAGACGCGCGGGCCGCTCCTGGGGGATTCGACGGTGTCGTTGGTGCGAACTCGGTTGCATTCGGCCGTAAGTCGTTCTTTTCAGGACGTGGATGCACGGGTTTCACGCCTCTCTTCGGTCGGAATTCGGCTCGCGGCCAACAATCGACTGGAGTTCGATGCGAATCGTTTCCGCGACGCCTATGCGTCAACACCGGAACTCGTCGAAGATCTTTTCACTCAGGCTGAGACCGGCTTTGGGGCGAGGCTCGAAAAAAACCTGGATGATATCACGCGCAGCTTCGACGGCGTTCTGGCCCGAAAGGACACCCTTTTGGCCGACCAGCAGGAAGTCCTCAGTGACCGCATTGAGAGCCTGAATATTCTGCTGGATGCCAAGCGCAAGCGGCTGCAAAACCAATTCTCAGGACTGGAATCGTCGCTGGCTGCACTGCAGGGGGCACAAAATTCCCTTTCCGAATTGGCCGTGCTCGCAAGTCGGTAATTATTGGACGCATTGGACACGGAGAATGAAGAGGCGCGCCGCTGCTTCCGATACTATTTGCGCCATGACAGCCACTGCCACGAATCCTTATCTTCGCGACGCGGTATTGACGGCCACGCCCGAACAGTTGCAGCTCATGCTCTATGACGGTGCGATTCGATTCGCTCTGCAGGGCCGCGATGCGCTGGTCAAAAAGGACTATGAGACCGCCTATCTGCGTCTCACTCGCTCCCAGAATATCGTGATGGAGATGCTCAACGGCCTGAACTATGAGGTGAACGCGGAGCTTTGCCAGCGGATGGCGTCGATCTATAACTTCATTTACCGCAAGTTGGTGGACGCTTGCGTACACCGCAAGACCGACGAGGTGGACGACGCCGTGCGCGTGCTGCGGATGGAGCGAGAGACTTGGCAAATGCTGGTGGACAAGGTCAATCGCACACGCGAAAGCGCGAATATCGCCGAAGAAAACCTTGCAGCGGCATCCAGTGAGGGGTTCAGCGCGAACGGGTGATTGGCCTTTACGAAAGACCCCTCGCCCTCCCAGGGAGAGGGTAGGGTGAGGGTGAGTACGCAAGAAGACTTGGCGTTACTCCTTGCTTATGACGTCCCCAAATCGTTTTGCGACAGATCCTCATCCGCAATCCGGCGTGAAAGTCGAGCCGCTTGCGGTTATTCTCTTTCCTCATGGAATTCTCGGAACCCATTTCGGCCTTGCATCAACAGCTACGAACTGATTTGCTGTTGGGACTGCGCTTTCTTCCCATGTCACCCAGGGCTATGGAAGTCATTGCTCGGCTCGGTTCGCCGGTTAGCCAGGAAACGGAGTCGCGACAAACAAATAACCGAATTGTGTCAACCGGCCCCGTCTCAGCAGCGGACGTTGCTACCAGGCAAAAGCGGCTCGTGACTCTCGACGAAACCCAGGTACGGAGTTGTCGCAAGTGCGGCCTCTGCCAAAGCCGGACCCAGACGGTTTTTGGGCAGGGAAGTGCCGTCGCCAGAGTCGTTTTCGTCGGTGAAGGCCCGGGGTTTGAGGAGGACAAACAGGGGTTGGCCTTTGTCGGCCCGGCGGGCCAGCTACTGACCAAAATGATCGGCGCGATGGGTCTCACACGCGACGAGGTATACATCTGCAACGTGGTGAAGTGCCGCCCGCCGCAAAACCGCACGCCGACGCCCGAGGAAATTCAAGCGTGCAATCCGTATCTCCGCGAGCAACTTGAGATCATCGCCCCTGAGATGATCGTTTCGCTTGGCGCGCCGGCATCGCAAACCCTGCTCAATACGGGCATCACCATCGGCAGACTTCGTGGCCGCTTCCACGATTACTACCTATCCGGGCAGCCCGGCGTCGGTCCCGTCGTCCCCGTCATGCCCACCTATCACCCGGCCTACTTGCTGCGAACCCCCGGCGACAAGGGCAAAACCTGGGATGATTTGAAGATGGTGATGGCCGCGTTGAAACTGAAACCGCCGGAAAGTTGACTACCAATATGCAGTGCGTACTCAATCTTTGGCGCGCATGTCCTCCATTCCCAAGTTCGCGTCCCTCATGATCTGACGAAGCAGCCCGCGACCCAGTGTGCGCTTGCCGTGGATGGGCACGGTCGTTCGTCGACCGTCAGCATGGCAAAAAATCGCATGGCTGCCGCTTTGACGCGCGAATACGAAACCGTGGCGTTCGATGATCTTCATGACTTGCTTGGCCGTAAGGGCGGGTAGCCGTTCGCTCATACCGCTACTCGGACCGTTGAGACGCCGATTTCCTCGTTGATCGGTTCGCCGCGCTCCAAACGTTCTTCGATATGAAGACGGATGGCATCTTCTATAAGCCCTCTGGCTTCCGCTTCGGTTTCTCCTTCCGTGTAGCAGCCCGGAAGGGCAGGGCAAATGGCCAGAAATCGGCCATCTTCATCGCGTTCGATCAAGACGGTGAACTGAAAAGTCTTCATTTTGTCGTGGTCCAACACTCTGTCACTTTTCTTCCATTCTACATCATATCGTCATGAAACCCAAGCATTTTTTATGCAGTTCGCTGGAATTCAAACGTTTTGACTCACTTCTGCACTATTTGCAGTACGGGACGCGACCTTACAAGGAGTGCCAGAAAAGCCTCTTATCTCGATATATGGAGGTTTTTCCTCGATCCCTTCGTGTGAAATTACAAGGTTTAAAACCAGATCGGCGAATGAAATTTCCAGCTTTCCCGGAGCATCCCACCGAAGCTTGGATGCTCGGGCCAGAAACCTGCACATGTCCACATTCAACGGCGCAGGAGGCGGAACCATTTCGTGATCGATGTCTTTTATCGTGTAAATCATCCGCTCTGCACCATAATAAAGCCGCATGCGGGAGGCCCCGTCGCATTGTACTTGGACGAAGAGCAAACCCCACAGACGACCGAGTTCGCGGTTCGTCGCCGTGCAAAAGCCGTGGGCATCGGTTCCAATATCCCAACTGGCGTCCGCTTCGGCACCGTAGAGTTCCGTCGTGGCAGCGTCCGAGTGAAATCGCCTGGTCTCACGACTCAAGGCCCGGAGAAACCTTCGATCACTGAGAGTTTGCATTCTTCACTCCTTCTTCCTGCTCAAAGTGTCGCAAAGATCAAGTCCGAATTAAGGTCGCTTCGGCCATACATTTGCTCACTTTGGAGTTGCCTATTCTAGTACGTGAAAACCAGGCGTTCGAGGATGAAGGTTCGAATTGCGGCTAAGGGCAATCGTGACGTGAAAGACGACCAGACATCTCGTGGTTTCCTCTGGGTCGAGGAAGGGGAGGAAGTTGAAGGGCCGGTGGCGGAGGTCGCCCCGGTTTTGCGGATCGACCGCACCTACACCTTCGCTGTGCCGGGCGAACTGGCCGGGAGTCTGCGGCTCGGACAACGCGTTCGGGTTCCGCTGCGCAAGAGCGGCAGCCTGGCGGTAGGGTTTGTGGTTCGGCTGGATCGCGGGCGATGGGACAGCACGCTTCGGTCTATTCACTCCGTCGTTGATGAAGACAGCTTCCTCACTCCAGACTTGATCGAACTGGGCCGGCAAATCAGTGCTCACTATTGCTGCCCGTTGGGCGCGACGCTCAAGGCCATGACTCCCCAAGCCGTGCGCGACCGGCGCGGGCTCGTTCGTGTCCGCCAGGTCCGCCTAAACCAGGAAGCGGTTGCGGCAGCGGTGCGGCTGAGCAAGAAGCAAAAAGCAGTCGTCGATTATCTCACCGCCAAAACTGAAGCCGTGGAGTTCGCCTTTCTCGCAACCCAAACTGAGGCGTCCCCTGCGATTTTGCGAGCAATGATCAAGAAGGCACTTCTCGAAGTGATCATCAGCGAAGTGCCAGGCGAGTCCGGGTTCGGCGATGTCGTGGTCCAGACTGTCGAGCCTTCGTTCGACTTGAACGACGACCAGCAAGGCGCGCTGGATGAAACGCTCAGCGCGGTTCGAGAAGAGCTATTTCGAGTTCTGGTACTCTTTGGCGTAAGCGGTTCGGGCAAGACCGAAGTGTACGTTCGGGCCATCCGCGAGGTGGTGAATACCGGGCGGCAGGCGATTCTTCTGGTGCCGGAAATTGTGCTGACCACGCAACTTTCGAATCGCCTTGCGGCCCGTTTCCCGAATGTGGCCATCCAGCATAGTGGACTCTCGGAGTCCCATCGCGCCGTGATCTGGCGGCAGATTGCTGCGGGTGAAAAAACCGTCGTGGTGGGGACACGCAGCGCCGTCTTCGCTCCTTGTCCAAGGCTTGGCCTCATCATCGTCGATGAGGAGCAGGAGACGAGCTACAAGAATTTGCAGGCTCCGCGATTCCACGTCCGCGATGTGGCCATCATGCGGGCCAGCCAGCTCGGAATTCCCATCGTCTTGGGCTCGGCCACTCCATCGCTGGAAACCTGGCACCGCAGTCAGACGCGCCCGGATTACCGATTGGTCAAGATGCCCCGCCGAGTCATGGATTTGCCGATGCCGCGTGTCCACGTCGTTGACATGCGCGACGAGATATTGGATCAAAAGAAGCCCATACTGCTGTCGCGATCGATGGAGCGTTTGCTCGGTGAAACCCTGGATCGCGGTGAACAGGCTCTGATCCTGATCAATCGCCGGGGGTTTTCTCATCGTGCCTTCTGCCCGCAGTGCAAATCGAGGCTGACCTGTCCGAATTGCAGCTCCAGCATGGTCGTTCACGCCACTTCGGGCCAGTCCGTCTGCCACTATTGCCGGACCCGAATCGTGACGCCAACGATCTGTCCGCAACTGGGCTGCGGCGGCACGCTCATCCATGTGGGAACGGGCACGCAGAAAATCGAACAATTACTGGGCCAGCGGTTTCCCTACGCACGCATTCAGCGCGTGGACAGCGACACCGTTCACCGCCGCGAGCAATACGAGAAGCTCATCGCCGATTTCGAACAGCGCCGCGTGGACGTTCTGGTCGGAACGCAGATGATCGCCAAGGGTCTCGACTTCCCACACGTTTCCTTTGTGGGCATGATTCACACGGATTCCGAAGGTTTTTCCGCCGACTTTCGCGCTCACGAACGGCTGTTTCAACTGGTCACGCAGGTGGCAGGTCGTGCGGGACGGGCGAGCGCGGCCGGGGAGGTCGTCATTCAAACGCTCATGCCCGAATTGCCGGCCCTGACGTTCGCACTCACCCACGACTATCCCGGATTCGCCGCCCACGAATTATCCATGCGGTCCCGAATCGGATTTCCGCCGTTTCGACGATTGGCCCGATTCATCGTATCCCACACGAGAGATGAGCAGGCTCGACAGGAAGCGGAAATTCTGGCGGGGCGCGTCCGCATCGTTCTGGGAGTCGTCAACGCGAATCAGGCCGACGTGCTCGGACCGACGCACGCGCCGATCCCGCGCCTGCGCGGGCACTATCGGCACGACTTGCTTCTCCGGACGGCCACCGCCGCCGACCTGCGCCAGGTGTTGGACCGACTTCGCAGTGACCGTTCGCTCCGTGTCAAATCCGCACAGTTGACCATCGATGTTGATCCTGTTTCGCTTTCCTGATTGTGGGCAACCGGTGTTTCGATGGACGTTTTTTTTCTCTCGGCGGTAAGCTGATTGACAGCAAGGATGCACAATTGCCATGAAATACGCAATCATTCTACCCGACGGCGCAATGGACGAGCCGGTGGAATCCCTGGATGGCCGCACCCCGCCCGAAGCCGCCCGCAAGCCCAACATGGATTGGATTTCGGCCAATGGCCGGCAAGAGAATCGGTCCGCGCTTCCCCAAAAGCTCGCCACAAGTACACTTCGATGATGCGCCACGACATGACCATGATGCGTGCCGACCAACTCGACGTCAGCCGGGCGATGTTGCTGGTCATCGACATACAGGAAAAGCTCCTACCCCTGATCCTCGAAAAAGAGCGCGTGATTTCCGCGGCATGCAAACTGATTGGCGGAATCAAGGTGCTGGGCATGCCCTCGATCGTCACCGAGCAGTACCCGCGCGGAATCGGCGTCACGATTCCTCAGGTGCGAAACGTGCTCGCCGGAACCAACTTCCAAAGCTTGGAAAAACCCACCTTCAGCGCCTGGGCCGAACCCAAAATCCGAGACGCGATTCTCGCGTTGGACCGACCTCAAGTGATCATCGCCGGCATCGAAGCGCACGTCTGTGTGCAGCAGACGGCCCTCGACCTCGCCTCGCGCGACTATGACGTCTTCGTGTGCGCCGACGCCGTGGGTTCGCGTGGCCGTATGGACTACGAATGCTCCCTGCACCGCATGAGGCAAAACGACGTGATCGTCACGACCGTCGAAGGCGTCCTCTTCGAGCTTTGCCAAAGCAGCGCCTCCCCCCGCTTCAAAACCCTCCTCGAAATCATCAAAACGTCGCCGCCTATGACGGATTAGCCAATCGACTCGGGAATTGCGTTATCAACAGGATCCCTGGCTAAATAGGCGTCAATGCCCGCATGGGCCAGGTAAATGACCGGCGTGATCAAAATGGCGATGGCAAGTTTGTACCCATAGTTCCCGGCGGCCACACGAACAAAATCCTCGCTGCTCATCGTGTACCCGGAAATCTTTAACAAGGTCGGCACGCGGAACGCAATAAACAAAATGACGAGTGTATCAATCAGCTGACTCACGACCGTGCTGCCCGTGGCTCGCAACCAAAGCAGACGGTGTCCGGTTTTTCGCTTCAAAGCCTGGAAGATCATCACGTCCAAAAGTTGCGCTATCAGGAAGGCCGCCAGCGACCCGGCAATGATCCACATCGACTGCCCGAAAACCCTCGTGAAAACCGCGTCGCCCACCGGCGATCGCTCCCAGGCCGGGACGAGCGTTGCCAACAAGAGAATCACGAACGAATAGCTGATCATCACCGTCGCGAGGAAAGTAAGTCGGCGGACCCCTGCCCGACCGAAGTATTCATTGATCAAGTCGGTAGTGATGAAGACGATCGGCCACGGTATGACGCCGATGGAAAGAACCACGCTCGGCAGCCTGAGCAACCCGAGGTTAAGTTCCGGCACGGCGAAGAGCTTGCCGCCAGTGAGCTCGCCGAGCAGGGCATTGGTGAGGAAAAACCCGCCCAGAACGAAAAATACCAATTGCCGTCGAGTAATGGGCACGGCGGGTTTATACTCGGCTATCAGCCAAATCTCCATCACCCCTCTCCCTCTCAGAGAGAGCGGACGGGGGTGAGGGTAAGGACTCTCCCGTTGAATATCGTTTCTGCCATTGTTCGATCGCGGGTCGCATCAGCGCAGCGATTTGAGCCTCCTCGCCCAAGGCGAACCGCAGAATGGTGCGGTTAATCGGCAGCTTGGCACGCGGGTGAGTCATGCGCGGCAGCAGGCGGGCCATTTGTTCTTCTTCCGGTAGAAATTGCTCGAACCCGCCGTCGTCGAAATCTCCCGACAGCTCAAACGGGTAACGAATGTCCAGCTCCCGCGCCGGATAGCTCACGTTTCCGAAAGGTCCAAGATGCAGTTTGAGGGACTCGTCATCGGCTTGAATACCCAGCGGGGACAACCACACGACGCCCAGAAAATGGCGGGCAGCACGCAGCACGCAGACGATTCCCAGCACAGGCAAGGGCAGTGCCGCTACTCCGACTGCATAGTCAACGATGCGATTGGAAATGGCCGTGTGGAAAAACTGCAAGCGGCCGTAGACCACAAACGTGGCCGCCCCCAGGAGCAGCGTCGGAACCGCACAAAGAACGGCCCGCGTCGCCGCCCGTCCCCGCGACAGAGGCAAAAACATTGAACACGTTTCAGGACATGGCATTGACGAACCTCTTCAAACCACGTCAATCGACAATCGCAAATCGAAAATCGACAATTCGACTCCCGCCTAAACCATCACTCGCCGGTTATAGACCACCCACTCCAGTAGCAGCAGCCCAAGCAAGGCGAGCAAAAAATACCTCCACGCAGGCTTGTTTACCTCGACCGAGGCCGTTTGCGGTTTTGCTCCCTCCGCGCCAACCGTAAGCGTCCCCACCGGAGCAATGTTGCTTTCGACGGCGTTAAACAGATTCACCGCGAAGGCGTCCTGCCCGGGCGCCGCCGGCTCGACGCGGTAAATCCCCACCTGCCGCGTGCGGCCATAATGGATCGACTGCTGCTGGCCCGCACTGACTTCATCGCTGGTCCCGTCGGGCCGGGTAATGGTCACCGATTCCTCGCCCGCCTGCGCCATGAGAGTAACCGCCTCGCCCGGGACGATGCTTCGCTTGCCGATAAGCGATTGATTGGACGCCAGAAACTGCACCGCGTTCTGCATGAAAATCACAAAATCGAGCTTGGTGGGCCAATCGGTGTTGAAACGCGTCGCGCCTTTGTCGTCGCGGACTACGAGCGAAAAGGCACTGATCAGATACTGACTCGCATCACGCGTCAGGTACGCCAGCACCGGCGAAGATTCCCCGTCAATGATCGACTTGGCCTCCGGCGGCAGCTTCAGGGCAAACCACTCGGCCACGTCCACGGCGTCCACGGCGATGTAGCGGAGGACCGGATGCGTCTCATCCCAATCAAACAAAATCTCATTCCTGATCGGTTCGCCGAGCGCCACCCCCTCGATTCGCGGAACCGCCCCCCAGAAAAAATAATTGCCTTGCGGAAGTCGCGCCGTGGTATGTCGGTCGAAAATCACCACGTCGAACAAACTGCGCTTCTCTGCCGCAATCTGATTTTCATTCGTATTTTCGTACTGGGCCCCGCTCATCTTCACCAATTCGGCATCGAGCGTGTCGAGCACATTTTCCAAAAACCAAAAATCCGGCGAAACCAGCAGCACGCGCAGTTGGCGCGGAGGATCAATCACGCTCCAGGCTCGGTCATCCGCCGCCAGTGCGTCATCGACCTTGAGCACGACTTCGACCACCCCCCCGCCGCCGCACTCCAACTGATCGAACACCGCGATTTGCGCGCCGGTGTCAACCGAATCTGCTTCCTGGTTCGCTTCCGGGTTGGCCGTTTCACCGGCTGGCCTTGTGGCCGGCGAAAGTTGAAGGGTCTTCTCGTCAACGCTTCGACCATCCACATACAGCGTGGCATCGACCGTCACCGGCTGGCTTCCATAGTTGCGAACCCCGGCCGTAACTTCCAAAAAGTTGGGGCGTTCATAATTCCTGCGGGCGGCCATGTGTACGATCCCCACGTTGTCGGAGCGCTCGCCGATCGTCGTGATGCGCATCAGCGAGGGGTCGATGTGTCGAAACGGCGTCTGCTCCGAATCTTCGATCCGTCCGTCGGAAAACAAGAATACCGATGCGCTCGGCGCCGCTGAAACTGGCGCACCCACATCGGCCCCCGGCGCATCGCCGCCGATGATCAGGTTTTGGGCATAGGCTTCGGCCAGCGAGATCGCCTCGGTGAGCGACGTGGTGCTTTGCGTTTGCTCGATCGAATCGATCTTCCGCCTGATTGCCTGCTTGTCGGTGTCGAAAGACCCTACCACATTTCCGCGATCTGAAAACGCAATGACCATGGCCCGCGCGTCATCCGACATCGCGTCCACCACGTTTTTTGCCTGCTCCTTGGCCTGATCCAGGCGCGTCGCCCCGCCCTTCTCCATCACCGACATGGAGGCCGACTGATCGATCAAGAGAATGAGCGTGCCTTCGTGCGTCTGTGCCGCCTGAAACATCGGCTTGCCCAGTGCGAGCGCCGCCAAGGCCAGCACCAACAGCTGCAACAGCAAAAGCAGACTCTTTCGCAGTCGCTGAAACGGAGCGTTGACGCGGAGGTCCTCGATGGCCTTCTTCCACAAAAGCGTGGACGGCACGATGCGTACCGCACGCTTCAACTTGAGGAAATACAACGCCACCAGCGGTGGGATGGTCAGCGCCGCGGCAACCGCAATGGTGATTGGATCCAGGAACTTCACCGCGAATCACACTACCCATGAATGAGAGATGCCACAATATCGCGTTGTCCGCTTCCGAACCCGGAGCGCGAGCCACGGGCGGTTGACCTCCCAAAACGCAATCGCCCCGCGCTTGCGCCCAGGGTTCCGATGGGAAACGTGACCCTATCAAAGAAAAGGCACCGACAGGATTGTCAGTGCCTCATGTGCATCCAGTTACCGCTTGTGACGGCTAACCAATGACCTTGACCTGAGCGGCCTTGGGCCCCTTGTCGCCCTTGGTCAGCTCGAACTGCACCCGCGAACCCTCCTGCAGACTGCGATAGCCGTCGGTCTGGATTTCTGTCTGATGGACGAACACATCGCCCCCCTCATCCGATTGGATGAACCCAAAACCCTTCGTGTTGTTGAACCACTTCACTGTTCCTTCCGGCATGTTACACGACCTCAACTTCTTGGCACCCCCGGGCCCCTCGCCGTCGGAAACAAACACTGCTCCGACAAAAACCGGCGCCGGCCCGAAATGCGATTCCTCAGTATCGCCCAAATTAAAGCTCAAGTCAACGAAAATCTTGCCGCTCTCACCAAAGTACCCGACGCCCAAAAATGTAGAAACCGACAATATTCGCCTGTAGCTGATATTCGCCAGTAGCAGCCAAATTAACCCCTTTCTCTCGCAGGGAGAGGGGCAGGGGGTGAGGGTAGCACGCTTTGATGGGTGGCACGGTCTGGCGCCTTTTGCCAGGCCGTGTTTTTGGCGTTGGCAATGTACCACTCACCAAAACGACTTCGCTACCCTACCAAACAGCGGCGTTGTTCCTCCCAGCAGCGCGGGCTACACTCAGCGGCACGTTTGATACTATATTGAGGCTGGAGAATACGAACCATGACCCCATCCCCGCTGAATCTAAAGAAGTGGATTGACGAAAACCGCCACCTGCTCAAGCCGCCCGTCGGCAACCAGTACCTTTATCGAGGCCAGGATTTCTTCGTGATGGTTGTTGGCGGCCCCAACGCCCGAAACGACTTTCACGTCACGAAGTCCGAGGAGTTCTTCTACCAGGTCAAAGGCGACATCGTCGTCCGCACCCGCGAGAACGGAAAGGTGATCGACCACCACGTCCGCGAGGGCGAAACGTTCTTCACGCCGCCCAACGTGCCGCACTCTCCGCAGCGCCCGCCCGACACCATCGGCATCGTGGTCGAGCGTGTCAGGCCGCCGGACGAGATGGAGCATATTGTGTTTTACTGCGAGAAGTGCGGCGGCCTGGTCTGCGACATTGAGTTCGCCTGCCGGGACATCGTCGATCACTTCCGCGACACGATGGAGGAATTCTGGAAAGATGACAAACGCCGCGCCTGCAAAAAATGCGGCACGAAAGTCCCCAAGCCCGGCCCGGTGTCCACGCTGCCTTCGTGCTGAAATGCGTGGAACGGCCCAGCATTATTAGCCGCTGCCACTCAACCTGTGCAACCCCGGACAGCATGTGTGGCTATACTATTTCGGGCGACGCGGAGGAAAAACATGACCAGCACAAAAGTCCTCACCACTCTTGGGGTTTTGTTTTTCGTAGCCGGCAATGAAACCATACTTGCTCAAGGTCGCGATACTTTCGCCGGGTGGTTTGCAAGCCGTGCCGGGGAAGCCCTGCCAATTTCAACCTTACCTAAAGAGATCCCTTCACCCGAAGGGCAATTGACGTTGTATGCCGATTACTCGAAAAGCTCCGAAAAATCGGTGCAACTATACCTGGTGAACCGAACGGAACATCGCCTTGCGTTTTCGTCTCAGGATGGCGACCTGTATACGAAACTGGAGGTCTTAACCGAAAATGGAATCTGGGAACGCGCTCAGACTCATGTCTCTGCGACTTGCGGGAACAGCTATCATTATCGAAGCCTAAAACCGAATGAGTTTTTTCGATTTCCTGGATACTTTCCGTCTGAGGGTCAAGAACGAGAAGTACGCTACAGGCTGTTTAGGACTTATGCGCTGATCCTAGATGACGATACTGATGAGCAACAAATATCCTATAAACACTACAAAAAGGAACTCCAGGAGCTGCCTATCCAGCTCGTCAGCAATTCAGGTCAAGGAAGGGTTTTGAGTTCCAACATTGAGGCCGCCAAGCACGATGCATTCGCTGTGCCCTTTGGAACGTTCGAAACTGTCCGAGACATCGCGGTCGGGATTGTTACTCCTGATACTAGATATTCAATGCGTAGCGACGCCGTTCAGGCGCTTGGCCGGTTTGCGACCGACGATTCACTTGCGTTGCTTAAGGGTTTCCTGACCGACTCGGACCGAAACGTTCCACCAGCTGCAATGCGAGGAATCGCGAAAATGGGAATGCAGTTCGAGCCTGCAGAGAAACTTTACCAAGAACTACTTCGAAGTGATGATTCGTCGATTCGGAGAACCGCAATCTTTTCATTGACCGAGCGCCCAATCACACCGGACGTCATCAAGTTCGCAAAAGAGCAGCTTTATCATGATGATCTTTACGTTCGCGTCATGGCCATGTCGGTGATTTCCCATCAATGCAAAACCGATCCGGAAATCAAAGATTTTTTGAATGCTGCGTACGACGACCCGGAGCCCAAGATTCGCTCAGTTTTTGAGACCGTTCTTTTCCCAACTTGCATTGAAAAGGACAAAGAGGGGAAACCGAGGGGATTGCGTCCAAAGGAGTCTCCGTGATTCGGACTTTATTGCGTTGAGCGCCACCCAAGCACTACGAATTCTTGATGCCAACTTCAACCGTTCGCGGGAAGCTCTCCGCGTCATGGAGGAATTTGCTCGCTTCGTTCTCGACGATCCCTCGCTCACGCAGTCCATTAAGTCCGCGCGCCACGACCTTTCAGTCGTTATGCGTACCTGCGATCCAGTGTTGCATCGTGATATCGTCGGAGACGTCGGCACTGACATCTCAACGCCAACAGAAGGAGAGCGGGCAAATGAGGCACAAGTCGTTAGCGCGGCCTGCAAACGATTGTCCGAATCTCTACGGGCGCTGGAAGAATACGGCAAGATCGTCGATCCAACGTTCGCCGCAAAGATCGAACAGCTTCGCTACAGGGCTTATGACTTTGAACGGCGATTATTCGCCACAATGAATGCCCGGCGGAACTTTGGAAACGCTCGACTGTATGTGCTCATCACCGAGTCGCTGTGCTCTAACGACTGGTTCGAGACCGCCCGTGCCGCACTCACCGGCGGGGCTGACTGCATCCAGCTCCGCGAAAAAAATCTCCCCGACCGCGAATTGCTCGACCGCGCCAAGCGCCTCGCACAACTCTCCCGCGACATGGACCGCATTTTCATCGTCAACGACCGCCCCGACATCGCCCTGGCCGCTAACGCCCACGGCGTCCACCTGGGCCAGGACGACCTCCCCGTCGCCGCCGCCCGCCGACTCCTGCCCTCCCGCATGATCGTCGGCCTGAGCACCCACACCATCGAGCAAGTCGATGCCGCCATCGCCCAAGCCCCCGACTACATCGCCGTCGGCCCCATGTTCGACTCCCCGACCAAGCCCCAATCCCACATTGCCGGACCTGCCCTCCTCGCCGAAGCACGCAAACGCACCGCACTGCCGCTGGTGGCCATCGGCGGCATCGACGAAAAAAATATTTCCAGCGTCCTCGCCGCCGCCCCCGCGTGCATCTGCGTCTGCCGCGCCGTCATTTCCCAATCCGATCCCGCAAACGCCGCACGCCGCCTCCGTGCTCAACTTGAGCAGGCCGCCGCCGTCCGAACCCCAAGCGCTGGCGCCAGCCCCGATTTATCCGAACCCAGAGCGCCAGCGACGGGCGGTCCTTAACGCAGTTACGCTGTCACGGGGGAAAACCGCCCCGCGCTGGCGCTTGGGGTTCCGAGGAGTTTTCCTTCCGAAAAAACCCCACTTCGCTGGCTCCCACTGCATTCATCCTCAAAGCCGCGCGGCTATCGACAGACGCTCCACCTTGCCGCCGATACACCAGACGACCGGCTGATGAAGCGCAGACGTTGCGCGGCCTTGGACCGCCTCGTTTGCGTTGACTCGCCACGGGGTGACTTCTAAACTTAGTCAGATAAAATCGCGAAAACGAGTTTATCTGGACAGGAAAGCGGCACGGGCCACGCGGACTCGACCAATCCCATCCGCGGGTTCGATTCCGTCAAAGGTCAGTCATCCTGAGCGAAGCGAAGGATCTGGCATGCATCGATTGAGATTCTTCGCTTCGCTCAGAAAGACAGCCGCTTGAGGCGCAAAGACGCGCCCAATGGAGGTTTCGGCGATGGTACGTGCATCGGACATCCTTTCGGTAGTCGATCAACATCTCAACCCCACTCGCTTCCGCGAGCAGCACTGGGAAGGTTCGTTCGAGGAGTACCTCGATCTGGTCGCGGCCAATCCGCGCATCGCCCGCAATGCCTTCCAGCGAATCTACGACATGGTGAAGCACTTCGGCGCCGAGCGCTACAGCTCGATGCGCGAAGACATGATGCGCTATAAGTTTTTCGCCGACCCCATCGATAACGGCGCCGACTCCATCTACGGCCTCGACCGCCCGCTCATGAACCTGGTGGACTTCTTCAAGTCCGCCGCGCACCAATACGGCACCGAACGGCGCATCCTCCTGCTGCACGGCCCGGTCGGCTCCAGCAAGAGCACTATCGCTCGACTGCTGAAGAAGGGGTTGGAGTACTATTCCAAGCTCGATCAGGGCGCGCTCTACACGTTCTCGTGGCACATTCCCGACGACAACGGTAAGACGATCATATTCCCTTGTCCGATGCACGAAGAGCCGCTCAAGCTCATCCCCCCCGAAGCGCGCCGATCCGTGCTCGCCAAAATCAATGAAGACCTCGACGAGGCCTCCCAGATTCGCATCGAGGGCGCGCTCGATCCCTTCTGCCGCCGCATGTTCGACGATTTGCTCATCCGCTACGACGGTGACTGGCGAAAGGTCATGGACCATGTCCGCGTGCGCCGCCTGATCCTCAGCGAAAAAGACCGCATCGGCATCGGCACGTTCCAGCCCAAGGACGAAAAGAACCAGGATTCGACCGAGCTCACCGGCGACATCAATTACCGCAAGATCGCCGAGTACGGCACCGACTCCGACCCGCGGGCATTCAACTTCGACGGCGAGCTGAATATCGCCAACCGCGGCATGATCGAGTTTATCGAAGTGCTCAAGCTCGACGTGGCCTTCCTCTATGACCTGCTCGGCGCGTCCCAGGAGCACGTGATCAAGCCCAAGAAATTCGCCCAGACGCACATCGACGAAGTGATCGTCGGCCACACCAACGAGCCGGAGTACAAGAAGCTCCAGAGCAACGAGCTCATGGAAGCCTTCCGCGACCGCACCATCAAGATCGACATCCCCTACAACATCAAGCTCGACGACGAGATCAAGATTTACGAACGCGACTTCAACAAGGAACGCATCCGCGGAATCCACATCGCCCCGCACACCATCGAGATGGCCGCCATGTGGGCCGTGCTTACCCGCCTCGATGAGCCGAAAAAGGCCGGCCTCACCCTCATGCAGAAGCTCAAACTCTACAACGGCAAGAGTATTCCCAACTTCACCGAGGACTCGGTTCGCGAGCTGCACGACGAGGCCCCGCGCGAAGGCATGCAGGGCATCAGCCCGCGCTACATCCAGGACAAGCTTTCGAACTCACTCGTTTCCGACCAGGCCATTCAGGAAAAGTGCATCAACCCATTCATGGTCATGAACGAGCTTGAATCGGGCCTCTCGCACCACAGCCTCATCACCGACGAGGAAACCAAGAACACCTACCGTGAACTGCTTGCTCTGGTTCGCGAGGAATACGAAGACACACTCAAGTCCGAAGTACAGCGGGCCATTTCCGCCGACGAGGACGCCATCACGCGCCTCTGCTCCAACTACATCGAAAATGTCCGGGCCTACACCCAACACGAAAAAGTGCGCAACAAATACACCGGCAAGGACGAAGCCCCCGACGAACGCCTGATGCGCTCGATCGAAGAAAAGATCGACATTCCCGAATCGCGCAAGGACGATTTCCGCCAGGAGATCATGAACTACATCGGCGCGCTCTCTCTCGACGGAAAGCGCTTCGATTACCACACCAATGCCAGACTGCATAAGGCCCTCGAACTCAAACTGTTCGAAGACCAGCGCGACACGATCAAGCTGAAAAACGTGGTCTCCGGCGTCGTCGATGACGAAACCCAGGCCAAGATCGACGTGGTCAAACAACGGCTCATCAAGTATTTCGGCTACAACGAAACCAGCGCCACTGACGTCCTCAACTACGTCGCCAGCATCTTCGCCCGCGGCGACACCAAGGAGGAGAGCAAGAAGAAATAGGCAACCTGGCAGCAAGGCAGCGAGGCAACAAGGCAGAAAGAAAAGGCGATTAGGCAAAAGCGGAGAATGTCGAACGATATCAAATCTTTTCGTGACCTCGTCGCCTGGCGGAAGTCCATGGACCTTTGCAAGGTCATTTATTCCCTTTCTTCCATATTTCCTGATTCCGAACGGTTCGGGCTGACTTCTCAAATTCGCCGTGCCGTGGTTTCAATCTCGTCAAACATTGCCGAAGGATACGGACGTAATCGCACGAATGACTATTTGCGTTTCCTCGATATTGCGCGAGGTTCACTTTGCGAAGTCGAGACACAACTCCTCCTGGCTCAAGAATTGGGTTGGCTGCGAGAGGATGGAAACCGAGGCGACCTCCACGTACCGGAGTGTTTTGAGCTAATCCGCGAGGTCGACCGAATCCTATACGCGCTCGTAAAAGCTGTTGAAAGGAGCGCGTCGCCATGACGGCTTACCATTTGCCTCATTGCCCCGTTGCCCCGTTGCCTCGTTGCCTTGTTGCCTAGCTGCCTAGTTGCCTTATGGGATTGCAAATTGACAAAGACCACCAGCGCTTCCGCCGGATCGTCAAAGGCAAAATCCGCGACGACCTCCGCAAGTTCCTCACCCGCGGCGAGCTGCTAGGCAGAGAAGGCAAAAAGTACATCACCATCCCCGTCAAGGGCGTCGAAATCCCCCACTTCCGCTACGGCGACAACAGTGACGCCGGCGTCGGGAAGGGCGACGGCAAACCGGGCGACCCTGTCAGCGGCGAAGGCGAAGGCATCGGCCCCGGCGGCGAGCAGGAAGGCCAGCACCTCATGGAAGTCGAGGTCAGTCTCGACGAACTCGCCGAAATCCTCGGCGAAGAGCTCAAGCTCCCGCGCATCAAACCCAAAGGCAAACACCGCATCACCAGCGAACGCGATCGTTACAGCGGCGTCCGCCAGTCCGGCCCGGAGTCCCTGCGCCACTTCAAGCGCACCTTCCGCCGCGCTCTCCGCCGCCAGATTATGTCGGGCCTCTACAACCCTGACTCCCCGCGCATCATCTTCGAGCGCCGCGACAAGATGTACCGCAGTTGGAAGACCACGCTCAGCCCGCAGTCCAACGCGGTCATCATCTACATGATGGACGTCTCCGGCTCGATGGGCGACGAACAAAAGGAACTCGTCCGGCTGGAGGCCTTTTGGATCGACGCCTGGCTCCGCAAGAATTACCAGGGCATCGAAAGCCGCTACATCGTCCACGACGTCCGCGCCGGCGAAGTCGATCGCGAAACCTTTTTCCGCGTCCGCGAAGACGGCGGCACACGCATCAGCAGCGCTTTCCGTCTCGCCCGCGAGATCATCGATCACCACTACGCCCCGACCGACTGGAACATCTACCTGTTCCATTTTTCCGACGGCGACAACTCCAGCGAATCCGACAGCCGCGAATGCTGCACCATGCTCCGCGAAAACCTGCTCCCTTCGCTCAACATGTTCGGATACTGCCAGGTCGCCAGCGCCTACGGCAGCGGCAACTTCGTCAACGTCCTTCACGAAAACTTCGCCGACCAGCCCGCGGTCATCACCAGCCGCGTCAATACCAAGGACGACATCTACGACAGCATCCGCCTTTTCTTCGCCGCCGGGAGATAGCCGCCGCCCATGATCAGCAAGAACATCAAACTCCCCGTCGAAATCGCCCGGCACGCAGAGTCGATCGCCGACCACGCCCGACGCGAAGGCCTCGACTTCTACCCCACGATTTTCGAAATGCTCAGCTCCGAGCAGATGGCCCAGGTCGCGGCCTACGGTGGATTCCCCCAGCGCTATCCCCACTGGCGATTCGGCATGGAGTACGAACGCCTCAGCAAGCAAAGCCGCTACGGCCTCTCGCGTATCTACGAGATGGTCATCAATACCAACCCCTGTTACGCCTACTTGCTTGTGGACAACATGATGGTGGACCACAAAACGGTGATCGCACACGTCTATGGCCACTGCGACTTCTTCAAAAACAACACCTGGTTTGGCCACACCGACCGCCGCATGATGGACGAAATGGCCAACCACGCCACGCGCGTCCGTCGCTACATCGAAAAGTACGGCTACGAACGCGTCGAACAGCTCATCGACACGTGTCTCTCCATCGAAAACCTCATCGACCCGCACTCCGTCTTCATGCGCCGCGAGCCCGAAGTCCCCATCGATCGCAAGATCGAGGACACTTCATCCCAGGAAGCTCCGCGCTACCCGGCCAAGGGCTACATGGAACGCTACATCAATCCGCCCTCACGCATGGCCAAAGACCGCGAATCGCAGCGCGTCGAGAACGCCAAGGCCAAGGAGCGCTTCCCGGCAAGACCCATGCGCGACGTAATGCTCTTCCTGCTGCACAACGCCCCGCTCCGCGACTGGGAGGCCGACATTCTGGCCCTCATCCGTGAAGAGGCCTACTACTTCGCCCCACAGGGCCAGACCAAAATCATGAACGAAGGCTGGGCCAGCTACTGGCACTCCACGCTCATGACCAACTACATCCTCAGCGACCACGAGCTGATCGACTATTGCGAGCACCACAGCGGCACGCTGGCGACCTCGCCGGGCCGACTCAACCCCTACAAGCTCGGCATCGAACTTTTCCGCGACATCGAACGCCGCTGGAACACCGGACGCTACGGCCCCGCCTACGACTCCTGCGATGCCATGGCCGTCCGCCGCGAATGGGGCAAGGAGAAGATGCCGAAAGGCCGCGTAGTCGGCCGCGCCTCGCCGGGCCGCGAAAAAATCTACCAGGTCCGCGCCCTCTACAACGACGTGACCTTCCTCGACGAATTCCTCACGCCGGAGTTCGTGGATGAACAGGACCTCTATCACTACCGCCAGGACCCGGCCACCGGAAAAATGGTCGTGGTCACCCGCGACTTCGACAAGATCAAGCAGCAACTTCTATTCCTGCTGACCAACCACGCTCAGCCGTACATCTATGTGATGGACGGCAACTTCCGAAACCGCGGCGAGCTCTACCTAGGCCACAGCCACACCGGCGCCGACATCGAGATCAAGTACGCCGTCGAAACGCTCAAACAGGTCCAAAAAATCTGGAAACGCCCGGTTCACCTCGCCGCCCGCATCGACGATGAACCGATTCTCTTTTCCTTCGACGGCGAGCAATCCACCCAGCAACACATCGACGACTCCATGACCGCCCCCGCCAACCAGTTCTGACGCGCCATCCATCAGTACCGCGACCGCAAGGGAGCGGTGTTGGGCGTCGAAACACGGGCGAGAAGGCACCGGGAAACGCGGAAAAGCCGAAACGCCGAAACGATCCGAACTCCGAGCGCCAGCGAGTGGGCGGTGCCACTCGAATCCCAAATACCCCAGATTCAAAATGGGTTCGTTTGGAAAAGTACTGTTTTTTACTGGTGTGTTTTCTCCTCGACCCCCCATATGTGGGGCGCAGGTAGGAACAGAAATCCCGTTCCTCCAGGATGCGGCCGAACCCTTTCCGACCGCTTGCACCCATACAACATCAGGGGCGCGCGCATTTTTCGGCGGAATTGCGATCAGCGCGAAGCGACGATCTTGAGCGCGGCGAATCAAGACCACAGATTCGATGAGGCTGAATCTGGGCCACACGGCCATGCGGCTCCGCACTGCCATCATTCGGCCCCCGCAACGCCAATGGCGTTGAAACCCAAAACCCAGGGTTGGACGCGCCAGCGGCCTACCCTGGGAACACGATCCCACGATATTCCAACCCCATCGGGGTTGCGGCCAAATCCCACACGCACCGCTCGTCGAATTCGACGCCATGCTTGCGAAGATTTACCCAGGGTAGCCGCTGCGCGACAACCCTGGGTTGAAGGCTGAAACGCCTTTGGCGTTGCATCGGCACGGCGAGCCAATCATTGCGGATTAGAGCAGATTTCGTTTTCGGATAGAGCAGAATTCGTTTTTGTATAGCGGTTTGACCCCCCTTTATCCCCCGCCACGGTGGATGAATGGGCCACCAGTCCGAGCATCTTCACCCTCACCCTGCCCTCTCCCTGGGAGGGAGAGGGGTTTTCAGGCCGAGCGTAATTCTACGGCAAGCTCGCGCCGTTCCACGCCGCGTAGCCGCCTGCGCCGTTGAGCAGATCGATGAGGGTGAGAATGTCCGCAGGGGCCGCGAGGCCCGATCGGTCAATGTCCGAGGACCAGTCCGAAAGCGATACTATCCCATTGAGCGAGTCGATCAGAGTGAGAATATCCGATGGCGTCGATGTGCCGTTGCCGCTCACGTCCCCGGGCAGGAACCCCACGCGAATGCTGACATCACTGAACGTATCGTCGATCGTCGTCCAGGCCCCGGAGTCGATGGCCTTGTTGAGCGTCAGGCGCACGACGTTACCGCCCAGCGACTCAACCGAGGTCACCACCGGCACCGCCTGCGTCCCGCCTGCCTGAGTCACGGTGAACCGCGACGGGCTAAGAGTGCAGGGTTCGCTATTGAGCGTCAGGTCAAAGATGATCCAACCGGTCGGGTTGCTTCCGTTGGGGTCGCTCGGCCGGCGGGCGTCGATGGAATTCGCGGGCGGATTGCCGGACACCAGAGCAAGCGTCTTGGTCGGGTCCTTCACCGTGATTTGCTTTTGGGCTGTCCTGGTGATTGCGTCCGAAGTGTACGAAGCATTGACCATCACGCACGATTCGGCCTCCGCCGCCAACAAGACAAGCAATCCATCCGACGAAATAAATGCGAACTCGGGGCGGTCCACCGTCCACGTCGTATTCATATCCGAAGTGACATCCTGATCGGCGCCAAACCGGAAATCGGCCGTGGCGGTCAACTGGGCCGCCTGACCCACGTCGAACGTCGTCGCAGGCGAGCCAATGGTAATGCGCAGTAGCTCATCACCGACATCCAGACAGGCGAGCGTGTCGCGATACGCGGCGATGTACGGAATCGAGGCGGAAGGATGGAAGCGGTTGGCTCCCGTAATCGAGGGATTCATGGTGTAGGGCGGATTCGAGCAGGAGCAGTGGTCGGCATTCCAATTGTGGCCCAGCTCATGGGCGGACAAATCCGTCTGATAGGCCAGGGCCGCTCCGTTGAAATCCGACTGCACGACGCTGTACGCCGAACTCGTACAGATCTCTCCGAGGTACGCAATGCCGATGACGTTGCCATCCAGTTGCTTCCCGGTGAACAATTGGGCCATGTCCCGGTGAACCGCAGCCTGGTTGTTGTTCCAGTGACTTTTGAATTGCAGTAAGAGTAATTGCGGATCGGTGGACGTGTAAGGATCAGCGGCCGCGGTCCGGACGATGATCCTGGTAATCACATGGCGGATAAGCACGTCGCGCTCGTATTCCACGTTCATGGCGTTGATCACGGTATTGATCTGAGCTTCCACAGCAGCAACGCTGCCATAATCGAGGAAGTATTCGCAATCGGCGTCGATGGCGATCTCGGCAATGTAAAGCCCCGGTCTGCCCGCAACCGCACCTTCAACGGGTTCAACGTGATCGTGAGCATGAATCGGCTCGGCACACGATTCCTGAGTGGCAAGCAAGTCCACGTCACGGTACACGATGTGTTGTTCGGGCGACGCCGCGGCAACCTGGCCCGCCAGCGGCTCCACCCACAATCGCGTCCCGTCAGGCAGGTGAATTTTTCCCCGAAATCCCGTTTCATCGTAGGTGGCGGCTACAACGCTTTCCGCCATGCCGATGATCGAGCCGCGATAATTGTGCTCCGGCGTAGGCTCACCTTGGGCATAGGCGCCATCCTCTTTCTGCACCAGCACGGTGTAATCCGGCGACCGAACCGACACGGGATTGAGCTCGATGGTTTCCGGTGTCCCATTCACGGGCACCACCACCTGCAATCCGCCAGCTGCTGTCGCAACGGGGAGAACATCAACGACTTGACCGCCAACCAAGCCCAATTTCACGAACGCCTGATCGGCAATTACCCCGGTGGAAGCATTCGGCTGGGCGACGGCACTTTGGCAGACCATCACCAGGCCGCACAGCCGTGCGGCACAGAAAACGGCTCGATTGCGCGGGTTCATGGAATCTCGGAATGTTCTTTTCTTCATGTCCCCCCACGACAATTCGCTCAAGCGCAAAGGCTCGCAATCAGCAGAGATTGCGATTGCTTCCACTTGTTGCCATCCCCCGTGGAGCGCCATTGGCGTGCAACCAACGATTATGGCACGTTTTCACACCGCTTCAAGCTCAAACGGTGGAAAATCACCCCGCGAAAAGGTCGATTTTAGTTGAAAAGACCAGATCAAGGGCCGTAGGCATTGTTTTATAGGACACGCGTAATGGGGTTGGGCTATCCTGATAAGCTGAGTCATTCAGCGGCGGTTTTGGACGCGGCTGCCGGCCGGCATTAAAGTTAACCATCGTTCAGGATAGGTGTCTGTACGCGTAAGGAGGTGCGTTGATGAGATCGGCGGTCAGGTTCAGCGGTTTTGCGGTTCTTATTTCCTTGTCGCTCGCGGCACCGGTGCGGGCACAGGGCGACGTGGTCGAGGTAACGGTTTCGGGCGAAGCCCTCAGTCACGATGCCGCTCTGCGCGAAGCCCTGCGCCGGGCTTTGGAACAGGGTGGCGGGTCGGAAATCAGTTCGCATAGCAAGGTTGAGAATTTCGAATTGATCCGCGACTCGATTTACGCCCGCTCGGAGGGTCTCGTTTCCGACTACAAAATCCTTGAAAAGGGGGAAGGAGCAGGCGGCACCTTCTTCGTGAAAATCATCGCAAAAGTGAACAAGAGCGCCATCGCCACGACCTGGGGCGAAGTGCAGAACATTCTCGAACAGGTCGGTCGGCCCGGCATCGCCATCAACATCCTCGAACGCATCGACGGCACCGTGCAGGACAGCAGCATCCTCGAGTCGCAGCTCGAAAACCGCCTGCTCAAAGCCGGGTTCAATGTCTATTCGCGGCAGCAACTCGAAACGCTCGCCAAGAAAGAAGGCGACGATGCGGCCGTAGAGGACAACGTTGCGAAAATGCAGGCGATGGCCAAGGATTTTGGTACGCAAATTTTTATCAGCGGCACGGCCCAGGCCAACGCCGCCGGAGTGAACGAAGTCGCGGGACAGCCGGTGGCCATGTACAACGGCGACGGCATGATCAAGATGTACCACACCGATACCGCGCAGCTTCTGGCCAGTGAATCGCTGGCCAATTGGCGGGGCGGCGCTCGCGGGTTCCAGACGCAATCGCCGCAGGCCGGCAAGAAGGCGCTCGAAAACGCAGGGCAGGAACTGGTCGATCGGCTCTACGCAAACGTCATGAAGCACTGGGCAACCCAGATCAGTTCCGGTGGCGAACTGGTGCTTGAGGTCGAGGGCATGAACATGGGCGACGCGATCAAGCTCAAGAAAAAGCTCGAAGCCATGGACCCCGACCGCATCCGCAACGTGAATCATCAGATGACCAAGGGCATCGCCACGTTTCGCATCAAGGCCAAGATGACCGGAGAGACCTTCGTCGAGCATCTGGTCGAAGGCGAATTCGCCGACTTGATTGAAGTGATCGACCTCAAGTCCAACCGCATCCAGGCGAAGAAAAAAGGCGGATGACCCTTGAGGGAGGCGTCCAAGCCAAGATCATCGTTGGGGCCTGAAGCGGCGAATGGATTTCGCTTCGGGATCGTGGTCAGCCGGTTCAACGAGTCCATCACGGCAAATCTGTTATCCGCTGCGCTACGAACCCTCAAGGAGCATGGCTGCGCCGACGAAAACGTGGATACCTTCAAGGTTCCCGGTGCATTTGAGCTCCCATTCCTCGCGCAAAAGCTCGCCGAATCGAACCGCTACGATGCGATTATCTGCCTGGGCTGCGTGATTCGCGGCGAAACGCCGCACTTCGACTACATCTGCCAATGTGCCGCCCACGGCATCGGCCAGGTCGGCCTGACTACCGGCGTACCGGCCACCTTCGGCGTCATCACCGCAGATACGCTGGAGCAGGCCATTGCCCGCTCCGCCGATAACTCCGCCAACAAAGGCGCCGAAGCCGCCATTACGGCAATCGAAATGGTGCTCCTAACTCGAAAACTCCAGCCCAAGATCTGAAAGCCTTCACCTCCGCACGCTTTTCGATTAACACATCCATAGTGGTTCAGGAACGAAGACAATCTCGTATTCTCGCGATGCAGACGCTCTGCCAGGGCGACGTGCAGGGAGCCCTTTCGGACACCGACCTCATCGCGTACTTGATCGAAGTCGAAACCACCCTCGCCATACGCAATTACGCCATGGAGCTCATCCGTTTCGTGTGGTCCAACCAGAGCATCATCGACGAGGAAATCGCAGGCTCCGCCCCCAATTGGGAACTGGGCCGCATCTCCCCCGTCGAACGAAACACCATGCGGGTCGCCGCAGCCGAACTCCTGCTGGGTGAGGTCCCCCCCGCCGTCTGCCTCAACGAGGCCATTGAAATCGCCCGCGAATACGGCGGCCAGGATTCCCCCCGCTTCGTCAACGGCGTACTCAATCAAGTTCTCGAAATCTTGCGACCCGACGCCAAGGAAAGCCGAAGCTAATCCCATGGGTTTATTCGATCGTTTCAAACAGGGCCTGACACGAACCCGCGAGAAACTCGCCACGGGAATGCGCGCCGTGATCCGCGTGGGCCGGTCCATCGATCAGGACACGCTCACCCGCCTTGAAGAGACCATGCTCGCCTCAGACTTTGGCCCTGCCACAACGACCAAACTCATCGAAGTGGTCAGCGGGGGTTGGAAAAGCGGCGTCATCGTCGAAGAACAACAGGTCAGCGAATACCTCCGTACGCACGTGGCCGCCCTCTGGCCTACAGAAGAGCGGCAAGTCCGTTACGCCGCCACCGGCCCCACGGTCATCCTCGTCACCGGCATTAACGGATCAGGAAAAACCACCAGCGTGGCCAAGCTCGCATACCATTTCAACGCCAATGGAAAGAAAGTAATCCTCGGCGCCTGTGACACGTTTCGCGCCGCAGCGGTCGAGCAACTCAGCGTGTGGTCCGAACGCATTGGCGTGCAGATCGTCAAGCACGATCAGGGCGCCGACCCCGGCGCGGTGGCTTACGACGCCTGCGAGGCCGCCGTCGCCCGAAAAGCCGACATCTTGCTCATCGACACCGCCGGTCGACTGCACACCCAGGACAACCTGATGCGCGAACTGGGCAAGATTCAAAAAGTCGTGGAGCGCAAAATCTCCGGCGCTCCGCACGAAGTGCTCCTCGTCCTCGACGCCACCATCGGTCAAAACGCCCTCAACCAGGCCCGGCAGTTTTCCCAGCACGTTTCCGTCACCGGCATCGTCCTGGCCAAGCTCGACGGCAGCGCCCGCGGCGGAGTGGTCGTGGGCATCCGCGATCAACTCAATGTGCCGGTAAAGTTCGTGGGACTCGGCGAAACTCCGGCGGACATCGAACCCTTCGATCCGGCCGTCTTTGTGGAAGCGTTGTTTACCTTGTGATGGACGCACCCGGACGAAAGGTGATCTCTAAGAATAGCGTCGATTGGCTCCATTTTCCTATGAACCCGAGGCTGGTCGCAGCGCTATTGATCTTATTGATAACTGCTGTTTACCTACCCAGCATTTCCAATCCATTTGTGTTCGACGACATTCCCGAGCTGGTCCAAAACCCGGACGTTCTGAGTTTCAGCGGGTGCCTCGATACCATCTCCCGTTCGCCCAATACCGGTTTATCCGGTCGGCCCGTTGCCTGCATGACCTTCGCCGCCAACGTGATGGTTGGTCAGTTTTCGGTGCATGGATTTCACGTCGTAAACATCATTATTCACGTATTGGCTGCATTGACTCTGTTTGGCGTCGTACGGCACACCATGGCCCGCTCGCATCCATCCGTGTCTGATCTTCCCACGATGACCTCAGGAGTCATCGCCGCCCTCTGGGCCCTTCATCCCCTGCAAACCGAAAGCGTGACGTATGTCATCCAGCGCATCGAATCACTTGCCGGACTCTGGTATTTGCTCACCCTATATTGTGCGATCCGGTCTTGGGACTCCGGCAGGCCCGTGCCGTGGAGCATCCTTTCCATGGTGAGCTGCTCACTGGGAATGCTGACCAAGGAAATCGTCGTCACCGCGCCTCTGATCGTGCTACTTTATGACAGAGTATTCATCCATCGCGCAATGAGCTGCATCTCTCGGCGTAAAACTCGGTTACACCTGGTTTTGGCTGCCACGTGGATCATTCCCATTCTGCTGATGAGCCGGAGTCCAAGGGGCGGCAGCGCCGGATTTGGCCTGGGAGTCTCCGCCCTTGACTATCTGCGCACACAGGCCGGGGTCATCGTTCACTATCTGCGACTTAGTTTCTGGCCCTTCCCACAGGCGATCTCTTATTCCGACTGGCCCATCGTTCGGGAGTGGCCGCCTTCGCTCGTGCCCGGATTCATGGTGCTTGTCCTGTTGTTGATTTCGATTGCAGGCCTGATCAAGCGTCAATGGTGGGGATTTTGCGGAGCATGGTTTTTTCTCATACTCGCCCCCAGTTCGTCATTCCTCCCCATCGTCACTGAACCCGCTGCCGAACGTCGCATGTACCTGCCCCTTGCCGGCGTTATCATCGTAATCGCATTCGGCTTGCTCCGTTTCAGTCGTGCCATCCTATGTTCCCCTCGGACCCGGCAAACGATGCATCTGGGCCTATCGATAGCCGCAATCCTTGCATTCACGACCGCCACGATCTTTCGCAACGCTCAGTACGCAACGGCCGTGAAGATATTGACATCGACTCTGACGGCCCGGCCAGGTGACGAACTCGTGCGGGGTGCACTCGTCGAAGAGCTGGTTCGCGTGCAACGCATGGACGAGGCCGGCAAAATCCAACAGGAAGGCATCGCTCGAAACCCCAACTCCCACATCCTCTACGACAACTGGGCCCGCACGATGAGTGACATTGGCCGGCACGAGGAAGCCATCCGAGCATTCTCCAAAGCGATCGGATTCCGCCCTGACCATTACCCGTCGCAGGCGGGATTGGGCGTTGCCCTCATGGCCACGGGCCGCTTCGCCGATGCCCTCCCCCATCTTCAGCAGGCTGCCCGCCTTGCTCCGCACGCATTCACGATTCGCGGCAATCTGGCGGTCGCGCTCGCCAACCTTGGCCGCACCGAGGAAGCCATTACTGAACTGCAAATCGCCACTACCCTGAAACCCAGCTTCGCCGACGGGCACTACAATCTTGCCCGACTTCTTGCGGGCCAGGGAAAATCGAATGAGGCCGTCGAACACTTCCGGATTGCCGCAGCCCTTCGTCCCAACGATACGGAGCTCCAAAGTGCATTCGCTCAAGCCCTTCAGAATGCCGGCCGCGCCGACGAAGCTTCGAGCCCATAAATCGGTTACCATTCCATCCATGGGCGTGCGCTTCGTCATCGGCAGAGCGGGCACCGGCAAGACTCATCACTGCCTGCAAGCCATCCGCCAAAAACTTCTCGAAAGCCCTGTGGACGGCCCCAGGCTCATTTTCCTGGTGCCTGAGCAGGCCAGTCAGCAAATGGAACGGGCCATTCTGCTTCCAACGGACCCTGCCGATGCGGCCATCCCCGCCTCTCATCGTGCCGAAGTTTTCTCCTTCCAGCGACTGGCCGCCCGTCTGCTTGAATCTGCCGCCGTCACCCTCCCCGACACGTTGTCTGATTCCGCTCGCATCATGGTGCTCCGGCACCTTGCCGCCGAGCACGCCTCAGAACTGCGGTACTACCGGCGCGTCCAACGACATGCCGGATTTCTCGAACACCTTTCTTCGACCATCTCCGAGCTGATCCAGGAAGGAGTCGCCCCCGATGCACTCGGCCCTGCATCAAATTTCGTCCACCAGGACCAGCGCAGCTCCGCGAAATTTCACGACCTCCGTATCCTCTACGAAGCCTATCTTCGCTTTCTGGGTAGTGGACTGCTCGATCCCTCCCAAAATCTCCAGCTCGCTCGTGCTTGCATCGCCAGGTCCACCTGGATTCAGAGCGCGGAAATCTGGATGGACTGCTTTGCGTCGCTCAGTGGTGAAGAGACGGCCACTCTCCTGGAGATGGCCCGCCATGCCAAGCACACCGAAATCGCGGTGTTGCTTGATCCTTCCTGTGTGCAACACACATCGTCTCCCACTGCCGCACGATCGCTCTTTGCCCGCACGGCCAGGACATTCGGCGAACTAAGCGAACTCTTTCGGGATGCAGGACTGACCGTCGAAGCTCCATTGGTGCTCCAGCCAAAAAGCCACCCACGATTCGAACGCAATCACCACCTCGCATTACTCGAGCAATCGCTCTTCACTCGCCCGATGTCCGCCTCTCCCGCACGTTCCGACCTGACGACGACGCCTACGAATATTTCCCTGGTCGAGCTCCCCTCGCGGCGTGTCGAAGTGGAATATGCGGTGTCGCTCATTTGCGAGTGGACCCGCTGCGATCCGCCTCGCTTCCGCTACCGCGACATCGCCATCATCGTGCGCGACCTCGACCCTTACTACGACCTGGTTCGTTCCGCCCTTGAGGATCGCGCCATCGCCTGCTTCATTGATCGTCGCCGCCCTATCGCTCACCATCCTCTCGTCGAACTTCTTCGAATCGGCACTCTGTTGCCCGTCGAAGGCCTCACTCTGGAGTTGGCACGTGTTCTCTTGAAAACGGGCCTGCTGCCCCTCGACATCGAGGCCGCCGACGAACTTGAGAATTATTTGCTCGCCCACGGCATCGAAGGATTTGAAGCCTGGACCGCTGGTGATTGGTCCCGTCAGAAAATTGGCCGGAAGCCCGACCCGCTCCGACCGACCCAGACATGGGAAATCGCATCATTGTCACGAGTGAATCAAGCTCGAAGTACCGTCGTGATCGCACTCAAGGAGTGGTTCGACTTCGCCAACCAGCCCGAAGGACACAGCGGGGCAGAATGGTCACAGGGATTGCTCGCGTGGATTGTGCATCTGGGCGTGCCCGCCGCCCTTTCGCAGTGGGCCCGCCATGCACAGGAGCAAGGCGATATCGATCAGGCAGGCGAGCACGAGCAAACCTGGTCCGATGTCGAAAAATTTCTCGATTCGCTGACCGTCGCGTTCGGCGAGCGCGTTTTACGCAAGGACGAATTGGCCGAAGTCGTCGATGCTGGACTTGGCAGCCTCTCGCTTGGCCTCGTCCCCCCCACCGTCGATCAGGTGTTGGTCGGCTCCATCGAACGCACCCGCCACCCCGACATCAAGGCCGCCATTCTGCTGGGATTCAACGACGGCATCTTCCCCGCCCGAATCGAGGAGAATTCCATCCTGAACGACGATGATCGCTCCAGGCTGATGGACGCAGGTGTTCGCATCGGCTTGCCGACGCGCCAGCGGCTCCACGACGAATCCATGCTCGTCTACATCGCCCTCACCCGCGCCAGCCAGGAGCTCGTCATCACCTATGCTCGCGCCGACGAGAAGCACGCAGCCTTGCGCCCTTCGCCATTCGTACAGGACGTGTTGACGGCCTGCCCGGGCCTTACGCTGGCCATCGTTCACGATTCCGTCCGCGACCGCTCTCTTTGGGACCTTCAGACGAGTGCCGATCTGCGCCGCAGATTGACCACCGAATTTCGTACGCGCCCCTCGCTCGCCCAGGATCCATCTCCCATGCGCGCCCGGTGGAACCAACTCTACAATCAAACACGCGCTGTTCTTGCCACTGATCCCGTCACGCTGCTTGCCTGCTCCTCGCTGCGAGAAAACGCCCCCGCCGCCCTTTCCAGAGAATCCGTCGCGCGGCTGTTCCCAGGCACGCTGCACACCAGCGTTTCCACCCTCGAAATCTACGCGGCCTGCCCTTTCAAGTACTTTGCAGAAAAAGTCCTTCGACTGGCCGAGCGGGCCGAAGCCCCGCTCGCCGACATCGACGTTGGCAAAGTCCACCACACCATCATGGAAGAACTCGCAAAGAACATGGTGGACCGCAACGTGGGCTTCGGGCAATTAAGCAGTGACGAACTACTCAGTACGCTTCGCTTCAGTTGCGAGAGCGCCGCCGACCGACTGAAAACCGAGGACGGGCTTTCCAACGCCCGCGATGCCTACGTGCTCCGTCGCTCCGCAGCGCAATTATCGCGAATCGTACGCGCTCAGCAGCGCGCCTGCTCTTCCGGCGCCATGCGTCCCAAGGCCGCCGAACTCTCCTTCGGATACGCCCCCGAACTGATGGGATTGCCCGCACTTGATCTCACCACGCCCCAGGGCCACCGGGTGCTGCTCCGGGGTTTCATCGACCGTGTGGATTTAGTCGAAGCCGCCGACGAACTTCTGGGCATTGTCGTGGACTACAAGGACACGCGTAACAAGACTCTCCAATACACCGGCGTGTACCACGGACTCTCCCTCCAATTGCTTGCCTACCTCCTCGTGCTCGCAGAGCAAGGCGCAACCCTCGCCGGCCGCCCCATACGCCCCGCCGGAGCGCTCTATGTGAGCCTCGGCGCGCACTACGAGAAGGTGAATCACCCCGAATGCGCCGAAGATCGCAACACCTCGCAACAGGGTACTTTTCGACCAAGAGGGTTGCTCGGTGCGGAGCATCTGGAAAAAATGAAAATCGAACTCGAACCCGGCTGCTGGGCACCGCACTACGCGATCTACCGCAAGCAAGACGGCGAGCTTGGCCGCCTCGACACCAACGACGCAGCTCCGCAACCATCTTTTGACGCCATGCTCCAGCATACCCGCCGCCGCATGGGAGAATTGGCCGATGGTATTCTCGATGGGCATGTGCAGATTCGTCCCTACCGCCTGGGATCTTTCTCGCCGTGCTCCTGGTGTCGGATGACCGCGGTCTGCCGCTTCGAGAGCGGACTCTGCGACGTAGAGTACCTGGAGACCTTGAAACGCTCCGAAATTTACGTGCGCGTCGGCGGTGTCGCCGATTCCGAATTAAGCAAAACAGAGCCGCGACCGTGAGGGAGCGGACGGATGAAGCGAATGCACTCGCTTCATCGAGGTTTGGGAAAGCATGAGCGTTATCTTCGATCGAGTGTCCGTCGTACGCGCATACCTGCAAGAGATGGTCCGCCACGGACTCCCCGAATACGTCCGGTGCGGCGACCGCGAGATCATCATGCTTCTCGATGGCGTGGGCGGATTTCAATTCGTCCCCCTCCTCGTGCGAAAAGTTTTGCGCGACGCCGACGCCCCCATCAGTTCCACATGGTTTCGGTGGCAGCTGCCCATTCCCGGACTGATACTCGTCGATCTCATGTGGCGCTCCCGCAATCAACGCAGCGCTGCGATCCTGGCCGAGAAGTTGCTCGCCCTTCACCGCGACCACCCGGCCGCGAAAATCCACATCGTTGCCTATAGCGGGGGAACCGGCGTCGCAGTCTTCGCACTCAAGCTACTCAGGGGCCGCGTGCCCATCGAATCGCTGCTCCTCTTTGCCCCGGCGATTTCGCCCGCCTACAATCTCGGCCCGGCGCTGAGCAGCGTACAGCGCGCCTACATCATGATCAGTCGCAAAGATACATGGCTTTTGGGAGCAGGCACCCGGCTTTTCGGTACGATGGACCGCAAGCGCGTGCGATCCGCGGGCATGGTCGGATTCGTGGTGCCCCGGGACCTTTCCGAAGAGGATCGACAATGCTATCAGCGTATCCGCGTAATCGAATGGTGCGAAGATTTTCGCCGGTACGGTCACAGTGGCGGTCACACCGGCTGGGCCCAGGTCTCTTTCCTACGACAACACTTGCAGGGTTTGCTCGCGGGTCAGCCGACCCTTCCGACACGCAGCCTTGACGGATACGCCCAAAACGGGAACAAATAGCAGCAGACAATGATTTAACCCCCTTTGGAGAACGATGATGCAGAGGTCAATGAATACTCAAAAAATGAACTTCATTCTTACGGGCCTGACCCTATTCGCCATTTCGCCGGCACTGCTTCGCGCCGGCGAAGAACCCACATCCAAGCCTGAACCGCACATTGCCCTCGGCGGACATTGCCCTGTCGCCTACCAAACCGAATCGAAGGCGGTAAAAGGCGACCCCGCGAACGCGGCTACCTACCGGGGCTGGGTCTACCACTGCACTTCCGCTGACGCGAAGAAAACCTTCGAAGCCAACCCCGCCAAGTATGCGGCTCAGTACGGCGAACTCTGCACCACCGCCCTCGGCGGAACCTATGGCAATCGCCTCCCTTCCGACCCCACCGTGTTCTACGTGATCGATGGCAAGCTCTACCTCTTCTCCTCGCTCCGCGCCCGCAACGCCTACGACAAGGCTCCGCCCGATTACATCGCCAAGGCCAACAAGCTCTATGCCATCCCCTCCATGTCCGGCTACAGCCTTACGGCTTATCAGCTCGACAACAAAGCAGTGAAAGGCGATCCGAAATTCAGCAGAGTGTATCGCGGCCTGGTCTATCATTTTGCCACCGAGGAAGCTGCCGTCGCCTTCGACAAGACCCCTGAGCGTTTCATTCCCAAGTATGACGGCTTCTGCGCTGAAGGCGTGTCCAAGGGTAAACGTTTCCCGCCAGACCTTAACATCTTCTCCGTCGTTGACGGCAAGACATACTTTTTCTTCGACGCCAAGGCCAAGGCAGCCTTCGACGCCGATTCCAAGCCCATGATCGAAAAAGCGGACGCAGACTGGAAACAATCCCCTGGCGCGAAAAAGGAGCCCGCCACCCAACCGCAACCGTAGTTTGGTATTTTGTCTTCGCAGACGTAGACTCTTTCCCTGTGACGGAATCTGCGATTCGTGAAATGCTCGAAGCGGTCCGCGCCGGCCGTCAATCCATCGACGAAACCGTGTTGCACCTGCGACGGCTCCCCTTCGAAGACCTTGGCTTTGCCAAGATCGACCATCACCGCTCCATCCGCTGCGGCTTTCCCGAAGTCATTTTTTGCACCGGCAAGACAGCCGAGCAAGTGGCGACCATTTTCGATCGCTGCGCCCGGTCCGGCGTCAATGTGCTGGCCACCCGCGCCAATCGAGACATCCATCGCGCAATTGCCCTTCAACACCCCTTAGCAGAATTCCACGAACTCCCCGGTCTCATCACCTTGCGTCAGCGAGAAAAGCAACCCAGCGAGGGAACGATTGCCGTCCTGTCGGCCGGAACCAGCGATATGCCCGTCGCCGAAGAAGCCCGCATCACCGCCGAAATGATGGATCAAAGCACACTGCCGATTTACGATGTCGGAGTAGCGGGCCTTCACCGGTTGCTCGCACACTCGGCAGCGTTGCAGGAAGCAAGCGTGGCCGTGGTCGTGGCCGGGATGGAAGGCGCACTTCCAAGCGTGGTGGGCGGATTGGTGGATTGTCCGGTCATCGCCGTGCCCACCAGCGTCGGCTACGGGGCCAGTTTCGGCGGCGTCGCAGCCCTTCTCGCCATGCTCAACAGCTGCGCATCCGGGGTCACGGTGGTAAACATCGACAACGGCTTCGGCGCGGGCTTTGCCGCCGCCCTCATGAACCGCCGCCGCAATCAACAGCCCGATACCAAAACAGAGCCGCGACCGTGAGGGAGCGGACAGCAAGAATGGCCATTGCTGATGTCTAGCGAGATATTTCATTTCGGCGTTTCGGCTTTTCCGTGTTTTGGTGTTTCACGCCGCCGCATTACCATGTCACCATATCCACTATGGGCGAACTAATTGTTACTCGCGAAATCCCCCCCCTTCCCGACCGGAGCCCCGACGCTCACAAGGGCAACGTCGGCCGCCTCGTCATCATCGGCGGGTGCAGCGCCGACTCGCTCATGGTCGGCGCCCCGGCACTCGCTGCCAACGCGGCACTACGCAGCGGCGCCGGCTTGGTGCAAATGCTGGTGCCCGCCGAACTCCGTGAATCGGTCTGCGTGCTTGCGCCATGTGCGACCGCAAGGACGCTGCCAAACTCACCGCAAGAAATCCTCCACTGCGCAATGGATTATGCCGCAGACGTTATGGCTATTGGTCCGGGGCTGGGCCGCACTCTCACTCCCGAAACAATCGTACAACTCCTTGACGCATTCGACGGTCCCTGCGTGGTCGATGCCGACGCCCTTAATATGCTTGCCGCGTTGCCAAGGGAGGACAAGGCGGAATGGCCCATCCACCATCCGCATCGCATCGTCCTCACCCCGCACACCGGCGAGGCCCGTCGCCTGCTCGACGCCTTCGGCATTAGCAAAACCATCGACACCACACCTCACTCGCGTCGCGCGGCGGCCTGTGCCCTCGTTGAAGCCACCGGCTGCACCATCGTCCTCAAGGGCCACGGCACCGTCGTCACCAACGGCGACCGCATCTACACCAACGAAACCGGCAACGCCGGAATGGCCACCGCCGGAACCGGCGACGTGCTCACCGGCGTGATCGCCGCGTTAATCGGCCAGCACATGTCCCCCTTCGAGGCCGCAGTGCTTGGCGTCTACCTTCATGGCCTGGCCGGGGATTTCGCCGCCGAAGAACTGGGTCGCCACGCCATGACCGCCCTCGACGTAATGGACTACCTCCCCGAAGCCTTCATCGAGCACGAAGCCGCCTCCAACGGGTGACTTCAAAGGCAAGCGGGCAACGAGGCAGCAAGCAAGTAGGGTTTTGCACGAAGCGAGCTACAGTGAATCTTTCAAATCGCTTTGTTCTGACAATTTTCATTTCTTGGAGGCGTATTCGAGTTTGCCCATTTTGACTTTGGGTTCGTTTGGAAAAATATTGTTTTTCGCGTTGTGGTAGGGATTCGTTTGGGTACGACATATAGGGGGTCCAAGCCCTTGTGTTGAGGAATGGTGGGTGGTTTTGCTNNTCTTTCTGTCCATCACTCCATATAACATGTGCGGCGCGCGCAGATTCTGCGGAAATGACGATCGGTTTGTCGGCTAGGAAGGTCCGATGTGCCGGTCAAAATGGATATCCTCCGAGCACGTAAAACATGAACGCACTGCTGTGTCAGCAATGGTCACGGTACAACGCAAACCGAACGGTCATCGACTCGTCGTCAGACTCCTGCTCACGAACGACCACTGCTCAAGAGCAGTGGCACACCCAACAGTGCCACCCCGCCGCGCGGATGAGGTCGGGGAGCTTCATGGGATTGCTGGGCCCCCAGTCGCCGGCGCTGTCGGCCATGATGCGGTCGGAGCCGAAGGTCTCGATCATATCTACCGCACGTTCGGGCGTGCATTTCGTGACGGGATAGAGCGTCATGCCCGCCTAAAACGCCGGTTTCGCTGACGGCGACGCACTCCGCCCGGGCGAGACGCATGTAGTCGTCCGTGATTCGGGAAATCATGTGAATGTGAGGGTCGATGCAATGCATAACAATCAGCCGTTTGGAATGGTCATCAGTAACCCAGTATAATATCAACGGCCCAAGATGGTATTGACAAGAAATTGGCAAGCACCACGAAAATCGCCGCGCGGAATCGTAGCGGTGAGTGCCTTACTATTGTCTTGCTCATCAGCCGTAGTCTTCGCGTTTTGGGATCCAGCCAAGGGGCGGGTCGAACTGGAAAGGCCCGAGACTGAAGCGAATGCAACTAGGGTGCAGGATGATGGTAACACCACGAGTAGCGCGGGGGCCGATATTGTGGCTGCAGATCTGTGGGGTACGGCTCGATTAGGCAGTTCGGGGGGCGTCACGGCCTACTCGGTTGGGACCATCACCTGCAACATTGGCGACTCACGTATCAGTTGGATCACCCACACAAATGAACATCCGGTCTGGTTCCTCAACCTGTACCGGCTGATGGACGGGCGATTTGAGCAGATCGGTATGAGCTGGGTCGCTCACGGCAATTTCGCTTCCTCAGAAAGCTTTTGTGGACTATGTGCCGATCCGACCGACGGCAACGAGCTCGGAGTAGGCTGTTCGGAATCCGCGGACTCGTTCAGAATCCAGAGCCTGTTGACTCCTCGCTCCAATGTGGATGCCTTCAGCAGCAATTTTGACTTCCCATGGCAAGGCTCCACCCCGACGTCGGCGATCGACCGGCGTTTGCAGGTGCACGACGCGGACCTCGACCCAGAACTGAATGCCGGTGCAATGTATTTCGTAGAAGCGCAGTACATCACCTCCGACGACGCGACCCTAAACGTCGGAAACAATGCTTCGTATCGCCGAGTCAAAGTCGTTGAGAGTTCGCCTGAAATCTACAACCTCGTTTTCGACGTCGCATGGCCGACCCAGGTGGGCGAGCCAGCCATCCGCGCCTGGAAGGACAGCGACCCAGCCGTCGTCGAGACCGACATTCAAGTTTCTGGCGAAGGATTGTTCATTCTGGCCGCCAAAGCCACGGATGTGGGCGATGGCTTCTGGCACTACGAGTATGCCTTGCAGAACTTCAATTCACATCGCTCGGCCGGCTCACTTAATCTTTGTTTCTTGTCCGGTCTCACACTGAAAAACATGGTCTTCCACGACGTCGACTACCACAGCGGAGAGGTTTACGACCTGACCGATTGGACGGCTGAAGTCGCGGAAGGAGGCGTACACTGGTCCACACAGGGTTATGCAGCAAACCCACACGCCAATGCCCTGCGCTTTGGCACAATCTATAATTTCCGGTATGACGCGAACCTGCCTCCCCTCGGACGGGCCAGCCTGCGGCTCGGGCTTTTCAGGCCTGGAAATCCACAGGAAATCTGGACGGGCACCATCGGCCCGCTCGAATGCATCAACGACTACGACGTTGACCGTGATGGCCAGTCTGGCTGTTTCGACTATTGCCCGAACACGCCAGCTGGTGCCTGCATCTGTCAGGGCATTGGCTGGTGTTGCCTGGGGTGCACGGGCCCGTGTTATAAGGAAACGCCACGGGATGAGTGCGTCGCCTACTACGGCACGCCGGACGAGTGCGGCGATCCGACGTGCAAGAACGGTTGCCCGCTTCTGGATATGGACAACGACGCGGATCGCGACTTGGCGGACTTCGCCGGGCTGCAACGCTGTTTCAGCGGCTACCAAGCAAATCCCAAATATGCTGCCCCAAGTCGGGAATGCATCCATCGACTTGATGTGAATGACGATGGGGCTATCGACCTGCTCGATTACGAACAACTGTTCGAGCTGGACTTGCTCGGTCCATAGCGGTCTCATGGCCCTCTTCATAGTCGTCCAACACAAATGGCAATTGGGTCTTTTCGCATCTTGATGGCGATGGCGATGGGTCAGTGACACTTCCGGCGGATTGCTCTGGACCACGATGGCATCGCCCCGCCCGGTCTAGCTTGACAGTATGGCGGCAGTCGGTTAGCGTTTTCGGTTTGTTCCCTGGCCTTATGGCGCGGATTTGGATACAGACGGGCTTTAATCACTCCGCGCGAACTGCGAGCTTTAAGCCCGTTGAAACGGGCTACAAGAGACGAATGCTCAACTGAACCAGCCCTAAAAGGGCTGGCCTAAGAAAGGCAAGGCCGGTGAACCGGCCTGAGTATGCGTGCGTCGATTATAGAGTGTTGTCGACACTGATGGCTGGTGAACCGGCCTAATACGCGAACACGAGGAAGCCAAGGAAGCCCCCACATTATTCGGGGTTCAACATTGAGGAAACCATGCTCCCAGTAAAAAAGAAGTCGAAAACGCGAACGCGGACGAAGCGTGCGCATCATGCCCTGCATCCGGTGAACCTGGTTGCGTGTCCAAAATGCAGTAAGCCCAAGCTGCCGCACGCGGCTTGTTCGGTTTGCGGCTATGCGAGCGCCAAAACCATGCTCCCCATGGGCGAGAAAGAATCGTAATGGCCATTCGTGTCGCGGTGGACGCCATGGGCGGCGATCACGCGCCGGCGGCGATCGTCCGGGGCGCGGTGCAGGCGTTGGCGGACGACCCCGAACTCCATCTCGTTCTGGTCGGGGAGGAGGGCGTTGTGCGGCGTGAGGTCGATGCCGCCAAACCCGGTTCGCATGCATCGCGCATCCGCATCGTCCATGCCTCGCAAGTGGTCGGCATGGATGAGCCACCCGTGGAAGCCCTCAAAACCAAGAGGGACTCATCCCTGGTCAAAATGGCGGCCCTGGCGGCCGAAGGCCAGGCCGATGCGGTGCTTAGCGCGGGCAACACCGGTGCTTTCGCGGCCGCGGCGCAGTTTCTGATGAAACCGCTTCCGTGCGTGTCACGACCTGGCATTGCGGTAACGATTCCATCGTTTTACGGTCCGTTCGTTCTTTGCGACGTGGGTGCAAACATCCAGGCCAAGCCGCGGCATTTGTACGAGTACGCGATCATGGCCTCCATTTACGCAGAGAAGGTGCTGAGCATCAAAAATCCGCGCGTCGCCCTGGTCTCCATCGGCGAGGAAAGCGGCAAGGGAACAGGGTTGGTCAAACAAACCACTGAACTGATCAAAGCCAATTCTACGGTGAACTTCGTAGGAAACGCCGAGGGGCGAGACTTGTTCGAGGATCACTGCGACGTGGCCATCTGCGACGGGTTCGTCGGAAACATCGTGCTGAAATTCGTCGAGGGGCTGGCTGAAGGGTTGTTCAAAACGATTGCCCATGAATTCAATGATGAGGCACCCGAGCTGAAGACAAAGTTTACCGGCACCCTGGACCGGGTATGGGCGCGGCACGATTACAGCCGCTATGGCGGTGCTCCCTTGTTGGGAATTAACGGCGTGTGCGTAATCTGTCACGGTCGCAGCAACGACGTGGCCATTCGTCACGCCGTGCTCGCGGCGCGGCGGCACGCCCAGCAGAATATTGGCGAGGCGATCCTCGCAAGGCTGAGTTAACCTGCGAAAAGGCAGCAAGGCAACGAGGCAAAAAGAAACTTGACGGTCTCGCGAACTTCGGTTCGCGATTCATTTGGGCGGTTGTCGCCAGATTGGCTTTATGACGAAACGACTGCCTATTCGCATTGCCGGCACGGGAACATATGTCCCCGAAGAAGTGCTCGACAATCAGCATTTCATCAACTACCTGGACACGACCGACGAGTGGATCGTCGCGCGTACGGGCATTCGCGAGCGTCGTCGGGCCGCGAAGAATGAATCGACCTCCGTGCTGGCCGCCAACGCCGCACGCAAAGCGATCGAAAACGCTGGGCTCACGGCCACCGACATCGACGCCATCGTCGTAGCAACCGCCACGGGCGACCACCCCTTTCCCTCCACGGCGACGTTTGTCCAAAAGGCCATCGGTGCAAGAACGATTCCGGCGCTCGACGTGGGCGCTGCGTGCGCCGGTTTTCTCTATGCCACCACGGTTGCATCCGGGCTTCTCGCAACGGAGGCATACAAGAACGTCCTGGTGATCGGAGCCGAGACGCTGACGCGCTGCGTGGACACCGAAGATCGTTCCACGATTGTTCTTTTTGGTGACGGAGCTGGAGCGGCCGTGCTATGCAAGGCCCACAACCCCGAACAAGGAATCTTACATTTTGAACTCGGATGCGACGGCGAAAAGGCAGAGTACATCTGGATTCCCGCAGGTGGTTCGAAACTTCCCGCATCGCACATGACCATCAACGAGAAGCTGCATTTCATGCACCTTCGAGGGCGAGAGGTGTTTAAGTTCGCGGTGATCAAGATGGAAGAGTTGATCGATCGCGGCCTCCAGGAGACGGGGCTGACGGCGGCGGACATCAAGCTCATGATTCCGCACCAATCGAATCTCCGGATCATTGAATCCATGCGCGAGCGCATGGGTTTGCCGCACGAAAAAATCGCGATCAACATCACCAAGTACGGCAATACGTCGGCGGCCTCGATCCCGATGGCGCTCGATGAAGCCCGCCGCAACGGCAAACTGCAAACGGGCGATGCCATCCTGATGCTTGCCGTTGGAGCGGGATTGACGTGGGGATCGATGATTGTTCGGCTCTAGGCCGAACAACAGGCAACAAGGCAACGGCGCAGCAAGGCAATCAGGGATGGATCAAACGGCGGTTATTTTTCCGGGGCAAGGCGCTCAGTCGATGGGCATGGGGCGCGACGTCGCCGCAGCCAGTGCCATGGCCCGCGCCGTTTATGATCGCGCAAATCAGGTCTTAGGCTTCGATCTTGCCAAACTGTGCTTCGAAGGGCCGCCCGAAAAGCTGGAACAGACGGACATTCAACAGCCGGCCATCTTCGTTACGAGCGTCGCCCTATTCGAAGCATTCAAGGAAAGCGGGGGTTCGCTCTTAGCCTTTCAACGAGCCGGTGGATTGAGCCTCGGCGAGTACACGGCGCTTCACGTTGCCGGCGCGGTCGCATTCGATGATTGCCTGAAGCTTGTTCAACGTCGCGGACAGCTAATGCAGGAGGCGGCAACGGCCCGCCCCAGCGGCATGGTTTCGCTTGTCGGAGCGGACAAGGAAAAAGCAGAGGCAATTTGCGGAAAGGCACGCGGCGACGACATTCTGACACCCGCCAACTTCAATTGCCCCGGTCAAATTGTCATTGCCGGCGCCAAGTCCGCTTGCGAACGAGCAGTTGCGGCGGCGGAAGAATTCGGCTGCCGTGCGGTTCCTCTTGCGGTGGCCGGAGCGTTTCACTCCGCGATCATGGCCCCCGCCGCCGACGGCCTGCGGTCCATGTTGGACCAAACGCCATTCTCGACCCCGAAGATTCCGGTGATTTCCAATGTGGATGCGAGCTATCACGACGACGCGGCTACGATCCGAGCGTCGCTCTATCGCCAGCTCACTCAACCGGTTTTGTGGCAACAATGCATCGAACGTATGGCCGCCGATGGGGCCGTTCGGTTCGTTGAGTTTGGGCCGGGGCGAGTGCTCACCGGCCTGATGCGGAAAATCAATCGATCGCTTACGACGATCAACATCAGTTCAGCAGAGACGGCTGCTGCGGGTTTGCAGACGACGGTCAAGATGGCTTAAGAAAGTAGAAAGTGGAATAGATGCAGGATCGAATTGCACTCGTCACTGG
>CXWL01008473.1_pt1 | contig 81080 bp, 80 predicted proteins | sample 590931 | NCBI WGS metagenome assembly CXWL01 (sample SAMEA3498368, study PRJEB10139) | groundwater metagenome | biome: water well; material: biofilm material | place: Germany | collected 2015-04-27
GGAATCGAACCTAGGTAGTCAGATCCAGAGACTGACGTCCTACCGCTAGACGATCCCCCAACCAGACGTTCACCCTAATACAATGACCGGCGATTCGTCAAGATTTTCAGGAGGCTTGGGCACGGGCGAGTCCGGCGCGGAGTCGGGCGATCGTGCGAGGTTTGCCCAGCACCTCCATCACTTCGAACAGGCCTGGGCTCGCGGTGCGTCCGGTCAGTGCCACGCGGACGGGTTGCGCGAGTTGCCCCATCTTTAGACCATCCTCCTCAATGACCTGTTTGAAGAGGGCTTCCAGTGAGGGCTTGGAAAAATCCGTGGCCGACTCAATGCGGTCCGTCAGTTTTGACAGTGTCGGGGCGATGGCGGTGGTGAGGTGCTTATTCGCGGCCTCTTCTTCCATGGTCGGCAAGGGACCGAAGTAGGGGGTGGCCATGTTTCCCATTTCGACCAAGGTTTTGGCGCGCTCACGCAGGAGGATTACCAGCTGGGTCAGCCAGTCCGCCGTGACGGTGCGGGCCTGGTCTCCGACGCCAGCCTGTTCGAGAAATGGCGGGAGGAGTGCCGCGAGGGTCGCAGGGTCACCGTGTTGGATGTACTGTGCGTTCATCCAGAGTAATTTGTCCGGGTTGAACACCGCCGAGGATTTCTGAATGTGGCGGACGTCGAAGGTTTCGATTAGCTCCTGCCGGGTAAATACTTCTTGATCGCCGTGTGACCAGCCGAGGCGTATGAGATAGTTCACCATCGCCTCGGGCAGATACCCCATGTCTTTGTAGGCCATGATTGAAGTTGCCCCATGGCGTTTAGATAACCGCGCCTTATCCGAGCCTAGAATCATGGGCAGATGGCCAAATTGGGGTGGTTTGAATCCCATGGCGTCGAACAGGGGGATTTGGCGCGGGGTGTTCGTGAGATGATCGTCGCCCCGAATCACATGGGTGATGTGCATGAGTGCGTCGTCGACCACCACGGAAAAGTTATACGTGGGATAGCCATTGGAGCGCAGAATGATGAGATCGTCCAGGACGGCGTTGTCGAATTCCACGCGGCCCTTGATGAGATCCTCCACCACGGTCTGCCCTTCTTGTGGGGCTCTGAACCGTAAGGCCGCTTCCCCTGAGGCGTTCGTGAGACCGAGTACGCGGCAACGGCCGTCGTATTTGGGGCTCAAGCCCGTAGCAATCGCGTCCTTGCGTCGGGCGTCAAGGTCCTCGGCTGTGCAGGCGCACCAGTACGCGCGTCCCTGGTTCAGGAGCGTCATGGCATGCTCGCGGTAGAGATCCATCCGCTCTGTTTGTCGGAACGGACCTTCGTCCCAATCAAGTCCGACCCAACGCATGCCGTCTACAATGGCTTGAGTGGAGGCATCCGTCGAACGATCCTGGTCTGTGTCTTCGATGCGCAGGATAAACGTACCCTTGGTCTGACGGGCGAGGAGCCAATTGAAGAGCGCCGTACGAACGCCGCCGACGTGCAAGTATCCGGTTGGACTGGGAGCAAAACGGACTCGGACTGGTTCCATATGGGGTGTGCCTTTATGTATGCCTGAAGCGTTCGGGGGCGGGTCTCTCCGCCACACGTCATAAGGCGTGTGGTCTCCTATACCATGCTCTCCCCGTGAGGGTAAAGAAAGGCAAGTGGCGAGGCCTCATGAGCCCTGTGCGCATCTATACTGGCTTGTGGCTGGGGTGTACACTAACTGGCGTTGAGATCAGTGAAGTGTTTTGGGATGTGAGGTTCTGTGATGCCAGAACTCCCTCAGCCAGCCATCGTTCAGCGTAAGCGAGCCCTCAGCCCCTCTGTGTTGGAGCTGGTGCTGATGCCACAGCGCCAGGCGATGGTATTCCAGCCAGGTCAGTGGGTGTCCGTGAGGCTGCCCGTTGGGGAGAAACCTCCATTGACCCGTGCCTACTCCATGGCGGAACCGGTTTCGCTCTCAGGGGAGTTGGTGCTGGTGCTCGATCGGGTGCCGGACGGGTTGGGCTCCGGGTATCTGGCATCGCTGAAGGTCGGAGATCAGGTGGAGGTCGCCGGACCGTACGGTAACTTTCTTTGGCCGCAGGCAGTTCAACGGGAGGTGGTGTTCTTCGCGCGGTTTACGGGTATTGTTCCGATCCATTGCCTGTTGAAGCATCAGCTGGCCCAGGGTGTGTGTTCTCCGGTGACGTTGATCTACAGCAGCCCCCATGTGGAAGACTGTATCTATGACCAGGACTTTCACGCATGGGCGCGATTACATCCACAGTTTCGCTACCGTGTGTTGAGTGGTGACGCCGTGGGGTCAGTGGATATCTCGGTGGCTGACTGGCCCGAGGTGCGCGCGCTCCAGGAGTTACTGGGATCTGGCACCGACTATCTGCCGATGCTCAGTGGGGTGAGGGCGTTTGTGAAACCGCTCCGGGCCTATTTGACTGAGCGGGGATTTGATCGGAAGGCGGTGAAGCACGAAACCTATGACTAGCGGTCCCCTTAGTGCCCTTCACTGACGAGGTTTTTGTTGAGGGCGGGTATTTCAACCACGAGGTCTTGGGTTCCGTTTGGGACACATTGGCAGCCCAACCGTGATTGTAAGGTGATGGCTGGAGCCTCATCTAATTGATCGAACTCATCGTCCGTTCCTTCGTTGCAGGTCTCTAGGCCCCGTCGCACGATCACATGACAGGTGGAGCAGGCACAAACCCCACCGCACGCATGTTCTAGATCGATGCCGGCACCGAGGGCGATATCTAAAATACTGCCGGGGAGACCGGTGGCTCCATAGGGAAGTTGAGCGGGGTCCACTTGCACGTCAAAGGTTTTTTTCGTCGTTTTGAACGTAATTTTGTACGGCTTTGTCGGAAGTGCAACGTTGGCTTTTTCAATATAAGGATTTGTGCCGCCCATCGTGTTCCTCCTTGTTCCGTCTGATCCAGTATGTCCTTATAACATACAGTTGATTCTGTCTGCACCTGCGAATAGTCTCTATAAGAAATTGATTTGTAAGAGATTATTTACGTTGACACTATGGCGCTTGGAACAGTAGAATGAATCCGACTTAAATGATCGGGGATTGTTTTAGTCGCCGATCTAATTTGTCGGAGTTAGGGGGCTCACGGTGTTAAAGTTCTCAAAAAAGGCAGATTACGGATTGATGTCGCTCCAGTATATGGCATCGAGGCAGCAGAGTTTGCTCAGTCCGGCGCGCATCGTCAATACCAAGGAGATCGCGGAGGAGTGTCATATCCCTCTCGAGATTCTCGCCAAGGTTCTGCAAGCCCTTGCCAAGCACAGTGTCGTGGAAAGTCAAAATGGGCCCAAGGGTGGCTATGTGTTAGCAAGACCGGCGAATCAGATTACGATTGCGCAAGTCTTGGAGGCGATCGAGGGTCCGCTCGGGATCACGGAGTGCTACCAAGAGAAGGAGACCGTGTGCTGCGATCAGCATGAACGCTGCAATATTCGTACGCCGCTGTTGAAGGTGCAAGACAGTATTTATCAGCTACTGAATAACATGACGGTGGAAGATATGATCGGAGAGACACCGCTCATTACGGTTCAATCGCTGTCATCACAAGGAGTGTCGCGATGAAATTTCCTATTTTTCTCGATAATCATTCCACCACGCCGTGCGACCCTCGAGTGGTCGAGGTGATGCTGCCCTACTTCACCGAGAAGTTCGGCAATGCGGCCAGCCGGAACCACGCCTTTGGCTGGGAGGCCGAAGAGGCGGTGGAGCAGGCGCGCAAACAGATCGCCCATTTGATTCACTGCGATTCGAAAGAGATCGTCTTTACCAGCGGGGCGACGGAGTCCAATAATCTGGCGATCAAGGGCGTGCTGGAGATGTATGCCGAAAAGGGCGATCACATCATCACCAGTGCGACGGAGCATCGGGCGGTGATCGATGTCTGCAAGTCGTTGGAGACGAAGCGTGGGGTAAAGGTGACCTATCTNNACGATTAACCCGATTAAAGAGATCGGCAAGATTGCAAAAGAGAAGGGCGTGCTGTTCCATTGCGATGCCACACAGGGCGTGGGCAAGGTTCCTGTCGATGTCCAGGAGATGGGGATCGACCTCATGTCGTTTACGTCCCATAAGCTCTATGGGCCGAAGGGCGTCGGGGCGCTGTATGTGCGTAAGAAAGGCCCGCGGGTCAGGATTGCCCCACAGATCGAGGGTGGGGGCCATGAGCGGGGCATGCGGTCTGGCACGTTGCCGGTGCCGCTGATTGTCGGATTCGGCAAGGCCTGTGAACTGTGCGAGCAGGAGATGCCCACCGAGTCGGTGCGGTTGGCGAAGATGCGGGATCGGCTCCAGGACGGCATCATGAAGGCGTTGGAGGAGTCCCACCTCAACGGCCATCCGATCCAACGGCTGCCGCATAATCTCAATATTTCGTTTGCGTATGTTGAAGGGGAGTCCTTGTTGATGGGGGTCAAGGAAATCGCGCTGTCGTCCGGTTCAGCGTGTACCTCCGCGACGCTTGAACCCTCGTATGTGTTGCGGGCACTAGGAGTCGGGTCGGATCTTGCTCACTCCTCCATTCGATTCGGTCTCGGCCGGTTCAGCACGGACGCAGAGATTGACTATACGATTGGTAAGATTATTCAAGTGGTGACGAAACTCCGGGAAATGTCCCCCTTGTACGAAATGGCCAAGGAGGGGATCGATTTGAAGTCCGTGCAGTGGGCGGCGCATTAACCGATCATTCAGCATGTTAACCGTGTTGAGCGTAGCAGGAGGAGGGATCGACCATGGCCTATAGTGAAAAAGTGGTGGAGCATTTCAATAATCCCAGAAATATGGGGAGCTTCGATAAACACGAAAAGGGTGTGGGGACGGGTATTGTTGGCGCACCGGAGTGCGGTGATGTCATGAAGTTGCAGATCAAGGTCGAAAATGATCGCATCGTCGATGCCAGGTTCAAGACCTTTGGTTGTGGGTCTGCCATCGCCAGCTCGAGCTTGGCCACCGAATGGTTAAAGGGCAAGACGGTCGATGAAGCCCAGCTGATTAAGAACACCGATATCGTCAACGAGCTGAACCTGCCCCCGGTGAAAATTCACTGCTCGGTGCTGGCAGAAGATGCTATTAAGGCGGCGTTGTCCGACTATAAGAAAAAAACCGCGGGAGAGCCAGCAAAGTAATTCCGGAACAAGACGAGGTGTGAGGATGGATACGACAGACATGTCAGCAACCCCAGTCATTACCTTGAGTGAGGCCGCGCACAAAGAGATCAAGCGGCTGATGAACGTCCAGGGACTCACCGAAGGCGGGTTACGTGTGGGCGTCAAGGGGGGCGGGTGTTCGGGGCTGAGCTACACCGTAAACTTCGACGAAACGGTCGGGCAGTTCGATACTGTGTATGAGTTTGATGGCGTCAAAGTGATCGTGGATGCGAAAAGCGCCATTTACCTTCAGGGGACACAGTTGGACTATCAAAAAGATCTCGTCTCGGGTTCATTTAAATTCGTGAACCCGAATGCTCAGAAGACCTGTGGATGTGGTGAGTCCTTTTCAGCATAGCAGAGGGTCGAGCTTCGGTACGGGGAGTAAGGAAATAATGGGCATGGTGGCACGCAAGGTAGCGCCTCCATGCCCGTTGTGTCAGGGAGGCTGAAGGGAGTCATGGCAGATCAGCAAGCGCCTGCATCAAGCAAACGCACCGAGTTGCACATGGCTCGGAGCATGTGTTGGCATTGCCAGTCGGAAGTGCAAGGCGAGTATTTTTGCCAACAGTGCGTCAAAGTTCAGCCGGTGGCCAAGGACCTTGATTATTTCACCTGTTTGGGTTTTCAGCGCAAGCTCGTCATCGACCTGCATGCGCTCGAAGCCAAGTTCTACCAAATGAGCCGCGTCTTTCATCCGGACTTTTATCACGGGAAGGACGACTCGGAGCAGAGCATCAGTCTCGGGAACTCGGCGCTGGTCAATGTCGCCTATCGGACGCTGAAGGACCCAATTCAGCGAGCGGAGTATTTACTCCGTCTCGAATCCGGCTCGGCCAAAGACATTCGAAATTCGCCACCGGCGGACCTCTTCGAAGAAATCTTGGCCCTGCAAGATGACCTGGATGCCTATCGGGAGGCCACCGAGACGCAGGCGTCGAATCTGCAGGAGCTACGGGCACGATTGCAACTGGGCCGTGAGAGCTTGGAGCAGCGTCAGCGCGAAATCGAGGGGGAACTCGTGACACTCTTTGCTCAATGGGATGCGTTGCCGGAGCAGGAAGCGAGCGACACCGTGCTCCCTCAGAAAGAGGCGGTCCTGCGCGGTATCCGTGAAGTCCTGTCGAATCGCACCTATATCCACAACATCGTCGATGACCTCGTGACAACACTTGGCTAAGGGATAGCGCAACATGGCACGGATTGTTGGAATCGATCTTGGAACCACGAACTCGTTAATTGCCTATATGGATGGGGCAACACCAAAGGTCATTCCTGGTCGGAATGGGCGGACCATGGTCCCATCGGTGGTGGCGCTGACCGATAATGGCTTGATTGTGGGCGATGCCGCCAAAGAGCACCTGGTTCGGAATCCGGCGAGGACGATCTATTCGGTCAAGCGGTTCATGGGGAAGGGACTAGCCGATGTCCAAGAAGAACTGAAATATTTTCCCTATACGCTGCGCGAGCAGGGGGGCGTGATTCGCATTCAAGTCGGAGAGAAGACCTATTCGCCGCCGCAAGTCTCGGCCATGATTCTCAAAGAATTGAAAGCCCGTGCGGAGGAGGTCCTGAAGGAGGAGATTCGCCAGGCGGTGATCACGGTGCCAGCGTATTTCAATGACAGCCAGCGTCAGGCTACAAAAGATGCGGGGATGATCGCGGGGCTGGATGTGTTGCGAATTATTAACGAGCCGACGGCGGCGTCGCTCGCCTACGGTCTGCAGCAGCGGACGCAGGGCACCATCGCCGTGTATGACTTGGGCGGAGGGACCTTTGACGTGTCCATCCTGAAGATCCAGAACGGAATTTTCGAAGTGTTGTCCACGAATGGGAATACCCATCTTGGTGGTGACGATTTTGACCGAGAGGTTGCAGATCTGTTGCTGAAAGGCATCCGCGCGCAGCATGGGCTGGACCCGGCGGCCTATCCCGATCATATGCAGGCTGTGCGGCTTGAGGCCGAACGGGTCAAGATTCGATTGTCCGAGGAAGAGACGGTTATAGCGACGGTGGTGCTTCCAGACGGCAAGGGTGAATTCCAATGCGAGATCACACGGGCGCAGCTTGAGGCGCTGACGGCCAGATTGGTCGAGGCCACCCTCGGGCCTTGTCGGCTGGCGCTCAAAGACGCCGGGTTGCAACCTGCCGACGTGGATGAAGTGGTCTTGGTTGGTGGGTCCACGCGCATGCCCTTGGTTCGCCGTCGTGTCCAAGAACTGTTCGGCAAGAAGCCGCATTGCGACATGAATCCGGATGAAGTTGTGGCGTTGGGGGCTGCCGTGCAGGCGGATATTCTCGGCGGCGGGACTAAAGACTTATTGCTGCTCGACGTGACGCCGTTGTCACTCGGCATTGAAACGATGGGCGGCGTCATGAGTGCGCTGATCCGTCGAAACACTACGATTCCCACGAGTTCCAAGGAAATGTTTACGACGTATGTCGATGGCCAAACCTCTGTGGATATTCATATCCTCCAGGGTGAGCGCGAGTTGGTCAAAGACAATCGGGGCTTGGCTCGTTTCCAGTTGAAGGTGCCTCCGTTACCGGCTGGCGTGCCGCGTATCGAGGTCATGTTTCTACTCGATGCCAACGGGATTCTCAATGTGACAGCGAAGGATATTCGCACCGGCCAGGCACAAACTATCGAGGTCAAGCCGACCTATGGGCTGAGCGACAACGAAGTCGAGCGCATGATCACCGAGTCCTTCACCTTTGCGGCGGACGATTTGAGGGCGAGGCAGTTGATTGAGGCGTGCACAGAAGCAGAGGCGATTCTTGTCGCCACCGACAAGGCTCTGAAGCATGGAAGCCAGCTGATCGTGGCGGAGGAGTTAGCAAAGATTCAGGCGGCGATGGCGGTGCTTCGTGAGGCCAAGACGCAGCCGGATTATCGGTTTATCCGGGCGAAGATCGCAGACTTGGAAAAAGAGACGCATCCCCTGGCCGAAAAACTGATGGATGCATCGCTTCGAGCCGCGTTGCAAAATAAAAAGCTGGCCGAATTCGTCTAGTGTCGACGCGCACGAGCTGCGTGCGTGGAGTGCAGAGAGTCGGACGGTGAGAAAGGAAGAGCCATGGCCCTACGGTGGCAGGATATCGAGGACGTCGCGATCCAACTCGTCGAAGCCCATCCCGATACGGATCCCCTGACCGTCCGGTTTACCGACCTTCATACCTGGATCGTCGCGCTGCCGGATTTCAAGGACGATCCCAAAAAATCCAACGAAAAGATTCTTGAGGCGATCCAAATGGCCTGGCATGAGGAATATCAAGACGCCAAGGGGTAAGTCCCACTCTGCCTGGGAGTAAGGGAGGCGTGGCTAGGATTTTGGCTCTGGCGTTGTCGGCTGAGCGGTCGTCTCAGGCAGCTGATCTAAGTTGTAGAAGTCCATTGGTCGAATATGCGAGGGCGCACTTTGAGTGGGCTCGCTTCCTTTTGCGAACGATTCGACGACCCCCTCTGCTCCCATTTCTGATGACAGCATCCCTGTCGCGGGATCCACTTTCACAAACTGAATTTCGTCTGGTATTTCGAATGCCGCCGCTGGCTCGTTCTTGAGCGCTTCCTTCATAAAGTCGATCCAAATGGGGAGGGCGGCATGTGCGCCAGATTCCGTCTCCCCGATGGTGCGAAGGTCGTCGAATCCCACCCACACTCCCACCACCAGTGTGGGGGTATAGCCGATAAACCAGGCATCGGAGTAGTCATTGGTGGTTCCCGTTTTGCCGGCGATCGGACGCTCCAGCGTTTTGGCGGCGGTGCCGGTTCCTCGCTGCACCACATCCTGCAACATACTGGTGATCAGGTAGGCAGTTTCTCGAGAAATCACCTGCCGAGGGTCCAGCGTCGCCTCATCGATCGTCGCTAGTTTTTTGGGCATCTGCACGGACGTGATTGCGTACGGCTCTAGGCGTACGCCTTGATTGGCAAAGACGCCGTAAGCCGAGACGAGTTCGGAGAGGGTGAGGCTGGATGATCCCAACGCGAGCGACATGTCCTGATTTAACGGGCTAGTAATACCGATCGCTCGGGCAAAGTCTACGACGCCACGGATACCGACCCGGTCAAGGAGTCGAACTGTCGCCAAGTTGCGGGAATGGGCGAGAGCCTCCCGAAGGGTCACCGCGCCATAGAACTTTTTTTCGTAGTTCTCGGGCTTCCAGGTTTTGTCTGGGTCTTCATTCTCATAGACCACGGGGGCATCCAGCACCAACGTCGAAGGGCTCAAGCCGTCGTTCAGGGCTGTGGCGTAGATCACCGGCTTAAAGGCCGACCCCGGTTGACGTTTGGACTGCATGGCCCGGTTGTATTCACTACGGGCAAAGTCGTACCCGCCGACCATCGCGCGGATGGCGCCAGTTCGGGGATCAATCGCTAGTAGTGCTCCTTCCACGACCGGAGTTTGTTCCAGTTGTAGGTGGATCGTGGCCTGGTCGATCTTCGTAATGCCCACTTCGATGACGTCTCCAGGCTTCAGGAGCGTTTTGAGATTGGGCACTATGGTGAAGTCCTTGGTCGGGTCTTTTCCCTTCATCCAGCGACGAGCCCACGCCATATTGTCAAAGGTTAATTCGCCGGTCGTTGTCCCGATGTGCACCACGACGTGGTCCTTGGCGATCTTCATGACGACGCCTTGTAGCAGGTCCCCGACTTTTAACGGCGTGACCGGAGGCGCGGGAGGGTTGGCGAGCAATTTCTCCGGGTCCTTCGTGCCGAGCGGTCCACGCCAACCTTGACGTTTATCCAGTTGACGCAAGCCGTTCTGAACGGCTTGCTCGGCGGCCTTTTGATAGACCACGTTGAGTGTGGTGTGAATGTCTAAGCCGCCTTTGTAGACGGCCGTTTCTCCGTGCTTGGCCACGAGGGCTTGCCGGACGTATTCCACAAAGTGCGGGGCCAACTGTTCGATACTGGGTTGACGAAACGTCAGCGTATACGCTGCGGCTTGCTGATGTTGTTCGGTGGAGATGAAGCCCGTTTCTTCCATCCGATCCAGGACGTGCTCTTGTCGTTTTTTGCCGCGTTCAGGATTCTTAAACGGAGCGTAGTGGGTTGGCGATTTTGGCAAACCAGCCAGAAAGGCGCATTCAGCCAGCGACAGGTCGCGCAGCTCTTTGCCAAAATAGGTGAGGCCTGCCGCCCGGACACCATAGGCGCCCTGTCCGAAGTAGATTTGATTTAAATAGAGTTCAAGAATCTGCTCCTTAGTCAGGACCAACTCCATCTGATAGGCGAGGACCAGCTCGCGGACTTTGCGGATATAGGTTCGCTCAGGAGATAGAAATAAGGAGCGGGTCAATTGCTGTGTGATCGTGCTCGCCCCTTCCACCCGGCTTCCGCGTCGGAGGTTTGTGACAAACGCGCGTGCCATGCCGATGATGTCGAGTCCAGGGTGCTCGAAAAAACGCACGTCCTCGACCGCGATTACGGCATCTTTTAAATGTTGGGGAATTTGGGGAAGTGGCGTAAAGAGGCGGCGTTCAACGTAGTATTGGCCAATCACTTGGTCGTCATCCGCATACACGCGGCTGACCAAACTTGGTTGATACTCCTCAAGCGAGTCTAAGGATGGCAGATCTTGCGCCACATACCAGATAGCCCCTGCAGCCACCCCACACAGAAGGCCGAGTCCGATGAGGGCGACGACGACCAGAATTCTCCACCAGGAGCGGTGGCGTGGGCGAGGTGATGAAGTTGGGGTGTTAGAAGGCATGGCGAGTATTGGCCACCGGAGCGGATCTCTGGGGGCGTGTCGTCACGATACAACGCAGATGGGGAAAACTCAAGTTACATCGGCGTGGGTGTTTCTCCCAGATTGGGCGGTTAATGCTTGCTTTGCCAGTGCGGGTCGAATAGACTGTACTGTCGTACGCCAGTGGTTTGCGCGGCGTCTTTTTTTGGCTTAACAAGAAGGTAGGCGGTTATGAGTGAAACTACGACGACTCATCTGAAGGCCCCGACGGGGCGGCGAAGCGATATCCGAAACATTGCCATCATTGCACACGTCGACCATGGGAAAACCACCCTGGTCGATGTCATGCTTCGGCAGACCCATGTGCATCGCAAGATCGACGATATGGGTGAGCGGATCATGGACTCTATGGATCAGGAGCGTGAACGGGGTATCACGATTCGCGCAAAGAATGCCAGCATCACGCACAAGGGTGTGAAGATCAACCTGATCGATACTCCGGGGCATGCCGACTTCGGCGGCGAGGTCGAGCGGTCGCTCCGTATGGTCGACGGGGTGCTGCTCTTGATCGACGCGAAAGAAGGACCGATGCCGCAAACCACCTTTGTGTTGCGCAAAGCGCTCAGCTTGGGGCACAGGGCGATTGTGGTGATTAACAAGATCGATCGGCCGGATGCGAGGATCGACGAGGTGGTCAATCGCACGTTTGATCTCTTTGTCCATCTGGGGGCGAACGACGAGCAGCTCGACTTTCCCATCGTGTATGCCTCTGCTCTGCAAGGGACGGCGACGATGGATGTGAACAAGCCTGGCACGGATATCATTCCGCTTCTGGACACAATTCTTGCGGAAATTCCCGCGCCCCGTATTTTTGTCGATGCCCCACTTCAGATTCTGGTATTGGCGCTCTTTTACGACGCCTACAAGGGGCGAACGGGTATTGGTAAAATTCAGGCTGGCAGTATCGCGCGTCGTCAGAACGTCATCCAGATCAAACGGGACGGCACAAAAGTGAACGGGAAGGTCAGTGAGTTGTCGGTGTTCTCCGGCCTGGATCGGCAAGATGTTGAACGGGCTGAGGCGGGGGAAATCGTCACCGTGGCGGGGTTGCCCGAGATTAGCATCGGCGAAACCATTGCCGACGCGCTGCAACCAATTGCCCTGACGCCGGTCGCGATCGATGAGCCGACCGTCCAGATGATGTTCTTGGTGAATAACAGCCCATTTTGTGGGAAAGAGGGCAAGTTTCTGACCTCCCGCCATTTGCGCGAACGACTCTTTAAAGAGCTCGAAACGAACGTGTCCCTCCGTGTCCAAGAAACCGACAGCGCGGATCGGTTCTTAGTGGCCGGTCGCGGCGAGCTCCATCTGGCGGTCTTAATCGAACAGATGAGGCGGGAAGGTTACGAGTTGCAGGTCTCGCAGCCAGAGGTGATTCTCCTCCGTGACAATGGGGTGGTGAAAGAGCCTTATGAGGAACTGACCATTGAAGTGCCGTCCGAGTATCAGGGCGCGGCCATGGAAGAAATTGGTGGGCGTCAGGGGCATCTCCGTCACATGAGAGTTGTCCATAGCGAGACTGGTGCCAGTGATACTCATATGGAGTATTACCTCCCCACGAGAGGCGTCATCGGCCTGAAGTCTCTACTACTCACCAAGACGCGCGGGACCGTGATCATGCACCACGTGTTCAAGGCCTATGAGCCGGCAGATGAAAAGGAGCTACAGGTGGCTCCTCACGGTTCGTTAGTCGCACACGAGCCTGGAGAGACGACGGGTTATGCCCTTCATATGGTTCAGGAGCGTGGAGTGCTCTTCCTCGGTCCAGGAATTAGTGTGTATCAAGGTATGGTGGTAGGGGAGAACAGCCGTGATGAAGACATGGATGTCAATGTCTGCAGGGCTAAGCATCTCTCAAATATGCGGGCATCTGGGGCGGATGAAGCGTTGGTTTTGACCCCGCATAAGCAAATGTCCCTGGAGTTTGCGCTAGAGTATATTGGGCAAGATGAGCTGGTCGAGGTTACCCCAGAGAGTATTCGAATTCGGAAACGCATTATCAATCCTGACGAGCGCCGGAAGGCTGCCAAAAGTCGCAAGTCCGAATTGAAATCGGTTTGACCCTGTGATAGATTCGCTGCGTTTGGCGGGTCGTGCGTCGACCATACTGCACGAGGCCTTACGAAGGCTGTATTCCTCAATCTGTACACGACCGGCTGGTCCCATCGTCTAGCCTGGCCTAGGACGGAGCCCTCTCAAGGCTCAAACACGGGTTCAAATCCCGTTGGGACCACCAGTTTTATCACGCACTTAGCCGCATTCCTTCACCCCATCTTCTTCCAGCGTGACCCCAGCGTGACACATCCGGGGAGCTCAGGCCTGGGCGGGGGCCCCTGATACCAACCGCGCACGCTGCTCCAGCGCCCGGATGCCGTCTTGGAGATGGCTCGGGCTGAAGTGCACATAGCGCATGGTCATCCGGATGTCCCGATGCCCGGCCAAGGCGGCCACCTCCGGCAACGGTCGTCCCACCTGCACCAACCGGCTAATAAAGGTATGCCGGAGCGTGTGCAAGCTGACGTCGGTCAATCCAATCCGCTGGGCCGTTCGGATCATGGCCATACCGACCTGATCAAGCCGATAGGGCGTCCCATCCGGTTGCGTGAACACTTCCGGATGGCCAAGATGCCGGACCTGTCGCTGGAGTGTGGCGGCGGCTCGGGTTGTCAACGGGATCATCACCGTCACCTTCTTGCCTTTCACCCGTGGCCGCGGGATCACCAGTACGGTACCCTGCTGATGCAGCCAGTTCCACTGCAGTCCCACCAGGTTGGCCCGTCGCAAGCCCGTGTCCAGTCCGACGAGGACCACCTCACCGAGCCATGGCGGACAGGCCGTCAGCAGCCGGTGTTCCTCTTCGTCCGTGAGCCACCGGATCCGCTCTTCACCCTCCTGGTGGAGCGCGATCCCCTGGAAGGGGGTCGTGGTGGCCCATTTCCAACGGAGGGCCCGCGCATAGGCCGACTTCAGAATCCCGAGCTCTTTGGAGACGGACGCCAAGGTCACGTCCTCTTGCCGTTCGACCAGGTAATCCTCGATCGTCTTGGCGGTGAGCTCGGATAAGGCCCATCGGCCCCACAGCGCGTCGAAGCGGGCCAACACCCCCCGGTCCCGTCGCTGGGAATCCGGTGTCTTCTGCGGGGTGACTTTCGCCAGGTATTCAGCGATCAATTGTCCCACCGTATGCTGCGGATCCGGCGGCGGGGCTCCCAGCCACCGTGTCCGGGCCAGTTCGACCTGCCAGGCCGCGAAGAGTTCTTCTGCGACTTGGCGCGCTTGGACCCCCGAATTTTTCCGCACCCGCTTGCCCTGTACCGTGAGCGACATCCACCAGGTGTCGCTATCGGATCGTGTATACACCCCCATCCCTCTCCTCCTTTCCAGATGGGCGGTCTTCCCAGTCTGATGATAGTGGAAGGTCAGGGCTTGAGCAAGAAGGTGTTTTGGCGGGGGCGTTGCAGGTGAGGGGCAAGGATTCGAATTTCAACCTGATCCAAACATTTCAAGTACTTACGAAGGTCGCGACGTCCCTTGAACTATCAAGAAAAGTCCCTGGTGGCTGATTTTCGCAAACCGCGTCCCCTGAATCTATCGCTCAATATTTCCGTCTGTCTGCTCCGCCGTATCTCACGCCTCGCTATAGCATCGCTCCCTCGCAACTGGTTGGCTGTCCGTGCGGTTCCAATACATGCACGCGATCCTGCGTCTTGGTTCGGTTGGGCTTGATCCTGTCCTGGGCAAAGACCCAAGCATCGGTTTTTCAGTGCATCAAGGCCAAGACCGTCGCAACCAACTCGTCGTTTCGCTCAGCCTTCAAGGAGCGCCTCATCTCGTCATCGCCACGGGCCTCTATAAATGGCTGATGCAAGGGACACGGAAAACCGCCCTTCTGGATCGGGAGGCCGGACGCACACTTCTTTGTTTTTCTTGGTCTCTTGTTGGTCGCCATGGTGTGTCTTCTGTTGATGACATGAAGTGGGCACATACTACGGAGAGCCAGGCACATTTCAGGGAGGACACCATAGGCAGAGGCCGTCTCAGCGTATTGGAGAGTCCCCGGCGGCGAGTGTGATAGTTGCACTGGCACAGACGGTGCGCCTTGGCAGTCGGATCAGGGTTGGCCTGTACTGTGGCGACTCGGCCATCGACAGGTGAAACGAGAACATCGGCGAGCGGGGGCTCGGCGTTCGACACAGCATGTGTTGATGTCTTGCTTGACCATGGTCAAGCAGAGTATTCTTGGCAACCCTTACGAAATAACCATAGCAAGAGGCGCTGGGTGCCGCGAAACGACCAAGCCGTCCGCCAGTTGGTGATCTTACACAAACTTGAGGCGTCACGGCAGGGCCTGACCCTTGCGCAATTGGCGCAGGCGCTTGATCCTGGCTCCACGCGCCATCCGCGCACGCTTCGTCGAGACCTTGCCGCCATTGAAGCGCTCGGCTGTCCGCTCGTGACGGAACGGATCGACGGGCTGGTGCGATGGAAACTCCTGGAGGGGTTCCGCAACATTCCGGCGCTTCGGCTGTCTCCCACGGAACTCATGGCCTTGACGGTCAGTCGCCGTCTCATCGCGCCCCTGGAAGGGACGGAACTCCACGCATCGCTGCAATCGGCCCTTAGCAAAGCGTCTGCGGCCTTGCCTCCACAAGGGTTGGCGTTGGCGCAGCAACTCGAACACACCTTTTCTGTCGGTCTCGGTCCCCATAAGCGCTATCGGCATCATCGTGAGGTCGTCGAGCGGATTACGCAGGCCATCGGGCACAAGACGCGCATCCAAATGCGGTACGATTCCGCTTCCCGTGGCCGGATGACTCGACGGGAGGTCGATCCGTATCGACTCTGGTACGCCTCCGGAGGGCTCTACCTGGTCGGCTACTGTCATGTGCGCAACGAGCCGCGCATGTTCGCGGTGGAGCGGATCAAGTCCGTGACGCCGACCGATTTGCCCTACCAAATCCCGTTACAGTTCGACTTCGACGCCTTTGTGGAAGATTCCCTCACCGTCATGCGTGGACCTCGGATCACGGTGGAGCTGGAATTCGATAAGCCGACAGCCGCCTGGGTCAAAGATCGCATCTGGCACGCTAGTCAGCAGTTCAAACGCCTACCGCGAGGCCGGATGCAGATGATCCTCTCAGTGGCGGACAGCCGTGAATTGGTGGGGTGGGTGCTCAGCTTCGGCGGCGGCGCAAGAGTCATCCGCCCGGATACGCTACGGGCGGCAGTCGAACAGGAAGCCATGCGTATTTTGAAGGCGTTGTGACCTCCACTGTCACAACGGGTCCTAAACCGAGGCCTCCACAGCCGTTGCAAACTCGTGGAAAAACTGGGATGTGTGCTCGCAGAAAAATTAATTCGGCCATGGACCTCGGATGTCACGACGCGATGCGAGACTAGGGCAACGCAGGCGGTATTATTCCCGTTGCTCACAAGGAGAAACGTCATGACACACGAACCGCACCGCGATGCATCCATCAACCCTGAAGGCGAAGCTCCTCCGGTCTCTGTCACGCTGATCCTCGACGAAACGGGTTCCATGCAGGCTTGCAAAGGGGCCGCCATTGCGGGATTCAACGAGTATCTCAAAACGCTTAGACAGATGCCCATGCCGGTCCGATTCACCCTCACCCTGTTCAACTCCGGCAAGATGGACGTGCGACATCACCAAGTGCCGGTGGCCCAGGTCCATGAGTTGACAGAACAGACGTATCAACCAGCTGAAACGACGCCCCTGTACAATGCCATCGGCCATACCCTGACGGCTGCCGGTCACCAAGCGTTGCCTGAATCCAACAAGCTCTGCGTCATCCTCACCGACGGAGTAGAGAGCGCCTCGCGGGAGGACACCCGCGAGGGGATCGTGCGCCTGCTCAAAGACTGTGAAGCCAAAGGCTGGACGTTCGTGTACCTCGGTGCTGACCACGATGCCTTGGCGGCAGGACAAGACATCGGCCTCTCCGGGGACAATACCGTGCAGTTCAACAAACGAGAGACCGGTCGAGCATTCGATGCACTCGCCAATGCGACGACCGCTTACCTGAGCCGTCAACCGAATCAACCAAACACAGGGGTTCCGGAAAGATGCGGGAATGCCACCGAAGGACAGCACCGATCCTGAGAACAGCGGCAGCCGGTTGTAGAGGGAGGCAGAGCCATGAATGCACGACCACTGATTCTATTGATGGCGCTAGCCAGCGCGGGACCGGTCCAAGCCGACATGGGCTTCGATTCCAAATATGAGCGGGACTACAACATCTTCAACCCGGTCACGCAGTATCAGGCCGACAATCCCTTGAATCCCGCCAACGCCTACGATCCCAACAGCGCGTTCAATCCCGTCAACCGCTACGATCCGGGCAATCCAGCAAACCCGGTCAATAAATACAGCCCGAACAATCCCTTCAATCCGGTGAATCGCTACCATCCGGACAATCCTCTGAACCCGGTCAACAAGTACAATCCCGGCGTGCCGTTTGCGCCGCTCGATGGAAATGCGAGACCGGAGAGATGACGGGACCAAAGAACAGGAAGTTGCGATGAACAACAACGAAGCATTTGCACGCTGGTTCAGGCAAGCGACCGACAATGAGCCCTTCCCATTCCAGATTCGCTTTGCCTGTGAAACGACTCTGCCCGAATTGGTGGATGTGCCGACAGGGATGGGCAAGACGGCGATGGCGGTGCTGGGATGGCTGTGGCGGAGACGTTTCGCTGAAGAGAAAGTCAGGAAGGCAACCCCAAGGCGGTTGGTGTATTGCTTGCCCATGCGAGTATTGGTGGAGCAAACGCACAAGAACGTATCCGACTGGCTCAAGAATCTTAGTATTGAAGGCAAGGCAGGCGAAGGCAGGGTATCTGTACATCTCTTGATGGGCGGCTCCGAGGACGTGAAAAAACCGACTTGGGCCGACTACCCGGAAGAAGACGCGATCCTGATCGGCACCCAGGACATGCTACTTTCCAGGGCGCTGATGCGTGGCTACGGTATGAGCCGCTATCAATGGCCAATCCACTTCGCCTGGCTGCATAACGACGCACTGTGGATGTTCGACGAAGTCCAATTGATGGGCCCGGGCCTGAAGACCAGCGCCCAACTCGAAGCGTTTCGCCAGAAGATCGGTTTGGCCTCAAACAGCCGCAGTCTATGGGTCTCGGCCACGCTCAAGCGGGACTGGTTAAAAACGGTGGATTTCGATCCCGCATCAACGATCCCGCTGGAGTTGAGCGAGGAGGAAAAGAAGGCACCCGCGGTTCGGGAGAGACGTGAGGCGGTCAAGGTTCTGACGCGCTGCGATGTGGCGCTCATCTCGACAGAGCCTTCCAAGGCGGAAAAGGCGGAAGAAAGCGAGAAGCTCGATAAGCTGACGAGCGACGACATCAAAACTTACCTCAAAGCATTGGCTGACCGGGTTTTTGCGGCGCATCAGCCGGGCACCACCACGCTTGCAATCCTTAACACCGTCGAGCGGGCGCAGGGCCTGTTTGTCGAGCTAGAAAACCGCCTCGCGGAATCGCCGGTGAAAGGCAGGAAAGCGGCGACACTGGCACCATCGGTTTCAAACAACCCGGAACGGCTGCTGATTCACTCCCGTTTCCGTGCCGAAGACCGCCGCGCGAACGAAGAGCGTCTGCATTCTGACCCGCCGGCCGAAGGCCGCATCGTCATTGCCACCCAAGCCATCGAAGCCGGCGTGGATCTATCCGCTCGTGTGCTGTTCACGGAACTGGCGCCCTGGGCCTCGCTTGTGCAGCGCTTCGGCCGCTGCAATCGTTACGGCGAGTTTAACAAGACAAAAGAGGCACAGGTTATCTGGATTGACGTAGCAGACGCCAAGCCTTACACGCCCGAAGAATTGGGCGCCGCGCGGCAAGTCCTGGCGAATCTCCAGAGCGCCGCGTCCGCCGATCTTCCGCCCATCACCGGCGAGGCTCCGCTGCATCCGGTGTTGCGGCGCAAGGATTTTCTTGACTTGTTCAATACCGACCCTGATCTTTCTGGCTTCGACGTAGATATCGCACCCTACATTCGCGACGCTGACGACGCCGATGTGCTGCTGTTCTGGCGTGCGCTGGACGGCGATCCTCAAGATGAACCTCCCGCATCGCGTGAAGAACTGTGCCGCGCCGGGTTGGGTGCAGCGAAAAAGCTGCTCGGTCGTTTGAAAGCCTGGGAGGTGTTCGTGTGGGACACGTTGGCTCGCAAGTGGACAACGCCGAGGCCGAAGGACATGCGCCTGCGCCCCGGCATGGCGCTGATGCTGAAAGCTGATGTCGGCGGCTATACGCCGCAACTCGGCCTGGCACCAGAGAGTAAGGTCGTGGTTCCTCCGATCGCCGCGCTTTCGAAGGAATCAGTGACCGAAGAAGCCTTTGATGATGACCACCGCAGCCTATTGCAGGTACCGGTAACGCTGCCTCGCCATCTTGCCGACGTGGAACAAAAGGCGCGCGAGCTTTGCGAGGCATTGAAAATCAAAGAGCCGCAGGCCGTTATCCGTGCAGCGCGCTGGCATGACATCGGCAAGGCGCATGAAGCCTTCGATTCCATGCTCCGGTACGCACACGAACAAGGAACGGGTGAAGCGCTGGGGATGGGGCATTGGGCGAAGTCGGGCCGAAAGCCGGATCGCAAACCCGGCAAACCGCGTTACCAGGTGATTGTGGACGGCAAGGCTGTGAAGCGTCCACGCTTCCGACATGAACTCGCGTCGGCGCTTGCCTGGCTTGCTTTGCATGGCGACGAAGCCGAGGCCGATCTGATCGCTTATCTGATCGCCGCGCACCACGGCAAGGTGCGCATGTCGCTGCGCGCACTCCCGCAAGAGACCGAGGCGCCGGATGGGCGGCTATTCGCGCGCGGCGTTTGGGCCGGTGATCGCCTTCCTGCAGTGCAATTCGCGGACGGCGAAACCGTCCCTGAAGTCGAACTCAAGCTGGATCTGATGCAGCTCGGCGACGGACCCCAAGGCCCGTCGTGGACCACGCGCACGCAAAGATTGTTGAAGGCTCTTGGTCCGTTTCAGTTGGCTTGGTACGAAGCGCTGGTGCGAATCGCCGACTGGCGCGCGTCACGTGCGGAACAGGAGGCTGCGAAATGATCCATGACCACCCCTTGCTTGGCTGCACGCCCACGCCGCTGGCGTCCTACCTCAAGGCGCTGGCTGTGCTGCGCCTGGTGGCTGAAGCAGGGACGAACGGGGGCGGAGATTCCGAGGCCACCGGATTCTGGCGCGAGGACGTGTTTGTGCTGCGCACGAGGTTAACGAAGGAGGAACTGCGCGCATTCTTTCTGGGTCGGTATCGGCCGACGCCGCTGCTTGCGCCGTGGAATGGCGGGAGCGGTTTTTACTTCCAAGAAGGCAAGCTCAAAGAGAAAGATCCGGTCACAGGCAAGAAGCTCAAGACTGGCGTTCGCGATCAAGAAACTGAGGCCACAAGGACGGTAACCGCGATAGCGCAATCCTCCTCTCCACGATTCGCAGACTATCGAGATGCGATCACCATCGCTCGCAGCGTTATTGCCGAATTCAAGATCGTTGAAGCGCCTGAAAATACCTCGACGAACAACCAGAAGGACCGCTTCATTCAAGCGTTCAGAAACCTTGCTTCTGACCATTGTCTGTCTGCCATGGACAGCGCGGTCGTCATCGCTGGCGACGAGGCAAGCTTTCCTCCATTGCTTGGCACGGGAGGGAACGATGGAAACCTCGACTTCACCAACAATTTCATGCAACGGCTCTTGGAAATGATTGATGTATCGGCGGGTGCGGTTCGTCTTGGCACCGACAGCAGTCTAGATTCCGCGTTGTTCGGCACTCCGTGCAATTCGCTTTCAGAAAGCGCTATCGGTCAATTTTCCCCCGGTTCCGCAGGCGGCCCGAACGCATCGGCGGGCTTCGAGGGGGGTGCCAGGACCAACGCTTGGGATTTCATCCTTATGCTCGAAGGCGCGGTGCTTTTCGCCGCTTCCGCAGTGCGGCGGCTGGAGTTCGGCGACCGGGCCATCCTGTCGGCTCCGTTCGTCGTGCGTAGCCGGATGGGAACCGAGGGGGCCGCCAGTGCGGGCGACGATGATGATTCGCGCAATGAAATATGGATGCCCCTGTGGGCGGCTCCATGCGGTATGGATGAAATCCGCTCCCTGCTGAGCGAGGGCCGCGCCACGCTCAATGGCCGCTCCGCCCGCGATGGTCTCGACTTTGCCCGCGCCGTGGCTCAATTTGGCATCAACCGTGGAATCCGAAGCTTCCAGCGTTACGGTTTTCTGAAACGGCAAGGAAAAAACTTCCTCGCGACGCCCTTGTCGCGCATCGCCGTGCGTCGCAATCTGAATGCCGACCTCATTGCCGAACTCGAGCGCCGCAACTGGCTTGCCACCGTGCAGCGTTATGCCCGTGACGAGAACGCCCCTAACGCCTTCCGTGCTGCCGCCCGTCTACTCGACGCTGCCCTATTCGCGTTGACGCAACAGGCCAGCCGCACCGCATTTCAGACTGTGCTGCGACGGGTGGGGGGTATCGAAGCCGCGCTCAATGTCAGCCCCAAGGCGCAAGAATCCGTGCGTGCTCCGGTCCCGCGTCTGTCATTGCCTTGGGCGATCAACGCAGACGATCAGTCTGCAGAATTCAGAATCGCTGCCGCATTTGCGGGTTTGTGCTTGCAGGGCGAGCAAGGCCGCCGAGTTCTGCATGCCCGCCGTCACCTTGCTGCTGTCAGCGAGACCGTAAACAAAGACGGTGATCGCGCATGGGAACCCACCTCCCGTCTCGCAGTGTGGGGATCGGGACCGCTCGCCGGAAATCTCGCAGCTCTTCTGCATCGGCGGCGGCTGGAAGCGATTGCGCTCGGCGCGGAAGGCGAAGTACTGGCCAGCCAGACCGGCGCCACCCGCGACGACGTGGCAGCGTTTCTCGATCGCGCTACCGACGACGCCCGCATCGGCGAACTTCTTGGCGGTTTTGCATGTGTGGACTGGAGCGATGACGCGGCGCGACGGATAAATAAACGTACCGATGAAGAAGCCGTGCTGCCGCCGACGTTCGCGCTGCTGAAAGTCATTTTTACGCCCGAGTCCATTCTGCATCGCTTGAAATGGCTGCCACCGGATCGGAGTTTCCGCCTGCCCGCCGAAATTCCGGCGCGTCTGGCTGCGGACGACGCGCAAGCCGCCGTCAAGCTCGCCTGGCAACGCCTACGCGCGCTCGGCGTGAAGTTGCCGGGCCGAAATCCGCCAGAGGTCGCGGGGGTGGATGGCGCGCGTTGGCTCGCAGCCTTGTGCATTCCGCTCACCTACGCAGAAACCGCACGGCTGCTGCGCGGCCTCGACTTCAGCCCGGAATTTGATCCCGATACTACTCAACCGACCGAAATCATCGTCTAACCAGGAGAACCACCATGTCGCAAACACTCGATGAAAAACTCAAACCTTTGGCCACCGCCCCGCGCCTGTTGCTCGAAGCGCACTTGCAGCCGCTGCAAGGTACCCGCTTTCAGCCCACCGGGTTCCCCAATTTGGGCGCTGCCACTTACGACGGACCGAATGGCGAGCGGATGCTGCTGATCGAATCCGCGCAGAGTATGGCAAACCGGCTGGAAACGGTGTGTTGGGATAAGTCTGCGGATGATTGGGTAACGCCACTCAAGGGCCTTCCGCTGGTGAAGGTGGTCAAGAAATCTAAGGACAAAGACGGCAAAGAAACAAACGAGTCGTTAACCAATTCCGTTTTGGAAGCACATCGCATCAACTCGCCTTATATCCTTGAAGGTAAGGACAAGAGCGTTCTCCAATCGCTCAAGTCACAGCTTGCTGAAATGGAAGAGGGTCCAGTCGATATCAAGAAGCTCGCCGCCGTTCTCTTGAAGCTAGATACGAATGCTCTGATCCACGGCGTTTTTCTCGCTAAATCCGATCTTGCTGGAGGACGACTGCGTCTGCCGCGTGCACTGTCGTCATTCATTGAAGCCGAAGAAGTCAAGGAAGCGCAAAGTGGTGGGGTGAAGAACGATCACGTCAATCCTTCCGGCGACACAGGCAAGGGATTCGGCAACGTGCCGTTCGCGCGTTCAGAGTTCACGTCCGCGAAGATCATTGCCTATTTCAACTTCGACTTGGCGCAGATTCGTGCCTTCGGCTTGGGCGATTCTGTTACTCGGCTTTTAATTGGCTTAGCGTTGTTCAAGATTCAGGCCTTGCTGGATTCAGGTTTGCGTTTGCGCACGGCCTGCGATCTGGAGGTCAAAGAGTCCGGCATCGTCGTCAAGCGTCCGATGGGCTTCGTCTTGCCAACGCTTGATGAACTAAAAAATGCGCTCCCGGATTTAATTGCCACCGTCGCCAAAGAGCAGAAATGGTCGGATGACCGCGTTACTCGCGTAAATTGGAGTTGAGGTTTACCATGCTTTCCATCGCTTTCACCTTCCCCGCCGGGTGCTACCATGCCACGCCCTGGGGTCGGCACGTCAACGAAGCGGACGTGGCCTGGCCACCAGACCTGTGGCGTATCACACGCGCGCTGATCGCGGTGTGGCATCGCAAGCTCGATCCCGTACGCTTTCCACGCGAGCGCCTGCATGAATTGCTGGCGCGTCTTGCTGAAGCCGAACCGCCGTCGTTTCGCCTGCCGGAGTCTGCGATTCACGCCCACTCGCGGCACTATATGCCTGGCAAGGACGATAAGCGCACGCTGGTGTTCGATGCCTTCGCGCGAGTCGCGGATGACGATCCTGTCGTCATTGTCTGGCCTGCGCTGGTGCTCGACACACCCCAAACTGAAATGCTCGACGCTCTGCTTGAGAATTTGGGTTTCCTGGGTCGCGCCGAGTCCTGGGTGGATGCGCGCCGCGCGCCGGCGCCAGTGGACTGCAACTGCGTGCCCACTGCCGAATCATTCGATCCTGAAGCAGGCGAGGTCACGGGCGAGATCGTGCGCTTGATGGCGCCGAATGCGCCGGAGGTTTATCGCGCATTCCGTTTAGAAAAGCTTGAAGCCGCCGGGATCACGCTCGACCCCGCGGGGCGCCCGCCCAAACTCAAGCCGGACCAGAAGAAGCTGCTGACAACCCTTCCCGACGCCTGGCTGAACGCCATTGGTGTGGAAACCAGCGAACTCCAAGCTGCCGGCTGGAGCGCGCCGCCTTGTGCACGGATCGTAAGCTATCGCCGACCGTTTCATGCACTCAAGACCACCGCGACTAAAGTCGTCCGTAAGCCGGCGATCATCAGGCCGAATACGGCCATCACCACTGCACGATTCGTGCTCTACGGCAAACCGCTTCCTCGCATCGAAGACGCGGTCCGCATCGGCGAAACGCTGCGTCTGGCTGCGATGGGCCGAGCCAAGCAACTTCTCGGGGAGAACGCCATTCCGTGCGAACTATCCGGCCACGAGCTGGGCGCACCCAACCACCACGCACATGCTTTCTGGCTGTCTGATCCAAACGAGCGCGGTGAGATCGAGCATGTTCTCGTGCATGCTCCAGGCGGGTTCGGCTCCGAAGCCATGCGCGTACTAACCGCCCTTCAGCAAATTAAGCGAGACGAAGTCGAGCCGCTAAGGCTGATGTTGGAGGGGTTCGGTACTGCATCGCTATTCGACAGGGTTACACCCCTGACCGGCGAAAGCGCGATATGGCGAAGCGTGACGCCCTATCTTCACCCATGGCACCTCAAGAAACCGGAGATGCGCACACAGGAAGCCGCCGCCGCCGCCATCCTTGGTCAGCTACAGCGGGAGTGGTGTCAACGTGGCATCGATTTGCCCAAGATCATTGAAATTAATGAGCTGGCTTTGATCCGACACGGTGGCCGCGCCTTACGCTCATTGCACTTCCATCGCTTTCGCCGCAAGAATGGTCTCGTGCAACCCGACACACGCGGGCGTTTGCTCGAATTGCGTTTCGAGCAGTCTGTGCGCGGCCCCATCGCCCTCGGCTACGGCTGCCACTTCGGTCTTGGCCAATTTGTGGCGGTGGATAGTTAGTGATGGGTAAGGCGTAAGGGCACGTCGGGCTCCGGCAGTTGATGCCGACGGGAGTAGTGGCCGTGCGAGTGTGGTCTGGGACGGAAGGAGGGTGTGCTATGGGGACGACGACTTCGGGCGTGGTGACGCATGCAGCGTTGAAGGCGATTGCGGACCGGTTGCGGGAGCGCTATGGAGCAGAGCGGGTGCTCGTGTATGGATCGGTCGCGCGCGGTACGCCGACTGAGCACAGCGATATCGATCTCTTGATAGTGGCGCCGACGACGGAACGTTTTTACGAGCGCATGGGATCGGCACTGGCCGTGGTCCGGGACATCAGCCGGGGATTGCCGCTGGCTCCGATCGTCCTAACGTCCGAGGAGCTCTCGGTTCGTTTGGCTCGTGGCGATCAATTCATCCAAGAGATTGTTGAGACCGGGGTGGAATTGTGACGGACCGGGCAGATTCTCCCTATGCCGAGGATTGGCTGAAGGTCGCTCGCCGAGATTGGCACCGCCTCCATGTGCTGCTCACTGACGGCGATGCCGACGGAGCCGGGTTCTTTTTGCAGCAAGCGATGGAGAAATATCTGAAAGCGTTCTTGCTTACGCATGGATGGAAGCTCAAAAAGGTGCACACGCTGCAAAGCTTGCTTGATGAGGCGGCGGTCTTCGCGCCGCATGTGGCTGCCTTGCGTCCCGTCTGTGAACGGGTGTCCGGGTTTTACATCGGGGATCGCTATCCGAGCGTTGGGGCCGAAGGGTTGCAAACCGAGGACATTCGGCGCGAATTGTCCGAGGCCCGGCTGTTGATCACGACGTTATTTTCGGGTGAACGTCTGGAATGAGCATGCCTGCTGCTTTGGCCTGGGGCAGTTCGTGCATGCCTGCGTGGGACGCACAGGCAGTGGAGGAATGAGTAAGATACGAGGTTGAATTCAACCCGAGGGCTATTAAGGACCTGAAGGGTTTATTTCCCCGCAACCGGTGAAAATATGTTGACGCTATACCCGGAGGTCCTAGTCAAGGACGGGAAGAAACAATTCGCCGTGTTGCCGTATGAGGAGTTCGTTTCCCTCAAGAAGCGGCTGGAGAACAGGGAGACTTGCTGCAATCCGTAAAGCCAACAGAGCGGAAAGCTGGAAGCGTTCTGTGTCGCTGCAGGGGTGAAGTGGCAGAGGGGGAGCTAACGGAGATCCATCACGTCCTGAATGGCGCGGGCCACTGACCGGAGTTGCACGGCGGTGAGGCGGGTGAGCGATCCTTCGATGAAGCGTTGGTTGTCGATGGCGCGCAACTGGTCCAGCAACAGGTCGGAATCTTTGCGGAGTGTGCCTTGGGCCGGGACTCGAATTCTCAGCGGGTGGGCGTCATCAACCAATTGCGTGGTGAGGGGGGAATTGGTGAGGCGAGAAGAGGAACGGAGGGTACGGTGGGTGGACTGGAGGTGACGTGATGCAGCGTGACTATGAGCCTTTGATGCAGGAGTTCCTCCGATTACTGCTGGCGGAATTTGGTGATCGGGTCGCCTCGGTGCTGCTGTTCGGTTCTGTGGCGCGAGGGACGGCGAGGCCGGACAGCGATGTGGACGTGTGCGTGGTCATCCGCAACTTGCCGGCCAGCCGGTATCGGCGTCATCAGATGCTCAGCCCGGTCTTGGAACGACTCCGACACAGCGTCGCGTATGAAGACCTGATTGGATGCGGGTATACGCCAGACGTGGCGGCCATTCTCTACACCCCTGAAGAGATTCAATACACCAAGCCGATCTTTCTGGATCTCGTGGAGGACGGCGTCGTGCTCCATGATGATGGCACCGTGCGGGCCAAGTTGGATCAGCTCCGCGCGCGGATGAAGACGCTGGGGTCCCGAAAGGTGGTCTTGGAGGACGGCACGTACTATTGGCTGCTGAAACCGGGGCTGCGGTTTGGGGAGGTGATCGAGTTATGACCAATCGCGAGTTTGGTCGCGCCTATATCGAGGATGCCCGCGTCATTCTCGCTGAAGCGGAAGCGTCCCTGGAACAGGGTCACTTTCATCGGACCGTCAGAAAATGCCAGGAGTCTGTCGAAATGGCGCTGAAAGGGCTGCTGCGGGTGGCGGGGATTGAGTACCCGAAGGCTCACCGGGTGGGCCGTGTGCTGCTGGAGTCGGCTGTGGCGCAGGTGGTGTCGGCGGAGCGTCTCCGAGACATCGCGCGTATCGCGGATGAGTTGGCGGATGCGCGGGAGGAGGCGTTTTGATGGATCGGAATCGTCCTCCGCGGCGGATTTGTTCACGCGGGATGATGCTGCCGATGCGCTTCGGAAGGGAAACATCGTTGAGGGCTTCGTTCGTGAGCTGATGGCGCGGGCATACCCGTAGAACCGTCTGGTGGCTGGCACGTCGGTCTTGACCAGTCCGTGGCGCTGACTGAGGAACATGAGTCACTGCGCAGGCACCGGGCCTCCACGTCCCTGTGTTCTTTGACAACTGAATATTTCCACGCCTCCTGCCGATAAGGAGGCTATGGAGACCGAAGAACCAGGGCCATCCACGGGGGGCGACGAGATTCCGCTGCTCCCCGCGCGGATGGTGAACGAGTTTGCCTATTGCCCCCGGCTGGCCTATTTCGAATGGGTGGACGGGGAGTTTGCCGACAATGCCGAGACCGTCGAGGGGCGATTCCACCACCGGCGTGTGGACCAGGCGCCGGTGCGACGGACGCGACAGGCTGAGGGTAAGGAGCAGGATGACGCGACGATCCATCAGCGCTCCGTGTGGTTGTCGTCGGAGCGCCTCGGGGTGACCGCGAAGCTCGACCTGGTGGAAGGCCATCCTACCTCGGAAGGGCAGGGGAAGAGCGCACAGGCTGTCGTGCCGGTCGATTACAAACGCGGCAAACGTCCGCATACGACGCAAGGCGTGTGGGAGCCGGAACGGGTGCAGCTGTGTGTGCAAGGCCTGCTGCTTCGGGATCAAGGCTACACGTGCGATTACGGCGTGCTCTACTTCGTCGGTTCGCGCGAACGGGTGGACATTCCATTCGATGATGCGCTGGTGGCCCGAACGCTGGAACTGTTGGACGAAATGCGGACCATGACGACGGCGACTGTCGCCCCGCCGCCGTTGGTGGACAGCCCCAAGTGCCCGCGCTGTTCGCTCGTGGGGTTGTGTCTGCCGGACGAAGTGGGGTGGTTGCGGACGCCGCATGAAGGCGACGCTCCGGCGCTCCGTCGGCTGATCCCCACGAATGACGATGCCCTACCGCTCTATGTGCAGACGCCCGGCGTGAAGTTGGCCAAGGACGGCGAGTGTCTGAAGATCAAGGATCACGACGAAGTCATTGGGGAAGCTCGGTTGGTGGAAACCTCGCAAGTCGTCCTCTATGGCGCGGTGCAGGTGAGTACCCAAGTGGTGCAGGAACTGTGCAAACGCGGCATTCCACTCGTGTATTGCTCCAGCGGCGGCTGGTTTTATGGCATGACCACCGGGCTGCTCCACAAGCATGTGGAGCTCCGGCGACGGCAATATGCCGTGGCGGCCGATCCGGCGCGATGCCTGCTGTTAGCTAGACGATTTGTGCAGGCCAAAATTGCGAATAGCCGGACGTTTCTTCGGCGCAATCACCGCGCCGCGCCAGAAACGGTGATCCAGGATTTGAAGCGCGATCAGGTGCAGGCCGGAGTGGCGGACTCGTTGGCGTCGCTTCTCGGCATCGAGGGCACGGCGGCGCGCCGCTACTTCTCGGAATTCGCGGGTATGCTCAAGGAGGCCGAGCCGGGCGCGCGATTCGACTTCGACGGGCGCAATCGCCGTCCGCCGCGCGATCCGGTCAATGCGATGCTCTCGTTGCTCTACTCGATGCTGGCGCGGGAGTGGACCGTCACGCTGCAGAGCGTGGGACTGGATCCGTACCTGGGCTTCTATCATCAACCGCGCTACGGGCGGCCAGCCTTGGCACTGGACATGATGGAAGAATTCCGCCCGCTGATTGCGGACTCCGCCGTGTTGACTGCCATCAACAACGGCGAGATGCGTCCCAGCGATTGGATTGAGCGGATGGGCTCGGTGACGTTGACGCCGGACGGTCGCCGCCGCTTGATCGAGGCCTATGAGCGGCGCATGAGCCAGGAGATCACGCATCCGGTCTTCGGCTACCAGATCAGCTATCGTCGGGTGCTGGAAGTGCAAGCGCGGTTGCTGGGGCGATATCTGCTCGGAGAAATCCCCGAGTTTCCGGCGTTTACCACACGGTGATCCATGCGACGGCACTATCTCGTGACCTATGACATTGCCGATGCGAAGCGCCTGCGGCGCGTGTTTAAGACCATGAAGGGGTTCGGCGCGCATCTCCAGTTTTCCGTGTTTCAGTGCGATCTGCCGGACATTGACTTGGTGCGCATGAAGGCGGCCTTGACGGAGATCATCCATCAGACGGAAGATCAGGTGCTGATCATCGATCTGGGACCGACGGACAGCCATCCGGTCAAACGGATTGAGTCCATGGGGATCAAAGCCGAATGGGAGGAACGCCGGGCGCGGGTGGTGTGAGCCGTTGCCGTATCGCGCGAGCGGTGCAATGGTCAAGCCAACCCCGGGCAGTGCTCGCGGACTGTAACCGGCAAGAGTGAGCGACAAACAACTGTATTCGATAACGAAAGGAGGTGCGTAGCGATCATGGAAGGATTTGTGTGTCAGATCAAACGAAGCTCTCGTAAGATGTGCCAGAAGAGCTTGTGTAATGGCCACTTGAACGAGAACTGATTCCACGGCATCACTGCCGTGGCCCCATTGAAGCGCTCCCATTGGCGTAGGCCCCGGCCGTGGTGTCCCCGATTCCACGGCATCACTGCCGTGGCCCCATTGAAGCAGGCGGGGACCGGGTCGCGCGTGTCGCGTATCCGGCGGATTCCACGGCATCACTGCCGTGGCCCCATTGAAGCGAGATTTAGGCATTCCATGGAACCATGCTCTTATTAAGATTCCACGGCATCACTGCCGTGGCCCCATTGAAGCTCGTTCCGTTGGCCTCTTCTGGCATGGTGCCGATGCGATTCCACGGCATCACTGCCGTGGCCCCATTGAAGCCGTGCATCTCTGCATCACCTGCTACGCGCAGGTCCCAGATTCCACGGCATCACTGCCGTGGCCCCATTGAAGCCTCACGCTGGCGGAAGAACGGCGGCTTGTGAAGGCCGATTCCACGGCATCACTGCCGTGGCCCCATTGAAGCCGTGAGGCGTGGCCTGACGCTGAGGCCTATGTGCGGATTCCACGGCATCACTGCCGTGGCCCCATTGAAGCCAACCGTGTCGTCACTGTGCCGGACAAGTATTTGATAGATTCCACGGCATCACTGCCGTGGCCCCATTGAAGCTGGACGGTCTCTGTCTCGGCCACCTGCACTGGTATGGATTCCACGGCATCACTGCCGTGGCCCCATTGAAGCCACCCCCTCAAACCCCTGGGTGTCGATTGCGCTAGGATTCCACGGCATCACTGCCGTGGCCCCATTGAAGCCTGTTTTGTCGCCACCAGCCCTCACCCCCTCTCTTGGATTCCACGGCATCACTGCCGTGGCCCCATTGAAGCGGATGACGCTGCTGGAGGAATTGAAAGCAACCTACGAGATTCCACGGCATCACTGCCGTGGCCCCATTGAAGCAAGAGACTCATGCCGTTACCCCTTTCCATTTCGAAGATTCCACGGCATCACTGCCGTGGCCCCATTGAAGCGGCGATACTCTCAGACTGATCTGTTAGCGTTTTCTCTGGATTCCACGGCATCACTGCCGTGGCCCCATTGAAGCCAGGAAGATGTAATTAGTGTTGCTCGCCGTGAGCGTGATTCCACGGCATCACTGCCGTGGCCCCATTGAAGCTGGCGGACGTAGATAAATGGCCCATGCTGCGCGGCCTGGATTCCACGGCATCACTGCCGTGGCCCCATTGAAGCGTGGGGGATTGGCGTACTCGTGGCCGTGTGGACCGCTGATTCCACGGCATCACTGCCGTGGCCCCATTGAAGCATCGTCGCGACTCCAGATCTCGTTGCGCGAGCAGCAGATTCCACGGCATCACTGCCGTGGCCCCATTGAAGCAATCCGATGCGCCCCGGCTGATGCCCACGAGAAGGTGGAGATTCCACGGCATCACTGCCGTGGCCCCATTGAAGCTCTCTCGTCCGTCTCGGTATTGCCAATCCTGTTTCCGATTCCACGGCATCACTGCCGTGGCCCCATTGAAGCGATCTGGTCTGGGCGAAGATCGTAATCCTTCCATCGATTCCACGGCATCACTGCCGTGGCCCCATTGAAGCTGTGAGGCGAGCAATGAAGCGCGTGATATCGAAGCCGATTCCACGGCATCACTGCCGTGGCCCCATTGAAGCCGAGCCCGAGGCTACAAAGTCAGCCAGCGCGTGGCGGATTCCACGGCATCACTGCCGTGGCCCCATTGAAGCTACCCACGGGCTGGATGTGATTTGCCTGTATGGGTCGGATTCCACGGCATCACTGCCGTGGCCCCATTGAAGCCAAAATACTGGGAAGTTGAACCCTCGGTGGGTCGAGGATTCCACGGCATCACTGCCGTGGCCCCATTGAAGCATGTGGAAGAAAATGCCCTACCTGATGATCGGGAAATGATTCCACGGCATCACTGCCGTGGCCCCATTGAAGCCCATACTCCACGACTAGCTCGAAAATCCTATACGCGATTCCACGGCATCACTGCCGTGGCCCCATTGAAGCTCGATAGGCTGCGTACCTCCCACTTTCTGGCCTAGGGATTCCACGGCATCACTGCCGTGGCCCCATTGAAGCGCGGTCCCTGCGGTGTTGTCCGTTAAACTCACAATGGATTCCACGGCATCACTGCCGTGGCCCCATTGAAGCGCCCATCCAATCGCTTTCAGGAAGGCCCCGGCCCCGGATTCCACGGCATCACTGCCGTGGCCCCATTGAAGCGAACCGCTGAAAAGTGGATCGAGGGGAAACGTACCGCGATTCCACGGCATCACTGCCGTGGCCCCATTGAAGCAATCTCAAGCGCGGCCTGCTTCGCTGTAGGGGAGAGGATTCCACGGCATCACTGCCGTGGCCCCATTGAAGCCGCGACTCTCCGATCCGTTCGATTCTCCCCGCGTCAAGATTCCACGGCATCACTGCCGTGGCCCCATTGAAGCAAAGACCTCGGTGACTTCCTCGAAGCGGAGCTTGTCGATTCCACGGCATCACTGCCGTGGCCCCATTGAAGCTAACGTTCGGGGAAGAATTGTCCTAGGCGTCGCTCGGCGATTCCACGGCATCACTGCCGTGGCCCCATTGAAGCGTCGCGCATTGGTACGAGTTCCGCGAACCGATCATGAGATTCCACGGCATCACTGCCGTGGCCCCATTGAAGCTCGCCCGTAATCGTGACGACCGTAGGAGAGGTCTGTTGATTCCACGGCATCACTGCCGTGGCCCCATTGAAGCGTTCTCTGGGGCCTCCCCGCGCTTCTCCAAATAGAGGATTCCACGGCATCACTGCCGTGGCCCCATTGAAGCATCAGTCACGACACATTTTACTGAGCGCAGGAGGGCATGATTCCACGGCATCACTGCCGTGGCCCCATTGAAGCATGGAACGATTCAGCGAATTGGGACGCGACGACGTGGATTCCACGGCATCACTGCCGTGGCCCCATTGAAGCCTGGGCCCTGTATTTACTCGGCTCACGCCCCGGCGAGATTCCACGGCATCACTGCCGTGGCCCCATTGAAGCTAGAATGTCCTCCGCCGTGTTGATCTGCGTGAACGTGATTCCACGGCATCACTGCCGTGGCCCCATTGAAGCGCCCACGTCTACGGGATACAGTCAATCGTGAAGGCCGATTCCACGGCATCACTGCCGTGGCCCCATTGAAGCAAGGCGATGATCATCATCGCGACGCGGTACAGCGGGATTCCACGGCATCACTGCCGTGGCCCCATTGAAGCCAGGCATCCAGGATTATCGATACCTCAGCCTCGGTAAGATTCCACGGCATCACTGCCGTGGCCCCATTGAAGCCAGGTGACGTAGGATTTCTCACGCGTCTCGATCACCGATTCCACGGCATCACTGCCGTGGCCCCATTGAAGCTAACTCCACCCGGTCCCAATTCCCTCCAACCGCCAGGATTCCACGGCATCACTGCCGTGGCCCCATTGAAGCAGGGTAGAGAGGTGCGCCTGGATCACGCTCAACGTCACGATTCCACGGCATCACTGCCGTGGCCCCATTGAAGCGACACATAGGCTATTGAGAAGGTCACACTCCCGCCAGATTCCACGGCATCACTGCCGTGGCCCCATTGAAGCTTGCTGCTCATTGAGGTGCCGTAGAAGAATCCGACAAGATTCCACGGCATCACTGCCGTGGCCCCATTGAAGCGAGGCGAAGGCGGAGACGATTGTGCCGGACATGATTGATTCCACGGCATCACTGCCGTGGCCCCATTGAAGCCGTGTCTGTACGTAGCACGCTTCAAACTTATCGCGGAGATTCCACGGCATCACTGCCGTGGCCCCATTGAAGCAAGCCTCATGCTGAGCGCCCGTTCTGGCAGTGGCTCGATTCCACGGCATCACTGCCGTGGCCCCATTGAAGCTGCGCCCACGGATCGCGCATTTCGTCGGCATCGAACGGATTCCACGGCATCACTGCCGTGGCCCCATTGAAGCAAGAGGTCCCGGTGAATGAGATGTACGCGCTGGTGGAGATTCCACGGCATCACTGCCGTGGCCCCATTGAAGCAAACCTCTCAAAGGCGTTGCACACGGCGTGTCCGGTCCACATCGTCACGCTGTTGACCGATAATGGCAAGGCGTGCACGGACACGCCTGTGTGCCTCGCGTGCATGTCAGCCCAGCGGAGCGCATGAGTTCGACCGGCTGTGCCAGGAGCTGGGCATTGAGCCTCGCCTGCCCAAGCCCAGAGCTCCGCACACCAACGGCATGGTCGAGCGCTTCAATGGCCGTATCGCCCAGGGTGCTGGCGACGCGCCGGTATCGCAGCGCTGAAGACCTGGGAACCACGCTGCGCAGGTATGCCTGGCTCGACAACCATCATCTGTCCCAGAAAGCCCTGGGACACCGTTGCCCCATCGAGGCCATGCAACAGTGGTACACGGACAAACCTGATGTGTTCGCCAAACAACCACGTAATCTTACGTGACCTGACAACTAAACGGTGTCGGCCGACATCCTTCTTGTCTGATCCCACCCGTTTTTGCGGTAGCCTCTGGCTGGGCGAACGTCATCTGCCAGAAAGGTAACCTTACGGACCGTTTCAGATTCAAAGAAGCTTGCGAGAGCATTCCGCAGTGGTAGGGCTGCCTGGTCATCAGATCGGGATCGATTATGCTTCGAGAGGCTGAGGGGAGGACAAGCCGAGTTGGCTCCGAAGGCTCTGGGGAGTGTAGCTGTTCGCGAGTCGAATGTGGACGACCGGGATTCCAGCCTGGGTCAGCACGTGGTCGACAAACGCATCCCGTGTCCTTCGATCTCCACGCAGATGGGAGGCATCATCGAGTTCAATGACGAGCTTCACGGCCAGGGTCGTGGCATGCACCAAGACAAAATCGACTCGTTTCAAGCTGATCTGGGTCGTGAACCCGGTCAAGATTTTCGGGGTATGCGCATGGGTGTTCACGAGGGTCCAAATGGGAAGCTGGACGAAGATTTCATAGTCGTCGCCCACGGCGAGGCGAAGGGAGTGAAAAAAACGGTGCTCTGCAGGCGACAAGATGGATTTCGAGGTTAGGGTGATCCCTTGAGGGATCGTGGTTGACTGATCACCAGATAGCCGAGCCGACAGGTGTTCGAGGAGCCATTTGGCCAAGAGGACGAGTGCGATGACGGCGATGAGGCTGAGGATGAGTCCGATATTCGATGAGAGGACGTCCGCAGGTGACAGCATGAGAGCCTCCAACGTTGACAATCAATGGCGCGGTGAATAAAATTCACAACTTAGCATAAGAAGTGATCTAATTTCATAAAAGGTGAGTGTAATTCATAAGTTTAGCTATAGAGTGAGCTATCTTCATACGTGGTGAACGACATTCACGGATGGTTGAATGAGTGATCGAGTGCCCCATACAACTGATTTCCACGGAAGGGCTGTTCCTGAACCAATTACACCGGTTGGTTATGCGGCACTCATAGACCGCTATGCCTTACAGTTGCCGCTACCGCAGCAACTCACTGCCATTGCCGAAAGACACCAGCCTCATTCTACGAAGGAGTGGAAGCTTCTCAGTCCACGACATGAGCCAGAAGATACGCTCTTTGGACATCTTGAATTGGCCATCAAGTGGGAAGGCATCGATTTAAGTGTGCTAGCGGCACTCTTTAAAGTCATCAAGGATCAGGAAATCGCGAAGATTATTCGGTCTGAGCCGACGGGCGCGTATACCCGACGGATTTGGTATTTGCATGAATGGCTAACAGGCCGACCTTTGGATCTTCCAGACCCAGGGAAGGTTCGAGCTGTGCCCATCGTCGATGCCGAAAAACAATGTGCTCTGGAAGCGGGCATCCCGTCGCCTCGCCATAAAATTGTCGACAACCTGCCAGGTACTCGGGCTTTTTGTCCAATGGTCCGCAGAACGCCCCGTATCGACCAGTGGCTTGCAAAAAAACTCCATGAGCAGGCGCGTGAAATAGTTGGTCGGACACAGGCTGATGTTATCAGGCGAGCGGCCGCCTTCCTTCTCCTCAGCGACAGCAAAGCCTCCTTTCAGATTGAAGGGGAGCAACCGTCAACACCAAGGATGGAACGCTGGGGGAAAGTGATTGGTCAAGCCGGGGCGCATGCTCTCAGCATCCCTGAATTAGAACGTTTGCAGAGGATCGTCATTGGCGATGCCCGGTTTGTGCGTCTCGGGTTGCGAAAAGAGGGCGGCTTTGTCGGAACGCATGATCGTGCAACACACGAACCGATTCCTGACCATGTGAGTGCACGTCCCGAAGATGTAAGAAGCCTGATTGAAGGCATCATGGCTTATGATGAACGCGCGGTGAAAGGCCGGATGGATCCGGTAATTGCGGCGGCCTCGAGCGCATTTGGTTTTGTGTACGTGCATCCATTCGAGGATGGGAACGGGAGACTCCATCGGTGGCTCATTCACCATGTGCTTGCGAGGGCTGGGTACAATCCTCCTACAGTGGTGTTCCCGGTTAGTGCGGCGATCCAGCGTGAAACGGAGCAATATCGCAACGTCCTGGAATCCTATTCGAAGCCGTTACTCGACTGTATAGTCTGGGAGGCCACACCTACGGGAAATGTTGAGGTGACAAACGATACCGCGGATTATTATCGCTATTTTGACGCAACGGCCCATGCGGAATTTCTCTATAGCTGTGTCGAACAAACAATCACTCGAGATTTACCTGAGGAGATCGCCTATCTGCATGCCTATGATCAATTTTCTCAGGGGGTTCAGACTATTCTCGATATGCCAAATCACAAATTAGACCTCCTGCATAAGTTTTTGAAACAGGGGAAGGGACACTTGTCGGAGCGAGCGAGGTCAAAGGAATTTGCGTCGCTCACCGCTGAGGAGGTTCCTCAAGTTGAGGAACTCTATTTAAAGACCTTCAGTAAGCTACCAAATTATACTTAGATATTGCAGGACTCAGGCCTTTTGGGTTCATGGCTTGCTGGCGGGAGGAGAATAGTAGACCATGTAGAAAATGTTCACCACGGGCTGGAGCGCGGCCTATCTTCCAAGCCCGTGGCAGGCATGAGGAAGGGAGCGTGAGTCAACGCTACGTTGGTAGTGCGGCTCCAAATGAGCCACCGATTATGCTCACTTGGCCAAATAAACAAAATTAATTTTGGTTGTATTCCGTCTACACGGTGTCTACACCGGACACTGGCTGGATGGCTAAGGGTTGTAAGTGGTTGATTTTGGTGGGCCGTGTAGGGGGCGAACCTGCGGCCGCTGATTAAGAGGAGCGGGTTGCGAGGAATATTCGTTCTTTTCGAAGGGAGCGCTTAAACTTTCCGTGCGCCTATTTGTTTTTCCCCTTTAACTCGATTGTTTCCATAATCGGTTTTGCTAGGTACAGTTTCCCCCACGTGCGTCCGGTAATTTCTTCTAACATCCCTTTTCGCTGAAGGAGCATCACGGCCTGTCTCGCGGTAGGGTTGGATACCTTTAGAACATGTTCAGCCCGTGAGACGGACATATACGGGTTAAGAAAGAGTTCGTCCAGCAACGCCAATGCTTTTGCTTTGTCGCGAAGACGATCACGGAACCTTTCACGAAGATCCATCAGGCGGCCAGCCTGTCCCACTGCTTCAAGAGCAATTTCTGTTACGCCAGCAATGAAGAATCGAAGCCAGCTCATCCAGTCTCCGTGAGTTCTGACTCGTTGCAGAAGATCATAGTAGTCTTGGCGATGGGCCTCAATGTAAGAAGATAAGTAGAGCAGGGGTTGTGACAACCGACCCCGTTCGATGAGAAAGAGGGTGATCAAGAGCCTTCCCAGTCGACCATTCCCATCAAGAAACGGGTGAATCGCTTCAAACTGTTCGTGCATGATAGCGCACTGGATGAGATCGGGGAGTGTATTCCGCTCGTGGAGAAATCGTTCCCAATCTCCCAGTAAGTTGTCCAAATATTCCGGTGGCGGAGGGAGATAGGGAGCCGTTTCGATGGTGCTGCCTGATGGGCCGATCCAGTTTTGGCTGCGACGGAATTCGCCCGGCGTCGCGCGATCGCCTCGTACCCCTTTCATCAGTCGTGCATGGATTTCTCGCACAAGTCTGAGTGAAAGGGGGAGCTTGTGTAGTCGATCGAGACCATACTCCATCGCTGAGACATAGTTCCGGACTTCCTGAACGTCATGATCTTCGGTACGCTGTTTCGGATCTTCCATCTCATCAATTAGCAGGTCGGACAGGCTGGCTCTTGTCCCTTCGATACGAGAGGACAAGATCGCTTCGCGCCGGACATAGGGGGCAATCAAGAGATGCGGGTTGGGGAGATGTCGGCCTAATCCTGAGAGTTCACTGAGGGCGGCATCGGCCCGAGACAGCGACAGCACAAACTGGTCATCGTAGGTGAGCGTGGGCGGCAGCTTGGCTGGGATGAACGCCGTATAGCCTGTGGGTGTCCGGATGACTTTGCCTGCGCTCGTGGCTCGGAAGTCCTTTGGATTCATAGTGTGAGAATCCTGAATGTAAGGCGACTTTCAAAGCGGAAGTATCTTTGAAAGAAATCGTCATTATTATTTCAAAGTGATCCGAGCTTTGCAAGAACTCTTTTAGACCGGGAAGTTTTGAAGAAAGAGAGAAGGCCAGAGCTTCAGTGGCAGAAAAAATAGTTACCTCTATCTGTCTACACGGTGTCTACACCGGCGACTTTGGAGATGCATTCGGTTTGTAAGTGGTTGATTTTGGTGGGCCGTGTAGGGGTCGAACCTACGGCCGCTGATTAAGAGGGCGTTGGATGGGTCTTCCGCTGGCCAGGCTGGCGCCGACCCCGTTCGAGCGCACGAATGCCGTCCCGCAGATGGTGGGGCGCCAGGTGGGCATAGCGCATCGTCATCCGGATATCCCGGTGGCCCGCTAACGCGGCGACCTCGGGCAGGGGACGGCCAACTTGAACCAGCCGGCTCACGAATGTGTGGCGGAGGGTGTAGAGGCACACGTCGGTGAATCCCGCGTTTTTTGCGGCGCGCCCGAATGCCATGGTGCATTGGTCCCCTTGGTAGGGGTGCCCATCCTCTTGCACAAAGACGTAGGCCGAGGCTGAAGTCCGCAGGTGGCGGCGGATGAGGGCCGCCGCACGGGTCGTGAGCGGAACCGTGAGGGTCACCAGTTTTCCTTTGACGACCCGTTGCGGGACGATCAGCACCCTGCCCTGATCATGCAGCCAGGTCCGCTGTAAGCCCACGAGGTTGGCTCGTCGAAGTCCGGTGTCGAGCCCCACGATCACGAGATCTTTGATCCACGCTGGACAGGCGCTGAGGAGCCTGTCCTCTTCACGATCCGTTAACCACCGGATGCGACTCTCGCCTTCCTGATTGAGGACAATGGACGTGAAGGGCGAGGCCGATACCCAGCCCCACTGGAGCGCTTTCCGATAGGCGCTTTTTACAATCCCCAATTCTTTCGACACGGTGGCGAACGTGACCTCCTCTTGGCGTTCGCACATATAGTCGTCGATCATTTTGGCATTCAGCTCTCCGAGCGAACGCGTGCCCCACTCCGTGTCGAATCGGGCAAGCGTCCCACGATCACGCCGCTGGGAATCCGGGGATTTCGAAGGGGTGACCGTGCGGCGATACTCGTTGATCAGTTCGTGAATGGTATGGTCGTGGTCTGGTGGCGGCGCGCCGAGCCATTGGGTTTTGGCAATTTCCGTGCGCCACGCGGCGAAGATAGACTCGGCTACTTTGCGGTCCGTGACCTGGGTATTGAGGCGAACCCGTGCGCCATTGATTTGGTGGGACATCCAGAAGGTGGGACTATCGGGTCGACGGTACACGCTCATGGGGGGCTCCTTGGGGGTGGGGTTGGACTGAGGGTGGCGGGGGAGGCAGGCTCGATGGGGTCGGGGTCATTCGCCGAATGACTCGTTGGGCTGCCTGAAGGACTGCCGGGCGACCAGGGGCGCGGGGTCGGGACGTGGGACGCGAGCGTGGTGGGGGCGCCCCCACCGGGGTCGGTGCCGTGAACTGCGCCGCGACCCAGGCGAGAATTTCGTTTTCACGAAAACGGATGACCCCGTTGAGTCTCCCGGACGGAATCTTTCCTGCGTGGACCCAGGCATAGACGGTGGAGAGACGAATGCGCAGAAAAGCCGCGACTTCTTGGGCGACCAGCAGTCTGCCGCCAGGGAGCTCGGCGGTCGTTTCCGATTTCGTGGCGCGAGTGGGTGTGAGAGATTTGTTCATGATCGCTACATTAATCATGGTCGAAAAATAAACGAGGGGGTTGGCTCAGTCCGTGCCAGGAAACGAAACGTCTTGGCGGTACGATGGAGTTCAAGGGGTAAGAGAAGAGAAAAAAGACTGGAGATGAGGACGCTGACGTGATCTTGTGTAGGCGCTCTGCGGCGTTGCTCTCAATGGTCGAGTCGGGTCGTCTCGAGGGATGAGACGAGGCCCAAGGCCTGGGCTGTTTGTTCCTCGCAGCCCAGGCTTCCTGAGCAGAGTGCCGGGAACAACTACCAAAAAAAACTACCAGAACAGGATGGACGAGCAGAAAATAGGCGGTCGATCCGCGACGATCCGCCACGATCGACACACCTATTATCTGCTGATTTAACAAGGACTTTGACATCTTTTCCTGTACTTAGACGAAGAGGCCCAATTGAGAAGCGTGGTCGTGGTAGGACTTTGCCCCGGATGGCGTGGCAAGAAAATCCTCCCATGATTCCAATGACTTATCATTTGGTATCCTTGTCGTTTTCTGGTTGGTTGCCAGGCAAAACTACCAGGTCTCGTTTGGCGTCTCCGGTCGAGTCGTCCTGCTGAGGATCCAGCACCGGTGGCTGTAGAGATTGCGTCGGTAAGTGCAACTCTTCTATCGCGTGTTTGAACCGTCCCTGACCGAGTGGATTCGCCCATTTCGCATAGGTGTCTTGGGTTAGCTTGATCGTTTTGTGCCCGAGTTGTTTACTCACATAAAACAGATCCTCGCCTGCTTCGAGCGACAGGGTGGCGTACGTATGCCGTAATCCCTTCGGCGACATGGATCGACCTAATTTGGTGCGGCGCATCAGCGTGGCCCAGGTGCTCTTGATCTGGTCGGAGGTGAAACACCAGCCGTGTACGGCAAGATCAATGCCCTGTGCGTCTGCACTCTTTTTCATATTTTTTGCCAGCTTCGTCTCCTCGAGCGGGAGGTCAGGTGATCGGAACAGCCAGGTGCCGGGATCTGCCGGCAGGAAGGAGACCCACCATCGCAAGAGGCGCTCCAGGGTGGGCCCCATATCGACATAGCGTTTGGCCCAGGTTTTCGGACATCCCAGTACCCCAGCAGTTTCGGTGCGTTGCACATGAATGCGCGGCCGACGCTGGGGCTGATTGCCGATCACCTCCTCGTGGTCGAACTCCAGATCGCGAAGTTGTAACGCGCGACCCTCGCCAGCTCGTAGGCCTGAGAGGGCGAGTACTGAGTACAGGGCGAACATCACAGGTGAAAGAACGGTCGCGGCGTCACGAAGGACCTTATCCAGTTCATAGCCATGCAGCCGGTCTTTATCCTCGATGGCTAAGGTGGTTTTTTTACTCTTCGGCGCCTTCAGGCGAACTGCGGGGTTGTGGGTGATTTGCTTTTTTTCGACGGCCCGTTGCAGCATGGCGCGGAGAAATCCTAACTTACCCTTCACGGTGTCGCGGCCAAGGGTCTGCCCTCCTGTTTGCGGCACGGATTGTTGGCCTTTGCCTCCGTTGACGAAGTGGGGACGAGACAATAAATAGGCCAGGTACTGCTCACAGTCCGCTTCCGAGAAGCGGATCAGAGATTTTGACGTGAATTTGGTGGGCATGAGTCGCAAGTTGCTCTCCCATCTCATGATGGTGCCGTGCTTGGCTTCCTCTTTCTCGAGTAGCAGCTTTTCTTTTTTGATCACTTCCGTGATGAACTCGCCGAGCGTGATCTTCAGGGGTTTCTTATGACGTCCTCTTTGTCCTTTTGGTGGGAGTGTTTTGAGGATTGTGTTTTCGAATAACTTGGCGTTGTCTTCACTACTAAACAGTCTTACTCTACGGACATCGTTCGTGTCCCGTATGTCGATTCTCCACTGTCCATTCGCTAGTTTTGAAATACTCATAGTGCCTCTTTCCTCTACCCACGGATGATTCTCGCCTCTGGGACTGAGCCGGTAGGTGATGCTCTCCAGCGGGAGTGCGTGGGATGGTTAAGTTGTGGTGCCGAGCGGGTCTTTCTTGTTGGCCCATTCAGCCTGGTGTTTTTCTACCTGGTGTTCTCCGTACTTCGTTGCGCGTCTATCCAGAGGGTGACTTCGCTTCGGCGAAATCGAAAATATTTTCCAATCCGAATCATGGGCAGCTCGTGGGTGCGCACAAGCTGGTAGACCATGCTCCTCGACACGTCGAGCAGCCGGGCCACCTCCTGGACTGAGATGAGCGATTCGATTTGAGTGGGATCGGTCTGGGGACCTGATCCGATTGGGTTTCCTGTTCGGGGGTGGTCTGGGCCACTGGTTTGTGGTCGACCAGGAATGTTGTGGTGTGCCATTGGGAGGCCTCCTAAAAGTGGTGATTGGGTCGAAACATTCCCAGTCCCACACCTGGTGGCTCGTTTTCTTTTCACGCCCGTGGACATGCTGATTCGAGGAATGTGGCGTGCACTGGCTGAGCAAGCCAGGCCTATGGCCGTTAGCGGTGGCCAGAGTCAGGATGGCGAGAGCGAGTGCACACGGTGGTTCAGACATACGGTCCTCTAGGGTATTCAGGGTTACCGATCGAGGCCTTCGCCTCATGCCAAAGACCGTAGCGGCGAGGCAGGGAAAACATGCGGCGAAAACAGGCCAGGGTTCACTAGAAACGTGGGATAGCCTATCTAACTAAATGAAAATATTAGTAAATCTGAGCCATTAATATGGAGATGAAAAATCTTTAAATTTTTTGTAGAGGGCTAAGCCCTGACGATGTCAGGAATAGGGTGGGGCCAGCCTAGGGTGGTCAGTAACCGATGGGGTGAAGGCCGGTACACGTGGCGTGAGTTAAGATTCTCCCATTCCATCCGATAGACTTCATATTCGGGAATATCCCACCACAATCGGGAAGCATCCCCGGCGGATGCCGCGTTGTAGCGGTCACTCTCAGGTGGGGCATGGAAAGGAAGACCCGCCCCGTGGCCTCGATGCTGCCAGCTCTTGCCAGAGAACTGGAAAAATTTCCTGCGTGGCCATCGTCCCTATCTCAGGCCCTCAGAGGAATCCCTCGCGATGCCCAGCGTGAGTTAGTTCCCATCCTGGCAGCCATTGAGTTCGGGTCCGGAACCCAGACGTTACTGGACCTGTTGGAGGCCTTATCCAGGAAGCCCTACCTCGAAGATTTGCGCGATCAACAGAAGGCGATGAGCGACGACCTTGCCAACGGGAAGCGGCATCATGTCGATCTCTGTCGTTGTCACCGGGAGGTGCGGGATCACATTCTCGCCCTGCGGGGTGAGCTGCAGCGATTGCGAACCCTCAATGAGACGGCAGGTCCGCACCAGAAAAGGGTCAAGCGCTTTGTCGAGGTGTACTATCGCACGCAGCAAGCCCTGCTTCTTTTTCGTCACGGATTATTAGAGCAGACCATCCGTCAGCAGGTGACGCCGCAAGACATCCGTCGCATGGGTCGAGTTGTTTGGCGACAGGTGAACCAGCTAGGCAAACAGCTCCCTGCGTCTCCCACCCTCCCGAAAAGTCAAAGCCAATATATTCGGCTGGTAACGCGGACCAGATGATGGCGCACACAAAAATATCCCCTAGCAGGATGAAACGCAGCACAGTCCCTCAACAGCAGGGTCAGGACTTGCGCCATCAACTTAGGAAGCGAGGGACAGGTCTTGCCAAGAATCCGCTGGACGGTGAATTCCAGCATGTCCTTAATCTGCTTCATCTCAGGGCAAACGCCGCGCTACTCCAAGCCAACGTTCCGCAGGCTCTCCAGCGTCAACTTGGCCAGCTGATCACGACGGCATGTGCGGACCGCGACCGTGCCTTAGAAGATAAATTTCGGAAAGATCTCCAAAGGGAGGACGGGGAACGACGGATGTTAGTGGGCGGGCTAGCGGTCTTGGGCCAGGAGCTGAAAAGGGTCCAGCTCGGGATCACCGGGAAAAGCGCCAGCATAGAATTCCTCAAGAAACGTCAGGCCGAGCTCTTAAAGAAGATTGATCGCGAAGGCGCCCGCCTCAAAAGACAGACCTACGCTGATCCCTCGCGTTCACCTGCGGAACGACTCCGTGCTCGTCGCCAGCTGCGGGCGACGAATAGATCGAGGTCGTTGATCGATCGTTATGACGAGCTGCTTCGTCGGATCGAACAATGCCGTGTCGCATTATCACCGTTTTCCAAGGTGCGAGGGCGCCAGGTCACGACGCTCCGGAAGCTATGTGGTCGGCTCAAGACCGAAGTCAAAAAGGTGCCCGCGAATGTGGAAGCCTACTTGGCACGACGGCGGACACGTCGGAAGGCATCAATAAAGAGACAGATTAAGAAATCCCGCAAGAAAGTGTCTCGTTCCTAAGTGCCCCGATTGCAGCGTTGCTTCAGCGAACGCTCCTCCCTCTGCAGTCTAACGTTGAGCTGTCGGGGCACATTGGGTCAGAACCTCCTCAAATCCCATTGGTCTATGATCAGAATTGGGCCAGTGATCTCATGCGCCCTATGGACTCAAAGCTCCATAGTCTCTCAGCGCGATGCCTGTGCCAGGGTGTTTCGTGTCTCCCGCCAGCGCAGCTCATAACGGCGGTTCGTCCGGCCACAGTATTTGAGGCAGCACAGTCTCCACCGCCTGAGCCAACCGACTCGGAGTGAAGTGTCGATAGTCCAGCCGATACGACGTCTCAATGACAGGATCGGCACAGCGACGGACGATCAACTGCATGGCCTGCTCATCGCCTGGGAGAAGGAACAGGCCACGACGAGAGTCCGTGTCGACCCACACGCCGATCCAGGGGAGATGGTCATCGAGCGCCTGATCGTCCTGCGCCGACAAGCCTTCTTGCCTGAGGACATGACAGAGGCGGCGACAGAGCGGCAGCAGATCAATTTCGGCATACGCCAGGAAACGATCTCGGGCCATGTCCGAGGCGATACGGAGGCGTCCACTATCGTGATAGTGCCGAAGCACGGCGCGCAATGGCGTAAAGGGATCATTTGGATACATGGGAATCTCCTCATGGTTCGAGTGGTCGCTCTCAGCGCTACGCGGCGAACGGTGCGAGGCCTGGGCCCAGCAGGGATGATCGTGTTGGGTGACCTTGTCGCGGGGGGCTCGTGCCAGTGATGCAAGGCCAGGCGGATGGCATGCGCCATCCGCCGACCGTGACCGTGTTAGTACCTACATGGACGATGCAGCAACAGACGTTGCAACACGGCATGCAGTTCGCGCTCAACTCCGTCCGACTGACTCAGTCGGTACGGGAGGTGCCGTTCGAGGCTGGTGGATCCTAGCGCCCCACCACTTGCGACGATCCGAAAGCCGTCCGGTGTCGCCCCTGGACAGAGGGTGATGGCCGCCTCGGCTGCCTCGATCACGAGGCCGATCGCAGGCTGGTCCTCGTCGGTCAGATAACTGACGGCCATGGCGTCGAGGCCTTCCGCGGTCAGGGCCGCCGCGAAACTCTTGAGCAAAGGCAGCAGGTCAGTCTCTGCTGCGGCACAAAAGCGCGCCGCGCGTTGCAAGGTTGGGGACGGCACCGCCGCCGTGTCCGTCCAGGTGCGAATAGTCTGTCGCAGGGCGGTGATCGAGAAGCGAGAGAATGTCGACATGAGAACCTCCTTGAGTGGGAATGGTGAGAACCATCGTCTGAACCGATGATCAGACCGAGGGCTGGCTCCTCCCCGCTCGGGTCGGTTCCGATGGATTACGGGGCTTCGACGTCGTGGGGGGATGATCAATGGAAGCCGAGGCCGTCGGAGCGGCCTGGGCCGCTCCCGCAACGGGCCGGGGCTGTGTCAAGACCGGCTTGGGGCTCGCTGATGTCCGCACTGGCCCCACGCCCGCCGTCGCCAGACGAGTCGCCAGCGGACCCACGTGGGTCTCCATCCGAGTCACCACATGGTTATAGGCTGAGACCGCGGCGTGGAGAGACTGCCCCACCTGGCGGAGTGCCTCGTAGGTGCCCGCGAGCTGGTCGGCGAATTGGCGTCCGACGGCGGTGATCTCCTGCGCGCGCTCCTGGCCCTGCTGCTCGCCCCAGACGGCGGCGACGGTCCGCAGCAGCGCGACCAGGGTGGACGGGGTCGCGAGGATGATGTGTCGTTGAAAGGCGTCCTCCAACAGGGTCGGATCCTGCGAGAGGGCGGCACTCAGGAATGGCTCACCGGGCAAAAAGAGCACGACGTATTCCGGAGACTGGGGATGCGCCCGCCAGTAGGCTTTCGCACTGAGGGCCTCCATCCGTTTGCGCACCTGCGCGGCATGGGCACGGAGCGCAGCCTGCCGTGTCGCCTCGTCCGTGGCCTGGGCCGCCTCCAAGAACGCGGCCAGCACGGCTTTGGCATCCACAAAAATGCGGCGACCTTGCGGCAAGCAGACGACGAGATCGGGCCGCAGGGCGCTGGGCTCGTGGGGGAGTGACGGGTGTACTTCAAAGTCACAATGCTCGACGAGTCCGGCCAGTTCGACCAGCCGCCGAAGACTGAGCTCGCCCCATTGCCCGGCGACGTGTGGCGTCCGGAAGGCCTGCAGCATCTGCTGGGTTTCCTGGCGAAGTTGGGCGTGGGTCTGTGCCAGCATCTCGAGCCGGGCAGTGAGCTGACCGTCGGTCGTGTGGCCGTGTTGTTCCAAACGGTGCAACTGGCTCTCAACCTGGCTGAGAGCCTGGGTGAGGCCTTGCGTCGGGCGATCGGGCCACACACGCCAGAGGGCGAGGAGGAGCAGTAGGGCCAGCATGCCTGTAAACCAAAGTGAGAATGCCATGAAAGAAACCTCCTGTGGGGATTGAGTGGACCGCGTCATTACTCATCAGAAGCCGAGGCTGGCTCCTCTGCTGAGGGCAGGGGTGGTGACAGGGTGTCGAGCAAGAACCTGCAGAGTCGGATGGGGATGGATCGTGGGAGGGGCAGGGCAGTTGAAGAAGAGGCATTGGTGACAGAGCGGACAATGAGGGCGTGTTCTGCTTGAGTGAGTACGTCTGTGACGTGCCTAACCACGCGTGGTCTTGGACTGGGATCCAAGGCCAATCGTCTGGAACGCCTTTCGCCAACGAAGCAGGATACGGATAGGGTGGGGGAGGAAGAGCAGGCGTGAGGCTGACGGGATGTCGATGCTGGTGCAGGACAAGACACCATAGGCAGAGTGCTTCGGAAGCCCCTGTGCAGGCTCTCCCAACGTGGGACAGCGGTGGGGTAATTCCAGTTCTGAAGCGACGAGCCGTGACCCGTCTGGGTGTGCCAGATCTTGTCTGGGTGAGGAGGATGGGTGGATACGAATGGTAGAAGGTCAACAGGGGCTTTCGACTTTGGAGGTGCACGCATGAGAACTGCTGAGATGACACGTACTCACATCGTGCTGAGCAAGACCGAGCAGGCGCGTGTCACGAAAATGGCCCAAGGCCGTGGATGGTCCGTGAGTGCGGTGGGTGCGCCAGGCCCTGTGGCGTTTCGATGAGCTCGACCAGCAGGAACACGCTGTGGCGGACCTTCTGCTCCAAGAGGTGCAGGAGCGGACGCAAGGGGCGATTGAGAGCATGGATCGCACACGTGCCTCCTGCGAGGCCTCGAATGCGCGGAGGGCGGCTCTCGATACGCGTGGGAGGAGGGGAATCAAGGCGAGTAGGCTGGCTCGCCGGTAATACCCATGTGCCGCACTAGCCAGTTACGTGCTCAAACTGCCGAATCGCATTTCGTGGGTTGACAGTAAGTAGCCCAGCCCGAGTTTTCGGTTCCAGTCGATGACCGCCAATGTTTGAGGTTTCCCTTTCGAATGTTGTTGAGCTCGAAGGAGCGCGCCCATCCTCACCAAGCGTCTGAGTTGTTTGTTGACTCCGCTTCAAGAAAGGTGGCTTCCCTAATTCTGGCAGGTCGAGAAGTGATCGTCTTGCTCAACCTGAGCCGTGCAGAGCGCGGCCCGCACAAGGAGCAAGTGACGAAGGGGACGAGACGAAATCACGCAGCCGAACTCAAAGCCAGCGTGGCGCTCGCAGCCTTGAAGGGGGAGAAGACGCCCGCTGAGTTCCCGCAACTATTTGATGTGCATCCGAACCAGATTGGGGAAGGGAAACAGCACGTGCCGGCACGTGCATTCGACGTGTTCGGGGCATGAAGCCCAAGTCGGACGAGCCTGATCTCAAGAGCTTCCATGCTACGATCAGTCAACTGACGCTGGAGCATGGTTGTTGAGAAGGGGCGCTCACCAAGGCGAGCTTACTGAGTGCAAGGAGATGAGCACCCGAACCCATGCCCCCTGATCGTGCGTCAAGGCAAGCTCCTGGTGCGCTCGCGTTCGACCGCCAACGCCCAAGCCCATGTTTGAGTCATTAGCGGACGTGGCGTTAATGCGTCGGATTGAGGAGCCGCATCTGGGGTGTCCGTTTGCCGGCGCACACAGGTGGAGTGCGATACTCACACGTGAAGGCCACCCGGTTGGCCGATGTCGCGTCTCGACGCGGGCGGAGCAGGGGTCATGCGTGGAACCGCAAGCCCAGTACCGGCCAGCGCCAGCGGTAGCGGGCGTATCGGGTGCACCCGTATCTGCTGCGCCATCTGGAGTTGACCCGCTCAAACCATGTTTGGGCGGGTGATCTCACCTCCATGCCAATGAAGCGCGGCGTTGTGTGCCTGTACCTATTCGCCGTACTGGATTGGGCCAGTCGCCAGGTGTGGTCGTGGTGTTTGCCCAATACGCTGACGACCGGCTGCTGTCTGGACGCCGTGCAGGAAGCGATGACACGCGATGGTGCGCCAGACACCTTCAACACCGACCACGACGATCAGTTCCCCAGCCAGGAGTATATGGGCCTACTGAAGTCACACCATATCGCTATTAACGTGGATGGCATAGACTGCTGGCGGGATCATGTCTTCGTGGAACGGTTCTGGAGGAGCGTCACATACGAAGCGGTCTAACTCCATCCTGCGACGGCGTCAGCGAGGCCAAGAAAGGATTGGAACGAGATGTTAGGCTCTACAACCAGAGACGCCCGCACACGGCGTTTGACGGCAAAACCCCGGACGAGTGCTACTTCGAGAACGTGTCTGCACGGCCCAAGATAGTGAGGGAATAAGCCGCAAGGCGGCACGTATGAAGACAGAACTTCTGTCCAAACAATCGGAGTCGCCTCTATTGTTCGTCGAGGGGTTCTCATTAGTGGGAAGAATGTGTCTTTATGACGGTCTGATTTTGGATCAGGCGCAAGCCCAACCCGATTGCACGAAAAACTAACTGTCCGACGAGGGCACCGAGTGTCGTATGGGTTCCACTGTATCGAACCCGAGGCCCTTCGCCGCAGACGAGAACGATGGCATCCGTGCCTGTGCCGGTGGCGCCAGGAAGGCCGGTCCAGCTTGGGACTTGCTGCTCGAACAGCGCGGCGGTTTTGCTTTCGGTGGCCACTTGCGTCATGGTCACCATGGCGGAGACTGGGAGCTGGGCATTCGTCACCAGAATCATATTGATGGTTCCGGGCGTCTGGGCATGACGATTGTGGGGGGCGATGGGTGGTGGCTCCCCGGCGCGAACGGCGTTGGTCACCCCGACGGTAAAGAACCCTTCCACCCACAGATCGTCCTCCTGGACCCGGAGCGTCACCAGTTGCTCGATGCGCACGGCCGTCATGAGGCCGACACACGGCTGCGACACCCGGAGCGTCCGAGCCAGCCGNNGGCGGGACTTGATGGTTGATGATGTGGCGGGCACGGACGAGTCCTCCCGCAGCTGCGGCGGAGGAGAGGATCCGTCTCGGCTGGCCAAGATCTACGATCAGGGTCAGCCGGCGAATCGAGTATCGAGTGTGTACGCGCGTCGAGAATCTGGGCGCCACGTGAGTCTCCATCCTATTCTTCCTGCCTATTCCCGCATCGCGTGCTCAATGGCTCGAACGAGGCGCTGGTTTTCGACGGCCGTTTTCACCGCGACTCGAAGTGTGTGGGGAGTGAGTCCCGGTAGAGGCGAGCAGTCCCGTACGAGGATGCCGACCGTGCGCAGTCGTTCGGCAAGGTGGGAGGCCGATGTCGTCGACGGCAGTTCCAGAAGGAGAAAGTTGGCGACCGAGGGAAAGATGTGCAGGCCGGGCAGGGCCGATAAGCCCTCGGTCAGCCGTGCTCGCTCGTCCGCAATCAACGAGAGCGTGCGTTTTTTATATTGTTTGTCCTTGAGTGTCGCTGCTGCCGCGATTTGCGCGAGGGCGTTGACTGGCCAGGACGGTTGCCCGTGACGAACCCGATCCACGAGGTCCGGTGAGGCGACGAGATACCCGATTCGCAATCCGGGGATGCCATAGAATTTGGTGAAGCTCCGAAGCAGAATCAGGTGCGGGTGATTCGCGACCGCGTCCATGACCGAGTGGTCTTCGCAAAAATCGATGAACGATTCGTCCACGACCATGCGGAGGCCTCGGCGTCCCACCGTCTCGATCAGCGCGCGGAGATCGTTCTGCGGGGCAAGTTGGCCGGTCGGGCTGTTGGGATGGCAGAGGAAGACCGTATCGATCGGTTCTTGGCCTCGGGCACAATCGAGCGCGTGAATCGCCCGATCAAGAGGCACGCGATAGCCCTCGGTCCGGTGAGCCAGGACCGGCGTGATGCGGGATCCCTCGTGCGCCAGTGCCCGTTCGTAGTTGGAAAACGTTGGCCCGAGCACCAGGGCATGACGAATGGACAGCGCGCGGGGAATGAGCTGAATTAGTTCATCGGCTCCATTGCTGATCAGAACGTGTGATGGCGGAAGGCGATACCGTGTACTTAACAGCTGTCGTAACTCATGCGCCTCAGGGTCGGGATAGTGGCGGATGGCCCAGAGGCCTTTTCGTATTGCACGAATGGCGTTCAACGAGGGCCCTAGCGGGTTGATGTTCGCACTGAAGTCTAAGATGTCCTGAGGCCGAAGGCCTGAGTCTCGTCCCGCGTCGTAGATATTGCCCCCGTGACGGTCGTTCATGCGAGCCTCAGGTAACCCAGCGCCAGTCCCAGCGCGAGCGCCGAGGCAATCCACATCAGGGATACCGCAGCGGGGATGTGGCTGGGATGTAGGGGGGTCTCGGCAAGGCCTAACACCGGGCGCTGGCGCGGGACGCCGCGATAAGCGTTCAGCCCGCCAAGTTGCACGCCTAGGGCTCCCGCCATCGCGGCTTCCGGCCGTCCGCTGTTGGGACTGGGATGGTTCGCACCGTCACGTTGCCATATCTGCCAGGCTGCGCGTATTGTTCGCGTCGATCCGAAACGCAGTCCAGCGGCCATTGTGATCAGCAACGCCGACAGTCGTGCCGGAATCCAGTTGACGGCGTCGTCCAGGCGAGCCGAGGCCCATCCCACTTCGCGGAAGGGTGGTTCGGGATGGCCGATGAGCGAATCCAGCGTGTTGACGGTCTTATAGGACCACGCGAGCGCCGGTCCTCCCAGCGCGAGATAGAAGAGCGGCGCGACGATCCCGTCGCAGGTGCTTTCCGCCACGGTTTCGACCGTTCCCCGCACGATCTCGTGTTCATCCAGGGTCTGCGTGTCGCGTCCGACGATCATCGAGACCGCTTGCCTGGCCTCGTCGGTGCGGCCTGCGGCCAGGGCGGTCCAGACGGCGTGGGCATGGTCGGCAAGATCCCGCATCGCCAATGCCGAAAAGGCTAACAGCACTTCGACGGCCTCTCCCAACCACGGAGACAGGCGGGCCGATTCGCGTATGGCCAGCCAGACGAGCAGCGCGCTGGTGGCGGGAAGGGCGAGGGCCATCGCGCAGCCGGCCACGCGTCTGCCCATGGGACTTAGTCGCTGGAGACGGTTGGGATGCGCCATCCATTCGATCACGGCGCCGATCCCGCGCACCGGGTGAGGAAGCCAGCGAGGATCCCCGAGCCATGCATCCAATACATAGGCCATGGTCAAGGTCGTCGCGGTCACATTCCCCTCATGAGTATCGGCAGCATGATGAGGAAGACCACTTCCGCCAGCTCGTTGATGCAGCCGAATACATCGCCGGTCATGCCGCCGCACAGCCGAGAGGCGGTGGCCGACAGGATTCGTGCCAGGAGGCCCAAGCACAGCATGGCGACGAGGATCGGAGCGGGCCCGAGCACCCATCCTCCCAGCACCATCGGCACCACGGTGGCGGCGATGACGTGAAGGGGGGTGAGGTGAGCCAGAAACGGTTGGCCCAGTCCGCCTTCCGCCCGTGCATAGGGGACGCCCCATCCACCCACGACCATAGCCCACCGGCCCATCATCGGCATGCAGAGGAGCCCGGCCAGTCGCGTTGAATCCGGCAGAGCCGACAATGCTACGTAGCGAAGGCCCAAGATCACGATCAAGGCGGTCGCGCCGAGGGCGCCGATGCAGGAGTCGCGCATGATCGCCAGGCGCTTGACCGGCGTGTGACCGCCGACCCAGCCGTCGATCGTATCGGCCAGGCCGTCTTGATGCAGTCCGCCCGTGATGACGACGAGCAGGGCGAGGATCAATCCGTCACTCAATCCCCGAGGGATGAGGGCGGTCGTGCCCCATGCGGTTGCCGCCAACATCGTGCCGATGAGCAGCCCCACGGTCGGGAACCACGCCATGGAGGCTGCCAGGTGCTTCGGCGCCACATCTGATTGAATGGAGCCGATGGGCACGATAGTCAGAAAGCGGCAGGCGAGCACGAAGCGGTTCATGGCGTGGGTGGTCCAGCCGGCGAACCGGCAACCGGTCCGGATACCGCCGCATCCGAGAAGGTCGCCATGTGAGCATAGATGTTCAGTGCCGCCTGCACGAGTCCGATGCCCAGGCAGGCTCCCGTGCCTTCGCCCAGTCGAAGCTGTAAATCCATGAGCGGCGCGAGCTGGAGGTGTTGGAGCGCGATCGCATGGCCGCGTTCCACCGAACGATGCGCCGCGATGAGATAGTCTCGACACTGCGGGGCGAATCCAACGGCAATGAGCGCCGCAGCACCAGTCACAAACCCATCCAGCATGACGGGCACGCGACAGGCCGCTCCGCCGAGGATCACCCCCGCCATGCCGGCAATCTCCAAGCCGCCGATGTGGGAGACGACGCCAAGGGGATCCTGGCGGTCTGGACGATGGCGCGCTAATGCCCGTCGAATGACGTCGATCTTGTGTGCGAGCGTCGGATCGTCGATGCCGGTCCCGCGTCCGGTCACCAGTTCCACGGCAGCCTCGGTCATGACGGCGGTGATGGCGGCGCTCGGCGTCGTATTGCCGATTCCCATTTCCCCGACGCCCAACAGCCCGATGCCGTCGCGGACCGCCTCCTCGGCGAGGGCGATCCCGATCTCGATGGCGCGGATCGCGTCCTCACGGGACATGGCGGGTTCGTGCAGGAAATTCTTGGTGCCCGGTGCAACTTTCCTGGCAATGAGGTTGGGGAGCGGCTCCAAGGTTTCGGCGACCCCGATATCTACTACGCGGACTTCCGCACCCACATGCCGCGCCAGCACGTTCACGCCGGCGCCGCCGAGCAGAAAGTTCCGGAGCATTTGGACCGTGACCTGTTGCGGATAGGCGCTCACGCCTTCTTGGGCGATGCCATGATCGGCCACGAAGGTGAGTACCGCCGCTCGGGGGATGGTCGGACGTTCTTGTTGCGTGATGGCTACATAGTGGGCGGCCAGTTCTTCGAGTCGGCCGAGGCTGCCGACCGGCTTCGTCAGGCAGTCAAGCCGGGCTTGCGCGCGCGCGAGCCAGGTGCGATCGAGCGGAGCGATGCGTCGGATGGTGTCGTCAAGTCGTGTGGTCATCGAGGGAACCTCCAGAGCCGTGCGGCGATTTGATATGGACCGGAAGGCCGCTGACGACCCAATAGACATCGTCGGCGGCCCGAGCGATCTGTTGATTCACTTCACCGGCTAGTTGTCTAAAACGACGGGTTTCCCGATGCATCGGCACCACGCCGGATCCCAACTCGTTCGTCACGAGCACGATGTGTGAGCCGCATGAACGAATCGCCTCGATGAGCGTCTCGACGCGACGGCGGATGGCGTCCTGGTCACAGTGGCGCGCCAGCAGATTACTCAGCCAGAGCGTGAGGCAGTCCACCACGATTACGCCGTAACGGGAGCCGGCTCGGCGAATCCATGCGGCCAGTGCGACCGGCACTTCAGCCACTGCCCATTCCGCGCCGCGGGCCTCTTGATGGCGTCGGATACGCTCGGCCATTTCGGCATCGCGCGGTTGTCCGGTCGCCACAAAGATTCGGGCGCCTCGCTTCCCGGTTACCGTCAGGGCAAACGCGCTTTTCCCGGACGAGGCGCCGCCGGTCACCAGGATCAGCCGACCACGCGTGGGAGCTTGGCGCGCGGTCATCGAGGATTCCGTGTCCTTGCCGTGATGGCTCGGAGCTGTGTGGGTGGTTGTTGCCGGACAGGTGTCGTGTGAACGGCGGGGGGTAGGTCCAGAAAACCGTCCATGTCGTTCGGAGTCGGTCGTTGCCCCCACTGCTCATCGTGGACGAGTTGTGCGAGCGGCAGCCGCTGCCGCCACCCCTCCCGTTCGAGATCGGGACGCGCAGCAAAGGCGTCGACATAGCCGAGGCACAGATACGCCACCACGGTGACCGATCGCGGAATACCCAACACGCGCTTGAGTGCGGCATGGTCCAGAATGCTCACCCAGCCCACTCCGATGCCTTCGGCCCGCGCGGCCAACCAGAGGTTTTGGATGGCGCAGCAGGTGCTGTAGACGTCCGTCTCACGCACCGTGGACCGTCCGAGGACGTGGGGGCCGCCCCGTTGTCGCGTGCAGGTCACGCAGAGGTTGATGGGCGCTTCTTCGATCCCTTCCAACTTCAGTCCACGGTACAGCGTCGCGCGGCTCCCGCGGTAGCGTGTGGCGGCGGCGTGATTGGCGTCGGAGAACAGGGCCTTCACGGCCTGTTTGGTCGCGGCCTGCCGAATCACCAGAAAGTCCCACGGCTGCATGAATCCCACGGAGCCGGCATGGTGTGCGGCGGTCAGCAACCGTGTGAGGACGGGAGGCTCAATGGGACGCGAGAGAAATTCCCTCCGGACATCCCGCCGCTCCATGATGGCTCGATACACGGCCTTCCGTTCGCGCTCGGAAAAAGTGCCGTTGCTGCTCATCGGTTCGGCTCGCCGCTGTCGCGAGGGGAGGGAGCCGGCGGGATGTGCGTGATCGGCTCAGCCGATCGTGGCGATGTCGGAAACGTCCCCTCAGCGACCTTCTTCAAGCAGGTCGGACAGAGACACTCCTGAAACCGGGCGGCGATCCAGTTCATTTGCCGTTCGGTCACGCCGATTGTCCCGCACCAGCAGCCGTACTGGCCGCACTCGAACGAGTGGCCACAGGCTTCGCACGTTTTTGTTATCGGTCCTCGCATAGGGAATCGTGCCCCCCCCTCGCCCTTAAAACTCGACGCCGGGTTGAGCCTTGACGCCGTTTCGAAAGGGATGTTTGACGTGTTTCATTTCCGTGACGAGATCGGCGGCTTCGATCAACGTGTCCGAGGCGCCGCGTCCTGTGATGACGACATGCTGCATGGGCGGTCGTTCGTGGAGCACCGGCAACACGTCTTCGAGCCGAACGTAGTCGTGGTGTAGGGCGATGTTGAATTCGTCAAGCACGACCATCGCATACGACGGATCCCGCAAGAATCCGCAGACGGTCCTCCAGGCTTCTTGGGCGAACGCCGTGTCCCGTTCGCGATCTTGGGTTTCCCAGGTGTAGCCTTCCCCCATGCGGAGAAAGACCACGCGGTCGCCGAATGACAATAGGGCTCGTTCCTCCGCCGTATCCTTGGCGCCTTTGATGAACTGCACCACCGCNNGCTTCGATGCGCCGGTCGACCGACGCTTTCAGCCGCTCCATCCTCGCGTGATGTTCGGCCTGATCCGTCATGGCGTCTCCTTGTGTATGCCTGGTGGTGGTGACGAGGTTCGCTCCGCGGCTTCGATCAGTGCAGTGGCCACGTGTGGCCTGCTGGCGAAGTGCAGATGCGTATAGAGTGCCAGCGTATGGCCCGAGACGAATCCGTCTGGGCCTTTCGCACAGCCTCGCGCGTCGTAAAGCATGCAGGCATGGTCGAGCGGCCCTTTCGGCACAAGCCTGGAGTAATGAAATTCGTGGCCTCGGGCCGTCACGCCGGCTTCTCCGAGCAGGCAGTGCTGTGAGAGGCGGATCTCGCGGTAGCCCAGCGTCATCGCTGTCTTCGACATGACGGCTTCGGCGGGAAAGAGTCCGACCATGTCGTGCGAGCGTCCCTCTCCATCGCGGATGGCCTCCGTGAGGTACATCAGTCCGCCGCATTCCGCATAGATCGCTCCGCCTCGCGCGGCAAACGAACGAACGGCCTGCAGCATTGCCACATTCTTCGAGAGGCGGTCGCCGTAGAGTTCGGGGTATCCGCCGCCGACATACAGTAGCTGGACGTCCGGCAACACGCGATCGTGCAGCGGCGAAAATCGCACCACCTCGGCGCCTTCGGCTTCAAGCGCGTCGAGGTTGTCTTGATAGTAAAAACAAAACGCAGGATCGTAGGCCACGCCGATGCGAACTCGGGGAGGGATACAGGGGACCTGGCGAGGGGGACAAGACAAGAAGGCCGGCGCCGATTGGGCGATCTGCTCGATCCGATCCAGATCGACCGTCTCTGCCGCGGCCGTGGCAAGTCTCTCGTAGAGATCGGTTGACTCCTGCTCGATGGCCGTCACGAGGCCAAGATGCCGATCTGGAATGGTCACATCCGGATCGGGCTTCAGATAGCCGACCACTGCCAGATCGGTTTCCGCTTCAACCGCGTCTTTCAAGAGCCGGTAATGGCTTTCGCTGCGGATTCGGTTGAACAAGACCCCCGCGACCCGAAGGTGCGGGTCGAATCGGGCATAGCCTAGGGCCATGGCCGCCGCCGACCGGGCCATCGCGCTCCCATCGATGACCAGCAAGACCGGCGCAGCCAGGTGTTTCGCCAATTCGGCTGTGCTGCCGATCTCGTTCACCGGTGAACTGCCGTCAAACAGCCCCATCATTCCTTCGACGATGGACATGTCCGCATCGGCAGCGGCACGCGAGAAAATCTCCAGATTGGTGGCTTTCCCCAACATCCACCCATCCAAATTTCGAGACGGCCGTCCGGTGGCTGCGCGGTGATGGCTAGGGTCGATAAAGTCAGGACCGGCCTTAAATGGCTGCACGCGACGTCCCCGTGCGGTTAGGGCTGCCAAGAGCGCCAAGGTGACCGTCGTTTTGCCGACACCGCTGTGGGTGCCGGCGATCACCAATCTTGGATAGTGTATCGTGGCTATCACAGGGTTAGTTTCACTCCTCCATAGATCGAGCGAATCGGCGTGCCATATCCGGCGATTTCTTCATATTGCTGGCCCGTCAGATTCTCGATGCGACCGAAGAGTTGCGCGTGTGCATTGACCTCGTAGGTTGCGGAGAGGTTGACGACGCCGAACGATCCTAGTCGCTGACTTGGCGAGTTATTCGCGTCGTTATTCCGTGCCCCGACGAACCGATAATCGACGTTCACGCGCACAGGCTTGATGGGTTGGTAACTCAGGCCAAGGCTGGCCTGGTCGATCGGCCAGCGGGCAAGCCGTCGCCCATTGGAGAGATCCCGACTGAGGGTGTAGGTGTATTGTCCCCGCAGATCGAGATTCTCCAGCACCTTGGCGCGGAATCCCAGTTCCCATCCCTGCGTGTTGGCCTGGCCCACGTTTTCAGGTCTCAAGAGACTTCCCGCGAGTACGTTTTGAATCAAATTGTCAAAATGGTTCCTGAAGTACGTGGCGGTGAGCAGGACGCGGTCTTGCCACAATCGCTGATCGATACCAATATCCAGCCCCGTACTCTTTTCGGGCTTGAGATTCGGGTTGCCGAAGTTGGGAAAGAATAATTGATTGATCGTGGGAGATCGGAACCCAGTTGCATAGGATCCACGGATTTTCGTGCCGGTCTCCGGATGCACATACCCACCCGTCACCCGATAGGTGGTGGCGTCCCCAAAGGTGTTGAAACTGTCTTGGCGTACGCCCCCCGTGAAGAACACCCGATCCTGCATGTTCACCTGGGCTTGGGCAAAGCCGGCGTGAGAAGAGAGAATTTTGAGGGGAGAGGTGCTGGGTTGAAAACTTCGATTGTCCCCTTGCTCGTCGCGATATTGATAGCCCGCCGTCAGCAATAAGGGTTTGCCCACCTGGACATTGTGCTGCCACTCCAGGCGTCGGTTTAGAATGTCGATGTCGGACAAGGTCCGTGGCGAGAGTGTGCCGATGACGCCGGTTTCCACGTTCCGCCTGACCGTGCCTCCATCGAACAACAGCCGTTCATGATTCTGGGCCACCGTCAACTTATGCGACCACCACGAGGTCAACGGTTGTTCGTAACTGCCGCTCAAAATGAGCGTGCGCGTCGTCTGTTTCGACCCGAGCACGTCGAACTTGGACGTGCTGGTGATGCTGTCCAGGTTGACGTCCGAATTCCACCAACGGAGGGAGAAGTCCAGCCGACCATCCTTGGGCAGGGCCACCCCCAGACGGGCGGACGCCTGCCAGTTGTGAAAGCCATCGCGTTCGGCGGCTCCACGTCGATAATTGGTCACGGAGAAATTACTGGTATCCCACCGTGACACCGAGACCGCGAAATCGAACGGACCCTTGGCGCCTGCGGCTTGTGCTCCTTCGCGAATGGTTGCATAGGAGCCGTATTCCAGGAAGGCGCTTCCACTGGGTGTGCCCGTTCCTTTTTTGGTGATGATGTTGATGACGCCACCGATGGCATCCGACCCGTAGAGCATACTTTGGGCTCCCCGGAGAATTTCGATGCGGTCGATATTCTCCGCCGTGAGGTTGGCGAAATTAAAATCGCCGCTAGTGGGGCTATTCATGACCGCACCATCGACCATGACCAAGGTATGAGCCGAACTTGCTCCACGGATACGGACGGTGGCGTTCGTGCCAGGTCCGCCGTTGGAAAAGACCGCGAGTCCTTGTGCCAGGCGCAACGCATCCACCACCGTTTTGATCTTCTTTTGTTCAAGCTCTTCTCCCCGAATCACCTCGACCGCACTGGTGACCTGTGCAATCGGCAGCGGGGTTTTCGTCGCCGAAATCACGACTTCACGAGTGACGAGCGTCTCGTCATCCGACGCGACGTCTTCGGCTTGCACGAGACTCGTTACGGTTCCGATCCAGACCATGGCACACCCCAAGACACCCCCCACCCAGCGATGCATACACTTCCTCCCTTCTGCTCGAAGGAGTACGTTGTGAGAAACGGCAGTTGGGTCTCCTGACTCGCGGATCGTCATGCGCCTGCGCCTTCCCATGTGCTAACGCACACAGTGGCATTTGTGCAGGAACACTCCCCGCTTACAGTGGCGGCACCGTGACGGCTTTTCACCGTCTTCCCCGTCGCTGTCCGTTTTCGTTCAAGGACTACTCTTCGGTGATAGGCACACCCTCCCGTGAGAACACCTGACCTGGCCGAACAGAGACGCTGTCGGCCCGATTTACTCCGAGGACACCATCCTCCGTGACACGAACAGATACACAAAAAACGGCCCTCCGCAGAGCGCCGTGATAATGCCCACAGGCATCTCGGTGGGGGCGAGGATGGTCCGAGCGATCGTATCCGCCGCCATCAGAAAGGTGCCGCCCACCAAGACTGAGGCGGGCAGCAACAGCCGGTTATCCGCTCCCACCATGATGCGAACGGCATGCGGAACGACCATCCCCACGAACCCGATCATCCCGCTGACCGACACCGCGGCCCCGGTTACCAATGCACTGGCAAGAAACAACGTCCTCTTTACGCGAACAGGATCCACGCCTAACGAGTGCGCCACGTCGTCGCCAAGCGCCAAGATGTTGAGATGTGGCGTATGCCAGATCAGCACGGCTAACCCTGAAACGAGGTAGAGGGACAAGATCAACAGGCCCGGCGAGGCATGGGCCGTCAACGACCCCATAAGCCATGACATCATGCCGAAGGCGCGATTAGGTTCCAGGATCGAGGTAATGAACATGATCGATGCCGTGAACATGGCGTTGAGCATGATCCCAGCCAAGAGGAGGTTCAGGCTGGAGAAATCTCTCCGCACGGCGGCCATACAGTAGACCAGGATCATCGACAACAACCCGCCGGCGAATCCGCACAGTGGGAGCGCGGTGAACGTGAAGACGGACCCCCCAATCCCAAGGAGAATGGCGAGTGAGGCTCCGAACGCGGCTCCGCTCGATACGCCGAGCACATGAGGGTCTGCGAGTGGGTTGCGAAGCAGGGCCTGCAGGACCGTCCCGACTCCTGCCAAGCACCCGCCGACGAGAAAGCTCAGCAGGAGCCGTGGCAGCCGGACATGGAGCAGGATGACGCCGGAGGTACCGATCGTCGACGGCGTCCAATTACGATGGCTCATGGCGCGTAGGAGGATCTGCCCCATTTGCTCGACGCTGATGGATTCCGCTCCGAATTGTAGGCACACGATCCACATCGCCAGTCCGACAAGGGCCAACAGCCCGAGAATTCGTCGCGCGCGCCGGACCGGAGGAGGGATGGAGGCGACAGACGTCGTTACGGTGGACAGGGAGTCAGGCCTTTCCTCGCGTTTCCCCTCAAGGGCAATCCGTGTCACATTCATGGTTGGACGCTCGCCCGGTCACTAACGGGGTGAAGGAGATCAGCCAACAGTCCTAATGCCTCTGCCACTCTCGGTCCTGGTCGGTTCACCAAATCGGATGGCACGGTGCGTAACCGACCGGTCTTGACGGCTGATAGAAATGGCCACTGCTGCCAGACTTGTCGTTCATCGGGCGGAATTCCGTCGGTCTTCCCTATGGGAAAGATCAGCATTTCAGGGTCGTTCCGCAGCACCGTTTCCATGGCCAGCCGGGGATAGGGGACGGTCGCCTGGGCCGCCACGTTCTGGCCTCCGGCGAGTTCGATGAGTTCATGAAGAAAACTCCCGGGACCCACGGTAATGAGCGGCTGGCTATGCAAGACATACAACACGCGGACCGGAGGTAACCCTTTAGTCCGAACGGAAATTTCGTCTATCCGCAGGTTGATGGCGGTCACGATCGACTTGGCTTCCGTCGGTCGATGAAAGACCTGTCCCAGCAGGGTGAGATGGGCTTGGATCGCGCGAATGGATTGCGCCGACAAGATCAATGTGGGGATCTGATGCCGTTCGAGTTCCCGTAGGAGATCCGCCCGAATAAACTCGCGTGGGGCAATGATCACATCGGGAGTGAAGGCAATGAGTCGTTCGAGACTGGGATTCGAGTAGCCGACTGTCGGTTTTGCTAAGGCTGCCGGTGGATAATTACAGAACTGTGTGACAGCCACGATCTCGCGATCGAGCCCAAGGGCATACAGCATCTCGGTGATGCTGGGCGCCAGAGAAATAACGCGGTGTGGAATTGCAGGGAGAAGAACGGTTCGGCCAAGGTCGTCGATGAAGGCACGAGATTCGGCGTGTGCCGGCGGGATCGGCGCGCTGAGGACGAACAACAGGCAGAGACAGATGACTCTGGAAATCGAATAATCGGAAGCATGAAGAGACGGCATCGGCACAATAAAAAATCCTCAGGGTCAAAAAAGACAGACCCAGAGGATTGCACCCAGCTTCTTCATCCTCGCCCCATTCCCCACTCCACGGAGGAACAGTGATCTTCATCTCCAGACAGGTCTTCTGACTTCCGGATCAACCGACTGCCCGCGTCTTCCCATTCACGCACGGTGAACAGTGACATATGGCGGGAGTCGTCCCCAGTTACAGCGGCGGGACCGTGAGGGAGTTACACCCTCTTCCCTTGGACCAGAGATGCTATGTGAGGCGACCTTATAGGCTGTCGTCGTGCTCTTGTCAAGCGCGTGGCTCTCGGGATTCTGAGAGGATGTCGCGGGACAAATGGGAATCTTGGACCTATTATCTGAAAACCCGCCGCCCATTTTCTTGACAAAACTGAAGAAGAAAGGGGCCTATTCTTTGTGGTGACGTCTCTTCGGTGGAAATTAAGTTTATGGCATCAGGGGTTATTTGACTCGAATTGAAGAAGCACATTTGCTATGCCCTGCGAGCGCTCGCCAGGGGCCAGCAACGAGCCACAGTAGAAGTAGAAGCGCCAACGAGAATGAGAGCGTCAGAGGAAATATTTCCTGTGGTGGAGGAAATACTCGAGGGATTGTTGATGAGAGATTGCGGCTGGCTCCTCTATGAGGTGCGGCATGATCGTAGGGTGTAGAGTAAGAACCGGCTGAGTCTGGTTGGGATGGATCGCGGGAGGGTCAGGGCAGCTGAAGAAGAGACACTGGTGACGGAGTGGAGGGTGTGGGCGTGTTCTGTTTGAGCGAGTGAGTCTGTGACATGCCAGACCGCGCGTGGCCTTGGACTGGGATCCAAGGCCAATCGTCTGGAACGCCTTTCGCCAACGAAGCAGGATACGGATAGGGTGGGGGAGGAAGAGCAGGCGTGTGGCTGACGGGATGTCGATGCTGGTGCAGGACAAGACACCATAGGCAGAGTGCTTCGGAAGCCCCTGTGCAGGCTCTCCCAACCTGGGATAGCGGTGGGGTAATTCCAGTTCTGAAGCGACGAGCTGTGACATCGTCTGGGTGTGCCAGATTTTGCCTGGGTGAGGAGGATGGATGGATACGAATAGTAGAAGGTCAACAGGGGCTTTCGACGTTGAAGGTGCACGCGTGAGGACGGCTGAGATGACACGTCTTCACATCGTGCTGAGCCAGACTGAGCAGGCGCGCGTCACGAAAATGGCCCAAGGCAGGGGATGGTCCGCGAGTGCGGTGGTGCGCCAGGCCCTGTGGCGTTTCGACCAGCAGGAACACGCTGTGGCGGACTTTCTGCTCCAAGAGGTGCAGGAGCGGACGCAACGGGCGATTGAGCGCATGGATCGCACACGTGCCTCCTACGAGACCTCGAATGCGCGGATGGCGGCTCTCGATAGGCGTGGGAGAAGGGGAATCAAGGCGAGTAGGCTGGCTTGCCGCCAATATCCATGCGCCGCATCGGCGAGGTGCTCTGCACTCATCCGTCGCGTGGTCAAGCTCACCGATTGCATATCGGTATTGCCAGTAAGCGAACGGGGCTATGCCTGTGGTTTCCGTTCACGATCCTCAGTGTTTGTCGTTCCCTCGAAGTTCCGCATCCTGCTCAAACCACGTCCCTGAGTGAGTTGTTGGCTCGGCTTCAAGTGCAGGGCCAAGATGGGGGTGGGTGTCCTGACCCAACCGAATCGTTTCTTCTGCGCTGTCTGCACACGGATGCGTCTTCTGCAGAAAGCAGGGGAGTGCTTGGCGTGGAAACCTTGCCCGCAGGTCTGAAGGTAGGCACGGGGCATGAGGCCTATCGGAGTGTTCCTTTTTGGACTCATTCGCTCAGTTTAGCGAATGACCTATATAAACATAGTGATATATATATTGCCGCATTCCTGAGTTGTACTGATGACCGTTCCCCAATGAGGAGGCGCGGTCATGAGAAAACTGGAAATTGCGGATGCCGACGTTATGCGACTGGCCATCCAACAAGAAATCGCTCGGTCCGATGAGTCGCGGTACGACCATCGGTTGCACGGGTTGCTGCTGGTGACCGGCGGCCACAGCTGCCAGCAGGTCGCCGAATTGTTTGGGGAAGATCGGCGGACGGTGCAGCGATGGGTGACGCGATTCGAAACCCACGGACTGACAGGCCTGCGCGACGGGGCGCGTTCGGGGCGGCCAGCCACGTTGAACGCCACGCAATGGGCGGCGCTGGGGCGTGACGTGCGACGCGATCCGCAGGCGTTCGGTCATGCCGGTCATCTGTGGGACGGCAAGCTGCTCGCGGCGCATCTTCGCCTGCGCGACGGGGTGGGGCTGGGGGTGCGCCAGTGCCAACGAATCTTCGGCCACATGGGGGTCCGGCTGCGCAAGCCCAGGCCCCAAGTCGCCCAGTCTGACCCGATCAAGGTCGCGGCGTTAAAAAAAACTGCACCGTCTGGCACGGTGCCGGGGCGTTGAACTCTGGAGCGTGGACGAATGCCACTTCCAGCAACATGGCACGCGCTGCCGGATGTGGGTGCCGCCCGAGATCAAGGATTCTGTGCTGCTCCATGCGCCGACCCGCAAGTCGGTCGCTTGTTTCGGTGCCGTCAGCTTGCGCACCGGCACGTTCGTCCACTCCATGTGTGCCACGTTCAACGCGGCCACGTTCGAGACCGTTCTGAAGACGCGGCTGCGGCATCGCTCCCGCGACACGCGCATGGTGCTGGACAATGCCCGGTACCACCATGCGGTCCTGCTCAAGCCCTTGCTTCGAACGTATCGCGCCGTGCTCACCCTGCTGTTTCTGCCGCCATACCGTCCGCAGCTGGCCCCCATCGAGCGAGTCTGGAAGCTGGCCCGCCGCATGGCGACGCACAACCGGTTCTTCGCTACCTTGGACGACGTGCTCACCGCAGTCTCAACGTGCTTCGACCGCTGGCAAAAGCCCAACTCGGTACTGCGTAGATTATGCGGCATTATTTAAGACGCTATGTTTAGAAGGCGGGATGGCGCGGCAAGTAGTTGGACTCCCCGGAAGACAGGTCTACCTGTTGACATGTACGGCAATTTGCCGTACGCTTGAATCAGGAAAAGAGGAGGAAACCATGTTGACGGCAGATAGAGATACACCGGAAAAGGCTCCCCGGTTGGAGCGACTTGAGGCGCGGATCAGTAAGGCGCAGAAGACGCTCTTTTTGCGGGCGGCGACAGTGCAGGGCCGGTCGCTGACGGATTTCCTGATTGCGAGCGTGCAGGAAGCCGCGGAGAGGGCGTTGCATGCGCATGATGTGCTGACGCTGAGCGAGCGTGACCGGAAGATCTTTGTGGCGGCGCTCGTGAAGCCCNNGCTCTACCGCGTTGAGGCGCTCGGCAAACAGCATGACCGGTCAGGGTTTACCTGCGGCAGCGAGCCACTCGATAAATACCTTGGGGTCCAGGCGGGACAGGACGCACGGAAAGGCGTGGCCACGACTTTTGTGCTCTGTGATGGGGAAAGCAATACGGTTTTTGGTTTCTACACACTTTCGGCCGTCAGCGTGGATATTGGCGCGTGGCCGGAGCATGTGGCGAAGAAACTCCCTAGGTATCCGGTTGTCCCGGCGACGCTTCTCGGGCGCCTGGCCATCGACAGGCAGCTTCAGGGGAGAGGGGCCGGAGAGTATCTTCTGATGGACGCCCTGCATCGCAGCTTGCAGGCTTCGCGTCAGGTTGCGTCGGTTGCCGTGGTGGTCGATGCGAAGGACGGTCGGGCTGTTGGGTTTTACAAACGCTACGATTTCACGCCTTTGGTGGACCCGCCGATCAGGCTCTTCCTACCTATGCGTGTCATAGAAAAGTTGTTTTCTTGAGGAGATACCGGAGCCGAAGCCTTGCCCGCATACCTGAAGGCAGGCACGGGGCAATGAGGCCTGCGGAGTTTTCCTTAAATGGAAAGGGAGCCGTTGCAGCGAATCTAGCAGGCTGTTGACAAATTAGCCGTTTGAAACAGTTTCACGGTCACGGCTGTACGAACTCAGGTCTCTGTTTGAGGATTGGTCTGTCCGTCATGGAGGGTAAGCCGTCCATTTCCTGCTTTCTCCTGTCCCCTGCACCTCCCCAGTCCCCATATGCCTGCGCTAGGCCAGCACCAGGAGTACGGTTGCCAGCCGTTTCAGATTCAAGAGCCAGCCCATCAAATAGGCCTCGTCTCTGACCTGCAGCAGACCTCGACGGCGAAACCGGCGGAAGCCATGCCAGCATTTCGCTTCGCCCCACAGTTCTTCGATCTTCTTCCGCGCCCGTTGCGAGAGGCGGTAGCCGACCGTCCGACTCAGCCGTCGCACCCGCTGATGCACGGCCTCTCGTCCGGTCGTCTTGGCGGCAATGTGCGGCCGGATCCGCCGCCGCACGAGGGCGGTCAGGAACGGCTTGGCAAAATACTGAGCTTCCCCTCGAATTTCGTCTTCCAAGGGTCATGTACAATTGCCGTTCACAAGGAGACGAAGATGTTCAAGATACCGAAGCAGGCCCACACCGCCGAGTTCAAGGAGCAGGCGGTCAAGCATGTCACCGCCGTGGGCAGCATGAGTCGTGTCGCAGAAGACCTCGGGTTGGTCGAACAGACCTTACGCAACTGGGTAAAGGCGGCCAAGGCCGGCACGCTCAATCCGGTTGGCGTGAACGCCATCACCCCGGAACAGATGGCACGCTCACGCGTGCGGGCGGAGGTCAGCCGTCTCAGGATGGAGGGTGAAATCCTACAAAAAGCGACGGCGTACTTCGCGAGAGATGCCCAGTGAAGTACGCCTGGATTGACACGCAACGCACACAGTACCCACTGCCTGCGATGTGCTCGGTGCTGTCAGTCAGCCAGAGCGGCTATCGCGCCTGGACGCATGGTGGAACGCCGCACCGCACACGGCTGACCGATGTCCAGCTGCTGGCGCTGATCCAGGCCATCCACGCTGGACTGAAAGGTGCCTACGGCAGTCCACGGATGAGGAAAGAACTGCGCGGACGGGGATTTGCTGCTGGCAAGGCGCGCGTGGAACGGTTGATGCGTGAGCACCACATCTATGCACGACACAAGCGCCGCGACAAAGCGACGACGGACTCAAAGCACGCATGGCCTGTGGCAAAAAACCTACGGGATCGCCACTTCACCCCGACAGCACCCAATCAGGTGTGGACGGCAGACATCACCTCTCTATGGACGGATGAAGGCTGGCTCTATCTGGCCATCGTGCTCGACCTGTTCAACCGCGAAGTGGTGGGCTGGTCGATCAAGTCTAGGATGACGGCGGATATTGTTGCTGATGCACTCACCATGGCGTGGTTCCGTAGGAGACCGGCACCGGGACTGATGCACCACTCTGACCGGGGCAGCCCGTACGCCAGTGGTGTCTTTCAGGACCAGCTGAGGGAGTACGGCAGGATCTGCTCCATGAGTCGCAAGGGGAACTGCTGGGATCACGCGCTGACGGAGAGCTGGTTCAACAGCTTCAAGAACGAGCGAGTCCATGGAATTCGCTATGGCACACGAGCAGAGATGACGGCGGCGAGCTTCGAGTACATTGAGGTGTTCTACAACCGGACGCGCCGACACTCGACGCTGGACTACCAGTCACCGATACAGTTCCTGGAGGATTGGCGTCTGGCTCAGCACGAGGAAAACCTGGTAGCATGAAACCCGCCCGATGGAAGACGAAAAACAGAGGGAAGCTCACAGGCCAGTAATCACATAGAGCAGCTTGCATAACAGTCACCACTAACAATCCCATTTGGTGAATATTCCTTGTCCTCTGCCGCACGAAGTCGAGTAAATCACAGCGGGGTTCAATTTTATCGCAAGAAAGTTAAGAGGAGTGGGCTGCTACCGGCCTTAAAAACACCGAGTTAGGTGCATGAATGAAACCGGAGGTGGATCAGGGCGCGCCCATCGTTATTTGGATCGCTCCGGCCGCGACCGGCAGAACGATCCAGGCCTCCGTGACCGAACGGCCTGTAGCACGAACCAGTGCGTCAGCGTATACGGACAACTGTCCACCGTGCTCCATGGCAACTTGATCCCACCTGTCTCTGGGGGCCGGGTTCGCCTTGTGGTCAAGAAGCACCCAGCCGCCAGCCACGTCCAGCAGCAGATCGATTCGCCCGTGCATGAATTGCCCGCTAGGGAGAATTGACTCGACGGGGATCTCCACATGTCGGCGGCAATCCGGCCAGCGTAAGGAAATCCACCGGTCGAGGGCACCGATCTGCTGCACCAGCCTGGATGGATCGATCGCGCCCGCTAGCCAGAAACCGTCCAGGATGCGCGCCGCCCGAGCCTCATCCAGCGGTGTGTTCGGATCGGTGAACGCCGTCGCAATGCAGGTATGAATGGCGTTGCCAAGGGCCGTCATGTCGGTTCCTGCCTTCAGCGCGATCCGATCTCCGATCGACGCCGTACCCGTGATTCTGTATGGTCGGGCGACGGAAGCCGACGCGACAAGCGTTGCCGGTAGGCGTTCTGTACGCGAGTCAGGAACAGGGAACCACCGAAGGGCCGAATCCGGCTCGATGGTAGCCGGCGTCGCCCCTGGCGCGTCCAGGCTCTGGAAGTCGCACGGAAGATCCGAACCATCCGGCAGAACGATCGATTCACTCCCATCGCCCGGCGCGAGCCAGGGCGCATTTAGGGAGCCCAGCCATTCGCACGTGCCCTTCTTCGCGGGAAACCCGAACACGAGACAGTCACGCGCTCGGGTCATGCTCACATATAGGAGGCGCTTAGCCTCGTCGATCGCTTCCGCGCGCACACGAACCCCTTCCGGCGACTGGGAGATCACATCGGCGATGTCGACCTTCTTCTGGGTGCCGAACGGCCACGGCCAATAGCGGATCCAGCGGTCCTTGAGTGGCGCGGCGACGTCGAGGCTCGCGTCGGACCGGGCGCCGATCGACCAGAGCCGATCCTGAATGTCCTTCTCTAGATCAAGAAGAATGGCGCCAGACCCTTAGCCGCGTGATGCGTCATGACCTTGACCGCATCAACCGGCGGCTCGGCGAGCATGTCGAGTTCCCCTTGCGCCTGCTCCCCGAGCCACAGGATAAGCCCGGACACCGTCGCCGGTTTGCGTCGCGCGAGACATGCCTCCTCGTAGGATCTTGCAAGACGCAGCACGGCTTCCAGGTTGGCAAGTCGTACGCGCGCGACGAGTTCGTCCCGCCGCCAGCGCAGGACCCGTCCGGCAAGGTCGCACTGCACAATGACAAGCTCCATCGCCGCATACGGCGAAAGGAGTGGCACCTGCGCGCGCAACCCTGCAATTCGCGAAAGCACTGGATGGCCGTCCTTGGCCTCGTCCCGCCAGAAGCCACTGTCGCCACCGCGTTCGAGATAGCGCAACCGATCGGCCAGCCAGGACTCCGGCTCCTCGCAGTCCGCGAGGGACACGATCTCGGCGCTCGCCAGCGTGTCCCGTGGGTCGTTCAGTCGTCGCAGGCACGCGATCGCCAGCACGGCCTCGGGGGTGGAGAGCAATCCAGACTGTTGCGTGGCCCATGGCACGGAGCCGAAGCGAAGGGCTGCCGCCACCGTCTGCACGCCCGCATTGGTCTTGGAGAGCACCGCGATGTCACCGTAGTGTGCAGGCCGAGGACTTCCCGTTGCGGGGTCGACGACGCGATATCCCGAGGCAATAAGTGCCTTGATGCCTTCAGCGAGTGCCGCCGCTCTTTCCTGTACGTTCTTGCCGTTTAGAACCCAGTTGGCAAAAGCCGGGTCTGGGACTAGCTCCTCGCGAACGGGTGCGAGTTCCACCTCCGCGCGCGATAGCCCAGGTGCAAAGGCATCGCCGAAGGCGCCATTGACCAAACGCACGAGGTGCGGCCGAGACCGGCGTGATTGCCCAAGGACCTCTCGAGAGCCCCCCAGACTCGGAAGTTTTTCGAGCACGGCTTTCATCAATTCGGCGTCGCTGCCTCGAAACCCGTAGATGGCCTGCTTGACGTCGCCAACCCAGACTGTTTCGCGGGCAATGCGCGACAGGCGTACGAAAAGTTCAAGTTGGATGGGGCTGGTGTCCTGGAACTCGTCCACCAGAAGCAGGTCCAGCTCCTCCGACAGGGCCTCGACGACTGCCGGCTTTTCCAGCAAACCAAGCAAAAGATGCTCTTGATCAATGAAGTCGATGACGCCCAGCTCGCGCTTTCTCTGGACGTAGGCATCGAGCGCCTTTGCACCGAGCGTGAAGATCGCTGCAAGATACCGTTCGATGTCTTGATGCAGCCGTGGGTGCGCGACGAACTGGCTCGCGATGTCCGTTACGGGCTGCGCGAGTGTCTTAAGCCCCGCCTCCGGTGCGCCCTTAGAGAGTCTGACCCAGTCAGCCCACTCCGCGGTGCGCCCGCGTACTACGCGCAGTGTTTCGCGTGCGAGCGCGATGTATTCGGCCGTGTTCTTTTTGCCGGTCGCGCGCTTTTCGAGCTCTGGAAGGGCGGTCTCGATCGTACGTACGAGCAACGCGTCGAGGTCATCTTCGGTCAGCGCGGGAAAGTGGGCGAGCAGATCCTTCGCGTTACGTTCGCCGAACGTAGCACGGCGCGCGGGTGCAATATCGTTCGCCCGCGCCTGGTCGATGAGCGACTTGAGCGCATCTTCCCAGCTTTCGATGCCCAATCTCCGCGCGAGTTCGACGAGGTCCTGTACCATGGCGCTATCGGAGACCGCATCGATCGCCTCTCGCACAAGCACGCCGGCCTGTGCATCCTCGAGTACGCGTTGTTCCGGGGCCAGTCCCGCCTCGAAGGCGAAGCGCTCAAGAAATCCCCCGCACACACTATTCACTGTGCCGATGCGTGCCTGACCCATCGAATTGGCCAGCGCGAATTCGCCCTTCTCGAGAAGCGCTGTCCGAACCCGCTCGCGAAGTTCCGTGGCCGCCTTGCGAGTGAAGGTCATTGCAATCACTCCGCCGGGCATTGCCTGCCCCGAGCTGAGCTTCTCGTGGAGGATCTGCGTGAGACGGTAGGTCTTGCCGCTTCCCGCACCCGCGCTGACGAACCTGAGTGTGCCAGCCATCGTCAGTCCTCCCAGCCAGCAAGCCAGCGGTACTCGTTGTAGGCCTCCAGCAACGCTTCCGGTTTGAGTGCGTCGGGAGGCCCCTCCGATTCAGGGGTCGGTTCGATGCCGTCGATGGCAACCTCGATCCTTCCCGCATCGATTTGGGATCGGCGCCATTTCCAAGCGATGACGAACTGCTCCCACAGCGGCGATGTGGCTCCCGAGGAGCCTGATTGAACCGATCGCGCCTCCGGAAAGAATCCCGTATCCGGCGCAAGAAGGCGAGACCCTTCGAGGATGAAATAGGAAACCTGTGGCCGCGCTCCCGTTTCCTGCCGCAGCATCTCAGCATAAATCGCCAGCTGCAGATGCCGATTCTTCGCAAGCCGGTCCTGATTGGAATTAGCGCCCGCCCATTTCATGTCGACAATCGCCTGCTGGCCCGATTTGTTGCGAACGACGAGATCGGCTTGCCCTTCGAGGTCGCCGCCTGGGAACTTGCCGGCAAGATCGCGCTCCGGCTCCACCAGAACCACGCCCGCAGCCCCGAACTGTCGCTGGATCTCTTCGAGCGCGCGTCCCAGCACCGAGCGCAACCGCTCGTAATCCGCACGCCGGCCCGGCATCAAGAGGACGGCGCCCTCCTCCGCGACCACCACCTCAAACTGCCGCGAGAACCAGGCCTTCAATGCATCGCCGCGAAAGGCTTGCGCACCCTCGGTACGAAAGAACCGCTCGATCAGCCGATGGGCGAGATTGCCGTAGAGGCGGTTCTCATCGGCCACTGCCAGAAGGTTGGACGAGTTCAGCCGCGCAGGGTACTTCAGGATCCACTGATAGGGCGCATTCAGAAAAACATTGAGGCTGGAATAGGATTCGTGTGGGCGACGCGATATCGTGACCTCGGGTGGCAGGGTCCACCACCGCCTGCGTCGCGGGAGAGGCGCAGGTGCAACTTCCGGAAGGTCTTCGCCAGCACGACCAGTCACCAGATCTTCCAACGGCTCCGGGCGCACGCCATCAACAAAGCACTGAATTTCCTGCCAGAGCGGGTGGATCTCCTCACCCGAAGGAGGAAGGACGAGAACGAGCTGTTTTCGAGTGTTTAGGATGGGCCGAAGCCAATCCTGGCCTCGTTGCGCCAGAACCTCGTCGAGGTGCGGGAGTTCCGCTCCGGCTCGTGCGAGCGTGTCAATCTCGCTTCGGCTCCAGGGATAGTGACCGGGCAACGACGGCGCTCCCATCTGCCACCAGATCACCCGATCGAAGGGCTCTACCAATGCACCAGGGTCGGATGCCGAAGGCACACATCCGACCTGAGCATACATCGCGAAGTTCGGCGCACCGCGGGCCGTACACTGAGAGACCAGCGCCTCAAGCTCCACGGGTGTGATCGAGGATTCCCCTTGGGCGACTAATGTATCGAGCGCCGCAGATACCGCGATTGCCTGTGCGTAGCCAGTTGCGCTGGCCGCGCTTCGAATGGGGTCCTGAGCGGAAAACCTGGCGCCGAAATAGTCGCGAATTCCACGGGTTCTTTCGAGTAGCACCGTGAGCGGCGCACCTTGCGCGGAGCTGCACCGAGGATGCTCGACCCAGAACGCCAGGGCTTTGCGAATATCGGCAGCACGCTCCGGATAAAGCCGTTCGATCTCTTCGATGGCTTCGCGCCAACGTGGGTCACCGATTCCGGGATATTTTGCGATCACCTCGGCCAGGCGCCGTCTGGCACAGCTGGGCACTGGGCCTATCGGGTGGGAGAGAAACTGAAGGAGTGCATAGACATCGAGCGGCTCCCAAACCGTGGCGAGCGCAAGCGGCAAGACCTGAAGCGCGGGTACCAACGGACTCGAATCCTGGAATCCCTGCCGAGCGATATCGACGGCATCGAGCGTCGCGTCGAGTAACGAGCGGTCCTGCTCGGCGACAATCGCAACCTCTTCCTGTTGCGAGGTGAACGTCTGGGCCACCCAGCGGGCCGCGACCAGACACGTCTCCGCGCGTACGACGCGGAGGCTGCCATCGTCCGACCAGGCGATCTTCCCGTTGGGCTTCTTGCCTTCATGGGCGGACTTGAGCGCGACCTGGAGCCTTCCCAGTGCGGTCTTCTCGTCTGCCGAAGGCCCATAAGTTCGAACCGATCGAACCGGCAGCTTCGCGAGCACATCCCGCCAGCGCTTCGGAAATGCCTCCATCGGGTCGACCAACTCGACGCGCTCGATCTTGAACTGCTGTCGCGAGAGAGACTCTGCCACTTGGACCAATCGTTCCCCAACCGACGGAAACAGGAGCTTACAGGCGAGGCTCTCCACGGCCGCCATGTCGGTGATCCGAACGCCCGCCCCGGATGGCAACTCGCCGTTCCAGCCGTGCAGATACCAGTCGTCCCGCCACGATAAGAGTGAAGCGGATGCTCCGATCGGATCGATCCCGAACGAGGCATGATAGAAACGATCCGGCGTGTCACAGCGCTTGAGACATTCGCGGTACTGCGTCACTCGTTGCGCCTGTGTGCATTCCGCACGCAGTAAGCCGAGCCGCGTCTCAAGCAGGTTCAGCAATCCGAGTGGGCCAAACACCGGCATTCCCAACCGATTGGCTGGTCGCCATCCGTGCTCGCCATCCAACCACAGTCCAAAAGTGATCTGCATCTGATGGCCTCAGCTGCTAAATGCTCGATGCGTCATGATTCGGGCCGATGCAATTCGGGGTGGGCCATAGAAACAATACCGTTGTTGTTCCCCACAAAAGACCTCCATCTCGGTAACAATCCTCAAAAGAGGATCGTTGCATTTACCAGAACTCACAATAGCCTCCCCGTGGTACATCTAGAGTGGCCTAAGAGAAAAACTCCCAATTTATTCGAATGGACGATGAGCTCAGCTATGGAGAAGTGGCCCCATTCGTTTGCACAGCAGCCCGAGGTTTTTAAGTGGAGTCTCTGCTGCTACTTACGCTGCCAGTTTACCCGTCGGCAGCATCACGGCATAGGCCTCATCCGGTGTGTGCCGGTCCAGGCTCGAATGGGGTCTCGCTCGGTTGTACCAATCCAAGTATTGCCTGATCGACTGCCTGGCTTCAGTGACGGAATCGTACGCATGTAGATACACCCGCTCATATTTTACCGATTTCCACAGGCGCTCGACGAACACATTATCCCTCCAGACTCCGCGCCCGTCCATGCTGAGATGACACCCCAGACCCTTGACCGCTTGCACGAACGCCTGCGCGGTAAACTGGCTGCCTTGGTCGGTATTCACCATCTCTGGTTGGCCATGGCGATTGAACGCCTCTTGCAACACATCGACCGCATGGCAGGCCTCCAACGTGATCGCGACTGTTGAGGCTAAGACCTTGCGGCTGGCCCAATCCATGACGGCGGTCAGGTACACAAACCCTTTGGCCATGGGAATATACGTCGTGTCGAGCGCCCACACCTGGTTCGCCCGGTTGATGGTGAGCCCGCGCAACAGGTAGGGATACACGTCATGGCCGGGGTGTTTCGTGCTGGTGCCAGGCTTTCGATAGAGCGCCGCCATGCCCATGCGCTTCATCAACGTGCCCACGTGTGTACGTCCCACGTCGAACCCCTCCCGATTCAGTTGGTCGCGCCGCATACGCGCGCCCATGAACGGGTGCTCCAGGTGCCACGCGTCCAGGCGACGCATCAACACCAGATCGGCCGCGCTCACAGACTTGGGCACAGAGTAGACGCTCCCCCGGCTAATCCCAGCCAGCTGTGCCTGGCGACTGATCGGCAATGCATGCGTGGCGTCTATCATCGCTTTGCGCTCAGCCATCCCCCCTTGATGAGCGCCCCTTCTAAAAAATCATTCTCCAGCGTGAGCTGGCCAATCTTGGCATGCACGGCCTTCAGATCAACCGGCGGCTCCGTCGACGCGGCTCCTCCGCCAAAGATCTCGGCCGCTCGCTCGCTGAGTGGCCGTTTCCACTCGGTAATCTGATGGGGATGCACCTCAAACCGCTGGGCCAGTTCGGCCAACGTCTTGTCGCCGCCCATCGCGGCTAACGCCACTTTGGCTTTGAACACCGCTGAGTGCGTCCGTCTCGTTCGTGTTGCCATCGTCTGCTCCATTTCATCGCCCTGTAGGGGCATCAACGGTAGCAGATTCTCCACTTATCAGCTTGTTCAAATTTCCGGGGCCACTTCTGGGGCTCACACGAGCACGTCATGAGGTCCACATGGTCTATTCGGGATGGTACAAAGACCGGTACGGAAGAACGTGGAAAAATGGTAGATCTCGGTTCATTGGTGAAGTTGAGGCCAATCTCATACGGTAGTTCGGGCGAAATGATGGTACCGAAAGTCTTTTCTGCCAGGTGCCCATCCTCAGCCCCCTTCCTCGCGATCTCGGCAGAGACCATTTATGTGGGACTGTATGTGTTGCCTCGCGGTTATGCTGAAGTCCGTTGAATTGTGAATGAGAGGCTTCTTCCGTGGAAGACTCCACGGGAACGCGAACACAAGGAGCCATCGATGAGACACGAGACGAGGCAACGGAAGCACGCCATGGTGGGATTAAGGGCGATCTCGGGCCAGGACAGGATGTTGGGGACCCTGGTCCGCGTGATCAGCTCAGGCAAACAGGCGTTGGACGCGGTGATGCTGGAGATGGGACGACTGGTGGCCGAGCGCATCATGCTGATCGAGCGGGAAGAGCTGGCAGGCCCCGACTACTATCCGACGGATCCGGATCTCCAGAAGTGGGCGCACGAGGCGGGGTCGATTTTTATCGGCGACCAGAAGGTCAAGGTGAAGCGCCCCCGGCTCAGAGACGTGGGACAGGGAGAGGTCCCGCTGAAGTCCTATGCGCGGCTGCACGCCACCGGGGACTTCTCCGAAGAACTGTTGGAGAAAATCCTGCGAGGGGTCTCCGCGCAGAAATACACCGAGACCGTCCTCGATGCGGCGCAGGCCTTCGGCGTGTCGCCGTTGTCAGTGTCCCAGAAGATGGTGGCGTTGACAGCCCAGAACCTGAAGGCGTTCCAGAAGCGGTCCCTGGCGGGATTCACGCCGTTTGCGCTGTTCCTGGACACGATCTACCGGGGTGGTGAGGCGTTTCTCGTCGCGCTGGGCGTGGACGTGAGCGGCCAGAAGATGGCCCTGGGCTTCTGGCAGGGTTCCTCGGAGCATCAGGAGATCGGCGAGGCGTTGTTCAGGGACCTGGAGCGTCGTGGCCTCGTGCTTTCCCAGCGGATCCTGTTCGTGACCGACGGGGGGAGCGGCCTGCGCAAGGCGTTGCGGGAGCGGTTCGGCAAGAAGCTGGTGCACCAGCGGTGCGCGATTCATAAAAGCCGGAACCTGCAGCGGCACTTGGCGAAGCCGTACCGCAACGAGGCGCATCGCCAGCTCACCACGGCGCTGGAACAGACGAGTTACGCCGAGGCCAAGCAGATGCTACGAGAACTGGAGGCGTGGCTGCGGACCAAGAACGAATCAGCGGCGGATTCGCTCCTGGAGGCGTTCGAGGAGCTGTTGACGGTGCATCGACTGAAGGTGCCGGCGCGGCTGCGCAAGACGCTGATGTCGACCAACCCGATCGAGAGTATGTTCTCGCTGGTCCGACACAGTGAACGGAATATCACGCGTTCACGAGGGAGCGCGATGCTCCAGCGGTGGCTGGGGACGGTGTGGCTGTACTGCGAGCAGCTGTTCAAACGTGTGAACGGCTGTGCAGGGATTGCGCAGGTCCTCGTGACCATTGAGGCCGAGCACGCGGAGCCGCAACTGGTTCAGACGAAGAAGGCCGCGTGAGACAACCATGGGAGCCGCTCAGGAAATTTCAACGGACTTCTTGATAACTTCAATTTAGAAATGTCCTCTTTTTTCCAAAGTAGAAATGTCCGGGTTGCGTCATCGTGGTCGCCGCAGTTGTTTGATGGTCTGGCAAGATGCGGCGATGCCACGGATGCGTCGGCTTCGGCTTGACGAGACGCCGTGGCGAGGGGGCCATGACCATGACCGGCCGCGGAGGTGATGGCGTGATAGCGACGCGGCTGACCGTGACCCGCACCGTCCCGTCCAGAGACTCCTCCACGAGCACCTCGTGGGTGTGGATCTGCGTCTCGATCTGAAATAGCTGACCGTGGTGGGCCACGGTCCAGTCGCGCCGCACGACCCGGGGGGTATTCAGACACAGGATGCGGTTCAGTTCACGGCGTGTCGGAGGTGGCCGATGCAGATCGGCGGCCTGTGCGGGCGGGACCGCAAACCGCCGGTTGTAGATCGGGAGAGTAGGTGGTCAAGAACTGATTCGACGCGTCCAGAGTGTCGGCCCCCGCCAGCCGCCGCTCCTTGATGAGCCGATTCTGGTAGGTGCAAAAGAGCCGTTCGACGCGGCCCTTGGCCTGCGGCGAGTGGGCGTGGATCACCGCCACCCCCAACTCCGTGATGCTTCGACAACAGACCATGAGGCATACGTTTCATGCCGTCGCCTCGTACCCAACCGGTTCAATTCGCCGCACCCTGATCTTCACCTCAATGCGCGAGCCTAGGCGATTCAGTATAGACATCAGCCGATCCACAGTGAACCGCCCGAGGTTCGCGTTGCGGATGCGCGAGAAGTCGGCCGCCGCGATCCCCGTGCGGTCATGCGCCGCGCGCATCGTCAGCCGTGCCTTGTCGAGCGTCTTGATGATTTCGGCCGCGAGGATCGCTTTGAACTGTTCGGCGTCCGCGTTCTCATGCCCGAGGTCGCGGAACACATTGCCGCTGCCCCGCACCACTTCCAGTTTCTCTTTCATGGCAACATCTCCTTTAGCCGCTTCAAACGGTCCTTGATGAGGTCAATCTCGCGCTTCGGCGTCTTGGTGCCCTGCGTCGATTTCTTCTGAAACGCATGCACCACCCAAATCTCATCGGCGAGTTGCACCGCGTATACCACGCGGAAGGCGTCGCCCTTAAACGTCAGCGCTATCTCGAACACGCCCGACCAGAGCCCGTGCATGGGCTTCGCGATATCAGCCTTCCCGCCTTCCGCGGCGATCGTCAGCGCCGTGAGACAAACCGTCCGCGCCCCTTCCGGGAACATCTCGAATTCCTTGAGCGCCGCCCTGATCCACGAGACGGGTCTTGTTTTTTGCGTCATCTGCAGCCGTAACCTGTTTTTGCGAATTCGCTAATGTTCACGAATCGGCTCACTCAAATATGTTGTCATATATGACAACATCAGTCAAGGAAGCCCGCCATCCGGTGTCAAGCCAAAATAGAAATGTCTTCTTTCTCCCAACGTAGAAATGTCCGGGTTACATCATCGGGGTCGCCGCGATTTTTTGACGGTCGGGCAAGACGCGGCGATGCCACGGATGCGTCGGCTTCGGCTTGACGGGACGCCGTGGCGCGGCGGGCGGTGTGGGTGCCATCGCCCTGACTGGCCGCGAGGGGATGGCGTGATCGCGAAGCGGCTGGCCACGGTGGGTGATCCGCATCGTCCCGTCCAGATGATCCTCCACGAGTACCTCGTGCGTGTGGACCTGCGTCTCGATCTGATACAGCTGGCCGTGGGGGGCCACGGTCCAGTCGCGCCGCACGACTCGGGTCGTCTTCAGACACAGGATGCGGTCCAGTTCACGGCGTGTCGGAGGTGGTCGATGTAGATCGGCGGCCTGCGCAGGCTGGACGGCACCGCGTCGATGGTAGCCCGGCAGCCACGCCTCCACGAACTGATTGGCGGGCTCGATCGTCGCGATGTCCGCCAGGCGCAGATCTTTCACCAGGCGATCCTGCAGGGTCTTGAACACGCGTTTCACCTGGCCCTTGGCCTGCGGCGAGTGGGCATGGCTCACCATCACTCCCAACTCCGCGAGGCTTCGCTCAAACTGACTGTGCGGCCTCCGACCGGCCAATGGCTCCTCGACCGTCGGCACGGCGGGTGCTTGGTAGGTGTAGCATCCCGGACGATGGCCTATCTCCCAAACGACGTGCAGTATTTGTCAGCCGCGCGGTGATGCGAGGCCTCAGAGACGAACTCTGGAGGAACGCGACGACCACCCCGGTTCGGCGGGCCTCCATGCAATCCTCGCCGCGGTCCGTGGCGAGGATTGCCGTGGAACTGGGCGTCACGGAAGACCCCATTCGTCGCTGGAAGGGGCGTGAGCGCGTGGAAGATCGCTCGCACACCGCGCATCGCCTGCAGACCACGCTCACCCCCGCGCAAGAAGCGGTCGTGGTGCACCTGCGCCGCACGCGGTGGCTGTCCCTGGACGACGTGGTGGTGGTGACCCGTGAGTTCCTCTGCGAGCGTGTCTCACGCTCGGGTCTGGATCGGTGTGTGCGCCGGCACGGTGTGGGCCATGTGCACGCGCTCACCCCCGCCACCCCCAAAGAGCCACACAAGATATTCAAGCGCGACGAGCCGGGCTACGTACCCATGGATATCACCTACCGACCGCAGATGGCCGATGAGATCTGCAGGCGCTCTCTGTTCGTGGCCATTGACCGTGCCACACGCTGGGTGTACGTGGCGATCACACACGACAAGACGGCGGCCAGTGCACGGAGCTTTTTGCAGGCGTTGCACACGGCGTGTCCAGTCCACATCGTCAAGCTGTTGACCGACAACGGCAAGGAGTTCACGGACCGCCTGTGTGCCTCGCGTGCACGCCAGCCCAGCGGAGAGCATGAGTTCGACCGGCTCTGCCAGGAGCTGGGCATTGCGCATCGCCTGACCAAGCCCAGAACACCCCAACCCAACGGCATGGTGGAGCGCGTCAACGGCCGTATCGCCCAGGTGCTGGCGACGCGTCGCTATCGCAGCGCTGAAGACCTGGGAACCACGCTGCTCAGGTATGCCTGGCTCTACAACCAGCATCTGCCCCAGAAAGCCATGGGACACCGGTGCCCCATGGAGGCCATGAAACAATGGTACACGGAGAAACCTGATTTGTTCGCAAAGCAACCGCGCAATCTTCCGGGACCAGACAGTTAGGAGATTCTGCCTGACAGTTTCTACCATAGAAGATACTGAGGGGGTCGGTAAATAGTGCGCAGTATGTTCCCCCATTATGCCCGCTTTACTAAAGGGTTCCGATTAGGCCGTGAAGACAAACACGCACTATATGGTGACCGGGTCAGTAAGACGTTTAGTGCAGTGACGCAACCCGATCTTGAGTAAGTGTCCATCTACCTTGAGTAAACCCTATGGCTAACCCCGCTTCTGCTGCGGCCTCAATATGGCGTCGATCCTCCAAATGGCCTGGGAGTTCTATTTCGGGAAGGTGTCCCAAAACCGGAGAAGTAGATCACCCGCCACTTAAAATGCGAGTCCTTTTCTCAAGTTATGTGTGGCCCAGCTTTTGGGTTTTGGGTCAGCTGACGTTCCCCTGAAGAAACGAGCCAGCACTCCGCAGCTATGTCGAACCATTGACCAAATTTCGTGAATCTGCCCCGCCGAACTGTAAGCCGCCTCACAGATCGGCAAGAGCCTCCCTTCTATAATGGCTGAATGGCCCGTCTCGACATTTTAGTCCATCGGGGATGCCTGTCCGAACTGTCGGCTCGAACTCTCGCCCAAGAGATCCAGCATGAACTTCCCGATTGGCGTATCGATGTCCGACCAGCGGAGAAGCAGGACTCGGACCTGTTGGGCATTCTCGCATTCCCAGCCTTCCTCTTAGACGGCCGGGTCTTGGCCACCGGCATCCCGCGTAAGGATTGGTTATTAGCGAAGTTAAGAGAATGGGAGCGGGGAAAACGGTGAAGAGTGCTGCTGCCATCCAGGGGCCCCATCCATCGAGGAACACAACGCTGGCAGCGGACCTCAATTCAGGGAGGAGGGGCACGGAAACATCCCCCTGTGTCGCTGCCCAAGCCGTGTTCTTGGACATCACCCAGACGTTCGGCGTCTCGTTCGTACCAGATCTGTTTGTGAGAATGAGCGATCGACCGGCATATCTGGATGCGGCCTGGGAGCTCTTCAAAGAAGACCTTGGACTCGATAGTCTGGATTACAGAACCAAGCGCATCATCGCGTTGGCCATCACGACGAATGAGGCGGGAGTCTATTGCATTGCGGCTTACCCCCATACGTTCAGGCTGAACGCGCTCGATCATGCTCTCTGCGACAAGCTTCTGTTAACAATTCGATTCTTCAACGCCTTCGATCAGTATTTTTCCGACGTGAGTCCAGAGGATCTGCCGATGGCCACCAGAGTTGTGAGCGACTTGTTTCGTGAGGAATATCGGGGCTCTGGAGTGACGAGCCCGAGTCAGGGCTTGCCTTACTGGGAAGACGATTTGACGGATGCGTCTTGGATCGGCGGCATGTGCCTCATCGGCTTCCTCCTGTTGCCGATTGCGGCGGGAGTGTATCTGTTTTTCCGATGAGTGAGACCCAGCCAGCGCTGTTTTCCGCGTCGCCCTCAGGGGATACCTTCTGGAGTCGTGTCACCTCCCCCCAGTGGCGTTGGATGCTCGTCGGCGCCATCCTCATCCTCGCCGCTTGGCTGGGACTTGGAAAAACGCCGACCACGAGCTTCGACCTAACGAAGCATAGCGTGCCGCTCGACCAGATCGTTGACGGAGGGCCTGGTAAAGACGGCATCCCCGCCATCCTCACTCCACGATTCGTCCCAGCCGGGGAGGCTACGTTCCTCCAAGACGCCGATCGCGTCTTGGGCCTCACGCTGGGAGCAGAAGCCAAGGCGTACCCGATCAAGATTCTGAATTGGCATGAGATCGTCAACGATACGGTCGGCGGTACGGCTGTCGTCGTCACCTACTGCCCGCTCTGCGGCACCGGCATTGCGTTCGAGGCGACATTGCAAGAACACCGACACACGTTTGGTGTGTCCGGCCTGCTCTATCAAAGCGACCTCCTCATG
>CXWL01002018.1_pt1 | contig 80997 bp, 49 predicted proteins | sample 590931 | NCBI WGS metagenome assembly CXWL01 (sample SAMEA3498368, study PRJEB10139) | groundwater metagenome | biome: water well; material: biofilm material | place: Germany | collected 2015-04-27
AGCCCGCTCATGGATCCAGAAGCGCTGTCGGCGTCCACCACGATGGGTACCGCGACGCCATCAATCGTGGCGCGGAAAGTATCGAGGTTCAGCTCGTGGTTGTCCGAATACGACACGGCCACCGCGACGGTGGCCGAACCCAGCACCTGGTTCACGGTCGGCGAAACCGTGGTGACCACCGGCGGAACTGTATCGACATGAAAGCCGCTCGTGACCGTGGTCGTGTTTCCGGCGACATCGGCGATGGTGGCGGAAAGCTGGTGGGGCCCGCTCGTGAGGGCTGTCGGCGGCAAGCCCGCGGCGTCCGTGGCGGTGCGGGTCAACGCGGCGGTGATGTCAACGCCGTCGAGGGAGACGGCCAGGCTCGTTGGAATCACGCCGGAGGGCTCAGTGCCTGCGTCTGCGAAGGTCAAGCGGATCTGGGGGCGTGCCTCGCTCGACATCGCGCCGCTCGGCGGGGCCGCGATCAGCAGGTTCGGCGAGGTGGCGTCGGTGCGGAAGGTTCGCGTGGCCGTCCCGAGGTTCCCCGCTTGATCCTGGATCTCCGCTCGCAATGTGTGCGTGCCATCGGGCAGCGTCACCAGACCGTCGAGCGAGGCTTCGTCGGGTTGGCGATTGAAGAGCGCGGTCTGGTCGACACCGTCGATGAGGACCTTCAGCGTCGCAGGATTGGGATTGGAGACAAGATCGGTGTACCGAACCCGGAGGAGCGGCGACGGATCGCTCGACAACTCTCCTTCGAGCGGTGAAATCCAGTTGACGCTCGGAGGAACGGTGTCGCCTGGGTCGGCGCCGCAGATTCCAATCGTGAAGGTGGAGCCGGGCGCTCCGCTCACCTTGACGTAGATCTGATTGTTGGCCTGAAGGCTTGCGATGGTCTTCGTGAACGCGGTGACGTTCTGCGAGAAGTCGCTCGGCCCGACGACCAGCGCACCGTTGATCTTGACCTCGGCGGAAGAGGTCCTGTGCCGACCCAGGGCGTCGCCGTTGACGACTCGCAGCGTGTAGGGCCCCACCGACCCTGCGGGCAAGGTGAAGGTCTGGGAGTAGACCGTGGGACCGTTGTCGTCATCGTCCCGGTCGTGCCGGCCGTGGCCATGACCATTGCAGACACCCGAGGTGCGCGTATACCGGCGCTCGGTCAACACCGGGTTGGCGCAGGTTGCGGGCGGCGTCGGTGTGGGGATCGGAGTGGGAGTGGCGGTCGGTGTGGGTGTCGGTGTCGGATTGGGCGCGGCCTCGCACCGGTTGGAGGACGAGCGCGCGGTGACGGTTTTCGTATCGCTGTTGGGGCCGCGGAGCGACCAGGTCAGGCTGGGGCCGTTGAAGGGGACAGAAAATGCGGCGCTCGGGTAGTGGGGTGAGCGGCCCTTCGGAAAGACCGTCGGCTGGTTGCGATACTGCGGCGAGGGCGAAAACGAGTTCTTCGAGCCCACGGGAATGGTGATCGTCTTGTTCGTTTCGTTCTTGTAGCCGAAGTACGCGGTGTAGCTGTTGTGCGAGTGGCGGACCACGCACTCGAGAATCGGGCGAAGCGCGTCGTCGTCATCGTGGTCGTCGTCATGGTGGCCGTCGCGGCCACGGTCGCGGTCGCGGTGGTCGTCGTTGTCGCGATCGCGGTCGTCGTCGTGACCCCTATCCTTCTCCCTGTCGCCCTTCTTGTCGTCCTTGCGGTCTTTGGCTCGATCGTCGGCGACGCCGGCCGGCAGCCCGCCCGCCACAGAGGCGGTGTTCGGGCGCAGATTGGGCGCAGCCATGGGCATAAGCGCCCACGCAGAGCTGCCCGGAACGGCCCAGGTGAGAAGCAAGGCGACGACGCGATCGGGGACGGTGGGTCGGCGACGGATCACAGAGAGTCCTCAAGCATCGGCGGAGTGGTTTGAAGGGGGATCATCATCACGGGATCGCGTACTTCCCTTTCAGATAGGTCTCGATCTGCTGCCGCTCTGAGGTGCTGAGTGCTCGGTCGTAGGTGACGAGTTCGGCAAGGTCGCCCCACCAGAATTCGGATGACGCCCCAAAGGACGTGCCGAACAGACTGGCTGCGCCGGCCGATGTCGTCACCAAGGAGATCACCGACATCGCTTTCGGCCTTTGGGTGATGGTTCCGTTAACCGAGATGCCATTGAGGAAGGTGGAACCCGCGGTGGTCAAAGTCACACCAGAGTCGGTGGCCCAGATAGCGCCCCCGGACCCACCCCGGAAGTCGTTGCCAAAACTGCCGTCGCCCAGGAGGTTCCGCCGCCCCGTCGCCGCCGTGTCCTCTCTGATCACCCAGAACGCGGTTCGAACCGTGGTCAGTCGGGTGGTGAGGCGCAGGAAGTCTGATGTTCCGTCGAAACGCAGGGCCGGCAGCCCATTCGCCGCAGCCTGGATCACTATCGGAGCTCCCGCAGAATTGGGCTGAATCGCATCGTTGCCATTCCCCGACTGATCGACGACCCGATCGCCCACGCCCCCCTCCACGCCGGCATCGGCGCGCCACCACAACTGAATCCCGTTGAGGCTCTTCGGCGTGAAGTCCGTGTCTCGGGTGAAGCTCACCGTGGCCACGGCGCTATCAGCAAGGCCTTCCTTATAGGCCCTGGTCTTGACTGTGGTAGTCCCGCTCAAAACGAAGGGTATCGTGTACTCGTTCGCTTCAACCGTCGGGTCAGACCCGTCCAGGGTGTAACGGATCTGAGCCTGAGGCGTTGGCGTGGAGATCGAGACTTCAACCTCGTTCGCGAATAGTCCACCATTCGGGGAGACCGAGGGCGTCACCGCCTTTCCTCCGATGCCGTACTTCGCAGTGAGGTACCCGTCGACCCGAGATCGCTCTGCCGAGGTCAGGGCCCGGTCGTAAATGATCACCTCCGCGAGGTCTCCCCACCAGAACTCCGAGCTGCCGCCGAACGTGGTTCCCAACAGGCTGGCGGTTGCCGCCGACGTCGTGACCAGCGATACCACGGACAGTGTCTTCGGTCGCATTGTGGTGGTCCCGTTGACCGGAACTCCGTTCACGAAGGTGGAGCCGCTGGTGGTCAGGGTGACGCCAGAGTCCGTGCCCCAGATGGTTCCAGCGGACCCACCCCGGAAGTCGTTGCCGACGCTGCCGTCTCCGATGAGGTTGCGCCGCCCGGTGGCGGCGGCATCCTCTCTCACCACCCAAAACACCGTCCGGATACTCGTCTGGCGCGTGGTGAACCTGAGGAAGTCGGAGTTTCCGTCGAAACGCATCGCGGGGAGTCCATTCGCCGCATTCGGGACCAGCGAGGGTGCGGCGACCGACGCGGACTGGAAGGCATGATTCCCAAGGCCCGATTGGTCTTCCCATAAATCGCCGCCGCCAGACGGAGCTCCGGCATCCGCGCGCAGCCACATCTGCATGCCGGAGACCGCCTTGGGGCTGAAGTCGGCCTCGCGGCTGAAGCCGACTGTAGTCACGGTGCTCGCCTCAAGGCCCGCCTTGTACGCCCGAGCCTTGACCGTCGTAGTGACGCTCAACGTGAATGGACTCACGTACGGCTCAGACAGCTCCGTTGGGTCCGCTCCATCCAAGGTGTACCGGATTTCGGCATCCTGAGTTGGAGTTGACAGCGTCACCGTCGCCTCGTCGCTGAAGGCCCCGCCATTCGGAGAGACAAACGGCGCAGACACCCTCTCGCTGAGCGCGTACTTCGAGGTCAAGTAGCCCTCAACTTGGGCGCGCTCAACGGAAGTCACCACCCGGTCGTAGATGATCATCTCCGCGAGGTCACCCCACCAGAACTCAGAGGTGGCGCCGAACGTGGTTCCGAAGATGCTGGCCGTCGCGGGCGAGGTCGTCACCAGCGAAATCACGGACATCGACTTCGGTCTCATCGTCGCCGTCCCATTGACGGGAACGCCGTTCACGAAGGTGGAGCCGCTGGTGGTAAGCGTAACGCCGGAGTCGGTGGCCCAGATGGTTCCCGCGGCTCCGCCGCGGAAATGGTTGCCAGCGCTCCCGTCCCCGATGAGGTTGCGCCGCCCGGTGGCCAGCCCATCCTCCCTCACCACCCAGAACACCGTTCTGATCGACGTCAGGCGATTCGTGAAGTTCAGGAAATCGGAGGTTCCATCAAAGCGAAGCGCTGGCAGGCTGCCGCTGGCGTTCTGGACGAGCGTCGGGAGCTTCGTCCCCGAGGACTGGGTCAGGTGGTTTCCGCGCCCCGACTGATCGGCCCAACTCGTGATGTGCACGGCATCGGTCGATATTCCCGCGTCGGCGCGGACCCAAAGGGCCATTCCGGCTGTGGGTGGGGCCACGTCCGCGCGAAGGAACCCGGCGGTGGAGATCACCGAGGGATCGAGCCCCGCCTTGTAGGCCCTCGCGCGGACGGTGGAGGTGGTCGAAACCTCGAACGGAGCCTCATACACAGACGACGACTCATCGGGGTCGGTGCCGTCCAACGTGTAGTGAAGGACAGAGCCCGGGGTCTGCGAAGTGAGGGTCACCGTGGTGGAGCCCTCGAAGACGCCTCCGGGGGGACTGATCCTAGGCGCGCCCGCCTTGGGCACGTACGGCCGGTACTTCTGCGCTAGGTAGTCTTCGACCTGTTTCCGCTCTGAATCGGTGAGCGCACGGTCGTAGACAATCATTTCAGAAAGGTCGCCCCACCAGAACTCGTTGCTCGCGCCGAAGGACGTTCCAAACATGCTGGCGGCGCCGGCCGAGTCGGTCACCAAGGACAAGATCGCCATCGTCTTCGGGCGCACGGTCGTGGTTCCGTTGATTGGGGAGCCATTCAGGAAGGTGGACCCGTCGATGGTCAGCGTCCGCCCGGAGTCGCTTCCCCAGATCGTCCCCGTCGATCCGCCGCGGAAGTCGTTGCCCAGACTCGGGTCGCCCAGGATGTTCCTTCGACCAGTAGCCGCCGCATCCTCCCGAATGACCCAGAACGCGGTGCGGATGGTGGTGAGCCGGCTGGTGAAGTTGAAGAAGTCTGCGCTTCCATCGAAGCGGAGGGCCGGGAATCCGTTAAACGCGTCCGGAACGAGCGTCGGCTGTCGCGCTGCGGTCGATTGGACCAGGTGATTGCCTCGCCCAGATTGGTCGGCCCAGGTCGAGACGAGGTTCGAAGCGTCCGCGGTTACGCCCTGGTCTGCCCGAGTCCAGATCGACAGACCGTTTCGCGGGATCCCCTCCGCGGTCACCCCACGCGTCACCGGAATCTGAACCCAGTTGCTCGCGTTCCCAACCGAATCCACCGCGCGCACTTCAACGAAGTCTCCCTCGACCGCGGCCACGCGAGTCGAGAACGATCCGTCCGCGGCGACGGAGCCGGTGACGGCGACGGTTGTCCCGACCTTCTGGGCCTCGATGGATGGGGCTCCCACCGCGGCGCCGGAAAGTCCCGCGACCTGAGTCAGCCCATTCCCCTGGTCATCGGCCGACAAGAGGCCGGACACCGGGTCGAACGGCGGCGTACGGTCGACGAACACCGACACCGTGACCACGGTCGGCTCACCGGTCAGCGCGTACGCCGTGATCGTGACCGTGTGGTCGCCCTCGGGAAGAGCGCTGGTGTCGAGTGTGGCGGCGTAAGGTGCGGCCGGATCTTCGAAGACCGTGGTGCCCACCGCGAAGACCACGCGCGAGACCGGCTCTGAGGTGGCCGCGGAGGCGGTGACGCTATCGCGGATCCTCAGACCATTCGAAGGCGCCGTCACCGCGACCGACAGGACGTTGTTGTCGACGAAGAACGGTATCGCGGGGCCGAGGTCGGCCACGTTCCCGGCAATGTCCTCGGCCCGGGCCGTGAAGGAATGCGCTCCCTCGGCGAGACCGTTCGTGTTGTACGACGTGGTGAATGTCGGGGGCAGAAGGGTCGCGCGGACGATCGCCCCCTCCAGGATTCGGATCCGGGCCAGTCCCGACGTGGCGTCGGAGCTCGAGGCAGATAGCGAAATCGTTCCTGAAACCACGGCTCCCGTCGACACCCCGGAGGTGATCTCCGCCGCCTGCGGCGGTGTTGCATCGATGCCGAAGGAGGCCGAGAGGGCGCCGACGTTTCCGGCCTTGTCCTGAACCGTGGCAGTGAGCGCATGAATGCCGTCGGCGAGAGCGACGGCCGGCGTGAGGGCCATGACCGAGGCCGACCGGGTTGGATTGACCAGGGCGTCGTCGAGACTCAGCGTTCCAGTGGTCGCCTCGATCCCCGAAAGGGCATCGGCGAGGCCAATCGAGATCGTGGGCGTCGAATCCGTCGTCCAGCCGCCCGACGAAGGCGCGTTGAGCACCAAGGTGGGAGCGATGGTATCGATCGTCTTGAAGGTGGCGTTGAAGGGGGTGGTCTGGGTGTTCCCCGAGAGGTCGCGTGCGCCGTTCACAACGACGGAGAGGTTCGCGTTGATCGGCAGCTGCGAAGCAGGAACAAAAACCGCCTGAGTCGGCGCTTGCAGGGTCGTCGTTCCCGAAAGCACGACCGCGCCCTGGCTCAGCCGCACCAGGTTGTCGAGATCGGTCGTCTCGGCGAGCGGCTCTGAGAACGTGACCGTAACCGTCGCCTCGGGTTGGTTCTGCAGGCTGAGACTCGCCGGTGTGATGGCCGCAACCACCGGAGGCGAAAGGTCCTGCGTGGTGAAGCGACTGGTGAACGTCTGCGCAGGATGACGCCCGAAGATGTCGGTGACCGTGGTCTTCGCCTCGATCGTGAGTTCGCGGGAATCGGGCCAGGCGGAGTTGGGCGTAAGTGTCACCACTCGGCCATCCGTCGAGAGCGCTGCCGCCAGCCCCACCGCCACCGCGCCATTCAGAACCCGGACGCCGTTGGTGTTTGCCAGGGAGTCGCTGAACGTCACCTGGACGGGCTGCGAGACCGGAATGCCCAGAGCGCCGTCCGCCGGTGAGGTATTGACAACCGCCACTGCCGCGTCATCAAGAGTCAGTGTGCCCAGATCCACGACCTCTCCGTTCGCCGCGATGGTTGCCGTGGCTCGCGCGACTCCTGCGGTGACCGGGTCGGCGACGCTCACCGAGATACTCCCGAGAACGACCCCGCGGAACTGGAAGGACCCATCAGGCTGCGCGTGCGAAGTCGTTTTGCCCCCTCCCGGGAGTTGAAGCGTCACGTTGGAGCCGTAAGCCGGGGTGATGCCATCGGCGCGGAGGACGCGTCCCACTATGGTCCCCGAATCCTGGAGTCGGATCTTGAACTCCGCAACTTCGCCGTCGCCAAGTTCTCCCGTGGCCGTCCCGTAGAGCGAGATTCCACCGTTTGTGGTCGTGAGCGTGGCGGTGTAGGGGCCGGCGAGGACGCGGGGCAACTGAAACCGTCCATCCGGGGGGAGGTCTAGGTAGAACGACTGGCGCCTTTGAGGGGGGCCGACCTGGACTCGCAAGCGCCCGGTCGTGGGCTCGTCCGCCGAATCGAGCCCTTGGCCCTTGAGGTCGCCAGTGCCGTTCAGATTGAGGATGGCCTGGGTCTCCTCGCCAACCAGGACCTCGAACGAGCCGGTAGAAAAATCGACGGAACCCAGCGCCTCGACTGTGATCTGAGCCAGGCCGACGGGAACACGGTCGAAGACGAAGGCGCCGTCTTCGTCGGTGGAGCCAGTTATCGAGCCGCCGCCCGTGCCACCCACGGACAATGAGACGCCCACCACGCCCGCACGAACCACACCCCCGGCCTTGTAGACCTGACCGGCGATGCTGCCCGTCCCCCGAAGCGCCACGTCGAGCGTCAACTCCGCACCCTCGCCTTGGAGTGTGCCCTGACTGCTGGCGCGGAGGAATCCGCTCCCGGTGTAGGCGCTCACTACCACCCGCCCCTCGGGCACTCCCTGGACCAGATAGCGCCCCAAGGAGTCGGTGGTGGTCTCGGCGGAGTAGCCGCCCGACACTAGATCGACACGCGCGCCCGCGAGGGGAATTCCGTTGCTGGTGACGAGGCCGCTTACCGAGCCGATGCTCTGAGCCTGAACATCGACCTCCACCAGCTCGCCTTCACTCTCGATGGTCCCGACGGCAATACCGGTCCGGCCGGAAAGAGGATCGAGGGCCTCGATACGGAAGGCCCCGGCAGGAACGTAGGTGAATTCGAACCCGCCCGGGGGATTGTCGGCCGAGGCCGTAACCTGCCCGATCAACCGGTTGGCGACGAACAGCTTCAGGCCGCCAAGCGGGATTGGCGTACCCTCAGGCCTCACGAAACGACCTCGCAAGGTCCCGGTCGTGGAGAGCCGAACCACGGCCTCGACCTCCGAAACGCCCGTGGGAATGGTCAGCGAACTGCGGCCGCCCTCGCGGCCAACCGAATCGCGCACCTCTATGGACACGGCTCCTTCGAAGACACCGGGGAACTCGATCTTGCCCTGATTAGACGGAGCCACCACGCCCTCAAAGACCCGATTCGGGAAGGCGATTTCCTTTAGCGTGACGTACGCTTGGGAGACCGATTGCGCCAGGCCATCGGTGACGGTGACCCTGACCTTGGCCTTTCCCTTCAGCCGAACATCGTGAACCGCGTCGACGAGGGGGGCCACGTAAATGGTGCTGCGCTCAACCAGCCCCGTGATGGGATCGCGCGCGGTGAGGCGATACGAACCGGCGGGAAGGATTTTCGCGAAGGCGAACCGACCAAGGGCATTCGTAAACACCGTGACGTCGGGGAGCGGACCGTTCAGAGTGACTTCGACGCCGCCGCCCGCGGAGGTGATGCCATCCGGTTCAAAGACATTGCCGGAGATCTCCCCGGATATCGTGTCCACCAGGGTGAGCGTGACGGACGCGGCCTCGGACGGCTGCAGGTCGTGGTGTTTGCTCACGCGGGTCGGGAAGAAGGCCTGGCTGGCGCTCACGTAAACACGCCCCGGGTGGACGCCGGAGAAGCTGAAGCGTCCATCGAGCCCGGTGCGCGCGCGGTGGGTGACGACGTTCTTCATCCCGCAAGACTGAGATGGGAAGCCCTCCTCCACAAACGCGGGCGACAGCAGCTCCACATCGGCCCCGAACACAGGCTGTCCCAGTGAATCGACGACCGTTCCGGAAATAGAGGACGCCCGCGTCTCGACGCGAAGAATGCCGAACGCAGTGAGCCCATCGCCGGAAATCGGGACGCTGGCCCTCGCCGCGTCGACGATCTCCCCCTCATTCACGACCTGGCCGGTTACCGAGCCCAGGGGAAGGTCGGAGAATCGCGCGCGTCCCAGATTGTCGGTGGTGGCCGATGTCCCTCCGCACGGATCGAAGGTCGAGTTGAGGAGTTTCACGGTTCGCCCGGGCAAGGGCTGGCCCCCTTTGTCCACCACCGTGAAGTCGGCCGCGCCGAGGCCGGACAATGTGATAACGGCACCGGTCACGACCTGGCCCGAGCTCACGACCTGCGCCGAGGTCTGTCCCGTTCGCTTGCGATCCCTGGTCATGGCGGTCACGGAGTGCGAGGGAGAAAGGCGCGGAACCACGGGAATCGAAAACGTCCCGGCTTCGGATGACAGGACCGAGGCGCCGCCCGACGTCACGATGGCCCCGGGCGCGGGCAGCCCATCCGGCATCACGACCACACCCTCGATCAAGCCCAGAGAGTTGGTCGGAGGAATCTCAACAGAAATATCGCGCACCAGCAACTGGTTGGCGTCCAGGGCCTCGCCGGTCACAGTGTTGCTATCTCTCGTGTTCACCTCGGCCCGGATGCTGAATTTGCCGAGGGGCAGGCCCGTGAACGAGTACCGGCCGGACCCGTCGGTAAGCCCCGCGGCCATCACTTGCGAGCCTCCACCAGCGGTCAACAGACGGTAGGTCACGACCGCACCCACCGCCAGCGAATCCACGCCATCCTCTACTTTAAAGACCAAGCCGGTCACACTGACCGAGCCTCCATCCAGGGTGACGTCGATGACGGCTGGGATGTTTGGCCGGTCGATCCGGCCCGACGCCGTCCCCACGCCATTTCCTTTGCCCGCCCGGACAACGACGGGACCCACCGTAATCCCGGAGACCGCGTAGTGTCCGAGGGCATCGGTGACGGCCGAGCCGCCGACCTGGGTCTCCGTCTGGGACAACACCGCAACCTTGGCTCCCGGAACCGGCTGACCGACAAGATCCCTGACCACGCCGGTCACCGAACCCGCCGCCAGCATGACGAAGTCCGCCACGATCTGCTGGCCGGGAGATCGGACGGAGATCGACTGTGAACGGCGGGCTCCCGATGTGGGATCGACGGTATAAAGAAGAAACGCGGTGCCGCACTGGTCTTGTCTAACGTAGCGCAGTTCGAAGGTGCCCGTCTGGTCGGTGATGAGGCCGGCCATGCCCTCGGGCGGCCGCACCCCGAGGCAGCTCAAGTCGACGTTCTGGGCGTAGACAACCGAACGGCCTTCAAGCGGCTCGCCCTCGCTTCCGAGAACCCGGCCCGACACCACCGCGCCTATCTCCTCGAGACGAGAGGAAAGCGTCGTGGTGAGGCTCGGGCCTGGGATGCCCCGGTTGTCCTCGATGCCCTGAACGGTCACGCTGCTCGGAACGTAGGGGCCCTCGGGCAAGTTCAGGCTGGCGAATACGAGGCGTCCCGACAACTGGCGCTTCGCCGCGCGCACACTGTTCTTGGGCACGCTGTAGTTCTCGGAACGGCCGGCGCTGGTCTCGCTCACTACGCGGTCAAACACCAGCGCCGTCTGGAACCCCCAGGGCCCGGCGCCGTCGAGCGTCTCGGGGCCGATGACCGCAGCGGCAAGCAGCCGCGGCCCATCGGCGGGCAGGGTGTCGACGACCGGGGTTTCGGTCCGTTCGAACACCATGTCCCCGTCGGCATCGACCTGAATGGTCGCGGCCCCCGCGCCATCGATGTCCACGCGGACGATGGTTCCGGCTTCGGCCTGTCCGCTCCAGGTGATTCGACCAAAGGAACCGTCGGGCCGCTCCAACGTGGCCGACAACTGCCCCATCCCCTGCGCGCCTACCCGCACTTCGAGCCTATACGGGCCGGCCGTCGGCTGCGTGACGAGCCCGAGCAGCGCGTCGAAGCCAAGCGGGGCGAGCACGGCGCTGAGGACATTCTGCGAGCCCACGGCCATCGGCTGCCCCGGGTCGGTCGGCCTGACGGAGCTTCGACCGGCGCCATCGATCACCGCTATGTCGGCGGCGACCCCGTCCCAACCAAAGCTGATGAAGGAGCCCGACGACGCGACGACGCGCGCGGTGTTGTACTCATAGGCCTGCCCGCCGCCCGTCTGCAAAGCCGTATCGGAGAGAGCGGCGCCCACCGCCTGGACGAAGGCGTGTCCCGCCTCGGTGGTCCGGAGGAGTTGATCGAAACCTGGGTCGACCGGGTCGCCCGAGAAGAAATCAACAAGGAGGTCTCGGACGGCGGCATCGCTAGACTGGCCAAGCGTGACCCGGAGCCCAGCCTCGGCAAGAGCCAGAGCCTTCTTCACGACCACTTGCCCGCTCACGCGGATGACGCCCTGAGGGAGAGTGCCCGCGGGGGCATTCGCGATACTCCAGGCCTGTCCCAGCACGCGCATGGCCGCGTCGACTACTGGCACGGGCAGGGCCGCCGTGGACGTGGGAAGCACGAGGGTGTCCGGCGAGAGCGGGACGTTCCGTTCTCCCACCCCGATTGTGAAATTGATCTGCCCCGAGTTACCGCTTTGGGTGTCGAACTTGAGATAGGTCGCGACGACCTTGCCGTTTCTTTGAGCCACGAAGTCGAACTCGAGAACTCTGGCGTCGCCGGGCCTGAGCGTTGGAATGCTCTTTGAGGCGTCGCCTTCCAGCGCCAGACCGCTCATGCGGCTCGAGTCGAGTGTCATCGAAACGTCGTTTCCGATGCCCTTGCCGATGTTGGTGACCGTCGCACGCAGCTTGAAGCGTTCACCCGTCCGCACCACGGAGGGAACGGTGAACGTCACGTTGAAGTAGGGGTTGCGCACCAGGACGCCGCCCGTCGCCTTTCCCTTGACCGTGACCGGACCGATCGGCAGCCCGAGCAATTGAGCGCTCAGGTCGAAGTGGATCTGGTGGAAGCCCTCCTGTTCGCCACGGATCAGGAACTCGGCCTGGCCCTGCTCGGCCGGCGCCATTTCGGGCTCGTCGTCGTCCGTCGCGGCCACACCGTCGGCGCCCAGGCCTCGGACGTCCATCGTAAGCGGTTGGGTGATCACCTGACCGTCGCGCTCGAGTTCGGGAAGGGCGAGCGGATCGTCGAGCGTGCCGAGTTGGAGGTCGGCGCCGGGAGGCAGCTTCAGGGTGGCCTTGATGTCGCGGATATTCAGTCCCGAGCCCACGGGCGCGCCGTTCGAAACGTAGAGTTGGGCCGAGAAGAACTGCTTCAAGTACCCGACGTTCCCCGGGATAACGAGCACGGCCGGGATGTTGACGGGTTTCACCACGCCCGCAGGGGTGGTGAACTTGACGGTCTCGCGCTCCCCCGTCGGGGTTTCGACCTCGAGCAGGAGAGGCAGGATGGTGGGGAGCTGAATGCCCTCGCGCGCCGGCGCCGCCGGCGGCGACAGGGGCTGAGGCACCGCCACCCCCTGGCGGTCGAAGACCACCGGGAACTTGATGTCGACCGCCTTTGAGTCGAGCTTGAATCCCATGGTGAACTCGAAGCCGAGGTAGTCGTCGCTGTCGAGCACGATGCCTTTGCCCCGGATCTCATCGAGGGTCAGGGCGCGCGTGCTTACCTGCGTCACCAGGATCTGATCGATGACCTTGAGTGGAACGGTGGAGGGCTCGACGTCCAGAACAGGTCGCCCGTTCGCAACCACGCGGAGATTCGAGAGCCGATAGTTGCCCGCGATGGGGATGGGCGGCGTCCTCAACACCAGGGGATCGGCGACCAGCGACTCGTCGTCCGCAGGGAGGGGCAAGGCCACGGGTTGCGAGAAGCCCGGGCCGGACAACTCGCCCTCGACCCCGACATTGGGACCCAGAAAGCGCGTCAGGTCGGCAAGCGAAAGCTGGACGTCACCGGCCTTCACCGCGATGCGAATGCCGCCCGGCGTGTGCTTGGGCACCACCGGCTCGGCGTTTTCCACCGTCGCGCTCAGGCCGGAGAGCCGAAGCTCCATCTCGCCGATCTTCCGGAGCTGCGCCTCAGCTGGGCCGGGCCACAGGACGGAGAACATAACCAGCCCGATCGCCCCCGTGGCGCGCGCGTAACGCGAGACCGTCTGTCGCGAACCGCGGGGGTTCGTCGTGTATTTCGGCTTGCCGCCCGACAAGTTCGTCACCTCAGCGGCGATCCGGCCGCTCTCGGTTGGGAGTTGTGGATACCTTATGACCGATCCGGATGCCTGTCAAGCCACCTCAGCAACTCCGCGGGCACCCACTGTCCTGCAGTCGATGGATTGGTTATCGAAGACCGTTTCTCAAGGAACCACCACAACCTGCGGCCGATTCGCCGCCGCTCCCTGCTTCGACGTGAAGGTGACGTACGGTGAACTGTTCGCGAGGTTCTTGAACGCGAGAGTCACCACGTTGCGGCCGGCCGCCTTTTCGGCCTGCAAGTAGGCGGTGACGTCGAACTCGTACCAGCGCGCCGTGGTGGAGTTGTTCACGATAGGAACAGTCGATAGCGCTGAGGTTCCGGTCGCGGGCTTGTTGCTCCACTTGATCCCTGTCTCCGTCCAGGACGTATTGCTCACCGAGTACACCGCGGTGTTGATGGCTGTGCCGGTGGTCGCGCTCACCCTTCCGAAGAGGCGAACCCTGGCTTCCGTGATCGTTGGAATGGTGCTGAGGTCGACCTTCAGGTAGGTCCATCGGAGGCTGCTGTTGGAGCTCCCTTGCTGGACCGTCAGTGTGGTTGCGTTGCCGTAGTTCGTGTTGGATTTCGACGCGTGGACATAGGAGTCGGCCATTGGCGTGAGCGTCGCAGTCACCTTCACGGTGATCGCCGAAGACGCCACGGTTGCGCCGCGATTGTCGGTTGCGACTGCGCTCAGCTGATACGAACCCACGGGGGCGCCGGCCCAGGTCACCGAGAAGGGACTCGACGCGTCCACGCCAAGGCTGGTGGTTCCACGGAAGAACTCAACCTGGGTGATCGAACCGTCCACGTCAGCCGCCGCTGCCGTGACCGTGATGCTTGCGGGCGCTGCGAACTGCGCATTGTCGGAGGGACCGGTGAGCGACACCGTCGGAGGGGCGTTGACGATCACGACGATGGGCGTCGAGGTGGCCGTGGCGCTTGAACTGTCGGTGACCACGGCGGTCAGCGAGTACGGACCGGGCACGGCGGCAGGCCACACGATTGCATACGGCGCATTGAGGGCTTCACCCACCTTCGTGCCTCCGGCGAAGAACTCGACCTTCGCTACCACGCCATCGGGGTCGGTCGCGGCGGCCGTGATGACCACCGCAGCAGGGGCGTGGAAGACGGTTCCCGGGCCGGGGCTTGTGATGGCCACGGTCGGCGCGACGTTCGTAATCTGCACAGTTGAGGTTGCCGGAGCCGAACTCGTAGTCCCGTCATTGACCGTCAGGGTCACCGTGAACGTGCCGGTTGCTGAATAGAGGTGCGAGGGCGTCGGGCCGGTGGCGGTGCCGCCATCGCCGAAGTTCCAGGAATAGGTGAGTGCATCAGCATCCGGGTCGGTCGATGCGGCCCCACTGAAGGCAACCGGCGCAAGCCTGGTGCCCGTGTAGGGGCCCCCGGCATGCGCAACTGGGGCTTGATTCGAGATCGTCACCGTGGACGTCGCCGCGGTCGAGTTCGTAGTGCCGTGATTCACGGTGAGGGTGACGGTGAATGTGCCCGTGGCGGCGTAGGCGTGCGTCGGAGTCACTCCGCTGCCTGCCGGTGAGCCGTCCCCGAAGTCCCAGGAGTACGTGAGCGCGTCGCCATCGGGATCAGCCGAGGCCACACCGCTGAATGCGATCGTTTGGTTGCGGACGCCCGAGTAAGGTCCGCCTGCGTTGGCTGCGGGCGTCTGATTCGAGATCGTGACCGTGGACGTCGCGGCCGTGGAGTTCGTACTGCCGTCATTCACGGTGAGGGTGACCGTGAACGTTCCCGTGCTCGCGTAGGCGTGCGTCGGGTCAACTCCGCTGCCTGCCGGCGAGCCATCCCCGAAGTCCCAGGAGTACGTCAGCGCGTCGCCATCGGGATCCGTCGAGCCCGCACCGCTGAACGCGATCGCCTGGTTGCGGACGCCCGAATAGGGTCCGCCTGCGCTGGCTGCGGGCGTCTGATTCGAGATCGTCACTGTGGACGTCGCGGCGGTCGAGTTCGTCGTGCCGTCATTCACGGTGAGCGTGACCGTGAACGTTCCAGTACTCTCGTAGACGTGCGTCGGGGCGACTCCGCTGCCTGCCGGAGTGCCATCGCCGAAGTCCCAGGAGTACGTGAGCGCGTCGCCATCCAGATCAGTCGAGCCCGCACCGCTGAACGCGATCGCCTGGTTGCGGACGCCAGAATAGGGTCCGCCTGCGTTGGCCGCGGGCGCCTGGTTCGAGATCGTTACCGTGGACGTCGCGGCGGTCGAGTTCGTGGTGCCGTCATTCACGGTAAGGGTGACGGTGAATGTTCCCGTGCTCGCATACGCGTGCGTCGGAGCAACTCCGCTGCCTGCCGGCGAGCCATCGCCGAAGTCCCAGGAGTACGTCAGCGCGTCGTCATCCGGATCCGTAGAGGCCGCACCGCTGAACGCGACCGCCTGGTCGCGGACGCCCGAATAGGGTCCGCCTGCGTTGGCCACGGGCGCCTGGTTCGAGATCGTTACCGTGGACGTCGCGGCGGTCGAGTTCGTGGTGCCGTCATTGACGATGAGAGTGACGGTGAATGTGCCCATGGTCGCGTACGCATGCGTCGGAGCAACTCCGCTGCCTGCCGGCGAGCCATCGCCGAAGTCCCAGGCGTACGTCAGCGTATCCGGCTCAGGATCGGTCGATGCAGCGCCGCTGAAGCTGATTGGCTGATTGCGGACTCCTGAATAGGGCCCCGCCGCGTTGGCAACAGGGGGATGGTTGCGAAGCACGAATACCGCCTGGGTGCTTACGTCATCCGTGATGGTGAGCGAGCAGACCGCCCCCTGACCCGCGCAGGCTCCGCTCCACGACTCGAACAACGAGTCGGGGGATGGGTTCGCCACCAGCTCGAGAAATGTGCCAATCCGAATCGGGAATGTGCAGTTGACCTGCGCGTTCGAGCAAGCACCCGCCACGGCGACCGCAACCTCACCCGTGCCGTCGCCGCCAAAAGACACTGCCAGGGGTTGCGGGCCACGGAACCTGGCCGACACGGTCTTCGGGCCGGTCATCGTGAACGGCGGGAAACAGCCTGCGCCGTTGGGGTCAAGCGGATCCGCCACACAACCGGAGATCGAGTCGACGATCGACAGTGGCCCCGGAATACCCGAGAACTGAACCTCGTCACCCACGCGCACTGGAATCGTGCACGTCGAGGTCGTCCCCGCGAGACCCGGACACGACAGGCTCATTCCCTGTGCGCTCGAAGCGAACACGTCGCCCTGACCGTTCTCGAAACTCACCGCCTCGATCGTCAGCGTCTGCGGCCCGCGGAATGTGGCCGACACCGTCTTCGGGCCGGTCATCGTGAACGGCGGGAAACAGCCTGCGCCGTTGGGATCGAGCGGATCCGCCACGCATCCCGAAATCGAGGCGAGGATGGATAGTGGTCCGGGAATGCCCGAGAACTGAACCTCGTCACCCACGCGCACCGGAATCGTGCACGACGAGGTCGTCCCCGCCACACCCGGACACGACAAGCTCATTCCCTGTGCGCTCGAAGCGAACACGTCGCCCTGACCGTTCTCGAAACTCACAGCCTCGATCGTCAGGGTCTGCGGCCCGCGGAATGTGGCCGACACGGTCTTCGGGCCGGTCATCGTGAACGGCGGGAAGCAGCCTGCGCCGTTAGGGTCGAGCGGATCCGCTACACAACCGGAGATCGAGTCCAGGATGGACAATGGTCCGGGAATACCCGAGAACTGAACCTCGTCACCCACGCGGACTGGGATCGTGCACGTCGAGGTTGTCCCCGCGACACCCGGACACGACAAGCTCATTCCCTGTGCGCTCGAAGCGAACACGTCGCCCTGACCGTTCTCGAAACTGACCGCCTCGATCGTCAGCATCTGGGGGCCACGGAATGTGGCCGACACCGTCGTCGGACCTGTCATCGTGAACGGCGGGAAACAGCCTGCGCCGTTGGGATCGAGCGGGTCCGCCACGCATCCCGAAATCGAGTCGAGGATGGACAGTGGTCCGGGAATGCCCGAGAACTGAACCTCGTCACCCACGCGCACTGGAATCGTGCACGTCGAGGTTGTCCCCGCGACACCCGGACACGACAAGCTCATTCCCTGTGCGCTCGAAGCGAACACGTCGCCCTGACCGTTCTCGAAACTCACCGCCTCGATCGTCAAGGTCTGCGGACCCCGGAACGTCGCGGTCACGCTCTTCGCGCTCGACATCGTGACGCTGCAGGCGGGCAATGTACCCGAGCAGGCGCCCGACCAACCGGTGAAGACCGACAAGGGTGACGGCGTGGCGGTGAGCGTAACGATCGACTCGAACGTGGCGTCGGAGGTACAACTCGCGGATCCGCCAGCCACGCCATCGCAAACACCCGGCGGCTGATCGAGGTCCACCGATCCAAACCCTTCTTCGAAGGAAACGACCGTCACGACCATCGGCCGCGTATCACCGACGGCCACGCGAACTGTGTCCGTCGCGGAGGCCTGACCATCAGAAACGGTGAGGGTGATGTCGTGGAGACCGTCCGGCAGGGTGAGAGACAGCGTCGGCTCTGTGCCCACAACCACATCGGCAGCGTCTCGCCAGACGTACGTCAAGCTGTCCTCATCGGGATCACTGGACGAAGTTCCATCGAGATGGGCGGACTCGCCGCCGCCGACCTCGATGTCGGCACCGGCAACGGCGACGGGCGCACGGTTTGGAACAATCCACCAGAGCTCGACCCCGGTCGTACCGTCGTCGGCCGCGAAGACCAGGCGTTCGCCCACCAGCACGGCCGCCCCTGGGTTGGATCCGGCCGATGGTCGAATGTCCGCCACAAGGACCGTCCCTTCGGCCGTCCCGTCTGTCCGCCACAGTTCTGTCCCATGTTCTCCATCCTCCGCTCGGAAGAACGCGGAGGCGCCGCTGACCGACAGATTGGCGACCCCAGACCCGCCGGAGAGGTTGATCTGCTTCACGAGTTGGGTGCCGGCGGAAGTCCCATCGCTGCGCCACAACTCGCCCTGCAGCTGGATCAGCGCTAAGCCGCCCAGGTCCGCGAATGTCGAATTGACTGCGGTTCCAGAAGCCTGCGGGAAGGCAGTCGTCCCTTGTGCCGTTCCATCACTAACGAACAGAACGGAGCCGGCTGCGGGGTCGTTGGCGAAGAAGAAGAGTTTGCCGCCCGAGCCGAGCATCGGAACCGAGGGCGAGGTCGTTGCACTCTCATAGCCCGGCCGTATCTCCGCCACCATGCCCGTGCCCTCCGGGGTGCCATCAGTTGAAAATAGCTCAGTCCCGTGGCCCAGGGTCCAGGCCCAGAAATAGAGCCGGTCCCCCACCACCGTGCCCAGGCCGGGCGCGGAACTGTATGGCGTAACTCCATCGGAGGCGAGCCCGGGCTCAATGTCCTTGAACAGAGTCGTGCCTTCGGCCGAACCGTCGCTGACCCACAGCTCTCTCTCCCCGACCGAGCTGGCTGCTGAGAAGAAGAGCCGGTCCTCAAAGGCCGCCAGGCCCTGAGGCGACGATGAAGCGCTGCCTGGCGCGATGTCAGCCACCAGGCTGCTCAGGCCAAGATATGTTCCCGGGACCTTCCACAGTTCACAACCCGTCGCGAACTCACAACTCCTGAAGAAAAGCGTGGAGCCCACCACCGTGAGACTCTCGATCTGCATTCCAAGCGACGCCGCCCATGTGCCTCCAGGAAGGCCGTTGGTGCCATAGAGCCTCGGGTAGACACCGCCGTCGCTCGCCAGAAAGAAGAGGACGTCCCCGGCAGCGACCAGGTTGGTCGGCGAGGACGATGCCGAGCCCGGCTGGATGTCGACCACCTGATAGGTACCAGCGCTGGTCCCGTCGGTCCGCCACAATTCGCGACCGTTCACCCCATCGGAGGCGGCAAAGTACCCAGCCCCGCCCATCACGACAACGGGACTCGGAAACGAGCCCGACGCTCCAGGGCGAAGGTCCTTCAGCTGACTGGCCGACTGGGCCAGGACCGCCTCGGCACCGATGACGAAAAGCAAAGCGAGGGAAAGGATACGTCGGCCAATAAACATCAAGTTTCTCCTGCTCCTGGAAAATAGACCTTCCGCGACGCCCGAAGAGCGCCGGTGCGCGTGTTCGCGCGTCTTGCGAGGTCCCGGTTGCCCCTGTCCTCGCTGGTTCGACCCGTGTTGGAATTTGCCGCCCGACAAATGCTCACCTCGGCGGCGGTCCGGCCGCCCTCGGTTGGGAGTTCGACGCACCCTAGGGGTCCGTCGGGGGGCTTGTCAAGGACCGCTTGAGAATATTTCCCGTGGGCGCAGGAAACACATGCTACACAGCCTGTATTAGCAGGCGTTGGAGCGTTACAACAGCAGGGCGTCCACGCGGTGGGCGTGAACAATTTCCTCGCAAGGCGACCACTTGAAGATCGTAAACCGTCCGTCCTGGGATGCCACCAGTGCGCTGGCGTCACGCTGATCGTGTACAAACTGTGCAGCGGAGAGGTGTCTCGTTCCCCCCAGTTGCGTCGGTGCGGCGAGGGCCCGCGTGTTCCCCTCCACCGGTTCGGTGTGACTTACCTGCTCCACGGGTGCGGCGCCTCGCCGTCGCGTGATCTTCGCGCCGAGGGCCAGCACTTCGTAACGGTCGTTCATGACGGTGGCGCCGTCCACCGCGGTGAGTCCGGCCACCGCCTCGACGGCCCGGCGCAGGTCCTCCTGCCACTCGTGCAGACCCTCGCCTTCGGGACGGGACGCCAGCACTTCGGTCAGTCCGCGAAAGGGCGGTTCGATGGCGTAGACCATGGGGGTCGCCACCGATTCGCGCCACTGCGTGCTGTCTGCGGGCACCACCAGAAGCGCGCCACCCCGGCCGTGCGCGCGCATCGAGGCCGCCATCTCCACGAGCACATTCACGTGCTCTAGCGACCCGAGCGCCTCGGTGAAACCGAGAAGCGACTTCACGAGCTGCGGGCAGTCGGGCACGGCGGCGCCGCCGAGTTCGTCGACCACTTTCACCTGGTCGCCTTCGAGCACGGCCACGTTCACGAACTTGCCGAAGGGCTCGCTGCGGTGCTTGATCACCAGCAGCCCCGAGGCCACCACCTCCACTACCAGGCAGAACGCAGGGACGTCGCGTGTGGTGCCCCAGACGTGGAAGTCGTAGTCGTCGCGCCACACCCCCAAATGAATCCCGGGCCGCTCCACCGCGGGGGCAACCTTGGCGAGTGGCGTGGGGCGCAGGGGGATGGGCGCGGCGAACCGGAGGGGATGCCCCGCTCGATCGGGAGGGACGTAGGCCAGGGAGATGGTGGGAGTCACGCCCTCCTCGCGGCGCAGACTGGCCCAGAAGGCGGCGTCGATGAGGGCCTCCACCGCCACCGCGGTGGGCGCGTCGGCAACGTCGTCGCGGCCCCGGTCCCGCGCGCTGTTGATGTGGCGGGCGAAGTGGGCCTGCACCTTGGGCGCGATAAGACGGGCGGCGGGATAGGCGGAGTCGGTCATTCAAGGGTGAGGATAACGGTGCCCGGGGGCCCCTTCGCCCCCCTTACGCGATTCCCGCTCGCTTCCTCGCCGCCATGATGATCGCGGTCATCGTGTCCTGGTGCTTCGTGAACGTGTCGTCGACCACCTGAAGCGTCGGAATCGCGTGCGGATTCAGGTTCAGCGTTTCTTCGTTGAACCTCCCGAAACCCCACTCGTGGACGCCGCTGCTGCCGCGGCCCGGAGCGGGCGCCGAGAGATGCTGGAAGAAACGCGCGTACTTCCGCCACCGCGGCGCGCCTCCCGCCTGGAACATCGGGATGAACTCGTAGAGGGCGTCGTAGGGCATCTCGCCCACGCAGGCCACTTTCGGATACTTCGCGCGCAGGTTGAGGATGAGCTTCTTCGTGCCCTCGTGCATGTCGCCAGTGGTGGAGTTGACGTGACCGCCCACGATATCCAGGAAATAGGCGTCGACGCCGAAACGCTCGATAACGTGCGCGATGCGGCCCTCGATCCACGTCCTCCACGACTCTTCCCCCACGTTCATGTAGGTCAGCCAGCCGTCCTGGTGGCGGTCATTGTTCCAATCAACCCAATTGAGGTTGTAGAGGTCGCCGTCGATCTTGTAGGTGGCGCCGGCCTTGACCTTGTCCCACACCGGCTGTTTGCGATTCGCGGAGTTGGTGCCGAACATCGGCATCATCCTGAAGCCGAGCTTCTGCGCCTCCTTGATGAGGCGCATGAACCCAGGGTCGCCGCCCATGCGCGCGGGCACGTCGTAGTTCGGGTAGTCCCAGTAGTAGCGGCCGTCCCACGAGGCGAGGAAGACCAGAACCCGCTCGGCCGGGATCTTCGTGGACATCCAGCGCAGGATCTCGAGTTGTTGCGCGTAGTCGTTGAAGATGAAGCCTGTGTAGTGCATCCCGTGCAGCGTGGTTACGAGAATCGTGTCCCGCATCCACTGGGGAGCATCGGTGCGGTTTTCCCAGGTGGGAATGCGGAACGCCTTCTCGATCCGCGACATGTGAGCCGTCATCGCGTCTTCGAACGTAGGCGCGTGGCCCAGACGCCAGCGCGGTACGGTGACGCTCTTGTCTTCGCGCCAGGCATCGTGTTCGTAGATGGCCTCTACGCGGAATGCGCTTGCCCCGCTTTGAAAGTAGAAGCGTTTGGGCCGCACGCGGTCGTCGAAGGTTGAGAAGTAGAGATAGTCGTTCTCGCCGGCCTGAACGATGGCCACTGGGGTCGACATGCTGTTGGGCGTGCCCGCGCCATGCAGATCGCCCGCGCCAAAGGCGTAGCCGCCGAGGACGTCCCCGTCTTTCGCGTCGCTGAAGGCGCCTCCGCCCAGGGAGATGGGTCCCTTGGGGACGTCCCGGACAACCGTGGTGACGGTTTTTATCGCGCGGTCCATCTCGACCAGGACACCCCACTCGATGCTCGCAGCCGCCATCCTGAAGGTAGCGACGAGCTTCCCCGGCGACCTCTGCTGTCCTCCGGCCCAGGTAAATCCATCGGCGGTGAGCGTCATCGCGGTGGCGTCGCCTTCCGCGCGCATGCCGGCTCGATCCAGGCTGTAGGTGTTCTCGTCGGTGAAGATCAGGAAGCTGAAGCGATGGCCACCGAAGGCCACCGCCGGTTCCGGGAAGTCGAAGCTGAACTTCATGAACGACGCGCCGCGCGGCGGTATGTAGACGTCGCTCGTGGACACGAGGTCGGTGATCTCGCCGGGCGGGGGCGGTGGGGCTTCAACCGCCTCGGCCAAGGGCACCCCCGGTGCGGCGACCGCCGCCGCACCCACGGCCTTCATCCAGTCGCGTCTTGAAAACTGGTCACTCATGTCGTCAAGAGCGTAGCAGGGGCGGATCGAAGGTTCCGCCCTTGAGGCCCCCAGTCGCGCCACCACGGAGCCGTCGGCTACCGACTCCTCGCCGCCCACAGCTGCGACTCGATGTGATCCCGGCCCACGTCGGTGCGGCCGATCATCTCGGCCAGCCAGCGCTCGTCCGCGTGGATGCGGGCGCCCGGAATCTCGAAGGGTTCGTGGGCCGCGATCGCGCGCATGATCCGGTTGCCGTCGGTGATGTCGCGCGGGGTCAAAGCGCCCATGCCCAGGAGGCGCGCCTCCCACTCGGCCCGGCGCGAACTCTTCACCGCGCGGCGGAACGCGTTCGCTTCGATCGCGTCTTCCCAGAAGGCCCGCCGATGGCTGAGGAAGCCAAGACCCAACTCGACCTTCACCCACGAAAGCTCCGCGCCCACGAGTGGATCGAGCCGGTCGAGCTGCGCGTGCGCCCTTTCGAGCCCCAGACCCGTAAGGCGCCGATCCTCTCGGGCCACTGAGGCCATCAGTTGGATCAACCAGGCCCGGTCGGCCGCGGGCAGCCGTCGGAGCGGGCTCGACGTCACTTTGGGCAGTGACCCCGAAGGCAGGGCCAGCAAGTCCTTCACGTGACGAACCGGTGCGGCGACGGCCAATGGATCGCCCGGGCGGCTCGGCAACAGGATGCCGACAAGCGCACCCGTCGAATCGAGGAGCGGTCCTCCGGTGAAGCCCGAAGGGATTGACGTCGCAGTGCCGATGCGCTCGACGCCCGGCCGCTCGGTTTCCCGGATCCCCACCCCCATCCCGGTGGCGACGGTCAGATCAACGCCCTGCGGGGCGCCCACCGCGTAGAGCGTGGCGCCGGCAAGGGGTGGCGTGTCGCGGCCAAGCTCGATCGGTTCCGTCGCGTTGACCTTCAGCCGGACGAGGCCATGTTCCTCGATCACCGCCGTGATCTCCGCGTTCGCAGCTCGCTCCGAAGTGCGGACCCGCACGGTGAAGGCGCGACTCACCAGAGGCCACGCGGTGACCACGGTGTCCGTGGCGACGATCACGCCCGTTCCCTGGGCCACCACGTTGCGCCTTCGGTCGAGGCACTCGACGATGGCGATCGACTCGCGCACCGCGTCGATGACCCTGTCGGGATCGAGGGCCGGTCGGGCCTGCGGCATCACGGAACGGGGACCGCGGGGTTTGGCGCGGGGCGAGGCCGAATCCGCGCTGCGGTCGCCGGCGCAGGACGGCATCAGGAAGGCGAGCCCAAGCAGCAGCGCGGATCGGGTGTTCCTCGCGGGTGGTGTTCGAAACACGCGACTATTCTCCACCCGCGGGAGGAGGTGGGGTGACTCGGCGGGGTCTACGAGCGCCGCCGAGTCAATTCGCGGCGTGGGGGATGAACGTGATCGGGACGATGGGCTTGTCGATGGCTTCGCGTGGGCCGATGGTGATCTGAAGCGCGTCTTCGATTGAGCCCACGAGATGGAAGGTGAGGTCCTTCCGCACGTTCTCGGGCAGCTCTTCCTTCACCTGCTTCTCGTTCCGCTTGGGCAGAAGGATTTCCTTCATGCCCAGACGATGGGCAGCGAGGACCTTCTCTTTGATCCCGCCGACAGGCAGGATCCGGCCGGAGAGTGTGATCTCGCCGGTCATGGCCAGGCCTCGCTTCACCGGGCGGCCGAGCAGCAGGGAGACGATCGCGGTGACGAGTGCTATACCCGCCGACGGACCGTCCTTTGGGACGGCGCCATCGGGCACATGCAGGTGGATGTCAACCCGCTCGAAGAACGAATCTTCGATACCGAGACGACGCGCGTTGGAACGCACCCAGCTCATGGCGGCCGTGGCACTCTCCTTCATGACGTCACCCAACTGACCGGTGATGGTGAGGCCCTTCTCACCCCACATCTGTGAGGCTTCGATGAAGAGCACGTCACCACCAGAAGGCGTCCACGCCAGACCCAGGGCTACGCCTGGAATGAGGGCTCTTTCCTCGATCTCACCCTTCTCGAAGTAGGGCGCTCCGAGGAACTCCTCGACCTTCTCCGGAGTGATGGCGATGATCTCGGTGACGCCTTCCGCGCGCTTCCTCGCCACCTTGCGAATGATGCTCGCGGTCTCGCGCTCGACGTTGCGCAGGCCCGCTTCCCGCGTGTATTCGCGAATCAGCTTGGTGATGGAGTCGTCGCCGAAAGCGATCTGCTCTGCGTTCAGCCCATGGTTCTCGAGCTGCTTGGGGATGATGTGCCGGCGGACGATCTGGTGCTTCTCTTCCTCGGTGTAACCGGCGAGGCGGATCACTTCCATGCGGTCGCGCAGAGCGGGCGGAATGGTGTCCAGCACGTTCGCGGTGGTGATGAAGACGACTTCGGAGAGGTCGAACGCGACATCAAGGTAGTGATCCTTGAAGCTGTTGTTCTGTTCCGGGTCGAGCACCTCGAGCAGAGCCGCCGCGGGGTCGCCGCGGAAGTCGTGGCCGAGTTTGTCGACCTCGTCGAGCATGAACACGGGGTTCTTGCTCTCGCAGCGACGCAGGCCCTGGATGATCTGGCCCGGGAGAGCGCCGATGTAAGTGCGGCGGTGACCGCGGATCTCGGCCTCGTCGCGCATGCCGCCGAAGGACATGCGGTGGAACTTGCGTCCCATGGCCGCGGCGATTGACTTGCCGAGCGAGGTTTTGCCCACGCCGGGAGGGCCGACGAAGCAAAGGATGGGGCCCTTGACGTCGGGCTTCATCTTCTTGACCGCGAGATATTCGAGGATGCGGTCTTTGATCTTCTCGAGGCCGTAGTGATCGGCGTCCAGCACATCCTTGGCCTTCTGGATGTCGAGTTCCACCTCGGTGCGCTTGTTCCAGGGCAGACTCACCAGCCAGTCGATGTAAGTGCGGGTGACCGTGTATTCGGCCGCGGCCTGAGGCATGCGGGTGAGGCGATCGAGTTCACGCACCGCCTCCTTCTTCGCTTCCTCGGTCATCTCGGCCTTCTCGATCTTCTCGCGAAGCTCCGAGATCTCGCGCTGCTGATCGTCGCCGTCGCCCAGTTCCTTCTGGATGGCCTTCATCTGCTCGCGCAGGTAGTACTCGCGCTGGTTCTTCTGCAGCTCGGTCTTCACCTGGTTCTGGATCTTCGAACCGACCTCGAGAACCTCGAGATCCTTGGCGAGCAGACGATTCACGCGCTCGAGACGCTCGTGCACGGAGAGCACTTCGAGCAGCTCCTGACGCTGGGCGCTGGTGAGCGACGGCAGAGACGAGGCAATGAAGTCGGCGAGGTGGCTCGGGTTGGTGGTCCTCGCCGCCATGTTCTTCAGTTCGTCGGGGAGGTTCGGGGTGAGGTCGACGGCTTTCTGAAACATCGAGAGCGCGGCCTGGGAGAGAGCCTTCACTTCAAGCGCCTTGTCGGCGCTGTCGGTGTCCTTGAGCACCTCGACGCGCGCCTTGATGTAGGGGCGGTACTGGGTGATCTCGAGGACCTTGAAGCGGCCCACACCCTGGACAACCAGGCGCAGCGTTCCATCCGGGAACTTGAACATCTTGTGGATATGCGTCAAGGTGCCGACGGAGAACAGGTCGGCTTCGACGGGGTCGTCGACCGCCGCCTCTTTCTGGGTGAGCACGCCAATGGTGCGCTGCTGGCGGACGGCGTCGTTCACCAGAGTTACGGAAGCGTCGCGAGCTACCGCGAGGGGTAACACGGCCTCGGGGAAGAGCACGGTGTCCCGCAGGGGAAGGATGGCGATTTCGGAGGGGAGTTCCGAGAGCGACGACTGAGAGAAACCTCCGGATTCGAAATCAGGTGGCTGGTTTTCTATCGGGTCGGACATTTTGAGGATCTCCCTTCTTGAGAGGCGGCCCCAAGGTCGCCTCGCGAAGGGCACCCACGAGAGGTGCCCCTACGGCTGGGCGGCCACCGAGCCGCCTTGCGAAAGGCACCCAAAAGGGATACCCCTACGATCAACGATCGAGGCGGAGGGCCACCACGAGAACAACATCGCCGCGGCGGACGCGCAGCCGCGCCACTCTGGCCGAAGCCGCCCGGCGAACGGCCGAATTGAATTCCTTCACCGAGGTCACTTCTTCGCCGGACACCATGATGATCACGTCGCCGCGGGCGAGGCCGGCCAGTTCGGCGGCGCCTCCCGCTTCGACCGACCGCACGATCACGCCGCGCACGCTCTCAGGAAGGTCGATGCGCTCGCGCAGGGTCGAGGACAGAGTCTGGATCTCGAGGCCCAAATTGGCGGCGGCCTTCTCTTCGGCTTCGCCATCCCCTTCCTCATCCTCATCGCCCGTCGCCGATGCAACATTCTCCGGGAAGGTGCCGAGGGTGATCTTCACCGTCTTCTCGGCGCCGGAGCGGATGAGTTTGAGAGTAACCGTGGTCCCCGGAGAGAGGCTGGAGATGTAGTTGGTGAGGGCCGAGTTGTCTTTGACCAGGCGGTCATCGACTTCATAGATGTAGTCCTCGAGCTGCACGCCCGCCTTCTCCGCAGGCGAGCCCTTGGTTACATCAGTGACGATCACGCCCTGGGCGGAGTCACGCTTGAAAGTGAGGGCGAGGTCTTCGGACGCGCTTTGGATCTGCACGCCCAGCCATCCGCGGGTGACTTTGCCGGTGGTCTTCAGCTGGGGCAGGATGCCCTTGGCCACGTTGATAGGCACCGAGAACCCGACTCCCGCATTTTGGGCAAGGCCCTGAGTGATGATGAGAGTGTTGATACCGATGACCTGCCCGCGTGTGTTCATGAGCGGACCACCCGAGTTGCCTGGATTGATGGCGGCGTCGGTCTGGATCATGTCGACACCGGTGCCCTGCTGACCGAGGGTCAGGTTGCGGCCTTTACCGGAGACGACACCTACGCTGAGGCTGTTGCCGAAGCCGAACGGGCTGCCGATGGCCATTACCCATTCGCCCACTTCCGCCGCTTCGGAGTCGCCGAGTTCGAGGACGGTGAGCGGTTCCTTGGGTTCGATCTTGATCACCGCGACGTCGGTGCGGGCGTCTTTGCCGAGGACCTTGGCGTCGTAGCGCTTGCCCGAGACGAGGGTGACGCTGATCTGGTCGGCTTCATCGACCACATGGCGGTTGGTGAGGATGGTGCCGTCGGCGTCGATCACGAAACCGGAACCACCGGCGCGCTGGTTTTGTTGGCCGGGACCAAGTGGGTCCTCGTCCTGGAAGAAGGGGAAGGGCAGGGTGCGGCCACCTCGGGTGCGGGCCTTGGGCTTCTGCGAGGTGGTGATATTCACCACGCCGGCGTTCTTGGACTTGACGATGTTCCGGAAGGTGTCGAGGGTGAGAGGGGCGCCCGAGTCGGGAATGGGAGTGGAGGCCGCGGCCTCGATGGCGCGCGCTTCCGCGGTGAGGGGACGTCGGACCTGGGACTGGAAAAACGCGGCGAGAAGCGTCGTGGCCATCGCCACAGCGAAGAACGTCGCCACTGCCCGGGATCTGGAGGTCATCGTCTTATTTGTCTTTCTTTAGGTATCTGCTTCGTGTCTTCGGGGCATCGTCCGCCCACCCGGTGGAAAACAACCGGGCTCAATGATTGTACGTAGCAGGCCTTGATTAAGTCTTAACGGAAAATGCGTATAAGGATACGAATGAGACCGGGGCCCTTGCGGGCCCCAGCCTTTACGAAACCCCCGAAATGCCGGGGGGCCTTAATCAATAATCATCCATGCCCATGCCGCCGGGGCCACCGGGGCCGCCCGCGGGCATGGCGGACTTCTTCTCGGGGATCTCGGCCACTACGGCCTCGGTCGTGAGAAGGAGTCCGGCGATCGAACTCGCGTTCTGGATCGCGAAACGGACCACCTTGGCGGGGTCGATGACGCCTGCTTCAGTGAGGTTCTCGTACTTGTCGGTGCGGGCGTTGTAGCCCTCATCGGTCTTCATCTCGCGGACCTTGGCCACGATGATGCTGCCTTCCTTGCCCGCGTTGGTGGCGATCCAACGCATGGGCTCTTCGATGGCGCGACGGATGATCTGGGCGCCCGCCTTCTGGTCTTCAGAAAGCGACTTCCCTTCCATCAGCTTCTCGAGGGCCGGGATGGCACGGAGCAGAGCGACGCCGCCGCCGGGAACGATGCCTTCTTCGACCGCTGCCTTGGTCGCGTGCATCGCGTCTTCGACGCGGGCCTTCTTTTCCTTCATCTCGGTCTCGGTGGCCGAGCCGACGCGGATCACCGCGACGCCGCCCACGAGCTTGGCCAGGCGTTCCTGGAGCTTCTCGCGGTCGTAGTCGGAGGTGGTCTCTTCAACCTGCGTGCGGATCTGCTTCACGCGGGCCTCGATGTCCTTCGCCTTACCGGCGCCTTCGATGATCGTGGTGTTCTCTTTGTCGATCACGATCTTCTTGGCGCGGCCGAGGTCCTCGAGCTTGAGGTTCTCCATCTTGATACCGAGGTCCTCGGTGATGGCCTTGCCGCCGGTGAGGCAGGAGATGTCTTCGAGCATGGCCTTGCGACGATCGCCATAACCCGGAGCCTTCACCGCCGCCACCTTGAGGGTGCCGCGCAGCTTGTTGACCACGAGGGTCGCCAGAGCTTCGCCTTCAACCTCTTCCGCGATGATCACGAGGGGCTTGCCCTGCTGGGCCACCTTCTCGAGAATCGGGAGGAGATCCTTCATGCTCGAGATCTTCTTCTCGAACGAGAGGATGTACGCATCCTCGAGAACCGCTTCCATGCGCTCGGAATCGGTCACGAAGTACGGGGAGAGGTAACCACGATCGAAGCGCATACCCTCGACAACCTCGAGCGAGGTCTCCATCGAGCGCGACTCTTCAACGGTGATGACGCCGTCCTTGCCGACCTTCTCCATCGCTTCCGCGATGATCTTGCCGATGGTCTCGTCGCTGTTGGCGGAGATGGTGCCAACCTGCGCGATCATCGTGCCCTTGACCGGCTTGGAGAGCTTCTTGACCTCTTCCACAACCACTTCAACCGCGCGATCGATGCCGCTCTTGAGCTCCATCGGGTTCATGCCCGCGGTGACGCTCTTGATGCCCTCGCGGTAGATGGCCTGAGCGAGGACGGTGGCGGTGGTGGTTCCGTCGCCGGCCACGTCGGACGTCTTGCTCGCGACTTCGCGGACCATGCGGGCCCCGAGGTTCTCGATCGGATCCTTGAGGTCGATCTCCTTGGCGACGGTGACGCCGTCCTTGGTGATCGTCGGCGAACCGAACTTCTTGTCGATGATGACATTCCGGCCCTTGGGACCGAGGGTGACCTTGACCGCGTCGGCCAGGGCATTCACGCCACGGAGGATCGCGCTGCGCGCGTCGTCGTGGTAAACAATTTGCTTAGCCATAGTTCTCTTTATTTCCTCTTATCTCTTAGCCGACGATCCCGAGGATCTCGTTCTCTTTCAGGATCAAATACTCTTCGCCGTCGATCTTGACTTCGGTGCCGGACCACTTGCCGATGAGCACCTTGTCGCCGACCTTGACGTCGAGCGCCTTGCGCTTGCCGGAGTCGTCGTATTCGCCGGGGCCCACCGCAACGACGTCGGCCTGGAGCGGCTTTTCCTTGGCGGAGTCAGGGATGATGATCCCTCCCACCTTCTGCTCACCCACTTCGTCGACACGCTTTACGAGAACGCGATCGTGAAGGGGCTTGACGTTGATCTTCTTCGCCATCCCTTGTTTTCTCCTTGACAATGACCTGACTTGAATGTCGGTCGGTTGATTGCTTTGAAACGACTGAAACTGTTTAGTCTTTTTTGACTTCGTACTCGGCGTCGACCACGTCGCCCTTCGGGGCGCCGGCGCCCGCGCCGGGAGCGGCCGAACCGCCATCGGCCTGGTTCTGGGGGCCGCCCTGCTCCGGACCACCGGGGCTGCCTTGCGCCTCGGTTTTCTTGTAGAGGTCCTCGGCCAGCTTGTGGGAGACCTTCTCGAGGTCGCCGAGCGCCGTCTTCAGTACCGAAGCGTCCTCGGACTCGTTGCTCTTGCGGGCCGCGGCGATCGCTTCCTCCACCGGCTTGGCGTCGGTTTCGGAGATCTTGTCCTTGTTGTCCTTGAGCAGCTTCTCGATGTTGTAGGCAAGGGCGTCGACCTGGTTGCGCACGTCGATGACTTCGCGCTTCTTCTTGTCGGCGTCGGCGTTCGACTTGGCCTCGTTGACCATCCGTTCGACCTCATCCTTGGCGAGACCCGAGGACGAGGTGATGGTGATCTGCTGGGTCTTGCCCGTGGCCATGTCCTTGGCAGTGACGTTCACGATGCCGTTGGCGTCGATGTCGAACGTGACTTCGATCTTGGGCACGCCGCGCGGTGCCGGGGGGAGACCCACGAGCGAGAAGTTGCCGAGCGTCCGGTTGTCTTTCGCGAAGTCGCGCTCGCCCTGAAGGACGTGCACGTCAACCGAGGTCTGCGAGTCGGCCGCGGTGGAGAACACCTCGGACTTCTTCGCGGGGATGGTGGTGTTGCGCTCGATCAGCTTGGTCATGACGCCGCCCAGGGTTTCGATGCCGAGGGAGAGCGGTGTGACGTCGAGCAGAAGGAGGTCCTTGACGTCGCCGGAGAGTACGCCCGCCTGAACCGCGGCGCCGATGGCCACGACTTCGTCGGGGTTCACACCCTTGTGGGGCTCCTTGCCGAAGAACTCCTTAACCCGCGCCTGGATGAGAGGCATACGGGTCATGCCGCCGACGAGAACGACCTCGTCGATCTTTGAGGCGTCGAGACCAGCGTCGGCCATGCACTGCTTGACTGGAACCATCGAGCGCTCGATGAGGTCGGCCACGAGGGCCTCCATCTTGGCGCGGGTCAGTTTCAGGGAGAGGTGCTTGGGGCCGGAAGCGTCAGCAGTGATGAAGGGCAGGTTGATGTCGGTCTCGACCGAGCTCGAAAGCGTGATCTTGGCCTTCTCCGCCTCTTCCTTGAGGCGCTGAAGAGCCATCTTGTCCTTGGAGAGGTCGATCCCGGCGTCCTTCTTGAACTCCGCGATGATCCATTCCATGATCTTCTGGTCGATGTTGTCGCCGCCCAGATGGCTGTCGCCATTCGTGGCCTTCACTTCGACAACGCCCTCACCCACTTCGAGGATGGAGATGTCGAACGTACCGCCGCCGAAGTCGTAAACCGCGATGGTTTCGTCCTTCTTCTTGTCGAGGCCGTAGGCGAGAGCGGCCGCCGTGGGTTCGTTGACGATGCGCAGAACCTCGAGGCCGGCGATCTTGCCCGCGTCTTTGGTGGCCTGGCGCTGGGCGTCGTTGAAGTAGGCGGGAACGGTGATGACTGCCTTGTCGACGGTGGTTCCGAGATGGTCTTCGGCCGCCTGCTTGAGCTTCTGCAGAATCATGGCCGAGATCTCGGGCGGAGAGTAGACCTTGCCGCGGATTTCGACCCGGGCGAGGCCGTCCTGCTCGACCACCTTGTAAGGCACGAGCTTCGCTTCGTCGGTGATTTCGCTGTGGCGGCGGCCCATGAAGCGCTTGACCGAGTAAATGGTGGCTTCGGCGTTTGTGACGGCCTGGCGCTTGGCCACCTGGCCGACGAGCCGCTCACCATCCTTGGTGAACGCGACGATCGACGGCGTGGTACGGCCGCCCTCGGAGTTCGCGATGACGACCGGCGCGTCGCCTTCAAGGACGGAAACGCACGAGTTGGTGGTTCCGAGATCGATGCCTATTACTTTGCCCATGATTTGATGATTTCTCCTATTCGACGAGGAGGAGAATAGCGAATTAGTTGGTGTGTGTCAATGCACTTTATATTAGTGTAAACAAGTCATATTTCGAGAGGCGCTCTCTTGGGCTGCCAGAGATATGTGACCACTATCTATGACCAGTGATAGATTCTGTCCATGAAGCAGATCGCTGCCGCGAAGTTCAAGGAACAGTGCCTGTCCTTGTTGGACAACGTCGCCGAGGAGGGTCTGGTCATTACCAAACATGGAAAGCCCGTAGCCAAGCTCATCCCGATCCGTGCCGCATCGGCCGACCTGATCGGCTCCCTCAAGGGGAAGCTGAAGATCGAGGGAGACGTTCTCTCAACCGGAGTTCCCTGGAATGCTGAATCTTGATACCCATATCCTGCTCCACGCCTTGAGCGGAGAGTTGACGGCAAGCGAGGAACGGCTGCTGAGAACCCACCGTTGGAGCATCTCGGCCATCGTGCTTTGGGAAATCGCCAAGCTCGCCCAACTGGGACGGATTGAGCTCGATCTGGACGACCCGGCCTTCGCCAAAGCCGTGGGAGGACTCCACATCTGGCCGCTCAGCCTCGAAGTGGCGAGAGCGAGCATCCTCCTCGACATCAAGAGCGACCCTGCCGATGAACTCATCGCCGCAACCAGCGTGGTCCATAAAACGCCACTGCTCACCCGCGACAAGATCCTCCGCCGCTCGAAGGTGGTGCCTCTCGCCCCGCAGGCCTGACGGGCGTGTGAGGAGTCTTATCCGCCCTCAGGCCGTTCTTTGAGGATCTGAAGCGCCTGCGCCGCGGCCTCGAGTTCCGCCTTCTTGCGGGACGCGCCTTCGCCGCGACCCAGCACTTCCCCACCCACCAGGCATCTCACCCGATGCCGTTGCCGGTGCTGGGGGCCTTCAAGACCCTCCACTTCGTAGGTCGGGATGTTCAGACCGCGAGCCTGCAGGAACTCCTGCAAAGCGCCCTTGGCGTCCTTGGTGGCGAGCGACCCCTCGGCGAGCCGGGGCTCGAAGAGGCGCGCCACCACGCCGCGCGCCGCGTCGATGCCGCCGTCGAGGTACACCGCGGCGATCAGCGCCTCCACCGCGTCTTCCTGCACCTTGTCGTGGCTGCGCCCGTTGTTCTTCTCTTCGCCCGCGCTCATGCGGATCAACGAACCCACCTCAAACGACCGGCCGATGCTCACCAGCGTGGGTGTCGAGACCAGGCGGGCGCGGATGCGGGTTTTGTCTCCCTCGGCTCCCATGGGATCGCGGCGATGGAGCATCTCGGCGATCACGAAACCAAGCACCGCGTCACCCAGAAACTCCAGCGGCTCGTTCGAGGCCGTGGCCTTGTGCTCGGCGGAGAGGCTGCGATGGGTGAGCGCCTGCTCGACGATCGTCGTGTCTTTGAAGACGTAGCCCAGCGCCCCTTCGACGACCGCGCGGGTTCGCTCGTCGAGGCTCACGGGGTGCGGGGAGCCGCTCGCTCGAAGACCACGCGCCCTCCCACCATCGTGAAGTCCACCGGCGTGGTGAGGATCTTCCCGGGCTCGATCTTGAAGAGGTCGTCCGCGAAGATGACGAGGTCGGCCAGCATCCCCGGCTGAAGCGTGCCCTTGCGGGTGTCCGCGAACTCCGCGTAGGCGGAACCGCGGGTGTAGAGATCGATCGCGTCATCGAGGGTGATGCGCTCTTCCGGAAGGAAACCGCCCGCAGGCCCGCCGTCGAGAGTTTCGCGCGTGACCGCCGCGTACAGGCCAATGCGCGGGTCGAGCGGTTCGACGAACCAGTCGGTGCCGAAGGCCACGGGGATCGAGGCGTCGAGGAACGACTTGAAGTTGTAGGCGATCTTGCAGCGAAGGGCGCCGATCCGTTTCGGAGCCCAGCGCATGTCGTCGATGCAGTGCGACGGCTGAATCGAGGCGACCACGCGCAGCGCCGCGTAACGCGCGAGGTCGGCGCGTCGGACCACCTGCGAGTGCTCGATCCGGAAACGTCGGTCGGTGCGGCCTCGCGCCTTCGCGGTCTTCTCGAACGCGTCGAGAACCAGGGCGTTGGCGCGGTCGCCTATGGCATGGACCGCGAGTTGGAAGCCCGCCGCGTCCGCCTCGTCGATCATCCCGTTCAACTCATCAACCGGATAGAGAAGAAGTCCGCTCGTGCTCGGCTCGTCGGCATAGGGCTCGAAGAACGCCGCGGTGCCGGCGCCCATCGAACCATCGGAGAGAACCTTGATCGCACCGATGCGGATCCAGTCATCGCCAAGGCCCGAACGGACGCCCGCGGCGATCAGGGACTTCACTGCACTGGCCGGCCGCCAGACGTTGAGCCGCGCGGTGAGGCCGCCTTCCGCCCGGATCTGCTGATACGTGGGAAGGGCGTCGATCGAGGAGTTGTCCTGAACGCTGGTCACGCCGAGAGCAGCGGCATGGGCGAGCGCCGCCTTCGCGGCGCGGACGTTCATCTCGCGGGTCGGCTCGGGCAACACCTTATAAAGAAGGTCCTGGGCGTTGTCCTTGAGAATGCCGGTTGGTTCGCCCCCGGCGTCGCGCACGATGGTTCCCCCGAACGGGTCCTTCGTGTTCCGGCCGATGCCGGCGGCGCGCAGGGCCGCGGAGTTCGCCAGGGTCATGTGCCCGTCGAGCCGATTCACGGCGACCGGATGGTCGCTCGTCAGGCCATCGATGAGCTGTTTCGAGGGTAGGGCCTGGCTCTTCCACCGCTCGTGATCCCAGTTGCCGTTGAGGATCCACGTTCCCTTCGGAAGCCCCGCCGCGTGTTTGCCGATACGGTCAGCGAAATCGGCTTCGTCCTTCGCGTCGCGCAGCTCGACGGAGAGCAGACCAAACCCGCCGTCGATGAAGTGGACGTGTGCGTCATTGAAGCCTGGCGTCACCAGCCGGCCCCTGAGGTCGACGATCCGGGTGCCTTTGGTCGCCAGCGCGCGAATGGCGGCGTCGTCCCCGGCCGCGATCACGTGCTCCCCCGATACCGCGAGCGCGGTTTCGAATCGGCCCTTCTGCACGTACACACGGCCGTTCACGAAGATCGTATCGGCGCTCTGCATGGCCATCGCCGCTCCCAGGATGAGGCTGAGCATTGTCGGACTCCTAGACGACCTTGACGATGACCATGGTCATGTCATCGTGCGGACTCTCACCTGCGGCGAAGACCCGGACCTCGTGAAGGATGCGCTCCTTGAGGTCGTCGCTCGACAGCGCATTCGCTTCCTTGAGGATCGAGGCCAGGCGGCCCTCGCCGAAGAGTTCCGAAGCCCCGTTCATGGCCTCGGAGATGCCGTCGGTGAAGAACAGGAAGGTGTCTCCGTGGACGAGAGGCAGTTCCAGTTCCTGGATGACCGCCTTGAAGGTGTTGCCTGAATCGAAACCGAGAGCGAGGCCGGGGGGTGAGAGCAGATGGGTGAGCCCGGTGCGGCCGTCGAAGTGGATCAGCGGGTTGTGGCCGGCCCGCGCCACCCGAAGGGTGCGCTTCTGCGAGTCGATGATGGCGTAGGTCATGGTGACGAACGAACGCCGGTCCAGGTTCGGGGCGAGGATCTCGTTCAGCTCAGTGAGCAGGGCCTTGGGCGAATCGTGGTTGCGCGACAAGGAGAGGATCAGTCCCTTGAGTTCGGCCATGTAGAGGGCGGCCGATGTGCCCTTGCCGGAAACGTCGGCGATCAACACCCCCAGCCGGTGGTTCGAAAGCGGCAGCAGATCGTAGTAGTCCCCGCCCATCTCGTTCGCGGGCAAGCAGACCGCGGCGATCTTGAGACCTTCGACCTCCACGTACTCCTGGGGCAGCAGGCTCATCTGGATGTTGCGGGCCACCCGCAGGTCCTCCTCCATCCGCTCCTTCTCGCCCTGCTCTTCGAGCAGGTCTTCGATACCCTGGGACATGGAGTTGAAGGACTGCGCCAGATCGCCAAGCTGGTCTTTGCTGTGGACGATGATGCGGTGGGAGAAATCGCCGCGCTGGAGTTTCAGGGTGCCCACGGAGAGAGCGTGCACCGAAGCGGTGATCGAGCGGACCAGGGCAGCGCCGAACATCAGGGCCACGAAATAGACGAAGGCGAACAGGACGGCGACCGCACCAAGGAAGATGAGCAAGAGCTGGGAGAATCGCTCGGAGCCGGCGGTTAGCGAGTCGTAGAGTTTGCTCGGATTGACGTTGAAGGCGACGGCCGCAGTGGACCTGGCCCCCGTTTCCCAGTCGAACTGGTAGTGCGACGCCACCATCGAGGGGCCACGCCCCCGAGTGGCGGGGTCCTGGCGGGACACGCGGACGCGGGAGCGGGATGGCGAAACGGCGTTCAGGTTGGATACGACGATCCCGGACTGATTCTCGATAGCCGCAAATAGCGAAGCCTCATAGGGCACCTGAATGATGGCGAATGCGTCACCCTGGCGCGCCACCGCACGAAGGAACATGGTCTCACCGTCGCGGACCAGGCCGGAGAAACGATCGCCCTCAATCCACTTCGGAACCACGCGTGGAGCCTCACCCCGGCTGACGAGGATCACGCCTCGACGTACCACGGTCCAGGCCGCGTTCGAGTAGTGCGGCAGTGTGGTGGCGAAGGCCGCGTCCAGGTCCTCGCGGGAGGCCGTTCCGGAGCCGGCCACGCTGAGCGCGGTGGTGGCCACAGCCTCGAGGGTGGCCTCATGCGTATCGAACTCGTTGGCCACCAGCCTGGTCGAGAACGCCATGAACAGGATCAACCAGGAGGTCAGGATGAAGAGAACCCCGAGGACCAGAGGCACCAACGCGGTGAGGACATAGGCCATTAAGAGCTTGGCCCGCACACGGTAGAAGAGGGCCCGGACCACGCGGATCGTCGGCTTTCGACCGTAGATGATGAGGAGGACAACGAGACCCGTCTTCCACGGGAGGGGAATACTGATGGGGAAATTTGCTTCGATGACCCCGCACAGGAAAGCAGCGAACATCAGCCGCCCGCCCCAGGTGTTTCGAAGGAAGGCGAACAGCCGCCTCCAGGCCGGCATCTCGGTGCGCACCGAACCCGTCCCGGGGAGCAGGTAGTTCGGGCGCACGAGGCGCGAGGTGGCCGAACCCGTGTCGGGACGCGGACGCGAGATCTCCCCCGTCTTCGGCTTTGGCGCGAGGCTCACGGAGCGATGTTATTCGCTCTTAATGTCCCAAGGCGGTCCCTGAGCCGGACGCCGTTCTGCAAGGCAGTCGAAGGGCCGACCGACGCCGTCACGGCTCGCGCAACGCCGGGATGCGGCCCACCGTCCAGGGCGCGCCCGCCGCCTCGGCTTCGCGCTCGATCGCGGGGATGTCGGTTTCGACCAGACCCTTGAGCTTCTTGAGTTCCTCGGCGAAGAGTGTTTTGGCGATCTCGACCTGTCGCCGATGTGTGCCGGTGGCCGAGGCCAGGGTGCGCGACTGCTCGAAGCCGATGAAGTTGACCCGGTCGCTGATCGAGGCCGCGGTGGCCTCGCTGCGCCGCGCGATCGCAGTGTCGCCGCGCAGGGCGATGAGAATCGCGCCCAGACGCTTCTCTGTGGCGCGCACGGAGTCGTGCAACGCCTGGGGGGCTTCGGGAGCGCCATCGAGGGCGCGCTTCAGCTGCTCGAGACGCGTGCTCGTGGCGTTTCCGACCTCGAGCGCGCCCGCCACCGACCGGCGGAGCGACTGATAGCCGACCTGGAACTCGCCGCGGGCCTTGTGATCGGCCGCGGTCAGGGGGCTCTTCGGGTCGGCGAACACCTTGAAGGTCACCGGGCCGCCGAGTGGCGTCACCACACCACCCACGCGCTTGGCCATCGACACGCCGTACGTGCCCGGGATGGCGTAGGGGCCGCTCTGATTGCCGAAGAAGTCGTCGTCGTCATCTCCCGGACGTGGTGTGCGCGGCAGAGTGTGCAGCGGCAGCCGAAGGTCCCAGGCCACGCGCTGGAAGCCGGCCGTGGCGGGGCCGGTGAAAGTGCGGATGGGCTGTCCCGACTCATCGGAGACGGTGAGCAGGATGACGGGCGCCTCCTCCTCGGCCTCGGTGCGCAGTGCGTCGAACGACGGATACTCGATGACCTTCCCCGCTTTCTCCGCGGCCTTCTCGGCATCGACGCGCTTCTGCTTGAGTGTCTTGAGCGCATCCTTCAGGTGATAGGTGATGACCGCGCCGTAGGGCGGGTTGTCGGCCATGTAGAGCATCTCTCCCTGGAACGACTTGCCGCGGCCACCGTACTTCTGTGTGGGCACGTAGAGCATGGCGTCGCGGGCGCCGACGAGGGTCGCGGGCCGCTGCGTCATCTCGAGCGTAGTGGCGCGCAGAGGGCTGTAGTCGTCAAGCACGTAGATGCCACGACCAAACGTGCCGAGGACGAGATCGTTGTGCCGCTTCTGGATGGCGATCTCGCGCACCGCGATGGTAGGCAGGCCCGCCACCTTCATCCACTTCTGACCGCCGTCCTTGCTGAAGTAGGCGGCGAACTCGGTGCCGGTGAAAAGCAGGTTCGGATCGACGTGATCCTCGGCGATGGCGTAGGTCGAACCGCGCTTGGGCAGGTCGGCGGTGATCGAGGTCCAGGTGCGGCCGGCGTCGGTGGTCTTGAAGAGGTAGGGCGCGAAGTCGCCGTTCTGGTGATTCTCGAAGGCGATGTAGGCGGTGTTGGCGTCGTGCTGCGAGGCACGAATGCGCGCGACGTAGGCATCCTTCGGGACGCCTGGGAAGGACTCGATCCTCCGCCACGTGGCCCCGCCATCCTCGCTGACCTGCACCAGACCGTCGTCCGCGCCCACGTAGAGAAGGCCTTCCTTCTTCGGCGACTCGGCGACGGCCGAGAGATTCCCGTAGAGCGCGGTGGACGTGTTCTTCGCCACCGCGTCCGGTCCCCACAACTTGCCCATGATGGGGGTCTGGTTGCGGTCGATCTGCCGGGTCAGGTCGCCCGAGATCGCCTTCCAGCTGTTGCCGCGGTCATCGGTCCGATAGAGGCGCTGCGAACCCATGTAGAGCCGGGTCGAGGAGTGCGGCGAGATGATGAAGGGCGCATCCCAGTTCCAGCGCGAGGGCGGTTCGCCGTGCTCCGTCTTGGGTTGAATACCCTGTCGCTCGTCGGTGCGCTTGTCGTAGCGCACGATCACGCCGTGCTGAAGTTCGGCGTAGACGATGTTGGGATCGGTGGGGTCGACGTGGGACACGAAGCCGTCGCCTCCATTCGTCACGAACCAGTCCTCGTTCATGATGCCGTGATCGGAGCGAGTGCGCGAGGGGCCGCCCAGCGAGTAGTTGTCCTGGGTGCCGCCATAGACGTTGTAGAAGGGCTGCGCATCGTCGACGTCAATGTCGTAGAACTGGGTCAGGGGAAGGTTCTCGAAGAACATCCAGGTAAGACCCGCGTCCATGCTCCGATAGAGGCCGCCGTCGTTGCCGAGCAGCATGTGATCCGTGTTTGAAGGATCGACCCACAGGATGTGGTGATCGACGTGGATGTTGCGCTGAGCGAAGGGCCGGAAGGTCTTGCCCCCGTCATCCGACACCTGGGGATAGACGTCCGGCACGTACACGCGCTGCGGGTTCACGGGGTCGGGGAAGATGTCGCCGTAGTACATCGAGCCCTGGTTGTAGTCGGACCGCTTCTCCCAGGTGACGCCGTTGTCGGAGCTGCGATAGATGCCGCCCTTGCGATTGGCGGCCTCGACGTTGGCGTAGACGAAGTGCGGCTCGCCCGGAGTGATGGCGAGGCCGATGCGGCCCAGTTCCTCACTTGGCAGCCCGGTGTTGACCTTGGACCAGGTCTTCCCTCCGTCGGTGCTGCGATGGATGGCGCTTTCCGGACCGCCATTGATCAAGGTGGCGAAGGTCCGGCGGCGCTGGTATGACGTGGCGATCACCACGTCGGGACTGCGCGGATCGAGGACCACGTCGCTCACACCGGTGTTCTCGCTGATCTTCAGCACCTGTTCCCAGGTCTTCCCGCCATCGCTGGTCTTGAAGAGGCCGCGATCGCCGCCCGCGCTCCACACCGGACCCTGGGCCGCGACATAGACGATGTCGGAGTTGTCGGGATTCACCACGATGCGGCCGATGTGCTCGGAGTTCTTGAGGCCGACGTTCTTCCACGACTTGCCGCCGTCTTCGGACTTGTAGACGCCGTCGCCGTAGGCCACTGACCGCTGAGAGTTGCGCTCGCCGGTGCCCACCCACACCACACTCGGGTTCTTCGGGTCGAGTGTGAGCCAGCCAATGGAGAACGAGCCTTCGCGGTCGAAGATGGGCTGCCAGGTGGCGCCGCCGTTCGTGGTCTTCCACACGCCACCCGAGGCGCTGCCTACGAAGATGATCCCGGGGTTCTCGGGGTGAACCGCAAGGGTCATGATGCGGCCCGAGGTCATGGCGGTTCCGATGAGGCGCGCGCGCAACCCGCCGAAGGTTTCGCTGGTGAGCGCCGGCTTCTTCGCCTCGGGCGAGGCGGCGGCCGCAGGCTTGTTCTTCCCCGCAGGTGTTGCCGCGGGCGAGGGACCGGGAGCGGCCATCGCGACGCCGGCGCAGAGAACGGCGAGCAGTGTGATCGGGGTTCGGGTCATGGAGCCTCCAGGCGGGGGCGCAATCCTACCGCCGCCAGGGATCGGCCTGAGGGAGCTAGCAGGGTTCGGGGTCGGAAGACTCCGCGAAGCCCCGTCCGTCCCGGGCCAGTTGCCGGAGGAGGGCCGAGGGTTTGACCAGATCACCCTGCTCGGCATGAAGGCGTTCCACCATCTCGGCGACGGCCTTGAGGCCGAATCCGTGGGCCCAAAACATCGGCCCGCCGCGATGCCGCGGGAAACCGTAGCCGTGGATCCAGATCACGTCGATATCGCCGGCCTGGGCCGCCACACCTTCCTCGAGAAGAAGGGCGCCTTCGTTCACCATGGCGCCAAGACAGCGAAGGACGATCTCGGCGTCGGTAATCTCACGGCGGGTGAAGCCAAGCTCAGCGCTGACCGCGACCACGAGCGCCTCCACCTCCGGGTCGGGAAGGCCGGCGCGACTGCCCTTCTCGTACTTGTACCAGCCGGCGCCTGTCTTCTGGCCGAACCTGCCCATCTCGCAGAGGCGGTCCGCGATGGGCGAATAACGGAGGTCTTTCGGCCTGGTGGCCGCCTGCCGTTTGCGGATCCTCCACCCGATGTCGAGACCGGCGAGGTCGCCGATCTGAAACGGCCCCATGGCCATCCCGAAATCGCGCAAAGCGCGATCGACCTGATGGGGCAACGCCCCTTCCTCGAGGAGGAAATCGGCCTGACGCCTGTAGGCGTAAAGCATGCGGTTGCCGACGAAGCCGTCGCACACCCCCACCACCACGCCGATCTTGCCGATGCGCTTGACCAGATCGAGCGAGGAGGACAACACGTTCGCTGAGACCGCGGCGGGACGAACCACCTCCACGAGTTTCATGATGTTCGCGGGCGAAAAGAAGTGAAGGCCCAGAACGCGCGAGGGGTCCTTGGTCGCCTCGGCGATGGTGTTCACATCGAGACTCGAGGTGTTGGTCGCGAGGATCGCCCTGTCGGAGCAGACCTCATCGAGGCGACGGAAGACCTGATGCTTGAGGTCCATCTCCTCGAAGACCGCTTCGATCACCAGATCGGCCGAGGCGAAAGCGCTGTAGTCCGTCGCGCCCTGGACCAGGGCGATCCGCTTTGCGCACTCGGCTTCGCTGATGCGACCCTTGGCCCGGGAGTCTTCATAGGTCGCGCGCACACGGGCGAGGCCCCGGTCCACCGCTTCCGCGGTTTCGTCGGTGACCACCACCGGGATGCCCGCGTTGGCGAAGGCCATGGCGATGCCGCTGCCCATGGTTCCGAATCCGACCACACCCGCGCTGCGGACCGCGCGGATCGTGGTGCCCTTCTTCAGTGCGCCCTCCTTCTGCGCCGCGCGTTCCGCGAAGAACACGTGGCGCAGGGCGAGCGATTCCTCGCCGCCCAGAAGCTCGAGGAACGCGGCGCGTTCGAGGCGGAGCGCCTCGTCGAAGGGAAGGGTGAGGGCGCGCTTCACACACTCAAGCGCGACTCGGGGTGCCTTCCGCCCGCGCGCGGTCTTCGCGAGATCCGCTTCGGCTCGCTCGAGCCATCCCGAAGGCGGCGTGGCGATAACGAGATCCCGAGTGCGACGAGGAGCGTTCCTGCCCACGCGGTGGGCCAGGGCGATGGCGCGCTCACGCGCGGTGTGCGCGGGCACCGCTTCATCCACCAGACCCAGCGTCACCGCCTCCTCGGCTGTCACCACGCGGCCGCTGAGAATGAGGCCGAGCGCCGTCTCCACCCCGACGAGTCGCGGGAGGCGCACGGTGCCGCCGGCTCCGGGCAGAATGCCGAGCGTGACCTCAGGCAGGCTCAGCCGGGCGCTCTCCTCCGCCACCCGACAGTGACACCCGAGCGCGAGCTCGAGGCCGCCGCCCGCCACCGTGCCATGAAGCGCCGCCACAATCGGCTTGGGTGAGGTCTCGATGCGCTCGATGATCTCGGGCAGCGAGGGAACGGCGGCGGGACTGCCTATCTCGCGGATGTCGGCGCCGGCGCTGAAGTGCTTCCCGTCGGAGGCGATGACAATGGCCCGGACCGTGGGATCGTCGAGCGCCTTCTCCAGATGTTCGAGCAACGCCGTCTTCAGCGCCGCACCGAGCGCGTTCACCGGCGGATGGCCCAGGGTGAGCACGGCGACGCCTCCGATTTTTTCGAGATGCACGCTCATCAACTGGAACTTATCAGCCCGCGGCATATAATCTCGGGCTCGCGAAGCCGTCCGCCGCAGCCGTTCATGTGCCTGTAGCTCAATGGTAGAGCAGCGGCCTTTTAAGCCGTTGGTTGGGGGTTCGAGCCCCCCCGGGCGCACCATCTCTTAGTTGGGGGGCGGTGCACGGACCCGCCCCCCAACCCCCCCGTCGCTGCGGCCAAAGTGAATTTGGCCTCCGCTCAATCGTGGGGGCCTGCACGACCCGCCCCCCACAAACGAGCGAGCGCAGCGAGCGACTTTGCGTTGGCGGGGTCGGCGCAGCCGAGCCTGACAAGAACCCCCCCTCGCTTCGGCCAAAGTGAATTTGGCCTGTGCTCACCTCAATGCGGGGTGTCGTGGCCGATGCTCGACAGGCGCCCGCCGCTACGTTTCGCTACTTCGTGAAGAAGTAACCGACGCGGAAGACCGGGCCGCTCGCTAGGTTCCGCGCGTAGGCCACGAACTCGGCGTCGAACTGGAGGCCCGAGCGTTTGCTGACGTTCCAGATGAGCGAGGGTCCGAGAACCACGTAAGCCACGCGGTCGCCTACACCCGAGAACGACCCACGGGCGGTCTCGGGCGCCTCATGCGACCACGGCTCCACCCCGCGCGCCGAGCCCATCAGGGCGACGCGGTCGGAGACCTTCCATCCGAGCTGCGCGCCGAAAACAAGACCGTCGCGCAATCCGTCGCCGCGAAACTGGGGGCCTGCGCCGACGAACATCCAGCCTTTGCCACCCGATCCGATCGAGCGCCCGGCCTCGACGACTAAATCGCCCTCGTAGACGCCACTGCCCGTGGGTAACAGGCCACCCGCGCGATCCACATCGCCCGTGGGCAGTTGCAACGTCCCCCGCACCGCGAAGACCCAGGCTCCGGATTTGCCCAGCTGTCTCTGGAGACCTATCTGCGTGTCGCCGAAGCCGGTCTCGCGCCCCAACTCATCGGGGGAATCCTGGAGGTCGGACGAGCGGAGCAGGGGCAGGCTGGCGTGCACGGTCCAATTCTCCGAAAGACCAAAAGCGCCGTAGGCCGACACTTCCTCGCGGGTGAAGAGAGGGATGGTGAATTTGGTGCCGTCGGGAGAGACCAGCTTGCGTGAGCCGAGGTGCTGGAAGGAGAGCTTGAAATAGCCGTGCCCCTTGCCCGCGGCCCAGGGCCCGGCCTCGGAGGGTGTGGCGAGGGGGAGGGTCAGCAAGAGGGCGGCAACGCGGACCGTGGACTTCAACGAAGTTCTCCCACGCCGATGGGAATCCTGAAGGGGCGGCACCACAAGATGACGTAGCGGAAGTCCGAACCTCCGTCGGACATCGAGTAGGACTGGGCCCCGGAAGTGGACTTCAAGTTCCCGAGATTCCGGCCGCCGTCCATGGAGCTGGTGCTGTTGGTCAAGATGACATCGTTATTACCGCTGTCGATCCGGAAGTCGTTGCGGAACTCGAGGGAGAACGACGATCCGTCGCGGACGATCTCGGCAGTGCCCGAGGCCGAATGACCGGCGGCGCCGGAAAACGAGGCCCGCCGGAGAACCGTGGTGCCCGAGGGAGTGGGAGTGGGCGTGGGAGCGGGTGTCGGAGTCGGAGTTGCGGCGGGTGTCGGTGTCGGAGTTGCGGCGAGTGTCGGTGTCGGCGTGGGCGCCGGCGTAGCCGTGGGCGTGACAGTAGGAGCGGGCGTGGGCGCCGCGGACGACGGTCCGGAGGGCCCCGAGCTCCCGCCGCAGGCAGCAAGCCACGAGGTGATTACAACTAGGCCGCAACAGCGAATGGAAGTCGTCATGAAACCCTCATTTCCGGCATTTGGATGCCTGCGTCCGCGTCCTTGTTTCGAACAAACGTCGGTAATGGAATGGATATCACAACCGACCGTACCGACGCCATCCTTACCAGCGACCCCCGGGCAGAGGTCAGTTCTGGGGAGACGGCCGCTCGAAGGTGCGCCCGTTCCACCGGTAGCCGCGGAACCATGAGTCGTAGCCGAACAACCCGACAACATCAAGTCCGCCGCTGGGCGCCACTTCGTCCAATTCCGCTGGTCTCCCCGGCACCCCCTTGAGGACCACCGGCGTGCTTCCCTGCGCGAGCGACTCGATCTCGTGGAACGTCCAGGTCGACAACGCCGGACGCGCCACAACCAGACGGACCTCCTTCTTCGGACCCACGTCGAGGAGCACCAGGGCGACAGCCGGGCGCTCTTTCAGACCGAAGAACCGCCCGCTGACGAGGCCGGGACAGACGCCCGGGTGTTCAGCACGGAAAAGCGCGCGCTCGTCCTCATAAAGATCGGCGAACGACAGCACGCGCGAGGAACCGAACCGCTTCTGCAGCCCCTCGCGCAGTCCCGGGGCCAGAGCGCAGGGCGCGGTGCGAACTTCGGTTTCGGCGGCCTGACCGGCAAGAGCCAAGGCGAGGAACAAAGCGGCCGGCATCATCGCCTCAGGACCTCAGCCAGCCGGAGGTACGGGTGGTGTTGTCGATCACGGACGCGTCACGATCGGGTCCCACGGAGACGAGCGGCACCTCTACGCCCACGAGTTCGCCGATCTTCTTGATGTAGTCGCGCGCTTCCTGGGGCAGGTCGCGCCATTCGCGCACGTCGCCGGTGGGAGTGTTCCAGCCCTTCATGTTCTCGTAGATGGGCTTGCACTCTTCGTAGATGGTGACATCGGCGGGAATGTCGTCGAGCCGGGTGTTGCGGTAGCGGTAACCCACGCAGACCGGAATCTCCTCGAGGGTGTCGAGCACGTCGAGCTTGGTGAGGACAATGCCGTCGAAGCCATTCACCCGCGCCGAATAACGCGCGACGACCGCGTCGAACCAGCCGCAACGCCGCGGACGACCAGTGGTGGCCCCGTATTCCCCGCCGCGTTCGCGCAAGCCCTCGCCCACCGCGTCGTGTAGCTCGGTCGGCAGCGGGCCGGTACCGACGCGGGTGGTGTAGGCCTTGACGATGCCCACCACGCCATCGATTTTCGAAGGCGGCACGCCGAGACCGGTCACCACACCGCCAATGCCCGCGGAGGATGAGGTCACGAAGGGATAGGTTCCGTGATCGAGATCGAGCAACGTGGCCTGGGCGCCCTCGAACAACACCGAATAGCCGCCCACCATCTCGCGATGGAGCAGGGCCGAGACATCGCGCACCCGGGGCGCGATACGGGCGCCGAAGGCCTCGAGATCGTCAGCGGTCGCCTTCCAATCGATGGGGCTGGTCACGTCGTAACCACGGCACAACGCTTCGAAGTGACCGCGCACCCCCTCGAGGGCGGCGTCGATGCGATCGCGGATGAGGAGATCGCAGATTCGCAGACCGCGGCGCGCGGCCTTGTCCTCGTAACAAGGACCAATCCCGCGGCCGGTTGTGCCGATCTTGGCCTTGCCCTTCCGCTCCTCGCTCATCAGGTCGAGAGCGCGGTGATGCGGAAGGAGGACGTGGGCCCGATCCGAAACCACCAGGTTGGCCCAAACATCGATGCCGAGAGCCTCGACTTCACGCGCCTCGGTTTCGAGGGCCACGGGATCGATGACCAGACCCGGACCAAGCACGCACAGAACTCCTTCGTGAAGGATGCCCGAGGGGATGAGATGCAGAACCAGCTTGCGCTCGCCCCGGATCACGGTGTGGCCGGCGTTGTGACCGCCGTTGTAGCGGGCGACGATTTCGAAAGCCGGCGTGATCAGATCGACGATCTTCCCCTTGCCTTCGTCGCCCCACTGGCCACCAATGATTGCAATATTCGGCATAGTCCTGGGTTCCGGAAGCCTTTTGGGATCTTTGAGGGTGAAGGGTAAGGCCCAAGGGACTCGGGCGGGAACGGGGATTGTAGGGAGGCCGGTCGAGAAAAGGCAAGCCAAGCCGCTCTCCGAAGGGTCCGGCCCGGTCCGACGGCAGCTAAGATTGCCAGGCGACGCCATGCCCGCCCTCACGCTCACCGGCAACGATCTCTCCCTCTCTGATCTTCAGGCGGTAGCCGTGGGTGCGGTGGTCCAATTCAGCGATTCCGCAGTGGCGGCGATGTTGGCCTCCCGCGCGGTGGTGGACGGCGCGGTGGCCCGGGGCGAGGTGATTTACGGGGTCAACACCGGATTCGGGAACTTCGCGGACGTCCGCATCAGCGCCACCGACCTCGAAGCGCTCCAGCGGAATCTCGTGCGCTCGCATGCCGCCGGGGTGGGACCCACTTTGCCCATTCCGGAGACCCGCGCGCTGATGGTCCTGCGCGCCAACGTCCTGGCGAAGGGTTATTCCGGAGCGAGGGTCGAAACCGCGCAGCTTCTTATCGAGTGTCTCAATCGCGGGATCCATCCTCACGTCCCCGAGCAAGGATCGGTGGGCGCTTCCGGCGATCTGGCCCCGCTCGCCCATGTGGCCCTGCTGCTGATCGGCGAGGGTTCTTGCGACGTCGACGGTCGGACCATGAAAGCCGCGGAGGCTCTGGCCGCCGCCGGGCTGAAGCCCGTGACTCTGGCCGCCAAGGAAGGTCTGGCGCTCATCAACGGAACGCAACTGATGACCGGCATCGCGGGCCTTGCGTTGCTCGAGGCCGAAACCCTCGCTCGCACCGCCGACGTAGTGGCGGCGATGACCGTCGATGCCCTGCTCGGAACCGACGTGGCTTTCGATCCGCGGATCCACGCGGCGCGTCCTCACGCGGGGCAGGCCGCTTCCGCCCGCAACCTCCGGCGGCTGCTCGCGGGCAGCGCTCTGCGCGAGTCCCATCGCAACTGCGGCCGGGTGCAGGACGCCTACTCGCTGCGCTGCGCGCCTCAGGTTCACGGAGCCGCGCGCGACGCTCTGGCTTTCGTGCGGCGTACCGTCGAGATCGAGATGAACAGCGCCACCGACAATCCCATGGTGTTCGCCGAGAGTTCTCTCCTCCTCTCTGGCGGAAACTTCCACGGCGAGCCCGTGGCCATGGCCGCGGATTTCCTCGCCATCGCCGTGGCCGAACTGGGCGGAATCAGCGAACGCCGCATCGAACGCCTGGTGAACCCCACCCTGTCGGGCCTCCCCGCGTTCCTCACCGAAGACGGAGGGCTGCGCTCCGGGTTCATGATGGCTCACGTCACCGCGGCGGCACTCGCGTCCGAGAACAAGTCGCTCGCCCATCCGGCGAGTGTTGACTCGATCACCACTTCCGCCAACAAGGAAGATCACGTTTCCATGGGCCCCATCGCGGCCCGCAAGGCCCGCTCGGTGGTGGCCAACGTGCGGCGGATCCTGGCCATCGAAGCCCTTGCCGCCGCCCAGGCCATCGAGTTCCACCGTCCGCTCAAGACTTCGGCGGCTCTCGAGAACGTCCACGCCGTCCTGCGCCACTCGGTTCCCCGCTACGACGCGGACCGGATCATGGGGCCGGAGATCGAGGCTGCGGCCGAACTCGTCCGGGATGGCGTCCTCCTGCGCGCCGCCCTCCCGACCACAGGAGATCTGGAATGACCCGAATCATCCAAGCCCCGCGCGGCTCGGAGATCAGCTGCAAGGGCTGGATCCAGGAAGCCGCACTGCGGATGCTCATGAACAACCTCGATCCCGAGGTGGCTGAGCGACCTGCCGACCTCGTGGTCTACGGCGGCATCGGCAAGGCCGCGCGAAATTGGGACTGCTACGACGCGATCGTGCGCAGCCTGCGCGAACTGGAGAACGACGAAACCCTGCTCGTCCAGTCCGGCAAGCCCGTCGCCATCTTCAAGACCCACCAGGACGCGCCGCGCGTGCTGATCTCGAACTCCATGCTGGTGCCGAAGTGGGCGACCTGGGAGCACTTCAACGAACTCGACCGCAAGGGTTTGATGATGTACGGCCAGATGACCGCGGGGTCGTGGATCTACATCGGCACCCAGGGCATCCTCCAGGGCACCTACGAGACGTTCGGGGAGGCGGCCCGTCAGCACTTCGGCGGCACACTCGCCGGAACCATCACACTGACCGCGGGTCTCGGCGGAATGGGCGGGGCCCAGCCTCTCTCGGTCACCATGAACGACGGCGTCGCGCTCGTGGTCGAAGTGGACCCTTCGCGCATCGAGAAGCGTCTCGACACTCGGTACCTCGACATGAGCACCGACTCTCTCGACAAGGCCCTGGCCATGGCCCTTTCCGCCCGGGCGCAGAAGCGGCGGCTCTCGATCGGCCTGCTCGGCAACGCCGCCGAAGTGTTGCCGGAGCTGGTGGAGCGGGGCTTCGTCCCCGATCTCGTCACCGACCAGACCAGCGCCCACGACCCTTTGAACGGATACATCCCCAAGGGCTACAGCCTTCGCGCGGCGCGTGCCCTGCGCGAGGCCGAGCCCGCCACCTACGTGGCCCTCGCCCGCGCATCGATGGCCGACCATGTAACCGCGATGCTCGCCTTCAAGCGGGCCGGCGCCATCGCCTTCGACTACGGCAACAACATCCGCGCCGAGGCGAAGAACGCCGGAGTCGAGGACGCGTTCGAGATCAAAGGATTCGTTCCCGAGTACATCCGTCCGCTGTTCTGCGAAGGCAAGGGGCCCTTCCGCTGGGCCGTGCTCTCGGGCGACCCCTTAGATCTCGCCGTCACCGACGCCGCCATCCTCGCCACCTTCCCCGAGAACGAAGGGCTGCACCGCTGGATCGCGCTGGCCCGTGAACGCGTGGCCTTCCAGGGCCTGCCCGCGCGGATCTGCTGGCTGGGATACGGAGCGCGGGCCAGGATGGGCGCCGTCTTCAACGACCTGGTGAAGTCCGGCCGAGTCAGCGCGCCCATCGTCATCGGCCGCGACCATCTCGACGCGGGTTCGGTCGCTTCTCCCAACCGCGAAACCGAAGCCATGCTCGACGGTTCGGACGCAGTGGCCGACTGGCCCATTCTGAACGCACTGATCAACACCGCCTGCGGGGCCTCGTGGGTCTCGGTGCATCATGGCGGCGGCGTGGGTATGGGTTACTCCATCCACGCGGGCATGGTGGTGGTGGCCGACGGCACCGACGATGCCGCGCGCCGCCTCGCCCGTGTGCTGACGAGCGACCCGGGCATGGGCGTGGTGCGCCACGTCGACGCGGGTTACGCGCGGGCCATCGAAGTGGCGGCCGAGAACAAGATGAAGACACCGCTGGTGCCATGAGCCCGCCCGGCGCGCCCTCGCGAGAAGCGTTTTCGACCACGGTCGCCGCGGAGGTCTCGTCCGGAAAACACGCGCTGCTTCTGGCGCCTCTCGGCTCCGGCAAAACCCACACTCTTCTCGACATCCGGCGGGCGCTGTCGGAGCGCGATGTCCCCTTCGTCTTCCTCGACCTCTTCACCGCCGCTTCCACGCCGGAGCGGGTCCTCGCTCTCCTCGCGGGCAGCGTCTCGCCCTTCATGGCAGGAGATGCCGACACCATCCGCGCCCTGGCCGAGGAAGGGGCGCGCGATCGGCATCAGTCCTCGGCCGCGCTTCTCGCGCTCCTCGACCTGCTGGCCACCCACCCTCCCTCAAAGCCCTTCGTATGGCTGGTCGATGAAGTCACGGAGATCCGGTCTCTCGCCTACTTCCCGGAACTCGGGCACGTCGAGAAACCCCTCGCGCGGGCCCTTGCCGCGGCCCGGGGCGCGGTGCTGACCTCGTCCTACCTGGGCCTCGCCACCGATCTGTTCGAACAGGTTGAACCGATCTCCCTGCCCGGCCTTTCCGCCGCCGACCTCATTGATCTCCCATCGCTGCGCAGTGATGGCGGAGCCATCGCGGCCGCCATCGCCATCACCCATGGCGCGGCAGGGACGCTTCTGCCCCTGGTCGCGGACATGCGGGAGACCCGCGATCTGGCCCGCTCCCTGGTGAGCCTGCTGCGCCCCGGCGGCGCCCTCGAGATCTCCTGTCGGAGGCACTACGAGTTACTGGTGCTGCGAAGCCGCGGGTACGCGGTGGCCAAACGCGCGGCCGAGGCGGTGGCCCAGGGCGAGGACCGGCGACTCACCGACCTGTTTCCAGAGATCGGCCGCACCGCGGGCGCGTCGCGTCAGTACCTGCGCTGGCTGGTCGAGGTGGGTCTGCTCGTGCAGGTCCGGAAGCGCTACCGGTTCGCCGATCCCATCGTCGGGCTGTGGGCCGCGCTCTATCTGGGCCGGGGTGATCTGCCTGTCGACGCCGAGATCCGGGACGCCGTGGCCGCGCGCATCGCCCGCCTCGAGGAAGATGAGGAGGAACCCGCGGTGATGGACGAACCCGAGGCGGCCGAAGAGCCCGCCGAGCTTCCAAAGAGGCGGGTCGACCGCTTCGAGGAGATCGACTGACCGAGGGAAAGAAAAAGGGCAAGCCTGAGGCTTGCCCTTCATCACCCTAGCGTGGAACTTAGCGGCCGCGGATCAGGCTGGTAATGGCCTGGAGGCGCTGGGACTGCTCCTTGAGGGTCTTGTTCTCTTCGACCGTCTTCTCGACGTGCTTGAGAAGACTGTTGATGGCGGCCGCGATGCCATCGAGAAGGGCGGGGAAATCACCGCTCTCGATCACGCTGCGGGTGCGGGGTGCGGTGCTCCGGGCGGAACGGCGCCGGCTCACCTTGGCCGCGGGCGCGGCAGGCTTGACCACAGCGGCGGGGGCCGCGGCCTTCATCGTCACGGCCTTGGGAGCCGCCTTGGCGGCGCCCTTTGATCCGGCCTTGGCGGCGCGGATGGCGCGGTAGTACAGCATTTGCACGGCATCTTTGGCGCGACCCGTTTCGTCGCTGATCTTGTCGAAGGCCGCGGCTTTGCTGAGGCCGCCCTTCACGAGCTGGTTCACGCGCGCCACGGTGGCGGCGCGAAGGTTGGGGTCACGCTGGTTTTTCTTGGCCACTTCTTTGGTATCTCCTGACAGTTGATGAATAACGATGGGAATGAGTGTTAGTACTCACGCTAGCAGGAATCGAGCCAGAGCGAACGCTCCTTGGGAGCCCGAAGGCCTCCCCTTGGGGGGATGCCCTTTAACCACTAGCGTGCGACGCCCTGGGCCCGCCCGGCCCTTGGCTTTGCGGAGTCTTCTTTATAGATGCGGTTCGACGAGCTTGGTCAGAGCCTCACGGCTGAGCTTGCCCACTCGCTGCTCAACCACCTGCCCGCCCTTGAGCAGGATCAGGGTCGGCATGGCGGTGACGTTGTAGTTGAAGGGGACGTGTTCGTTCTCCTCGACATTCACCTTACCCACCTTGAGGCGGCCCTGAAACTGGGTGGCCACGCTCTCGAGGTCGGGAACCATGGCCAGGCAGGGCTGACACCACTCGGCCCAGAAGTCGAGTAGAACGGGAACTTTGGAGCCCAGGGCTTCAGCTTCGAAGTTCTGGTCGGTGAAGGTGGCGATCACATCGGACATGGATTTATTGCGGACCTCGGTAGGAATGCCTGGCGACGCCAGCTCAGGCGTTGAACTGGGCGCGCGAGTATACGGCTTCGTACCGTTCAGCCGAGAGGTCCCATGACAGGTCTCTTGTCATGGCGTTCTGCATCAGCACCGTCCAGGGGCCGGGCTTCGCATAGACGGCGAGGGCCTGGTCGATGGCCCAGAGCAGTCCCGTGACATCGGCGTGTTCGAAGACGAAACCGGTGCCGCGTTTCGTACGCGAATTGAAAGGCTCCACCGTGTCGGCCAGGCCGCCGGTGGCCCGGACGATGGGGATCGTCCCGTAGCGCATGCTGTACATCTGGGTGAGGCCGCAGGGCTCGAAGCGCGACGGCATGAGGATCATGTCCGCACCCGCCTCGATGCGATGAGCCAGACCCGCATCGTATTTGAACCGCACCCCGAAGCGCTTCGGATCGCGCCGGACGAACTCGCGAAGACCCGCCTCGACATCGGGGTCGCCCGAACCGAGGGCCACCATGCGAACGCCGCGGGCCAGGAGCGGCTCCATCGCGCTCACCACCAGATCGAAACCTTTCTGCTCGACCAGCCTCGAGATGATGCCGAGGACGGGCAGGTCCGGCTGGTGACTCAGGCCAAACTCGTCGAGCAGGGCCCGTTTGCAGATCGCCTTGCCCACGTGCGCGGTCTCGTCGTAGGCGGCCGCGATGTTCGGATCGTGACGCGGATCCCATTCCTCGTAGTCGACGCCGTTCAGGATCCCAACGAGGTCCTCGGCCCGGGAGCGGACCACGGCTTCAAGGCCCTGGCCGAACTCGGCGGTTTGGATCTCGCGCGCGTAAGTGGGGGATACAGTGGTTACCACTTCGGAAAACAGCAGGCCGCCCTTCATGTAACAGATGTTCCCGTTCCACTCCAGCGCGTCCTCGGCGACCAGGGAGTCGGGGAGGCCGAGGGGCCCGAGGGTGGAGGCGGGATAGTGTCCCTGGTAAGCGAGATTGTGGATGGTGAAGACGCTGGGACAACGATGCAGAGTGGGATCGTCGAGGTAGAACGACTTCAAGTAGACGGGAAGCAGGCCGGTCTGCCAGTCGTGGGCGTGGAAGACATCGGGTCTATAGCCGCGGCTCCGGCAGAACTCCAGGACCGCCCGGCAGAAGAAGGCGAAGCGATACTCGTTGTCGCCAAAGTCACCGTGAGCGTCACCATAGAAACCCTGCCGGTCGAAGAAGGGAGGATGCTCCACGAAGACGACCCGGAGCCCCTGGCCCAGCTCCCTTTCGTAGAAACCGGCACTGCGCTGGAGATGGTCGACCGGCACGTGCACCGAGCCGATGAACCGGCCCGGCGGGAACTCGATCGAGCCGTAGCGCGGCAGGAAGCAGAGGACCTCGTGGCCCCGCGCGGCGAGGGCCTTGGGCAAGGCCGCCGACACGTCGGCCAGGCCGCCCGTTTTCGCAAACGGCGCCATCTCCGACGACGCGTAGACGATCCTCACAAGGGAAACTTATCAGAGGGTTCACATTTTGAGCCGCTCGACGCCTCTGCTACCGTGCCCCGTTCTTTCACCCGCCCTGGAGACCATGCATGACCTCGCTTGAAACCACGCTCCAACAAATCAGCGACTGGGTCTGGGGCCCTCCCCTGCTCATCCTGCTTTTTGGCACGCATCTCTTCCTCACTTTCAGGCTGCGGTTCATCCAGCGCTACATCCCCCAGGCCATAAGGCTCTCGCTCTCGCGGGACAAGGAGGGCGAGGGTGACGTCAGCCAGTTCGGCGCTCTGACCACCGCGCTCGCCGCCACCATCGGAACCGGAAACATCGTGGGCGTTGCTACCGCAGTGTCGGTGGGCGGACCGGGCGCCGTGTTGTGGATGTGGCTCACCGGGGTTTTCGGTATCGCCACCAAGTACGCCGAGGCGGTGCTGGCGGTGAAGTACCGCGTGGTGACCAAGGACGGCACAATGGCGGGCGGACCGATGTACGCCCTCGAGCGCGGTATGAATGCCCGCTGGCTGGGCCTGATCTTCGCGGCGCTCACCGCCGTCGCCGCTTTCGGCATCGGCAACATGACCCAGGCGAACTCCATCTCCTCATTGGCCCGCGAGAGCCTTGGCCTGGCCCCCTGGATCACCGGCCTGATCATGACCGTGCTCACCGCTGTGGTCATCCTCGGCGGCATCAAGTCTATCGCCTCGGTGTGCGAGAAGCTGGTGCCCTTCATGGCCGGCTTCTATGTCCTTGGGTGCCTCATCCTCCTCACCATGCATGCCGACCGTATCCCCGAAACCGTCGTGACCATCGTGACCTCGGCCTTCGCGGGGCAGGCCGCGGTGGGTGGCTTCATCGGCGCGGGTATCTCGCAGGCCATCCGCTATGGCATCGCCCGCGGGCTCTTCTCCAACGAGTCCGGCCTCGGCAGCGCGCCCATCGTGGCCGCGGCCGCGCAAACCCGGAACCCGGTGCGGCAGGCCCTGGTGTCCTCGACCGGCACCTTCTGGGACACCGTGGTGGTGTGCGCCATGACCGGACTCGTCATCGTGAACTCCGGCGAATGGAAAAACGGCCTCGGCGGCGCGGCCCTCACCCACAAGGCCTTCGAAGACATCCCCGTCCTGGGCGGGTTGATCCTCACTGTGGGTCTCCTGACCTTCGTGTTCTCCACCATCCTGGGCTGGTCGTACTACGGCGAGAAGGCCGCCGAATATCTCTTCGGCACCCGGGTGATCAAGCCTTACCGTGTGATGTGGGTGATCGCGGTGATGGTGGGTTCGGTTCAACCCCTCGCGGTGGTGTGGACGTTCTCAGATATCGCGAATGGCCTCATGGCCGTGCCGAACCTCATCGCCCTGCTCGGTCTATCCGGAGTGGTGGTCAAGGAAACCCAGGAGTACCTCTGGTCGGGCAACATCGACAAAGCGGGGTCCTGAGTTAGCCGGGCTCCCGCGCCTGGGTATCGGTGTTGGTGGACACCGCTGTTTCACCCGACGCCACCGCCGCCTGACACTCGGCCTCGAAGTCGGCGAGGGCGTTCGCATCACCTTTGGCCACGGCGAGCCGACGGGCCGCGCCATGGAGCCGACGCAGACTGGCGAGGACCGAGGAACGCGCTGACTTTGTGGAATCGAGCCGGCGGTGGGCTTCCTGCGCGGCGACGCGCAACCGGGCCAGGGCCTCGATGGTCGCCGTCACCTCCGGGGGCGGATCGGGGATCGCATGCAAGGAAGTCAGTCGCTTCTCGGCGCGCCGCAGCTCGACCGGGTCGGCTGCGGTCTGCAAGGCGAGAATGAGCCGATCGAGGTCCTCGGCTTCCCCAGCCAGACGCGCGGCCGAACCCCGCAGCCGGTCGGCGATCGAGCCCCCTCCGAAATTCGCCGCGAGTTCCTGGGCAGCGGCCACGAATTCGGCGGCAGAGGTGGGCATGGGAGTGGAGGCGGCTGACTGCCCTGGCGGAGCGACACCCGCGGTCGGGGCCGGCGTCCAGGCCCGGCGGAGGAGCGCGTTCCACCACGAGTCGCCCGAGGCCTGAAGCGCCTTCGCGAAGTCCAAGGCGGTGGCCCATCGGGCGTTGGGCTCCTTGGCCAGGCACTTGCGCACGACGTCATCGAGCGCGCCGGGGAGATCGGGATTGAGATCACGCAGGCGCGGCGGATCCTGGGTGAGATGCTGGCGCAGGATGTCGCTCGCGGTGCGGCCGCTGAAGGGCGGGCGGCCGGTGAGCAGAGTGAACGCGAGCGCGCCCATGGAGTAGATGTCCGACCGGGTGTCGACGTCGGCCCGGCCCGACGCCTGTTCGGGGGACATGTAATGCGGTGTGCCGATGACCGCGCCCTCGGTGGTGAGCGACGACGTGGAGGCGAGTCCCTTGGCTACCCCGAAATCGGTCAGGCGCACCAGGCCACGCGGCGCCTCGAGCAGGATGTTCTCGGGCTTCACATCGCGATGCACCACGCCACGACCGTGGGCGTAACCGAGCGCGTCCGCGAGTTCGGACAGGATGCGGATGGCCTCTCCCGCCTGAAGCCGCCCCTCGCGCTGGACTCTTTGGGACAGCGGCTCGCCCTCCACGTAGCCCATGACGAAGAACATCAGTCCGTCTTCCTCCCCGAAGGTAAGCAGGGGCACGATGTTTGGATGGGACAGTTGCGCCGCGGTCCGGGCCTCGCGGCGGAATCGCTCCCGGAGGTCCTTTGACTGGGCGCGCTCCGGAGGCAGGACCTTGATGGCGACCAGACGATCGAGCGAAGCCTCGCGGGCGAGATAGACCGAGCCCATGCCGCCGCGGCCGAGCAGCCTCTCGATGAGGAAGTCTTCGCCGAGGACTTCCTGGAGGCGCTCGCGCAACAGGTCGCCCGCACCGGTGTCGGGGCGAACGGGCGTGCCGCATCCCGGGCAATAACGCGAGCCCGCGACGATGACGGTCGAACAGCCGGGACAGTTCAAAAGGTAAGAACTCCTCGAAGTTGCGAAGGAGTGTAGGCCCCTGGGCGGCCCGCCAAGGCCCCTTCTTGACAAATTTCCTGGGAACCCTCTTGACAGGTCGACCGTAGTGTATTAGTGTACCGATACAGTGAGTCAACCATGACACCATCCCGAAACGACCCCTGGACGCAAAGGATCCCGGTCCAACCCACGGATCCCCGCCCCATCTGGAGCCAGATCGAAGAAGCGCTGCGGCGCCTCCTCGCTTCCGGGTCTCTAACCCCCGGGGACAGCGTGCCCTCGGTGCGTGAGCTGGCCACCGACTTGCGGGTCAACCCGGCGACCGTCTCCAAGGCCTATCAGCGCCTCGTGGGCGCCGGGTTTTTGGAAGTACGCCGAGGCGATGGCACCTACGTGTCTGCCGCCCCCCCCGCGGTGCGGAAGTCGGAACAGACACGGGTGATCCGCCAGGCGGCCATGAACTTCGCCTCGGTGGTGATCACCCACGGAGCGGAACTTGAGACGGCGCGCGTAGCGCTCGATCAGGCCTTCGAAGAATTGAGTCACAGTGGCGAGGAAGGAGAGCGGCGATGACCGACGAACCCCTGGTGCGCGTGGATCGCGTATCCGTGCGATACGGCAGGAACATGGTGCTCGACGAGGTGTCCTTCGATGTGGCCCGCGGCACCGTCTACGCCCTGCTCGGCCGAAACGGCGCGGGCAAGTCGTCCCTGATGCGGTGTCTGCTCGGCCTGCAAAAGCCCACCTCGGGCCGCGTCCTCGCTTTCGGCGAGGACGTCTGGACCCACCGGGCGCGACTGCTGGCCCGGGCCGCCTACGTGCCCGAAACGTCGGATGCGCCGGGTCAGATCCGGGTGCGCGACGCCGTCGCTTTCCACGCCGCGATGTATCCGAGTTGGGATCCGGCCGCGGTGCGCGCACGCCTTGCGCGGGTCGGCGTGCCGGAGCACTCAACGATCGCGTCCCTGTCCAAGGGACAACGCGCCCTCTTCACCCTGGCCCTCGCTCTCGGCAGCAAACCGGAGTTGCTTGTCCTCGACGACCCGACCCTCGGGCTCGATGTGGTGGCGCGCAACGACTTCTTCTCCGACTTCATCGGTGAACTCGCGGACCGCGGCACCACCGTCATCCTCACCACCCACGATCTGTCGGGGGTCGAGGGAATCGCCGATCGCGTGGGCATCCTGCAAGGCGCCCGGCTTGGTCTCGACCAGGAGGTCGAGGCGCTGAAGCTCGAGCGGGGCCAGTCTCTGGAACAGATTTTCACGGACCTCACCCGGGGCCCGGGGAGGCAATCATGAACAAGGTTTGGGCCGTCGCACTTCTGGATTTCCGGCGTCTGGGGTTCGGTTTGCTCTCGGGCGCGCTTATCGCCGGTCTCACTCCCGCTCTCGCTTCCGGCCTGGGCGTGAAGGTCCCGCTCGAGGTCATGCTGGCGCTGGCCCTGGGCCTCACCGGCCTCGCTGCTGGCGGCTACTTCGGCAACGACTTCGCCGAGGGGCGGGGGTCGTTCTACTTCGCCCGCCCGCTGCCCGTGATCGCGCTGATCGGCGGCCGGATCACCTCGCTGTTGGGCCTCGCCGCCGCTGCCTTCGGGGCGTTCATGGCGTCCTCCTGGCTCGCCCGCAACGAGTTGTCTGACTGGAGCTTCTCGGTGGTCAACTGGTCGCACCTGCAGGTCCTCGCCGCCACGTGGTCGGTGTCCCTGTACGCTTCGCTCGCCATCGCCGCCTCGGGCCGGAACCGGCAACGCGAGTGGAAGTGGAGGGACGCACTGACCGTGCCCGTGCGACTGGTTCTCATCCTCGGAGGCGTACTCGCGATCTTCGGTCTCTTCGCGGACCTGATGGTGCGCGCGTACGCTTCCCCCGGGCCGATGAAGTTGATGTTCTTCTCGTGGATCGTGGCCGCGGCCATGGCCAGCGGGGTAGCCATCGCGGCCGGACGAACCGAGGGTATGAGAATCGCCCGGTTCCAGCACATCGTTATGTTTTCGCACCTCGCCCTCGTCGCGGTGGTGGTGGTGAGCGCCTGGACCTACGTTCTCAACCCGGGACCGGCCGCCATCCAGATCGTGACACATGTGATGAGTTCGCCCGATGGGTCGACGGCTTGGGCAGCCACCACAGTGGACCGCGGACAGGCCACTCAGTACCACCCCATCTTCACCATCGACCTCGCTTCCGGCCAGGTGGCACACCTGAAGTCGGACCCCGACCAGGGGCCGTGGCTCTCAGCCGACGGCCAGACCACGGTCTGGAGCGCAGCCAGCCCGATTTTCTTCCGACCGATCAAGGCCCTGTTCGGGGAGGCCTCCACGTTCCGGGTCCGGGGCCCCGCGGGGAACGTAGAGCCGTTGCCTATGCCGGTGCGGCTCGGGCCGGGATTCCGCGGCCGGGGGCTCGCGGACTTCGTGAGTGACATCTATTCCGTGCTTCCTTCACAGGGCGGAGACGCATTCGCGGTCCTCGGCCGCGGGCTCACTGTCATCTCCCGTTCCGGGGAAGACCGCGGGGAGGTCGATTTCGGCAAGGAGAAGAGCCGGATCCAGGGCATGGTGTTTGCGCCCACCGGCGCGCTGCGAGTTGCCCTCGGGCGGACGCAGGCCACGCCCCCGTCCATCGAGTTTGTCGACGTCGATCCGCGCACCCTGAAGGTCACCTCTCTCGGTTCGGTCCCTGCCGGATTCGTCGCCCGCGTGCAGTTCAATCGGAGCGGAACTCAGGCGCTCCTTACCGTCTCGGGGGATCGGTTCACGGATGTCGCGGTCTCTCTGCTGGATCTCGATACCCGACCCATTCCATCCCTGAAGCTTCTTGTCCCCCAAGGGCCGCAGTCCCGCAGCGTCTTCCTGGCCGACGGCCGGATTGTGACCCTTGCCGGAGCGCGCGATCAGGCCGTGCTGCGCATCTTCACGGCCACGGGTGAACCGGCCCTGGAACTTCCCATGGGTGAGGGACACGCCATGTTGTCCGGAGAGATGTTTCCGGGCATCGTGGCCGTTCACACCGGTAAGTACATCCCCATGGATCTGGCGCTCATCGACAGCGCCACCGGGGCGGTCGTGCGCCGGGTTCCGAGCATGAATTCACCCCTCGTGAATCACCAGTATCCCCGCCAACCTCCCGCTCCCCTCCCTGGGACGCCAGGGGCCCGGCTGCTGACTTCGCAGGGGAAACTCTACGAACTGCCTTCGCTCACCGCCGAGCCGCGCCTGCTGCTTCCGCTGCTCTGAAGCACGGGGGCGGTCGCCCCTTTCCTGCTGGTTGCGAAAGCCCGAAACGTCCGGGTCGGACTTGACGTCGTCATCGCTTATATGCTTATATACGCATACGATGAATCGCGAACTGCTGTCCCTTGCCCTGGCCGCGGCGCTCCTGCCCGCGACCGGCGTCGCCCAGGAGCCCTTGTCCCTGGCCGCGGCCCTCGAGCGCGCCCGCGTCTCGAACCCTGAAATCAAGGCCCTCCGCGAACGCGCGAGTGCCGCCGTGTCCCGGGCCGAAGCCACGCGGAAGCAGCAACTTCCGCGGATCGGCATCGATCTGAACGCGCAGCGCACCGACAACGCCGCCGCGGTTTTCGCCTCTCGGTTGAACGCCTCGGAGTTCGGAGCGAAGGACTTCGAGATCGCCAGCCTCAACTCGCCCAAGGCCCTGTCGCACCTCGGCTCCTCCCTGTTCCTCGAGGCCCCGCTCGACATCGCCGGACGCATCGGCCTCGCTGCGGACGCGCAGGCCGCGGGTCATCGCGCCTTCGCCCAGAATCTCCGCGAGTCGGAATCGGCGCTTCGTTATCAGGTGACCGAGGCCTACTTCGGGGCGGTTCTCGCCCGCCGTGCGCTCGCGGCCACGGAGAAAGCAGCGGAGGCGGCGCGGTCGCGCGAGGAGGTCACCACTGCGCGATTCGACGAGGGCGTGGCCCTCCAGTCCGATGTGCTGCGGGTGCGTGCCCGCAAACGGGCTCGGGAGGCGGACATCGCGGGCCAGCGCGCGGAACTCGCGGTGGCCGAGGCCATGCTTGCGCGCCTCATCGGCGGGGCGCCTGACCAAGGCTTTGAACTGACCGACGCCGCCACTCCCACAACCTCCGAGGAAACCCTCGTTGCCTGGAGGAACCGCGCGGAGACGTCTCGTCCCGCCCTCCGTGCTGCCGCGGAACAACACACCGCGGCCGGCCTTGCGCGGCAACTCGAGGACAAGGCTGCTTGGCCCGAGCTGTCCGCCCAGGCCCGGCTGACCGACGACCGCATCTCCTTCTCCCGAGGCGGCCAGTCGTGGGCAGTGGGCGCGGTCTTGCGTTGGAATATCTTCGACGCCACCCGCGACAAACGCCGGTCCGCGGCGGAGGCGGACGAACGCGCGAGCGCCTTCGACTCTCTGGCCGCCCGCGACCGTGTCCGGTTCGAAGTGGATGCCGCGTTCCGCCGACTCACCGCGGCCCGGGCGCGCCTCTCCTCTGCTGAGGGTGGCGCGGCCGAGGGCCGTGAGGCCTTGCGCGTCATCCAGGAACGCCGGGGCCAGGGCCTCGCCACCCTGACCGACGAACTTGAAACCGAGGCCGCGGCCTTCGCCGCCGAACTTGAAGAAATCAACGCGGCCCGCGCGGCCGTTCTTGCCGAGGCCGCGCTCGAACGCGCGGCCGGACTCACCTTTGGGAGCCCCATTCAATGAACCTGCGACACCTCTTCCTCGGGTCCCTCGGACTCATCGCGTCAGTCAGCGCTTGCGGCAAGGCGCCCGCCACGGCGCCGAAAAGCGCCAACGGCGATTCCGCCCCCACGGTTTCGATCCAGGCCGTCGACGTGAGCGCCAGCACAGAAGGTGGCTCTCTCGAGATCCCCGCGACCATCGAATCGAGCCGACAGGCCGTGGTGGCCTCCCGTCTCTCCGCCACCGTGGTCGAGATGAACACGCGCGAAGGCGAGCGGGTGGTTGCGGGTGCGGTTCTGGCCCGGCTCGATGCCAACGCGCTGCAGGCCTCGCTCACCGCGGCTCAGGCGAGCGACGCCGCAGCCACGCGCGATCTCGCGCGCGCGGAAGCGCTCCTCGCGAAAGGAGCAGCCACGCGGAACGAGGTCGAGAACGCGACCACCGCGGCCGCGAGAACCCGGGCCCAGGTGGTGGCGGCGCGCGAAGCGGCGTCCCATGCCACGGTCCGCGCTCCCTTCGCCGGACGCATCACGAAGAAGATCGCGAGCCTGGGCGACTCGGTTGGTCCGGGAACCCCTCTCGTCGAGATGGAAGGCGATGGCGGCCTCGAAGTCGTGGCCTCCGTGGAATCCGACCTTCATGGACGATTGAGCGTCGGACAGAAACTCGATGTCCGTATCGACGGCACCATGGAACCGGTCGCCGCCACCATCCGCACTCTGGCCCCGTCCGCCGACCCCTCGACCCATCGCTTCACGTTGCGCGCCGACCTGCCGACGCAGGCCGGGGTGCGGGCCGGGATCTTCGCCCGGATCGGCATCCCCTTCAAGGGAACCGCGCAACGCATCCTCGTCCCCGCGGGCGCCGTCCTTCATCGCGGGGGTTTGAACGGCGTCTACGTGATTCGTGAAGGTCGCGCCTGGCTGCGCTGGATCGCTCTTGGCGATCCGATGGGCCAGGCCTTCGAAGTGCGGGCCGGGCTCGAGGACAAGGAACGCGTGGCCCTGAATCCGACGAGCCTGCATGATGGCGCGCGAGTGACCGAGGCTCGCCAATGAAACTCGGCCTCGCCGGACGCATCGCCGCAGCCTTCGCGGACAGCAAGCTCACTCCCCTGCTCATCGGGGCCGCCCTCGCCACCGGTCTGCTGGCCTTAGCCGCCACTCCGCGCGAGGAAGAGCCGCAGATCCGCGTGCCCATGGTTGATGTGATGGTGGCCTGGCCGGGGGCGGAGACCCGCGCGGTGGAAACCCATCTCGTCGAGCCGCTCGAGCGCTCGCTTTGGGGCATCGCCGGCGTGGAGCACGTCTACTCCACCGCCACTCCCGGCTTCGCTCTCATCACCGCCCGCTTCAAGGTCAACGAGTCGAACGAGGAGAGTCTGGTCAAGGTCTTCGAACGCCAGTCCGCCCTCTTCACGATGAGCCTTCCTCCGGGGGCCTTGCCTCCCACGGTCGAGCTGCGCTCGATCGACGACGTTCCTTTCCTGGCCCTCACCCTCTCGAGTCCGAAACTCGGAAGCGATGAGTTGCGCACCCTGGCCGCCGAACTCGCCCAGGAACTCTCCGAAGTCCCCGAGACCACGAAAGCGACGCTCACCGGTGGCTCGCCGCGCGCGATTCGCGTGGTTCCCGACATCGCGAAGATGAACGCCAAGGGCATCACCTGGCAAACCCTGCTCCGCGGGGTCGGCTCTTACGGGGGCCGGGCCAGCGGCGGCACCGCGGTGCGCGACAACCAGGAGATCCGCGTGATGGGCGGCCAGCCCTTCGAGCGGGCCTCCGACGTGGCGAACGTGGTCGTGACGGTGCGCGGTGGACGGCCGGTCTACGTCCGCGATGTTGCTTCGATCATCGACGGTCCCGACGAAGCGACCGACGCCGTCTTCTTCGTGGCCGGGCCCGCGGGCGCCACAACGGCACGACCAGCCGGGTCGGCCCACGCCGCTGTCACAATCGCCCTGGCCAAACGGCCGGGCGCCAATGCCACCGCAGTTGCGGAGCACGCGCTCGAGAAACTCGAGGCTTTGCGCTCGCGGCTTCTGCCCAGCGATGTTCAGGTGGACGTGACTCGCAACTATGGCGAGACCGCGCGAGAGAAGTCGAACGAACTGGTCGAACACCTCCTGCTCGCGACCCTGTCGGTGGTCGCCCTCATCTCCCTGGCCATGGGCTGGCGGAGTGGTCTGGTGGTCGGCATCGCCGTGCCCGTGACCCTGGCCCTGACCCTGCTCATCTATTTCCTGGCCGGTTACACCTTGAACCGGGTCACGCTTTTCGCCCTGATCTTCTCGATCGGCATCCTGGTCGACGACGCGATCGTCGTGGTCGAGAACATCGAACGCCATCTGCGCGAGAAGGTGGGCCGGCCGTTCCTTCGCACCATCATCGAAGCCGTCGATGAAGTCGGCAACCCCACGATCCTCGCCACCTTCACCGTCATCGCCGCCATCCTCCCGATGGCATTTGTGCGAGGCCTCATGGGCCCTTACATGCGCCCCATTCCCAACGGCGCCTCGGCAGCCATGATCTTCTCCCTGGCCGTGGCCTTCATCGTCTCGCCCTGGGCCGCCTACCGGATCTTCCGTAACCACAAGGATCACGGACCGGCCGAGGAGGAGGTGAAGGAAGGATTCAGCACGCGGCTCTACCGACGCTCGATGTCGGCCCTCGTCACCCGCCCGAGTGCCCGCTGGGGCTTCTTCGCCCTGGTGATGGCCTTGCTGCTCGGCGCCATGGGCCTTGTCGGTGCGGGCTTCGTGCGAGTCAAGATGTTGCCGTTCGACAACAAGAGCGAGTTCCAGGTACTCATCAACCATGACGCGGGAACTCCGCTCGAAGTGACGCTCGAAACCGCGCGAGAGATGAGCCGCTACCTCGCGACCGTCCCTGAAGTGGCGAACGTGCAGATCTACGCGGGAGCGCCCGCTCCCTTCAATTTCAACGGCCTTGTCCGGCACTACTTCCTCCGCCGCTCGCCCACGGGGGCCGACCTGCAGGTGAACCTCGCTCACAAGTCGGAGCGCGACACCCAAAGCCACGACCTCGCCAAACTCGTGCGGCCGCCCTTGATCGAAATCGCAAAGCGCCGGGGCGCGCGGGTGAAGGTGGTGGAGATTCCGCCCGGTCCGCCCGTTCTCGACACTCTGGTAGCGGAGATCTACGGACCCACCAAGGAGGCGCGGGAAGCCCTCACCCATCAGGTCCGCGAGATCTTCGAGTCCACTCCGGGCGTGGTGGATGTCGATGACACTCTCGAGGCGTCGCGTCCGCGCGTGGATGTCGCCATCGACCGCGAGAAGGCCGGACTCGCCGGGATTCCATCGGCCGACGCGGTTGAAGCGCTCGCCGGACCGGGCGAGGGCCGCGAAGTGGCGCGCCTCGACGCCCCCTCTTCCCGCGAACCTGTGCCCGTGCGCATCCGTCTCTCTGCTCAGGACCGCGCGAACCTGGCGCGGCGGCTCTCCCTGCGAGTGGACGGCCCGGGCGGTCCGTCGTCGCTCGCGAATCTGACCCGCGTCACCCGCAAGGACGAGGATCAGCCCGTGGTCCACAAAGACCTGCGGCCGGTGGCCTACGTCTTCGCCGATCTCGCGGGTGAACAGGAGAGCCCGGTCTACGCCCTGGCCGCGCTCAACCGGAAGCTCGACGAGTTGAAGCGCCCCGACGGCACGTCGGTGGAGCGTTACGCGGTGGAAGCGCCGGAGACGAGCGACCGCACCGCCATCAAGTGGGACGGCGAGTGGCAGATCACCTATGAGGTGTTCCGAGACCTGGGCATCGCCTTCGCGGTTGTGCTGGTTCTCATCGCCATCCTGGTCATCGGATGGTTCCAGTCGTTCGCGGTGCCTTTCGCCATCCTCCTGCCCATTCCGCTCTCCCTCATCGGCATCCTGCCCGGACACTGGGCCTTCGGCGCCTTCTTCACCGCCACCTCCATGATCGGCTTCATCGCCGGCGCCGGCATCATCGTCCGCAATTCGATCATCCTCGTCGACTTCATTGAACTGAAGCTGCGCCAGGGCATGGCCCTCGAGGCCGCGGTGGTGGAGGCGGGGGTGGTTCGTTTCCGGCCCATGCTTCTCACTGCTGCCGCCGTGGTCGCGGGTTCATTCGTCATCCTGTTCGATCCCATCTTCCAGGGTCTCGCCATCAGTCTGATGATGGGCGAGATCGCAGCGACCTTGCTCTCGCGCATGGCCGTCCCCGTCGTTTACTACCTCATCGCCCGCCGCGGCCGCGCCGCGGAACTGAACCTCGAAGCCACCGCGCCGGAAGCCCCGGCCTCTCACTAAGGAAAAACAACAATGACTGTCGAACGCGCCCTTCGCGCCATGGCCGGCTTCTTCGTAATGCTCTCGGTGGCTCTCGGCTACTGGGTTCACCCCGGTTTCTTCGCCTTCACCGCCTTCGTCGGCCTGAACCTCTTCCAGTCCGCGTTCACCAACTGGTGCCCGGCCATGTGGATGTTCAAGGTGGCGGGACTGAAGAACTGCGTGCCGCAGGCGAGCCACAAGGCTGTCTGATCGCGGCTCTGCGCTGACGTCCCAACCGGGCTGGCTCAAATCGTAGGATTGGACCCATGGCCCTCATCCCTTCCCAGCGGCATCGTTTCGACATCCCGCGCGAGATCGCCTACTTCAACTGCGCGTACTACTCGCCGCAGCTGAACGACTCGCGCGACCGCCTCATCGCCGGGGTGCGGGCAAAGAGCCAGGCCTGGACGCGCGTGCCGCCTGGTTTCTTCGACGACGCCGAAGCGATCCGGGCCCAGGCCGCCCGACTCTTTGGCGGTGAGGCCGATGCGTACGCGATCATCCCGGCCGCGAGCTACGGCCTCAGCACCGCGGCCCGCGCCATCGAGCCGCAGATAGGGAAAGGACACCACATCCTCGTCATCGACGAGGAGTTCCCGAGCAACGTCCTTCCGTGGCGCCGCGTGGCCGCGGAAAGAGGCGCTTCCATGCTCACGGTGCCAAGACCCGAAGACGGGGACTGGACGAAGGCCATCCTGGGCAGGATCGACGCCTCGGTGAGGGTGGTGGCGGTTTCAACCTGTCACTGGACGAACGGCGCGCGGATCGACCTCACACCCGTCGGCGAAGCGTGTCGTCAGAACGGGAGCCTGCTCGTGGTCGATGCCACGCAAAGCCTCGGAGCCATGCCCTTCGACCTCCTTGACGTCCGCCCGGACTTTCTGGTGGCCGCCGCCTACAAGTGGCTGCTCGGCCCGTACGGGTCGGCGCTGCTGTACGTCTCGGAAGCCTGGCGCGGTGCGCGACCGCTCGAGGAAAGCTGGCTGGCCCGGGACAACGCAGTCGACTTCACCTCGCTCGCCCGCTACTCCGACACGTACCGGCCCGGGGCGCGCCGTTTCGACGTTGGAGAATCCGGGGTGCTGACACTGCTGCCTGGCCTGGCCGCCGCCCTGGAGCAGATCGAGGCCTGGGGCATAGCGAACATCGCTTCCACGCTCGCCGCCACCAACCAGCGCATCTCGGCCCATCTCGAGAAGCTCGGGTTCATCGTGCCCCCTGAGCCGGAACGCTGCCCGCACATGTTCGGCGCGCGCCTGCCCGCATCGTTCCGCGGCAATCTGGTGGCCGAACTCAAGAAGCAGGACATCTACATCAGCCAGCGAGAGAGTTCACTCCGCTTCGCCCCCCATCTGTGGGTGGACGATCACGACGTCACGCGGTTGCTTCGCGCGTTGGATGAACTGGTCGGGTAAACCGCCCCTACTCTTCCAGGGACGCTCGCAAGAACCAGGTGTTCTTTTCGAACTCCGAGATGACGCCGGTGATGAGGTCGACGGTGTCGACGTCGCCCGACTTCTCGCCCAGGATGCGCGTCTCTCGAAGGCCGGAGAGGAAGACGTCGAATCGCTCAGCGAGGAGACGCACATGCTCCATCCCCCGCGTCGTATCCGCGGGGTACTCGGGCAACTTCGAATGGGCGGAGACGTGGCGCACCGTCCCGTAAGCGAGCCCGCCGAGCGTCACTGCCCGCTCGGCTACGGCATCATTGAAGTTCGCGAGCGAGGTCGCGAACGTCTCGAAGAGCGGATGCAGCGAAGCAAACTGCGGCCCTTTGACATTCCAGTGAGCCACCTTCACCTGACTCCACAGGTCAAGGCCGTCGGCGAGGCGCGCGTTCAGGTCCTCCACAAGGCGGACACGGGCGTTCTTCTCAATCGGGCTTGGACTCTGGTACATGGTGGGACTCTCCTTCAGGAATGCGAGCGGGACAACGGAACTGAGTTTAGGCCTCGAGGGCCACGGCGGCCGCGTGGATTACCGCGGCGATGCGAACGGCGTCGTGGACGTTGTCTTCCGACAGACCGCCCTCAATGACCACGTGTTCGTGGCTCTTCACGCAGGCCTCGCAGCCGTTGATGGCCGAGACGGCGAGGCAGAAGAGTTCGAAGTCCGCCTTGTTCGTGGCAGGCTTGGCGATGCGCTGCATACGCAGCCGCGCCGGTTTCGTCTCGTACGCGGGCTTGCCGATCATGTGGCGGAAGCGGTAAAAGACATTGTTCATGCCCATCAGCGCGGCGGCGGCGATGCCGTCGTCGATCACCGCGGGCTCAACCCTCGCCCCGGCGTCTTCGATGACCGCCTTCTTGAGATCGGGGTTGCGGGCGGCGATGGCACAGGCCACCGCCACCCCAAAGCGCTGGGCCTCGTTGAGCGATGACGTCTCGAGAACCGACTGCAGGTTCAGCCTGATGTCACGGGCTGCGTCGGGCATACGGTCGGCCAGGGCCGAGAGTGCGCTGAGGGTGGCGGTGTCAGTCATGACTCAGGCCGCTCCGAGGGTCTTCTGGCCCTTTTCCCAGTTGCAGGGGCAAAGCTCGTCGGTCTGGAGGCCGTCAAGGGTGCGCAGGACTTCGGAAACGTTGCGACCGACGGACAGGTCGTTGACGCTGGCCCAGCGGATGATTCCTTCGGGATCGATGATGAAGGTGGCGCGCAGGGCGACGCCATCCTGCTTGTGAAGGATACCGAGGGCGCTCGCAAGTTCACGCTTGGTGTCGGCGAGCATCGGGAAAGGCAGGTTCTTGAGGTCGGCGTGATTCTGACGCCACGCGAGGTGGACGAAGTGGGTGTCGGTGGAAGCGCCGAGCAACTGGGCGTCGCGGTCCGCGAAGTCCCTGTTGCGCTTGCCGAACTCCGCGATCTCGGTCGGGCAGATGAAGGTGAAATCCATGGGCCAGAAGAAAAGAACCTGCCACTTGCTGGCGTAGGTCTTTTCATTGATTTCCTGGAACTCCTTGCCCGGTTCGAGGCTCACGACGGATTGAAGGTTGAACGAAGGGATCTTGTCGCCTACGGTAAGCATGAATGGGTCTCCTTGGTGGATGGGATGGGACTGAAACGCGGAAATCGGTTCGTCCAATCGTTAGCGAGGAGCGTGCCAGCTCAAATCATGGGGGACTATCACTTGAATCAATTGAACTTACGTTGGATACCGATTTTTCGTGCCCACCGGCAAAGCGGTAGAACCGACAATTCAGTGAGACCGGAATGCAACGATATTTCGGTTATTCCGGTAGAATCCGATCGTGCCCGAAAGTCTCGACCTTACCCGCGACCTGCGCGAGTTGGTGGATCTGGCCGCCGATCGCTCCTCCCTCGACGACGTTCTTCGCCGCGGCCTCGACGCGCTCACCCGCGTGGTGAACTATGACCTCGGCGTGGTGTTCGTCCTCGACCGCGGCAAACTGATCTCCCGGGTGGCCCGGGGCGCGTTGGCCGATGCCCGGGTCAAGGACTTCACCCTCGACCTCGCGAAGTTCCCTTCCATCCAGGAAGCCCTCGATTCGCGAAGGGCGCGGGCCTTCCGCGAGACCGACCACGCCCACGGCGAAGGTGATCCCTTCGACGGCCTGCTCGACTTCCCCCACGGCCACTCGTGCATGGTGGTGCCGCTGTGCGCGGGCGAGAACTGTTTCGGCGTGATGACGCTGGACCGCAACGTGTGCGAGGCGTACCCGAAAGAAACCGTGGATCTCGTCGACGTCTACGGCCAGATCCTCGGCCTCGCCATCCAGAACGCCCAGCAGCGTGAGGCCCTCTCCCGCCTGCACAGCGCGGCGAGCGAACGAGCCCGCCTGATGGAGCGCGACCTCGAGGGCGACTCCACCACCGCCATCGAACGCACCCACACCCCCGCGATGCGCGACATGGTGCGGCGAGCGCGGCAGGTGGCCGAGACAGAGACTCCGGTGCTTATCCTGGGAGAAACGGGGACGGGAAAGGAACGACTGGCCCACGCCATCCATTCATGGAGCCGGCGGGCCGAGCGACCCTTCGTGGCCATCAACTGCGCGGCCATCCCCGCGGGTCTGCTGGAGAGCGAACTGTTCGGCCACGTGAAGGGCGCGTTCACCGGAGCCATGAAAGACCGACCGGGCCGGTTTCAGATGGCGAACGGTGGAACCCTGCTGCTCGACGAGGTGGGCGAACTACCCATCGAACTCCAGGCCAAACTCCTGCGTGTGCTCCAGGAGGGCCAGTTCGAGCCGGTGGGGTCCGATCGTAGCGTGCGGGTGGACGTGAGGATCCTCGCCGCCACTCACGTGAACCTGGCCAAGGCGATCGCCGAGAAGAGGTTCCGCGAAGACCTCTTCTACCGCCTGTCCGTCTTCCCGTTGAGCCTGCCCCCGCTCCGCGAACGGTTCGCCGATCTGCCTGAGCTCGTCGAGGCCATCCTGATCGAGCAGCAGCGCCGCACCGGACGACGCGGCATGCGGGTGAGCCCGGAGGGCCTTGGCCATCTGACGCGCTACAACTGGCCCGGCAACATCCGCGAACTGGCGAACGTTCTCGAGCGGGCCACCATTCTGACCGCCGGGCACGACATCATCCCCGCGGTGCTCGACCTCCCCCACACCGGATCGGCGTCCGAGCCGAACACGCCCGTGGTCGGGGTGGCCGAAAGGGCCCCGGTCGAACTGGTCACCATCGACGAGGTCCAGCGGCGGCATATCCGCGCCGTCCTCGCCGCCACCGATGGCCGGGTCTACGGAGAGAGGGGCGCGGCGCGAATCCTGGGCCTCAAACCTTCCACTCTGCAGAGCCGGATGAAGCGCCTGGGCATGTAACGGGGGCTCAGGCCGAAGGCGCGGGCCCGAAGTCGGTGGCTCCTCGCACATCCTCTTCGAGCTGGGCCTTCAAAGCCTCCAGTGAATCGAAGCGACGCTCATCACGCAGGCGGGCCAGGAAGACCAGACGCAGGCTGCGACCGTAGAGATCGCCCTCAAATCCCGCGATGTGGGCCTCGAGGCGCGCTTCCGTCCCCTCGAACGTGGGCCTCACACCGAGATTCACCGCGGCGCGCCTCGGCGCGGTCTCGGTCCCGATGAAACTGTCCGCCACGTACACGCCGCGGGGCAGGGCGGACACGCCGTCCAAATCTATGTTGGCGGTGGGAAAGCCGAGGCCGCGGCCCCGATGGTCTCCGTGAACCACCACGCCCTCGATCTCGTAGGGCCGGCCGAGAAAACGTCGCACTTCCTCGAGATCGCCGCGAGAGAGGGCGGCGCGGATCCTCGACGAACTCACTCTCTCTCCTCCGTCCTCGAGAGTGGGAGCCTCCAGGGTCTCGAACCGCCCGCGGCTCAGGCCGCGCAGCGTCTCCACGTCGCCCGCACGCGCCGCTCCGAAACGAAACCCGTGACCCACCACCACGCAGGCCGCGTGAACGCCTTCGATCAGCGCCTGATCCACGAACTCCGCCGGCGATAGCCGAGCCACCGCGGCATCGAAGCGAAGATGCACGAGGTCCTCGATCCCGAGCTCGCGCAGCCGCCGCCGCCTCGAGGCCAGGGTCTGGATGCGGGGAGGCGCGCCCTTGGGCGAGACCACTGCGGCCGGATGAGGATCGAACGACAGAGCCGTGGGCACCAGATCGCGGGCCCGAGCCGCCCCGACACAGATCTCGAGCAGGCGGGCGTGACCAAGGTGCACGCCGTCAAAATTCCCGATGGCCACCGCCCGCGGCCGGTTACGGGGAGGCCGATCGAGCAACGTTTCGACGCGGAGATCCAACCTGAGCTTGTTACTTCTTGCCGGTCGGGCTGGGCGAAGGCTGCGGCTCGGGCGACGGCGGCGGCGGCGGCGGCATCACCCCGAAGCGCCGGTCGAGGTGCAGCAGACCGTCCGGTCCAGGCATTTCGAGGCGATACCCGCCGTCTGCGGCCTTGAGCGCGATGCCTTCCACCGAAGCCGTCGTGGCCACGCCCTCCGAAACGAGTTCGTCCATCGATGCCGGCATCCGGCCGTAGGCGAGACGGAAGCCGCGCACGCGTGCATCGGCTGCCTCGAGGGTCTCCCAAACCCGGGCTTCCCGCGCCGTGTTCACCGCGGGCTGGATCAGGGGCGGCATGCCCAGGATGCCGAATGGGGATGTGAAGTTCCGATAAGTGCCGAAGAGCGCAGCCAGCAGAGCCACGCCCATGAAGACAAGACCGGGGGCGCCGGCCTGCCCGCCGGACTTCGCCCGGGTGGCGGAGCCCTTGACGTCGGTGAGGGCCACCACGTCGCGGTCCATGAGGTCGAGCAAGGTCCGGCACACCGCGAAGTCGTGCAGAGGCGTGCATTCCACGATCTGTTGACAGGTCTTCTTGCCGTCGACTGCGTTGTAGACGAGCAGTTCGTCGCCGGAAAGGGCCAGCTTGCCCCCCCCTTTGCCGTTTCCGTCGATTCCGGCGAGCAGGCCATTCAGCCCGCTGAGGCTGTCGTCGCTGGAGGAGGCCTTGGTGGCAACCTGACTCGGATCGACCACCTTCTTGAAGACCGCAGCCATGTTGGGGATACGGCGTTCGATGATCGGCCATTCGTCGACCATCCGAATGCCTTCCATCAGCACGAAATCGGCGCCGAGCGACACCGCGCCCGTCCGTTCGTAGTCGACGGTGTTCTCGGTTTCGAAGTTGTAGTTACCCTCGCGCCAGCGGAAGAGGCGGAAAACCACCTGGAAGAGCTGAGCCTCGACGGCCTTACGCAACGTGTCTTCGGTGGCGATCTGCTCGGAGATCAGGACATGACCGAGGCGCTGCATGGTCTGCTTCTGCACGGAGAGCGCGTGGTCGAGTTGGTCCTGAGTGATCGCGCCCTGTGTGACCAGGGCGTTTCCGATGCGGTCGGAGGGGCGGGTCATGGATGACTCGGCGGCCACGATGTTGCCGCCCTCGAAGATCACCTTGACCTTCTCACCCGGGGTTTCGAGATGGAGTGTCCCCGTCTTCCGCTGAAGTCCGATCAGCTGAACGATGTCCGGAAGACCGAAGTCCTTGAGCGTTCCTGCTAGAGCCATGTCTTAAGCCTGGGCCCCTTCGCGCACGCGACGCGGGGCCACGGCCACCGCCGGGGCCACCGGTTTCACCATCTGCGCCGCCACATACGTGAGCACAGCGAGGACCGCGAACAGATTCTTGAGCAGCGAACCCAAGGGGCCTGAAGTAAGGACCAGGGGAGCGAGGAAGTGGATGCCCAGCACCGCGCCCAGGGACATCGCCCAGACCAGCAGGAAGGGCAGGCCAAAGGAAGCGTGCCCGACCGAGAGATGACCCGCACCTGGGGCGACCACCGAGGAAAGCCGGTACACCAGACCCCGCAGGGTCACGTAACGCGAGATCTCCTGGCTCTTGGCCGCCCGGGCCGCGGGCGGAATGCCCCGCTTCACCACGAAGAGATGATGGCACTGAGAGCAGACGTCCTGGGAAGTCGAGCGGGTCTGGCAAAGCCAGCAGAACGTGGTGCCGCACTTGGGGCACTGCTTGCTGAAGCTCTGCGCACCGCGGAACTTCATCACCGCGGGAATGAACAGGAGCAGGCCGATGCCGACGAAGGTCAGGCGGCTCACCGCGTTGTTGGCGGTAAGGGCGGCTTGGGGGACCGCCGATCCAAGGAAAGCTGAGGCGGGAGGAACGATATCGGGAGGTGCCTGCAACGTCGAGCCATCGCGATCGAAGGAGAACACTCGGTCGTATCGGGCCATGAGCGCGGCGTCGAGGCCGTCGGCTTTGGTCCTGGATTCCTTGCCCGCGTCGAAAGACAGTTTATTGGTCTGAACCAGCGAGAGGTTGTAAAGCGCGGTCGCCCGCTCGGACGAGGACAGGGACGAGGCTTCGCTGGCCATGGTGAAGCCGGGGAGGGCGCCCTCGAAGTTGCCCTTATTGAACTCAAGGGCGGCGGCGTTGTGCGCGAAGCGCGGCTCGGCGGCGGCCCGCGGGAGAAGAGCCGTCGCGGCGTCATCGAACCGGCCGGACCGGCGGGCGAGACTGGCTGAAAGCAGAGACCACTCGGCGTTCGTGGGATCTTCCGCCAGGCGTTCCTTGACCAGGGCCTCGGCCTCGGCTGAAACCCCGCCATTGGCCGCAAGGTAAAGGGAGCGCGCGGGAATCGCGGCGTCAACCTCCCGTTGATTGAGAACCAGGGGCAGGGTGGCGCTGCACAAAACGAGCCCCACCAGCACCGCGGTGGAAACTGTCCGCTCGGCCCGAGTGCCGAAGATGAATAGAAGAGCGATCCACCAGAACGGGAGGTACCCCCATCCCATCAGGGCGGCCAGGGGCAGGGAGAGGAAGATCACGGCCATGGCCAGGGAGAGGGGCTTGAGCGGTGCGGGCAACCCTTCGGTCACATCGTGGCTGAAGACCGCGGCGTAGCGGAGCAGCTGGCCCAGTGAGAAACCAGCCGCGAACAACCCACCGATAACCAGCAGGGTGAGGAGCATGAAAGAGCGAATGCGGCCGCTCTCGAGTGGGTTCGCGGAGACAAGGTCGAGGGCACGCCACGCGTCCCCCGTCTTCCCCTCGGCCCTGGCCTTGCGGACCATCGCCGTCGCGGAGTCTGGTTCGAAGCCGAGGGCGTTGCTCAGGCCAAGGACGGCGTCTGCGGTGGCCCCTTCGCTCGCCTGAACTTCGGAGCGGCCGGAGACCACTCCCGCCACATCATCGAGGATGGCGAGGTTGCGCTCGGCGCGGCGGCGCTGGATGCTCAGGAGGGCCTTGTTGGCCGAGTCCTGGTCCTTGAGTTTGGAGGCGTCGAGCCAGGCCTTCAGGTCCGGGCCGAAAGCATCGGTGGGAGTGGTGAAGGCGGGGACGGCAGGAGTCGGAACGGGCGTGGGCGCGGGCGAGGCCGCTGCGGCCTGGCCAAGCACCAACGAGACGAGGGCGGACGAGAGGAGCAACGACATCAGGCCCTGGACCCTTTCGTGGCGCCCACGAAGGCAAGACGCAGGTCGAACAGGACGGCCTCGATGATGCGGGACTCTTCGTCGGTGCGCCGGCCCTCGGACTTGTCCTTCAGCATCTCGAGGGCGCTGATCATCTGACGGGCGGCCCCAAGATCCCGCTGTTCCCCACCGATGAAATCGGCGGCCTGGGTGGCCAGGGAGACAATGAAGGACGAGAAGCTCACGGGGTGAGCGTCCCCGGACTCGGGCTCCTTTGGCGGAGCCGGGAGATCGGGCGTACCCACCCCCTCGGCCTCCTTGGGGGCGGCGGGATCCTCCGCCTTCAACTCACCCTCGGCCGTGAAGTGGCGACGATCGATCACTTTCAGGTTGGGTTCGGACTGGTCCATACGGGTGGGTGGATCGTACACCAGGGCCGAACCAGATTGAACGCAGGTCCGGGCATAAAATCGAATCGCCGGAATGGGGAGTGACGATCTGGAGTCGAGGAGGAAGAGCTCGCTGCCACGGGGTCGCAGAATCGATTAGAGTCCCCCCGGCGTTAGACGGGGGGGTCGCTCGAACCGAACATCCGTTTCGGAACTTTCGGAACGAAAGTGGGCGGGCGTCCTCGGGAGGCGCCAGAAATCCAGATGTCCGAAAACTCCGAGATCCGCATTCTCGTCCTTGATGACGAGCTACTGATGCTCAAGGTGCATGCGCAGATGCTGGTCCATCTGGGCTTCACCTCCGTGGCCACGGCGCAGAGCGGGCATGAGGCCCTCGCCCTGATGGACCACGAGAATCGCGCGCCCGACCTCATCCTTCTCGACCTCGGCATGCCCGCCATGGACGGCATCGAGTTCATAAGGCGCCTCGTCGACCGCAAGTTTGGGGGACGGTTGATCCTGGTCAGCGGAGAGGACGAGCGTGTGTTGCGCACGGTGGACAAGCTGGCCGAGGCCCATCACATCCGCGTCCTCGGCCACCTGAGGAAGCCGGTGCCTGTCGACAAGTTGAACTCATTGCTCCGGAGATGGCGCCCACCCTCGAGCACCTTCGAGATCGCCTGGAAGCGCATGTACTCGGCCGACGACCTCAATCTCGCCATCGAGGGCAATCAGCTGGTCGTGCACTACGAACCTCAGGTGGCCGTGCACACCGGTGAGCTGGTGGGGGTTGAGGCCCTCGTACGCTGGCGCCATCCGCATGACGGAATGGTGATCCCCCAGCAGTTCGTGCGCGTGGCCGAAGACGCGGGCCTCATCCACAAGCTCACCCGGTTCGTCTTCGAGCAGGCCCTCACCCAGGCCGCGATCTGGCGCGACGCCGGACTCCCTGTGCGCATGGCCGTCAACGTTTCGATCGACGCCCTCTCGTCCCTCGACTTCGCCGATTTCGCGGCCAACCAGGCGGCGCGCGCGGGAATCGCCCCCAAGGACGTCATCGTGGAAGTGACGGAGAGCCGGCTGATGCAGGACATCCGCGCGCCCCTCGAAGTGCTGACGCGCCTCCACCTCATGCGCTTCCAGCTCTCGATCGACGACTTCGGCACCGGCTACTCCTCCCTCGCCCAGCTTCAGGACATCCCCTTCTCGGAGTTGAAGATCGACCGGGGGTTCGTGCATCGCGCCGCCGCCGACCAGACCGTGCAGACGATGTACCGGACCTGCCTGGGCCTGGCCAAGCAACTCAAGATGTTGGCGGTGGCGGAAGGCGTCGAGGACAGGAGCGACTGGGAGTTTGTGCGCGGAAGCGAATGCGACGTGGCCCAGGGCTACTTCATCGCAAGAGCCATGCCTCCGGAAAACCTGCTGTCCTGGGTGGCCAAGTGGCGGGCCCGGGCGGCGAGCGGGTTCCCGGCCGAGGACTAACCGATCAACCGCCTCGTGGCGCTGGGCGCCAGCAACCTGACCCTCGGGTTCTCGACCGTCCTGGCCACGGCGCGAAGCGTTTGGGGCAAAGACGTCGAGGTCCTGGCCGCTCTCGGCTATGGACGTTCGTACGGCGCGGCCAGCACCATCGCCATGCGGACTCTCCCCGGCATCCTCCAGTCCGGACTGTGGGCCGAACTGGCGCGTCTGCCCGAGAGGCCGACCCGCGCGCTCATCACCGATGTGGGAAACGACATCCTGTACGGGGAGACGCCCGGGCAGATCCTGGCCTGGGTCGAAGAAGCGGCCGACCGTCTGCAGGCGCACGCCGAGGCTGTGGTTCTGACCGATCTCCCGGTAGAAAACATCCGGCGACTCTCGCCCGCCACCTTCCTCTTCTTCCGATCCCTCTTCTTCCCCCCTTGTCGGCTGGACCGTCACGAGGTATTCGAGCGGGTCGAGCAGCTGAATGCCGGCGTCACCCGTCTGGCTAAAGACCGTGGATTCCGTCTCGTCCATCTGCGGCGCGACTGGTACTCCTTCGACCCCATCCACCTGCGACCCCTGGTGTGGTCGCGGGCCTGGCGCGACATCATCGTAGGCGAATCGCCGGACGACCTCCGGCCGCGGTTCGCCCCGCTCGAACTGCTGCGTGTGCACACCCTGCCGCCGGAGCGGCGATCCCTGTTCGGCATCGAGCGCGTCGCCCCGCAGCAGGGACGACCTCTACGCCGCGGTGGCCGACTCTGGATCTACTGACTCCGGCTTGACTCCTCAGGCGGGCTGAGCGCGGTCCTCAGCAAGTACACGATCGAGGGTGGCGAGGAACAAATCGGCCTCGGCCCCGGTGAGAACCAGAGGTGGGCGAAGTTTGATCACGTTCTCGTGCGGCCCATCGGTTCCGGTGAGCACCCCAAGCTCCCGCAGTCGATTCACCACCACCTTCGCTTGAACCGTCGCGGGCTCGCGGGTGGCGCGGTCACGCACGAGTTCCACTCCTAGAAAAAGACCGGCCCCGCGCACATCCCCGAGCAGCGGATGTTTCTCCATCAGGTCGCGCAGTCCCGACCGCAGGTGAGTCCCCACGTCGAGCGCGCGGGCCTGCAGCCCTTCATCTCTCACGACATCGAGAACCGCGAGGCCCGAAGCACAGGCCACCGGGTTTCCCCCGAAGGTGCTGAAGAACTCCATTCCGTTCGCGAACGACTTGGCGATCGCCGCGGTGGTGATCAGGGCCCCAAGTGGGAATCCGTTCGCCATCGGCTTGCCGAGGACCACAATGTCGGGAACCGCGCCCAACATCTCGAACCCCCAGAAGTGCGAACCCAGGCGGCCGAAGCCCACCTGCACTTCATCAGCGATGCACAATCCGCCCGCGGCCCGCACGTGCCGATAGGCTTCCTCGAGGTATCCAGCCGGCGGCACGATCTGACCACCCACACTGGGCAGGGTCTCGGCGATGAAGGCCGCGGGAGGTCGCCCCTCCGCCACGAGGCGATTCACTATCTCGCCAACGGCGCGCCCGTACTTCAACCCGGCTTCTCGGTCGTCGCGACGGAAGGGTCCGCGATAGTCGTCGGGCATCGGAGCGACGTGAACGAAGTCCTTTCGGCCAGTCCCGCCCGGGCCATCGAACTTGTAGGGACTCACATCGATGAGGACGGAGGTATGGCCGTGGTACGCGTTTTCGAGAACCACGATGTCTTGACGCTTCGTGTGCGTACGCGCCATGCGCAGGGCCAGGTCGTTGGCCTCGCTGCCCGAGTTCACGAAGAAGCACACGCTCAGCGACTCGGGGAGCAGCGCGGTCAGACGCTCGGCGTAGTTGTTCACGTTCTCATGCAGGTAACGGGTGTTGGTGTTGAGCAGCCCGAGCTGTTCCTGGGCCGCGCGCACCACCCGTGGATGGCTGTGGCCGACCAGAGGTACGTTGTTGTACATGTCCAGGAAGGCGCGGCCGGTGTCGTCGTACAGATACGCGCCGAAGCCACGCACAATCTTGAGAGGACGGTCGTACGAGAGGCTCAGACTGGGACCGAGGAGGTGGCGTCGCTTCGCCAGCGTTTCATCGGGGGTGGGCTTGGGCTCACCGAAAGACGCGGCCGGGATGCCGAGGATCAGGTTGGGATCGGGAGAGATCGAAGTCCACAGATCACGCTCAGAGGGCCGGCATACCCCGGGGAAATCGCGGCCGAGGTCGAGCAGGTCAAGGATGATCTGGAAGTGCAGATGCGGGGCCCAGTCGCCATTCGTGGGCGGCGAGCCTACGCGCGCGATCTCCTCCCCCGCTTCCACACTTTGTCCCTCGCGTAGTCCGCTGAGCGTGTCCTCGCTCAGATGTCCGTACAGCGTGAAGAAGGGTGTGCCGGTCGGGGCCTCATGTCGCAGGATCACCAGCGGGCCGTAGTCCTGGGCGGCATCGTTGTTGACGAGGAGGTGAACCACCCCGGCCATCGGAGCGCGCACCCGCGATCCCGCTTCGACGAACAGATCGACGCCGAGATGAATGGTGCGGCGTTCTTCGGTGGGCGCTTCGCCACAGGGCTCGCCGAAAAGCGGCGATACATAGAGGAGGCGAGCCTCGTTGTAGCGGCCCACACCCACCGAGACGTGAGCCCGGCGCATTTCGCGAAACAGCGTCTCGGTCAGCGCGGCGGTCTCGGTGGTCCGCGGATCGGCGCCTAGCATCGTACTGCCCACGCTCAGATCGAAGACAAGAACAGGGACCGTGCGCAGATCGACATCCAACACAGGAGAGAAGGTGTTCGCGTGGGCCTCGATCCACGAAGTCACCTCGGCGGCCGATGAGGTCGCGGCCAGTCCGCAACTGCGACGGAACCAGGCTTCGGCCAGTGCCGACGGGAAACGCATCAGGCGCTCGAGGGCGGCCCAGGCTGGCCTTTCGCTGATCGTCACATAATCGTCGCCGGGTTTGAGCGCGCTCATCATGGCGGAATTGGTGACGCTCACGGCGAGGCGGGCGAGGATCAGGGGGAACAAGACAGCAATCTCCGCCTCCTCGAGCGGGAACGTCTGGTGATAGCCCCGCGTCACCATCGCCGCGGCGGCGAGCGGGTCCTTCCGATCGAGCAGGGCGTAGGTGGCGGCGATCGCCACCTCGGCCACCACGAGGCCACGATGCATGTCGCCGAAGTCGATCACGGTCGACACCCCTCGCGGGGCGGACTGCGCGGGATCGACGATGACGTTGTAGTCGTTCGCGTCCGAGTGGATCACCGAGCGTCTAAGCGAGGGCAGCGCCGGTACAACCTTCCCCTTGAAGATGCCCAGCGCCCTCTCGACCAGGGTTCGCCGGGCCGCGTCGGTGATGTTCGGCAGGGCGCCTTCGATCCAGCCCGCGCGTGAGAGGTCCCATTTGAACGCCCGCTCGGCCGCAGGATGGGTGAAGTCACGAAGGGCGGCATCGAGGGAACCGAGGAAGCGGCCGAGGCTTTCGAGCATGTCGTCTGCTTGCGGCCGAACGCACGCGAAGGGGTCGCCTTCGATGTAACCGAGCATCCAGACCAGTCGCTCTATTGCATCTCCCTCGTTTCTACCGGGAAGCGCCACAAGGGTCACACGATGGCCGGCGGAAGTGGGCCGGACGCGGGGAACGCGAAGAGCCGGAGCCACGCGCGCCACATGTTCGAGGGCCTCGCACTGCAGGTCGATGAGCCCTCGGTCGCGGGCCGGATGCATCACCTTGCACACGAACCGACCGGCGCCAGCCGTGATCTCGAAGTTGGCGTCGTACTCGCCGGGCAGGGCCTTCGCTTGAACGGAGTCCTTTGGGCCGAGATCGTAGAGGTCCGCGGCGAGGCGGGCCGCGGCCTCAGGAAGCAGAGGCGGCGGCGCGATCGACAGGGGGTCTTCGGGGCTCACGCGGGAAGCCTAAACGCTGGCGAGGGCCGCGCGGCTTTCGCGAAACGGGGGATATCATCCGCGCCGGAGATTTCATGACCCAGGCATTGCTTCGTTCGTACCTTGCTGCCGTCGCCGCTCTCGCCCTGTTGAGCGACGCCGCGCCCGCCTTCGCGCAAAAGGCCATCGTCGTGGTTCGGCATGCCGAGAAGGTGGATGAATCCACGGACCCCTTGCTCTCCGCCACGGGCATCGCTCGGGCCGAGGCTCTCCAGCGTGCGGTGAAGAGTCTCGACATCAAGGCGGTTTACGTGACCCAGTTCCAACGCACCTGGCTCACCGCGGACGCGGTGCTCAAGGCGCGCGCCCTCACCCCCACCAAACTCCCCGCGGACAACATGGCCGCGGTCGCTGAGCGCATGAAGGCGGAGCATCCGAACGACGTGGTGCTCGCAGTGGGCCACTCGAATACCACGCCCAAGCTGCTGAAGGCCCTCGGCGTGACCGAGCCCATCGAAATCGCCCACGACGAATACGACAACCTCTTCATCGTGATTCCGTCCTCCACGGGCCCCGCCACCCTCCTCCGCCTGCGGTACTAGGAACGCAGCCACGGCCCGGCAGATGGGCTTGGTTCCCGCAGTTTGCCGCGGACGGTGGTGACGCTGCGGCCAGAGCACCCGGGCGTTCCTTCACATACGTGGGCCGCAGGTCGTCCTGCAATGAATGGGACGGAGCTGTCGCTCCGCATTGATCAAGCGGAAGCTTGCGGCCCCCTCCGTTCAGGAACGGTGCTCTGGCCTCCGCACGCAAGTCCCGCGCTTGTCGCGCGTGCGGTGGCTTGAACCCTCGGTAGCCGCGGGCATCTCGCGTGCGGTGGCTTGAACCCGCGGTCGCCGGATCCGCAG
>CXWL01002155.1_pt1 | contig 80941 bp, 96 predicted proteins | sample 590931 | NCBI WGS metagenome assembly CXWL01 (sample SAMEA3498368, study PRJEB10139) | groundwater metagenome | biome: water well; material: biofilm material | place: Germany | collected 2015-04-27
TGTTGCCAATTTATTCAATTTAGCTTCTAATTCTGCAATCTTGTTTTCAAGATCTTGTTTTGTTTGTTTTTGAGCAGCCGCCATTTAGTTTGGATGGAATTCTGGGGTTTATTTACATTTGGGTTGATTGGCAGGATTAAACTTGATCAAGTTTTATATGTATAACGAGTAGTAGTTGTAACAATGGACGACTTTGAGAAAGAATATCCAGGATTTGACTGGAAAAACACCCCTGCGTACAAACATCCGGGTGGAAAGGATTGTCCATGTCCAAAACATGAGTATATCAGAGAACAGATTCATTTTACAAAACAAGTTAATGAAAAAGGAAAAGACTCCTCCAGAGTAACTCTGAAGTTTTGTCCTGATCATTACAGGGTGTACATAGAAGAAGTAATTCCATCTATGCCATTAAAATATAGAATTCTAACAAAAATTGCATTAAAACTTGGAGCTATTCAAGTAGAGCAGTTAAAGTATATGCAATCAGATTTGTGTTTTTATTGTAAATTTGGATCTGGTGGTCATGAAAGAAAGAATGAACTTCCACCTATGTGATAAATATCTATTCAGGACTAAGTAAAATTTTTGGCTTATTTGGAGTATCGTGGTGACATTTCTTACCACATAGAGGGCATTGTTTTCGATCAAGAAAAATACATTGACAGATATGAGAATCAAGGTAGGATTTAGCAGAGTTATTTGGTTCGCCCGTTCCATTACAGAAAGGACATTGAGAATTCAGTAATGCTATAGTTCCAGTTCCTTTACATACAACACATTTGTCTTTGGTCATCATAAATTTCCCCCACTGTGGGAATTAAAATGCATGTGTTAAAATCATTCCAAAAATAATACTCTTCACGTAAATCGAGTTAAGCTTATACTTGAACTATTTTTAGAAAGATTGTGCCAATTGAAGATATTCATGAATTTGTGATAGAATTAGAAAAAAAGGGAGAATTAAAGAGAGTCAAAACAGAAGTGGATTCAAATTTAGAAATTGCAGAAATTCTCAGAAGAGAGATGTATTCAAATGGATCAGCTATACTTTTTGAAAATGTAAAAAACTACGATATGCCAGTTTTGGGTAATGCATTTGGTTCAATGAAAAGATTGGAGATCGGTCTTGAAATGACAGATTTTACAGAAATTGGACAAAGAATTGTGGATATGACGAAATTAGATATTCCGTCAGGATTTTTAAATAAAATTAAAAAACTACCGGAACTTTCAAAAATGACAGATTCGTTTCCCAAACCTGAAAATAGTGGGCCAGTAACTGAAATCACATCAAATTTGGCATCTTTTGACAACATACCAATTTTAAAATCATGGCCAAATGACGCTGGACGTTTTATCACATTAGGATTAGTAGCTACAAAGCATCCAGATACAGGAATAAGAAATCTCGGTGTATATAGAATCCAAATCGTAGATAGCACACATGCGTTAATGCATTGGCAAAAACACAAGCGAGGTGCACATCATGGAGAAATTGCAAAAGAAAAAGGTGAAAAAATTGAAGCTGCAATAATTATAGGATGTGAACCTGCAACTATTTTTTCATCAATAGCTCCAGTACCTGAGGGACTTGACAAGTATTTGTTTGCAGGAATTACAAGAAGAAAAGGAATTAAAACTGTCAAATGCAAAACAGTTGATCTAGAAGTACCTGCAAATGCAGAAATTGTTTTTGAAGGGTATGTAGATCCATACGATATGAGAGATGAAGGACCGTTTGGAGATCATACTGGATATTACACTCCAGTTGAACCATACCCAACTTTTACATTGACTGGGATTATGAGAAGGAAAAATCCAATCTATGTGACCACGGTTGTAGGCAAGCCTGTTTTAGAAGACGCGTATATTGGAAAAGTGATTGAACGATCATTTTTACCACTAATACGAATGTTCCATCCAGAAATAGTAGATTTCAGCATGCCATCTGCAGGTTGGTTTCAGGGATTTGCAATAATTTCTATTAAAAAAAGATATCCAGGTCAAGCAAAAAAAGTAATGATGGGATTATGGGGAATGGGACAGCTTTCTCTAACAAAGATATTTGTCGTAGTTGATGAGGACATCAACGTTCATGACTTTAATGATGTAATATGGGCAATAACAACAAGGACAGATGCAGCACGTGATACAATCATAATTAATAACACGCCCACTGACACATTGGATCCGGCATCACCGCTTGTAAATTTTGGTTCAAAGTTAGGAATTGATGCAACTCAAAAAACAAGAGATGAGGGATTTATGAGAGAGATTCAACAACAAGTCAAAGTAGATAATGAAACAAAAAAATTAGTGGATTCAAAATGGTCAAGTTATGGCCTATAGCAAAGTAACAGGATTGTAAAAATTATCTCTTTCTTCTGCACAATATCCAATCTGATGAATTGCATCTACAATTATTTTATCTGTAAGCTCAGTGGAACGAGCACCGGTACAGGATACAACCTCTTCACCAATCAACGTACCCCCAAAATCATCAGCTCCGTATTGAAGCGCAAGTTGTGCCATTCCGACACCATTTGTGAGCCATGAAGATTGGATGTGTGGTATCAGTCCATCAAAAACTAGTCTAGAAATAGCTATCATTTTAAGAAGTTGAATGCCACCAGTACCATATTCCACCAATTTTTCTTTTTGCATCAAAGTATTATTCGGTTCAAAATTCCAGGGAATGAAAGCCATAAATCCTTTAGTCTCTTCTTGTAACTTGACAATTTTAAAAAAATGATCTGCAATATCATGATTATTTTCTACGTGCCCATACATCATTGTTGCAGATGCAGGAAGTCCAAGAGTGTGAGCTTCATCCATAATTCTAATCCAATCTGCACTTGAAATTTTCTTTGGACTGATTACATCTTTTACAGAATCAACAAGGATTTCAGCTCCCGCACCTGGAATAGATTGAAGCCCAGCATCTTTTAGTCTAGATAAAACTTCTTTTGTTGATGATTTTTCAATTCTAGCAATCATGTCAATTTCAGATGTAGAAAGTCCATGAACTCCAACAGTTGGAAATTTTTTTCTAATCATTTGAAAAGCATTTTCATAATACTCGATTTTTAAATTTGGATTGTGTCCTCCTTGAATCAAAACTTGTCTAATCTTAAACATATCCCATGCGGCTTTTACTCTAGATTCAATCTGATCAAGAGTCAATGTATAGGAATCTTTAGATCCGGGGGATCTATAAAATGCACAGAATTTACAATCGGTGATACAAACATTAGTGTAATTTAGAATAATGTTATTTACAAAAGATGCTTTTTTTCCAAATTTTTTTCTTGTAAGATGTCCTGAAACAAGACCCATAAGATGAACATCATTTGACTCTAATAGCCTTAGACAGTCTTGAGGACTAGGGCGTTTGCCGCAAATTGAATTTTCAAGAATGTCACCAATATCACTGCGATTAATCTGTTCAGTAGTTTGATTCAATTGACTTGACCAACGTCATTTGTAATTTGTATTTAATCTTTGATAGGAAAATAAATCAGAAATGAATCAATATGAGAGTTAATTTATCCATAAATTAGTAAGTAGTGAGTCCAAAATTCACGTTATTTTTAAGTAGGGTACCAAAAACAGATTCAGCCATGGTATCAGGTCATCAAATTAGAATGAATCGAATTCTAAGAAAAGGGAAAATGCTGTGCATTCCAATGGATCACGGAATTTCTAATGGACCCATGGAAGGTCTTGTAGACCCCTCCTCTACAATCTACAAATGTGAATTACATGGACTGACCAGCATTATAATTAACAAGGGAATTTTTAAAACATTGTCAAGACCACCTAAGATTGGTGTTTTAGTTCATTTTTCAAGTAGCACTTCATTATCAATGTCCCCTAATCGCAAGATGTTATCAGGTACAGTAAAAGAAGCAATTAGAATGGGAGCAGATGGGGTTTCACTTCACATCAACATTGGAGGAAAAGAAGAACCAGAAATGCTTCAAGATCTTGGAATGATTGCAGAACAATGTCATGAGTGGGATATGCCACTTTTAGCAATGATGTATCCAAGAGGAGAAAACATCAAGAATCCACATGATCCTGAAATTGTAGGTCATGTTGCAAGAATAGGTGCAGAATGTGGAGCAGACATCGTCAAGACAGTATACACTGGAGATATAGATTCATTTGCAAAGATCGTAAAAAGTACGCCAGTACCAATAGTTATTGCAGGTGGGCCAAAAGCAAAAACAGATTTAGATATTCTTCAAATGACAGAAGATGCAATGACGGCAGGAGCAAAAGGAGTTACATATGGTAGAAACATTTTTGCCCATAAAACACCAGAGAAAATGGTAGAAGCTCTAGCATCAATAATTTTCAAAAAAGAATCCGTAAAGGAAGCAATGAAAAAAATTGAGTAGAACAAGAGAATTAATAGTTTCACCCAAAGGGTCTCAAATACAACTAGGAAAATTTCTTCCTCAATTAGAAGAAGAAGGAATCAAATTAATATACATTGATCCCAAGAAAATAAGTTTTAAAAAAACTAAATTAGAAACAGTGTATCCATCAGCTGCTGCAAAATACATCGTACTTGAAAAAGAGGGGGTAGTAAAATCAAAGGGGAAAAAAATAGGAAAGAAATTTCAAGTATTATCCAATTTAGATATCGACGATATTCTAAAGGAGGCACAAAAAGGATTAGATTTTGTAATAGTTGAAGTAAAAGATTGGAAAATTATTCCTCTTGAAAACATAATTGCAAAGCTTCACAAGGTCAATACAAAAATTTTTGCCATTGCAAAAACTCCTGAAGAGGTCAGAAAAATGTTTTCAATACTAGAGGTAGGAGTAGATGGAGTAATTTTCAACACATCCTCAATTAACGAGGTCAGAGAAGCCTTGGTATATTTAGGAACCAGAAGTTTTGAATTAAAGCCAGCGAAAATTATTGAAATTAAAGAAGTTGGAGAGGGTGAAAGAGTGTGTGTAGACACCGCATCTATGCTTCAGAGAGGAGAGGGAATGCTGATTGGAAGCAGATCAAATTTTTTATTTTTAGTACATAATGAATCAATAGGATCGTCTTTCACATCAGCTAGACCCTTTAGAGTTAATGCAGGGGCAGTACATTGCTACACGCTTTCTCCAGATGGGACTACGAACTATCTTTCTGAGGTGGAGACTGGCTCTGAAGTCCTAATAATAAATTCAAAAGGCAAAGCAAGAAGAGCTATTGTAGGAAGATCAAAAATAGAACGACGACCTATGTTAATGATAAAAGCATCAGTTGGTGAAGAGATTGGTGGAATAATTGCACAGGATGCGGAGACAATACGATTAGTAAAATCAAATGGACAATTAGTATCAGTCACACACCTAAAGAAAGGAGACATGGTGATGGTACATGCAAAATCCGCTACAGGTAGACATTTTGGAATGGAAGTATCAGATGAATACATTTTAGAAAAATAAAAAATGAAATACAAAACATGTGTAACCATAGCAGAAAATTCATCAAATAAAATTAAACAGAATTTAAAAATCGCCCTAAAAAAATCAGATTATGTAGAAATAAGATTTGATTTTTTAAAAATAAATGAAATTCCAAAAACGCTGGAAATGGTTAAGAATGATCTAAAAAAAATAGTTTGCACATTAAGACCAAAAACTGAGGGGGGAAAATTTGAAGGTAATGAAAAAGAAAGAGTATCAATTTTAAAATTAATTGCAGAATACAACCCATTTTTATTAGACATAGAATTTAATACCATTAAAAAAAACAAGACACTAGTAAAATATCTAAAATCAACAAAAACAAACATACTCATTTCAAGACATGATTTCAAAAAAACTCCAAACTTTTCAGAATTGAAAAAAATGATGAATCAAATGATCAAATTTTCACCTAATGTTAAAATTGTGACCACAGCAAAATCAGTAGATGATTCAACAAGAACCCTTCAACTTTATAGTAAGAAAGGAAGAAATAATTTAATCGCATTTGCCATGGGCGATAAAGGTAAAATATCACGAATTTTATGCCTATATTTGGGCAGTCCTTACACCTATGTATCTTTAGGAAAGCCCATAGTATCAGGACAATTTAGTGTGGATGAAGTGAAGAAAATCATAAATCTGAAAATAGGTTAAATATTAAATTAAAAAGTTATTAGATTTCTAATTTAAACGTAAAGATCTTGATTAATAATTTTTGTAAAATATGTTTGGGCATACATTTGCGTTTATTATTGAGAGTTTAAATCAATCATATAATTGAGAAAAATAAGATGTCAAAGCTATTTGCAATAATAGGAGATCCAATTGATCATTCATTGTCTCCCAACATCCATAGTGTGGCGTTTAGAGAATTAAGTTTGGAATGTTCATATATTGCATATAGAATACCGAGGGGAGAATTAGAAGAAGGAATTGAAGCACTTAAGAAAATCAAAATAGATGGATTTAATGTCACTATACCACATAAAGTTGAAATGATGAAATATCTAGATATGATGGATGAATCATGCAGTATAATCGGGGCTGTAAATACTGTTTCAAATAAGGATGGAATTTTAAAAGGATACAATACAGACATGGATGGATTTTTGGAACCATTTAAGAAAAGAAATTTGAATGTAAAAGATTTAAAAATTCTTTTACTAGGAGCAGGAGGAGCTGCAAGAGCTATAATTGCGGGATTTGCAAAAGAACATGCGCAGTGCATAACTATTGCGAATAGAACTTTGGAAAATGCAAACAACATGGTAAAATTTTCAAATAAAATAGGACTGAATGCAAATGCAATAAAATTAGATGAAGTTAGAGATACAGCAAAAAATTATGATGTCATCGTTAACGCAACATCAATTGGATTAAAAAATGAACCAAGTCCAATTTCACTGGATAGCGTAAATTCAAAAACAATTGTATACGATATTGTATATATGCCAATAAACACAGATTTTCTAAAAAAAGCAAAAGAGAGGGGTGCAATCGTAATCTATGGATACGAAATGTTACTTGGTCAAGCTGTCGGAGCATTTGAAATATGGCATGGGATGGAAGCACCTTATAATGCAATGAAAAAGGCATTGTTAGGAGGAACATAATGGCAAAAGCAAAGGCTACAGTTCATGGTGCAATATCACTTGTAAATGCAATTGCAACTCAAAAAGGTGCAACATTAGGTATAGAATTAAAGGTAGATGCAACAGTTGAGACAAGTTCAGGAAAAGGGATTAGCATCCAATCAGAAAATAAAAGTCTAAGTTCACGCTTAATTAACAAAACAATAGAAAAAATTGTTTCAAAAAAAGAATTAGAAGAAAATAAAATTACAATTACATTGGATTCAGAAATACCTACAGGATATGGACTTAAAAGTTCCAGTGCCATTTCATCTGCAGTAGCTCTCGCATGTTCTAAAATTTTTAAGCCCAAGTTGACTGATAAACAAATTTTACTTGCAGGAATTGATGCATCTATAGAATCCAAAGTGAGTATAACGGGTGCATATGATGATGTATGTTCATGTTATTATGGAGGATTTAATATCACAGATAATTTTAAGAGAATTCGTATTCACTCAGAGAGAGCTCCTACAAATTTAATAGCAATAATATTTATCCCAAAAAATAGAAAACGAGGAAATTTAAAAAATCTAAAAATTCTTTCAGGTGTATTTGAAAACGCATGGGAATTAGCTAAAAAATCAGATTATTGGAATGCCATGAACATTAATGGTTTAGCAACAGCTGCAACATTGAATTCAGATCCAAAAATTATTGTTGATGTACTTGAAAAAGGAGCATACGGCGTATCGGTTTCAGGAAACGGGCCATCTATTGCAGCTATAACAAAAAAAGAAAATGAAACCAATATTAAAAAAATATTTTCAGTGTTAGAAGGAAGTGTAATAGTTTCTAAAGTTAACAATAAGAAGGCCGAAGTTTATGAGTTGTAAGGTAGAAAAATCCAAATTATCAGGACACATTGTTTGTCCACCAAATAAGAGTTATTCTCATAGAGCAATTTTTCTTGCATCACTTGCAGGTAATAATAGTAAAATAGACAACGTATTGTTTTCTGCAGATACAATTGCAACAATTGAAGCATGTAGAAAATTTGGAGCCGAGATCGAAGAAGGTGATACATCACTAATTGTTAAAAATTCTATAAAGATGGATAAAATCGTGCCTGAAATAGATGCAAAAAACTCAGGCACCACCATCAGAATTGCTTCAGGAATTGCAAGTCTATTCACTAAAGAAATTACACTCACAGGAGATTCAAGTCTACAAAAAAGACCAATGAAACCATTACTAGATGCACTCGAGAGTATTGGAGCTAAATGTACTTCAACGAATGGAATGCCACCAATTAAGATAACTGGAAAAATTTTAGGCGGTGAAGTTTCCATTCCAGGAAACTTTTCTAGCCAGTTTATTTCATCATTGTTAATTTGTGCACCGTTAACAGAAAAAGGAATTAGTTTAAACATTAAAGAAAATTTAGTTTCAAAACCATATCTAGATGCAACTATTGCAACGATGCGAAATTTTGGAGTCACAGTACAAACGTTTATCCCGTATAAGAAATATCATATCTCACCTCAAATTTACAAACCCACGACATTTACAGTTCCAATAGATTTTTCAAGTCTTGCAATACTTCTTTCAGCATCTGTATTAAATGGAAAAAATTTTGTAATTCATGGAAACATTGGAAATCTACCTCAAGGTGATGAGGTGTTTATTGATATCTTAGAACAATTAGGAGTTAAAGTTTCAATAGAAGGAGAACAAATAACAGTAGAGTCCCCAGAAAAACTCAATGGAGGACGATTTGATTTAAGTAATTCGCCAGATCTGCTTCCACCCCTAGCAATATTGGCAATAAAAACAATGAACCCTATTGAAATAGTAAATGTAAAACATGCGAGATTAAAAGAAACGGATAGAATATTTATTTTAGCAAGAGAGCTTGCAAAAATTGGAATAAAAATACAGGAAAAAGAAGATGGGTTGATCTTAGAGTCATCAAATAGATTCAGAGGCGCATCTTTAAATTCTGAAAATGATCACAGATTATTTATGGTGTTTTGTATAGCTGGAATGTATCTAGGAGATTGTACTGTAACAGACCATGAATCAGTTGCAGTGTCATATCCAAATTTTATCACAGAGATGAATAAATTGGGTGCAAAAATTACAATACAATAAAAAATAATTTCAAAAAAATATCTAAAAGATGAGAGGCGCGACCCTATATAGAGTGAAAAGCATTCTCCTCACCCACATCGCTTTTGCGAAGATAACATGTATTTTTCGTAGAGTCGCGCAAATTATTTGTTAAAATTTGCATGTTTCTTCATGTTTATTGTGTGTTATCATCTTATTTAAGATTTATTTATAATTTTTACAAATAATTAGAATAAATAACATAATTTTTACTAATTAAAGAAAAATAAAAATAATTCATAGGATCAAACAAGTGCCCCACTATTTCTGTAATGAGGAATTATAAGCATCAATTTGCCCTTACAATATGTTGCATGGAAGTTCAATAGGTCATCGTCTTGTGCTAACTAGTTTTGGTGAGAGCCATGGAAAAACCATAGGAGCAGTACTAGACGGTTGTCCTGCAGGATTGGAAATTGATGAGAAAGAAATTCAAAAAATGTTAGATCTAAGAAAACCGGGGCAGTCACTGATTTCAACTCAACGTAAGGAGGGAGACATTGTAGAAATTATTTCAGGAGTTTTTAGAGGATATACAACTGGAGCGCCAGTTGCAATGATAATTTACAATAACGATCAAAAATCAACAGATTATGAGAATTTGAAAACAAAACTTAGACCTGGACATTCAGACTATCCAGCCATGATAAAATACAATCATTTTAATGATCATAGAGGAGGAGGCAGATTCTCCGGGAGATTAACAGCTACACATGTAATGGGAGGAGCAATTGCAAGAAAGTTATTACTAGTAACACTAGGAATTAAAACAAATTCATTTACAACACAAATTGGAAAAATAAAAATGGAAAATAAATTTAATGAAAAAATGATTAAGTCAATTTATAAAAATGAAGTAAGATGTCCTGAAGAAGAAACAGCAAAAAAAATGAAGACAGCAATATTAGATGCTAGAAAAAAAGGAGATTCACTTGGAGGAGTAATTGAATCAATCACTACTGATGTTCCAGTTGGTTTAGGGGAGCCAATTTTCAGTTCGTTAGAATCCGATTTGAGTAAAGCGATATTTTCAATTCCATCTGTGAAAGGAATTGAGTTTGGTTCCGGATTTGAAGGTTCAAAATTATATGGCTCTGAAAATAATGATCTATATACAATAAAAAAAGATAAGATTATCACAAAAACAAACAATTCAGGGGGGATTTTAGGTGGATTATCAAATGGCATGCCAATAACAATACGAATTGCGTTTAAACCGGCATCATCAATTGCACAAAAACAAATTACAGTAGACATTAAAACTAAAAAACATGCAACATTGCAAGTAAAAGGAAGGCATGATCCATGTGTAGTTCCAAGAGCACCTCCAGTAGTAGATTCGTTAGTAGCTCTAACCTTGGCAGACCATGCTCTTTTAGCTGGTGCGATAAAGTCTGTATTATAAGAAAATGACTGAAATCAACACACTTCGTAATAAAATGGACGAAATCACCATTGAAATGATTAAGATGCTTAAAACAAGAACAAACATTTCAAAAGAAATAGGAGAAATTAAAAAAAACGCAGGAAAAGGAATTACGGATGAAACACGAGAAGATAATTTGCGTATTAAAGTAATCACGTTATGTAGCGATTTGGATTTTGATGAATCAATTGCCACACGATTTTTAAATTTTTTGCTTAACGAATCGGTTAAAATTCAATCAGACAATAAGCAAACTCATCTGTCAATTTTTCTTAAGGCAAAATCGATGGAGCTTGAAGGCAAGAAAATCATCCACATGGAGGTTGGAGAACCTGATTTTTCACCACCACAAATTGTAAAAAAAGCCCTTACAGAAGTTTTCGATAAAGGTTTTTTAAAATATGGTCAAGCGCAAGGAATGCCATCGTTCAGAGAAGCGATTGCAAAATATTCCTCAAAAAAATTTGGCGTAAGTATTTCAAGGGACAACATAATAGTTAGTCCAGGTGCAAGATTTTCAGTTTTCACCACAATCAATACATTGTTGAATCCAGGAGATGAATTAATAATCATTGAACCAGCATGGCCTGCATACAAGGAATGTGCATTAAATTCAGGAGTTAAGGTGAGAACAATTGCTACTACATTAGAAGAAAAATGGGAACCATCAATTGATCAAATTAAGAAGGTCATTAATGTGAATACAAAAATGATCGTATTGAACTATCCAAATAATCCAACAGGAAAAATTCTTCCGGAAAGATTGCAAGATGAGATTGTAAATTTAGCAATTGAAAACAATTTATACATTCTAAGTGATGAGATTTATTCTCAGTACGCCTTCAAGAATTGGAAAAGCGTATTATGCTATAATTATGATAAAAGTATCATTACACAATCATTTTCAAAATCACATGCAATGACAGGATTTAGAATTGGTTATGCAATTGCAAGCTCCAAAATAATCAATAAACTATCCACATTACAAGCACTTTGCCTTACAAATGTTTCTGAACCTATTCAGTATATTGCTATGAAAGCATTAGAAGCAGACATAACAAACAACACTAATACAGTACAAAGCAGAATAAATGTGTTGACTGAAAAAGCAAAAGAAATGAAATTAAATTTTGTGGTCCCAGATGGTGCTATGTACATTTTTGCGCGTGTTAATGAAGAGGGGTTTAATGGGGCAGAATTTGCAAACAATCTTCTGAAGAAGGGATTGGCAGTAGCCCCAGGAGAAGGCTTTGGAGAATATCAGAATTTCATCAGAATATCTGCATGTCAAGACGAAAAAATACTAATTGAGGGAATGAACATACTTAGTAATACCATGAGAGATAAAAAATGAAGACCATAACAGTAATTGGGGCAGGGGGACAAATGGGGCAATGGTTTGTCAAGTATTTTTCAGATATTGGTTTTGATGTAACAGGTTTTGATACTGAAAATAAAATTCTAGGTAAAGGAATAATCCAATCAGATTCATTAGTTGGTGGAATTTTGAAAGCAGATTATGTAGTATTATGTACGCCTACAAGGAGAACTCCTGAGATCATTAGATTGATTGCAAAAGAAATGAAACGCGGAACATATTTAATTGAAATTTCATCTGAAAAATCTAAAGTAGTTTCATCGTTATTAAAAATGCCAGCAAAAATTAATCCTATATGCATCCACCCTATGTTTGGACCAGGTGCAAGATCCATTAAAGGACAAAACATAATTTCAATTCCAATAAAAGATGCCAAAAAAGAATTAGCGGTTGCAAAAGAACTTTTCGAAGGAGCAAATTTTATAACAATTGATGCAATAGAACATGATAAAAAAATTGCAGTCATATTGGGATTAACACACTTGATCAATCTTGTATTTGCAAACATAGTTTCAAAAGATGAAAAAATGTCATTAACAGAAAAAATGTCTGGAACAACTTTTAGAGTTCAAAAAACTCTTGCTGAAAGCATCATGACAGAATCCCCAGAATTGATTGAAACGATAATAGCAAATCCAGAAATAAGAAGAGTCGCAGAAGAATTCTGGAAAGACATAGGAAAATTACTCACGGCAGTGCAAGAATCAAAAACAGAGGAAGTAATCGATTACATTAAGACTTGTCAATCTAGACTTTCTGCAAATACGAATTTAGATGCATCGTATAAAAGATTGACAAAAATGGTAAATGCCGTCGAAAAATAGACAAAATGCGCTCAACTAAGATCGTTACATCTTTTATTCAAGATAATCAAAAATTACTTATTCTCAAAAGAAGTAACAAAGTAAAAACAATGAAAGGTTTATGGGCAGGAGTTAGCGGAATAATAGAAAAAAATGAAGAGCCGTTAGATAGAGCAAAAATTGAGATTTATGAAGAAACTGGCATTTTTGAAGACGAAATTAAATTGTTAAGAGTTGCAGATGTGTTTAAAGTAAATTCACCGCAGTATGAGAATCATGAATGGGAAATCTATGGCTTTTTGTTTGGCGCAAAAAATCCACAAATTAAATTAAATTGGGAAAATTCAGAATACAGATGGATAGAGAAAGAGGAATTGCAAAAGTTCAGCACAGTGCCTAGTCTTGAAAAAGTATTATTCAATCTGTTGTAATTTTTCTACTTTTTCATATTTTCTTTGTTGGGGCAACATCACATATACGCACGCACCACCACACATTGTACATGGGACATTGTTTCCAGGATGTTGACCAGTACGACTATGAATTTTAGCCGCTTCTTCAGGATCAATAGATAGTGCAAGTTGTTTTTCCCAATCCAATGTACGTCGAGCTTCAGTCATCGCAAGATCCCATTTTATTGCCTTATCACGAATTTTCACCAAATCACCTACATGTGCAGCAATTCTATATGCAATTAGACCAGCCTTAACTTCTTCGGCATTTGGCAATGCAAGATGTTCAGATGGAGTAAGATAACATAGTAAATCTACACCCTCACTTGCAGATACTGCTGCACCAATGGCACTTGCAATATGATCATGTCCAGATGCAACATCCGTCACCAGTGGGCCTAAAACATAGTAAGGCACATTTCCAATTAAGGATTTAGCCAATCTAACGTTAGTAGCTACTTCATTTAATGGAACATGCCCAGGACCTTCAACCATTACTTGAATATCTTGCTCATGAGCACGTTTAGTTAGTTGTGCCACATTAATCATTTCTTGAATTTGGAGTTCATCATGAGAATCAAGTATAGAGCCGGGTCGCAAGGCATCACCTAAACTAAATGTAACATCGTATTTTTTAGCAATTTCAATTAGATAATCATAGTGTGTCAAATATGGATTTTCTTTATCATGTTTTAACATCCATGCAGCAGTAATAGTACCACCTTTACTTACAACACCGCCATACCGTTGAACTTTTAGAATTCTTTTTGCAATATCCTTTGTAATTCCACAATGAATTGTAGTATAATCAACACCATCTTTTGCATTATTTTCAAATGCAGTTAAAAAATCATCTTCAGTTAGGTTTAATGGATTTTTATGAACTTCTACAGCATAATTATATGCTTCATAAATCGGAACGGTTCCAAATGTTATTGGTGCTACCTCTAACAAAGTTTGTCGTATTTTTTTAATATCACCTCCATCACTCAAATCCATTATTGTATCTGCATGATATTTTACTGCAATCTTTGCTTTTTTAATTTCATCTTCCAAGTTTACATTTAGGGTAGAGGTACCTATGTTAACATTCACTTTAGTTTTAAGACCTTTACCTATTCCAACGTTATGAATTTTTTGTGGCCTTATATTATTACTAGGTATAATGATAGAGCCGTTGGCAATTTTGGGCAATAACCATTCTAAAGTAACGTCTTCGTCTTTTGCCACTGTTTTCATTTCATCCGTAGCAACACCTCTTCGTGCTGCACTCATTTGCGTACCCATACAATACCTATCTTTTAGTCTGATTTAAACAATAACGGTAGCTAAGCATCATAAATTCTGAAAGATCATATTAAGACGATGATAAAAATGATCGAATTCGAACGGATGAACGAGCATAAGATCGGTAACAAAAAAATATATTCAAGATAGAAAAGAATTCCAAAGTTTGAAGGATAAATTTTGTCATTACAAATACGTTAAACATACATCGTAGAAAATAGCAATCTAATTCATCAAAGTGAAAAATAGTAGGTAGAAAGTATGAAAATAATGACCCAATTTGATTGAAGGTATTCTATCTAAATTAGTGTTTTTCTTTGAGAATGATAAAAAAATATTTGATTATTTTGAAAATTAGTTTAGGGTTCACTAAACAAAGTACATATTTTTCATGGGACTAATTTTTATTTTTAAGATCATAATTCTCATAAATTTTTTATTAAGATGAACTCCAAGTTTCTATAACAGCATAGATATCAGAAGTATTAGAGACAAAATATTTTTTGCCGCACTTGAAACATTGCCAGAGAAAAACATTATCCATTTTCTTTTGATATTGCATAGGAAGCAAACATGTAGTACATAGTAGCTCTTCAGCATTACGTATTAGAGGAATCTTATCATTATTCAAATTAATAAATAAAAATTATTTTACAACTATAAATGCCCTGTTATCACTATTGAATAGATTAAAATGATGTAATTGCATGAAATTATTACAAAAGTATACAATTTGAATTAAAAGGAAAAACAGATTAAGATAAATCGTTTTTAAAATATATTGTGAATTTACTTTCAATAGGTGGCTCCGATCCATCATGCGGTGCAGGTATACAGAGCGACATCAAAACATTTGATTCTCTTAATGCTTATGGTTTAACAATAATTACTGCGATAACAAGTCAAAATACTTCCCGTTTTGGAATTATTGAACCAGTATCAAAAAAAATACTGCAAAACCAAATCGATTCTATTTTTTCAGATTTTAAAATCAATGGGATAAAAATTGGAATGGTATACAATTCAGATATAATAAAAATAATTTATAATGAAATTAAGAATACAAATATTCCAATCGTATTAGATCCTGTAATAAGGTCTACAACCGGAGGGTCACTCATAGAGAAATCAGCTGTTAAAGATTTTAAAAATTTTTTAATTCCCTTAGCCACAGTAATTACACCAAATAAGTTTGAAGCGGAATTTCTTTCAAAAAATAAAATGGATTCTAGAAAATCTCTTCAAAAAATTGCCCAAAAAATTCAAAACATGGGTACAGAAAATGTTGTAATCACAGGACTAGAAATAAAAAATAACCAAATTTCAGATTTCATATTAGAAGGAAAAAAACAATACACGGTATCAAGTAAAAAAATTTTAAAAATTAATCATGGAAGTGGCTGCAATTATGCAGCATCAATGTTATTTGCATTAGCAAATGGAAAACCAATAAAAGAAGCAGTAAAATTTTCAAAACAATTTACAGTGAATTCAATTAAAAATGCTAAAAACATTGGAAGTGGAGTAGCTATTACACAGGTGAAAAATGAGGATGTCATTCGTGCAGAATTAACTCATGCAATTAACAGTTTTATAGAGATCAAAGATGCTTATAAAAAAATTCCTGAATGCCAAACAAATTTTGTGTTTTCAAAAAAAAACCCTAAATCAATTGAGGATGTACTTGGAGTTTCGGGAAGAATTGTAAAAACTGGAAACAGAATAGTAGTTGCAGGAGAGCTGTCATATGGGGGTTCAAAACATGTGGCAACAGCGTTAATTTCAATGAACAAGAAATATCCAGAAATAAGATCAGCAATTAATTTAAAATATGATAGAGAAGATATTTCAAAACTAACCAAGGCAGGCCTGGTAATTTCTAGTTACAATAGAAACGAGGAACCCAAAAAAGTGAAAAGCAAAGAAGGATCATCTATTGTGTGGGGAATAAAAATGGCAATAGAAATGTCAGAAAAACAACCAGATGTCATTTATCATAGAGGAGATTTTGGAAAAGAGCCAATGACGATAGTTTTTGCAAAAACACCATCATTAGTCATTAAAAAAATTTTAAGACTATTTAATTGATTTTGGTTGTTCTGTAGGAATCCATATCTTAGAATAAATAGTCATATTTCAAAGAAAATCTCATGAAGGCAGTTATACTTGCAGGAGGATTAGGCACGAGATTACAACCATACACAATATTCCTCCCAAAGCCAATGCTGCCATTAGGAGATAAACCAATTTTGGAACATCTTATAGACTGGACAAGCAAAAATGGAGTAAAATCATTCGTATTATGTGTTAGTTATCTAAGAAAAAAAATTGAAGATTATTTTGGAGACGGTAGTGAATTTGGAGTAAATATTGAATATGCAATTTCCAATAAACCATTAGCTACAGCGGGTCAACTTAAAACAGCAGAGAAATTCCTCGATAATACTTTTGTTTGCATGTATGGAGATTCCATATATAATTTTAATCTGCGAAAAATGATAGATCAGCATTATCGACAAAAATCATTCGTCACGATGAGTTTGAATGAATACAAAACAAATCTTCCATACGGAGTAATAGAAACTACAAAAACAGGTAAAGTAATTGCTTGGAATGAAAAACCAGAAATCAAGGCAAATATCAACATGGGTTGTTATGTAATGGAGCCAGGCGTGTTGGATCTAATTCCAAAAAATATACCATATGGAATGGATGATGTAATTAAAAAAGCGATGAGTAAAAAGAAGGTTGTCAACAGTATTGTTTCCAAAGATCAATTCCTCGATATTGGAAATAAAGCAACATACCTAAAGGCAAATAAAGAATATCTTCAAAATCTTGGAAAGATTTAATGGAAAAAAATAACAACATAACTATCAGAAAATTACAAAAAGAGGATCTGTGGAATGGGTTTTTAACAACACTTGATTCTCTTCGTCAAGCAAGCGACATAGATAAAAAAATTGCGGAAAAGGTTTTTGATAAAATAAATCAAAATCCTGAATATGTAATTGCAGTGGCAGTTATTGATGGAAAAGTAGTTGGTTCGACAACACTCTTGATAGAAACCAAGTTTATTCATAATGGAGGAAAAGTTGGCCATATTGAAGATGTTGTTGTAAACAAAGAGCATCAGGGAAAAGGACTTGGGGAGAAAATTGTAAACTACATATTAAAATATGCCGGGGATGAAGGCTGCTACAAAACTATCTTAGATTGTGTTGACGAAGTAAAACCATTTTATGAAAAATTAGGTTTTAGACATAATGCAAACGCATTAAGATTTGATCATATTTAGAAATATTCTTTTTTAGGACGTTTCTTGTTTGTTTTTATCAGAAATATTCCAACCGTCATTACAGGTATAGAAATACCCATGAAAAGAGGGGGGGTTATTTTTACTACGTCTGTCAAATAGGAAACAATAAGATTATCCAAGAGAGTATAGCAATATGTCATTCCAATTAACAAAATAATTCCACCACCTAGTATAATGGAACCAATTTGTTTAGATCCATAACGCTTCGACAGAATAAACGAAAGTGCAGCTAAAATAGATGCTGGAGCTATTCCAATCGAAATAAATTGAAGAATTTTTGGATTTGGCTCAAAACCAACACCAAATTCAAAATTGGTTGGAATATCAGTCATAAAATTATAAATCGTAATCATTTCTCCAACAAACATTGCAAACAATCCAATGCTAGCTATTGCGGCCCATTTTTCAAGAGACATGACATTAACAAAATCTAGTTGATAAATAAACTATTCAAACAATACCGACAAGATTTGCCAACTCTTTTCTGCAGGATACGCCAAGCTTTTCTGCTGCCTGTTCTGGAGATAAATCATTAAGAAATACGCCATATCCTCTTTCAAGACCTGACCAAGATTTAGTTATTGGATAGATTTCAATGTGCCAGTGAATTTGTCGACTATTTTTTTTTTCAGGAGATAAATGAAATACCATATTATATGAAACATCTTTTACTGTTTTTGATAACCCGCCAAGAGTAGCTCGCAATATCAGAGCCAAATCATTAATTTCTTTTTGAGTGATTTTAGAAAATCCAGTCGCATGTTTTTTTGGAGAAATCCAAAATTCATATGGATATGATGGTGCCCAAGGACAAAATGCAATAAATCCTTCAGATTGAATAATCTGCCTTGGACCACCTATTTCTTCATTGACAGTTTGGCACATTGGGCATACGCCCTTTTCGTTAAGAATTTTATGAGATGCTTCTGCCTCTTCTTCAATAATTGGAGGGATGGTTGAAAATGTTAAGATATTCAAATGAGGGTGAGGGTTTTGACTTCCAGCAGATTCTCCCTGATCGGCATAAATTGAAACATACGATACGCCCTTTTGTGTATATAACCATCGCAATCTATCTTGAACAACCACAAGTACATTTGACCACTGTTCAGTATCGATAGTAGCTAGAGTATCTTTTTCTTTAGGAGAAGCAACAACAATGTAGTGATAGCCATAAGCTGGTTCACTGTAATGAGGTCTATCACTGTATGAATTTTCTGTCTCAATTGAGACTATTGGGTTTTTACTTTCAAAAACTCTAATAGACCAACCTTTTACATAATCATCCTCACTGTCTTGAAGACGTTGCAACATACCATCTTTAGCAACTAAAGAAAGAACTGAGGGATTAGTCATAGATTCATTTCCAGGAGCAAATGGTGATTTTTTCGGATCAATTATTTTATCATCTTTTTTTGAGACAATCATAAAACGATCTGAAACATAGTCTTTTCGCATATCTCCCATAATTCATACTGAAGGTCTAAGCATGTTAAAACGTTTACTGATATACTGAAAAATCAGAAAAAAATATTTTCATTTAAAATAAAATTCTTTTTGATCAGATATAATTTTTTTAAAATACAAAATAGTGATTTGTAAAAATTCTAAATGATTTTCAGGGTTGAAAATGATTGTTTTATCTAGATCGCATTTTTTGATGTAAGATTTAAAGGAGAGCAATAAAAATTTGGAGAGTGTGGTAAGTATGAATAATTCCAATATTCATATGATCTACGTTCTTTTAGATGGGGTAGGTGATCTTCCACATCCTGATTTAGGTGGCAAAACACCACTTGAAGCTGCCAATACACCAACTCTTGACAAATTAGCAAAAAATGGAGTAATTGGAGAAGTAATTTCAGTGGGAAAAGGAATAGCTCCAGAATCAGATATTGCAGTTTTTAATATGCTAGGATACAAATTTCACCATGCAGATTATGCAGGTAGGGGAGTCATAGAAGCAATTGGAGTCGGGATTGATTTCAAAGATGGGGATTTGGCACTAAGAGGCAACTTTGCCACATTAAATGATGAAGGAGTAATTATAGATAGACGGGCAGGAAGACATATAGAAAAAGAGGATGCAGATGGAATTGCAAGAGAAATTGAAAATAATATTAAATTTTCACATCCAAGTTCATCAGTAGTGGTATCACCCACAATAGGACATAGAGTCACAGTAAGGATCAGAACAATAGGTGAAAAACTATCATCTGAAATAACCAATACAGATCCAGCGTATGCTAGAGTAGATGGAATGGGTATTGCAAAAGCTGTTGGAGATTTTTTACGAATTGAAAAATGTTTCCCTTTAGATGAAACAATAAGTTCCAAGACATCAGCAAAATTAGTTAATGAGTTTACAGAACAATCGTTAACAATTATGAAGGAAAGTTCAATTAACAAAAAAAGAATCCAGGCTAAAAAGAAAAGCCTCAGTTGTATTTTACTTAGGGATGCTGGAAACAAATATCCAGATGTAAAACCAATCAATGAAATGCATTCAATGAATTTCTCTTGCATTGTAGATATGCCTGTGGAGATTGGAATTTCTAAAGTACTGGAAATGAAAGCATTTGAAGCGGGAGGATTAACAGATTATGAAGAAAAAGCAAGAGTGGCTGCAAACGCAATGAAAACTCAAAATGCAATTTATGTACATCTGAAAGGTCCAGATGAATTTGGTCACGATGGGGATGCGATTGGAAAAATGAAAAATATAGAAGAGATTGATAAAAGATTTTTCAAAACATTACTAGATAATATCGATTCTAGTAAAGTAGCCATTGTTATTTCTGCAGATCATTCAACTCCGTGTATCAATAAAGGTCACAGTGATGATCCTGTACCAATTTTGGTATCAGGGGATTTTATCAAAAATGATGGAACTACAAGAATGACGGAGAAACAAGCTAATAAAGGAAGTATTGGACTAATTCAAGGGTCAGATGTAGTATCAACAGCTCTTAAATTAATTAAATCTCAAATAACTTAAGAACATTAGCTTTTTGCATTTCTTTTATTTTATTTCGAATTAGATTAACATCAATTTTGCCATACATCGCAGGAGAATCGCCTAGTTTTTTTAATGATCTGCTTAGCATGCCAAGACCAATGTTGGCCTCATTTTTTTGAGCGTGAGCGAAGGCTACTGCAAGAAGAATAATTCCTTGTATTAGTTCTTTTTCTCGCCCATAACATTTTTTCCAAACACCCTCTAGAGATTCATGACTTTCCCAAAATCTTTCGGAATTAAAATAAAAAATTCCATCCGCGATACCATCTTCTTTATCAATTTTTTCTTCAACTATGTGTCGCATATTATCTAGTTTGCCAATTGAAGATAGTTTTCCTATTAAGGAATCTAATTCATCGGGTGCGACAGATACATCAAATTCAATAAATTTACTTGCCACTCGAGCGACCCTAACAGAGACAGGCATGTCCGAACAAAGTTCTCTTGCTCTATGAACAAGATCACTTGAATGAATAGGTTGATACTCGTTGTTTTTTAAATGAAGCATGTATCTTTCCATATGAGAATTTGACTGTAATTTCATAAATTTGTTCTCTAATCTCAATCAAGGTTTATGGCATACGTTGTTTCATATAAACACCCATTTTTGATCGATTTTAGCGCATCAAAACATGGACCGGATTGGATGTAAACTATATTGTCTCATTTTCAGGTTCCATTTATGCCTAAATTCATAAAATCCGGTTCAAATTTGCTCTGCTACATATCGCGCGGGGGTAAAGACAGAGCGATGTCGTTTGACCTTTTTTAGATTAATCTTTGATTAAAATTTGAAATTTTGTGACTAGGAAATTATTTTATTTGAGGTTTTTTTCGTTAATTTTTGGAAAATTCAGGCATGTAGAAAATTACAATAAGACATTACTTGCTAATTTCGTTAATACGTTTTTTTTGAGATTTGAACTAAATTTGAGTGATCGCTTTTATCTTACATTCTCTCTTAACTAGATGTTATGAAATGTGCTGATTGTGGCTGTTTTCCTGCAGAATGTAAACAAAGTAAATCTAACAAGGAATGTCCTAATTGTACATGGAATGAATGCTGTTGCTGGAATGCAATTCATTCCTAATTTATCATATAAAAAATAAAAAAAGGGGATTTATTGTTGTTTAAAAAATCCGGGTTCCCACTTGTCTGTTGATTTCAGATCACTGGAACTAGTAGTCTTTGCTTTTTCAACGTGAGTTATTTTTTCCATAGCTGCATTCGTTGGAGTATAACCCTTGCATTCGAAACTATATTGATCTACAACAGCAAAACCTTTTCCAGTGTAACCTTCTTCGTTATCCGATCTTGTAGCTACCACATAGTTTGATATTTGACAATCCCGGTATTCAAAAGAACGGAACACATCTCCTCCTGCTGCTAAAAATACTGTAACATCAAAGAATTTGTAGGGATATTCAAATCCTGAGCTGGTATAGTATTGCTGTGTCTGATCAGCTGCTGCATAAAGGAATGGAGTACCACCTACAATTTTTTCCATGGTAAATGAGGGATTTGCTCTGCCAGATGCACCACTATCTGCTTTTGGATCATCTACTGAAACCAGACTTTTTGCTCCAAAGCCAGCTGTTTGTGTAAATTGTTGGACAGGTACCAGTTCACTTCCGTCTCTAAATTCAAAAAGTGCAGTGGTTGAAATATTTTCCACAAATACTAGTTTTGCTGGTTGTGGTGCTGTTTGTGCAACAGTATTAGTTATTCCAAATCCTGCAAAGGATGTAATTGCAAATACGGCAATTACACTTAGTGTTGTCATAGTTATTGCGTTTTTATAATTCATTAATGTAATAAATTATTTAGATACTATAAACTTGGTTACTATTCTCTACGGATAGAACAAATTTGTATTTCAAAAAAGTGTTTTAAAATATTAAAGTTAAAATTTTAAAAAATAAAAATAAAATTTTAAAAATTTAGAATAGAAACATGAAATTGGAATTTATTAAAAAAACTATGTTCTGATAGATATTTTAGATCTTGTAGTTAATCCAATTATGCTAACTATTGCAATAGCAAGAATCATCACAGTAATGGTGCCAAATTCTGGAACCACCTTCTTTGCTTGAGCCAAATCATCTAAAATCATGTCAATCTGTGCATCTACTTTATCAAGAGATTCATTTGATTTTATCATGTTTCGAAGATTTTCACGCATATCAATCTCTATTTTGAGCACTAATTCTGGATCAACTTCACCTAATGGGCCCTCAACAAATTCATAATTATCCAAATATGCTTTAGTAACTAGATCAAAAGATCTTTGAGTATCGCCACTTCGATAAGCCGTTTTAGATTCATTTAACAATCGTTCTATCTCATCAAAGTATTCCAAAATATCAATTTGTGTTTCACCACCTGAAAGATCTTGCAGTGATGCAATATTTGTCAACCCGTTTCTAACCAGAGTACTTATCTCATTGGTGCTTCCGTTTGCAGTCACAATCTCGTTGATATCTGCAAGATTTTTTTCTAATAATGCGGTATTAGAATCAGACAATTCCATTAATGCCATTTTATTAGCATTGAAAATTTCAGTTGCTTTTGTCAAGAATACAACGGTTTCATCATATTCTACTTGGTTGGTAATTTTGCCATCTTTTACTGCATTCAAATATTCCACTTCAACTAGATTTAATCTGTCTTTAATTCCAGATAATGCCAGTCCGGTTTCAGAAATATCTCCGCCTTCATATTGACGAATAATCAATTCAACTTTTTCAGAGATATCTTCAAGATCTGCTTTCATTACATCGATAGGTTTGTCACTAGTTGTAACGCCCAATGCAGATTTCATTGAATGTAATAGATCATTTGCAGATTCTGAACCGAGTTTTTCTTCTATAGATGGATGAAGTGTTCTGTAATAATACAGGCCCTCATGAGTAAATGTTTTAGAGCTTTTCACATCGCCTTTGTCCAAAGCTGCAATTGCCTCTGCTATTTCTTCAACCGTCTTTAGTTTGAAAATCTCTAGTAATTTTTCTGTGATTTGAGGACCGTTAGCAGACAGTGATGCAGGATTGGAACGGATATCAACAACCAGTGAGTCAATCTCTGGATATGTCGTGGAAATTTTAAATTTCTTTTCCATTACAGTAAACCAACTCAAAAAATCAGCAGAGTTGTTTTGAGTAATGGCTGATTCCATTTTCATAAATGCAATCTTGTAAATTGTTTTGTCTATGATTTGTCTATTAAGAGATGCTTGCTCAACATTTCCTGAGACTAGCATATTTTCAGTATCAGAAAATGTGTTTGTAATTATTGTATCACTTTCAATATCTACTGTAAGAGCAGCGTCCTTGAAATTATCAGAATAGATAGTTTTAGCAGTTTGTAGTTTTTGCATTGCGTCAATTTTTGTCGTTTTGATTTGGTCTTGTAGTTTCAAATCCACCCTTTCGCCTTGATATGATATCAAGTCAAAATGAAATGTTGTCATTTTTTCAGCATCTATAAGAGAGGATTTCAGGAAATCCCATTGATCACCAAGGGTGGCAGAAAATGCCGCAGGAGTACTGGCTGTAAATACAAATGCAATTAATCCAAAAAAGATTTTTTGTTTGATATTCAACAAAGAGGCAGGCAAAAACAGAATATTAAAACCACAGTATCATTCTATGATGTTAAAACAAAAACACCAAATGAGAATTAAAATTTAAAATATCTAAAAATAGTTAGGTGTGTAAATTTTGCATTAATTCTCATAAATATGACTCTGGATGATCTTTCATTTTTTAAGAACATGTGTAGCATAAATGTTCCAGTCATGCATTATCAGACAAAAGTGTAAGAATTGGCATTGCATCCCACTGGTACATGGTGTACTCTAAAATGCCAGAACAGATCTTGTCATATTTGGCATAAAACTCGTTTGCTTCCTGTTGTGTTGCCTCAAATACTGCCATGCCGGTTGCATTATCATTAAATGCACCAGACCACATTATTTTTCCTGTTGATTGCCAATCATCTATAATATCTTGTATTTGTGGAGTAATTCTTGCCAAATCATCGGGGTTTGTATTTTCTTTAAAAACACTAATCAAAACCCAGGGTTTTTTTTGAACTAATTGTTGACTCATAATATGACTAGTTGCATTTTGTTATTAAAAATATAGAATGTTATATGATCATATTATAATTTCATAGAACATAAAAAAAGAATAGGAATTTTTCCTCAATCCAATATCGTATAACAACAACATGGAATATTCTCCAACTATAATAGATTCCACTAATACATTACAGGTGGTCATCACATGTTTTCACCTGACACAAGTCCTTTACATGTCTTCATTGACCAACAGGAAGTCATTGACAAAGCAGAACATAATCATTACAACAAAACAAATAGTAAGATATTCTCGACCAAGAAAAAAATTACTATTGGCATTACCACATCATCTGTCATTTGTTTTGTCAGTGACTTCCTTGTTTGTGATAAAAATCAAACTTGAAAAAATCTTTTGTTTGAATGAATATTTCTTCTAAATGACTAGAATGCGTTTATTTATCTCATTAAAATAATATCTAGTATTTTTCTAGTTGGATTTGAGAATCAGGTCTGAATTTGTGCCAAAACACGCCTAAAATAGCAGCCATAGACACCCAAAATACACTAACTGCAATTACAGACGTTGCTCTGAACCCATTTACCAGATCCATGGGTGCAAATATCTCATCAGGGTTTGGAGGCATGATTACAAACACCATGCTGATAAAAATCGCATATCCAACAAAGGCAATAATTTTTTTCCTTGATTGTAATTTTTTGTATATCTGATAGAACCCCACTGCACCAAAACCTGAAATTGCAATAAATGATAGATATAGAATTGATCTCAACACTACAGTTTCTGGATCACCTACTGTTGGTGGATTTGCAGGGTATTTCAAAAATGGAATAAAGTAAATTACCAACCACATTATTGCTGCAAGAGTAAATGTTTTCTTTAAATCATGTCTTCCAGGTAAAGAATTTCTAGAGTATGCATAAACAATGCCAAACAATGCACCAATAGATGTTCCTAGAATTGCTCCAGCTAAAACCTGTCCACCTTTCTGCCAGTATCGATAAGAGTCATACTCTGCTCTAAATTCAGGAGTATTTTTTTCCTCACCGGATGCAAATAGATGCTGATTTTCAATTCCAATTGCTACATCCAGATATGGTTCAACTATTACAAGATTGGTCAAACCATGAATGGTTCCTGCAAGACCACCTGAGATCAAAACAATTGCAAGAAATAGAGTTGTTTTCATATCTATCTCAATGACACGGAAATCCTGCTGCATGTCTCATATCGTGGGTTAATTCATGAATGTAAAGATCCTCAAATGCTTGTTCACCTAATACAATACTGAATAAATGTCCTTGATCAAACCCGACAAAAAATAATCCAAATGCAAAAATGATTGCCAAGATTGCAGCTACAAAGATAGGAACGTTTGATTTTGAAATTGTAATCTCTTTTGATTGTGACAATGCACATGTAATTTAGTCAGACATACTTAAACTGTTGGATGATTTATCCAATTAATATACTCTAGGCATAAAATGTATGAACATATGAAAAACAACATTATTCCAAATAGTTGTTTTAAAAAATTAGAATAAGATCTAGGAATTTTTTATTTTTACGCATAGTTGTGACATTTCTTTGCCTCCGTCTATATACCCATACTAACAGCGCGGTGTATATAGACGGAGCCTTAGAAATGTCAGTAAATTCTGTTAAAAACTGAATAAATTCAGAATTTCAAATTAGATTTTCAAATTTAGGGAAAAGAAATGTCCCTAATTTTGCTAAAAACAATTTAAATTCTCAGGGATTATAGAGTTCCGTGCAAAGTATGAACATATTATCTACATATCAAATTAGTTGGATTAGCTTAAATTCTGAGGATTTTTGTTCAAAGATATATCTCCTTAATAATCATGGATGCACTTGATTATCTAATGATTGAGGATGTCTTCCCACTTTCAAAGGATATCATATTTAGAAAGTTATATGAAAATTCGCCTATCATGTTCAGAACAGTGGATCTGAATGGAATAATTTTGTTATGCAATCAACAATACTCAGACAAACTTGGTTACCCCATTCACGAGATAATTGGGAAATCTATTTTTGAGCATGTTGCTCAACAGAGCGAATCTGAACTTCGTAGAATCCATGATACTTGGAAAAAGACTGGCAAGATTATCAATGAAGAAGTCTGGTTTCAAAAAAAGGATGGCACTATCTTCCCTACATTATTTAGCGTTTCAAATCTTTATGATGAAGATGGCAAGCATATCGGAAGCAATACCACAATACAAGATATATCAGATATTTACGAATTCAAAAATGAAATTAGGACACTAAAAAAACAGCGATTAGAAATTCTAGGACAACTTTGTACAAGGATTGCACATGATTTTAGAAATCCAATTCATATAATTAAAAACACACTTGAGCTAATGGAACACAAAAAAAATCTAGATGACGATACTCTCAAGCATCATAGAATGATCAAGAATGCAACTTCCAGACTATCTCATCAAATAGACGATGTACTGGCATATGTCACTCCACCACAATTACACCCAGAAACTCATTCCATCTCAGTCATATTGGAGAAGGCACTCTCAAGCATGACCATTCCTGAAACAATAATCCTTACACTTCCAAAAAATGACATTCATATTCATTCTGATCCAAATCAATTTGAAGTTGTTTTTACAAATTTAATTTTAAATGCAATCCAAGCCATGAACAATGTTGGCAAAATAGATATCCGAATATCAGACAAAGATGATTTTGTATCAATTGAAGTACAGGATAGTGGTCCCGGAATTCCATCAGAATTACTGTCAAAAATATTTGATCCTCTGTTCACTTCAAGACAGATTGGAACTGGTTTGGGATTGCCAAGTTGTAAAAATATAGTTGAAAACCATGGTGGTACCATTACTGTTAATACCGCATTGGGGAAGGGGACTACGTTTTCTATACGTTTACCAAAAGGGACAACGACTAGAAAGTAATTTTACAAATTTTATTTGCAATTCTGTTTTGTATTGTTGTTTTTAATCCATTCCTAGAGTTACTCTAGTGATTTTCTCAAATCCACAGCCGGGACATTTACCGTATTCTATGGGATAAACTAGAGGATGAATATGATTATAGTAGGTTCTAGAATTAACTGTGGGTTCACCGTATGCTCTCTTAAGAATTTCACACATCATAATATCTTGAATCATAATATCATATAGTATTATCAATGAAAGTTAATAGGAGCTAGACTGTAACTGTGGTTACACACAAGTTTTTACAGATAATCTAGACGTGAAATTAAAATTCAACATGTCATTTTTTTGTTTGTTCAAATATCCGTACTAGTACTTATGAAGTTTTTAATCTTTCATAGATTATGAAAATCCTTCACATTGAGGACAGCCCTGAAATTGGTGCAATTTTTGCAGATGTTTTAAAAATGGAAGGTCATGAATTTGAAAGCATTACTGATGGCAGAAATGGGCTTGACATGGTATTGAAAAACAACTATGACGTGATTTTGCTTGATATGTGCATGCCTGATTACAGTGGGATGGATTTTCTTTTGGATTTAAAAACTAAAAACTCCTCAGAGGTAAGAAAAGTGATAATCATAACAAATCTAGAACTTGATGAATTTCAAACAAAGTTCCTCACGGATTTGGGTGTTTGTTCCATACACCAAAAACCAGTTTCCGTTCAATATCTTTTATCAAAACTTTTACCACTGGAGGGAAAGAATCAGAGAAAATACAAAAGTGATTCAATTTAACTTTTTTAGAACTTTCTCATAGATTTTTGTTTTATCTTTTGATGAAACATTCCTTTTGAGATACCGCAAAGTAGACTTGTTTATTTTTAATTTCTTTCTCTCTTCTGGACTCATGACAAGAATTTTCTAATAATAATATAGTATACTTTACCTCCTTTGATCTAATCCAAATCTCTATAGATACCAAACTATATTGTCTCATTTTCAAGTTCCATTTGCATATAGATTCATGGTTCTAATTCAAACTCCTCTCAGATAGATCGTATGACGAGATATACTAATTATATAATGACGTATAAAATTCGTTATATAATAATTATATAATGATGTATATCGTTCCATCTATCACACCTTCATTTAATATTGAAATGGTCGTCACTACACCATTTTAAAAAATTAATTTTCTCTTGTTTCAATTATGGCATTTGCAATTCTTTGTTTTAGGTCAGAAATATCCCCCCGATGTTCTTGGAGATAGTGTTCTACTAATTCTTCAAATTTATTAGATGCTATAATGTCAGCTTTTGCAGCTTGTGATGATGTCATTTTACCCGGGTTTTTCTCTACCCAATCTATCATTTTCTGCTTTAAAAGATCAGAGAGTTCATTTCGTAAATTGATCCTCTTTATCTCTTCTTTCATGTTTTCAATATCTTGGTTTTTCTTTTCCAGTTCGGATTTTTCTTCTCTCAAAATGTCCAGTTCAGCTTGTTTTCGTGAAGAATCATCTATTGTAAGTTCGGGTATAGCTTTTTGATATTCTTTGAATAGTACATCAACTGTTGGCAAGTTGTAGATTTGCGCCATCGGGATCGATTTTACGGAATGACCCATCATTTTTTCTGCAAGAATTATTTTTATGCCATCAGTGTTCTCAACTATGGTGTTCCATCTTTTTCGAAATCCATGATCAGTTTGTGTGTCAAATCTCCCAGATCTTTTTTGCTGTCCTGCCCTGAGTCCTGCCTTTTTGATCACATACCAGATTACTTTTAGGACTAGCTCATCATTCATTGGAAGGACCTTTTGTATTCCTATTTGATATGACTTTCTAAACAAAGGTGAATTTTCATTAATGGATTCCCCGTCATTACGTCTTTGGTCAAGATATTTGTCCAACCAGTATGCAGCCTCAGTGTGGATGAAAGTTGTATATTCTTCCAAGCTGCCTTCATACACTACAATTGCCTTGCAGTTATTTGGCATTAGTGTAACGTGTTTTATTTTTAATTCCGGAATTGCGCCACGTCTCACTCCAGAAGCAGCTAAAAAATGAATCAATGCTTTTTGTCTTGTGTCCCTTGTTGATTCAAGCATTACTTGGATGTCCTGTGTTGTCCACATGTGACCCCCAGTCTTTTTGACCTTTGCGGGATACAGTCTGCGTATCTTTTTCCATTTGAGATCAATGTCATTGGTTTCAAAAAAAGCCTGGATTCCTGCCATGTAGGTATTGACGGTATTTGGGCTGATTCTTTTTTTTAGCATCATTACGTAATCTTCTACCATTATCTGCAAGTCTGTAACTGGAATAGTTAGAATTGAATCATAGTCTTTTAGTTTGTAATAATCCTTGAACTGATTAAGATAGTACAAATATTTGGATCGGGTTCTTTCTGTTTTCAGGGAATTTTCAAAAAGCAAAAGGCTTCTTTGCACATTTGGTAGACAGTCGAATTTTATTTAAAGGAAACAGGTTATGGCTACAATCAAGGTTTATATGAAATATACAAAAGATTTTGGATACATGTCTATTATTGAAACGATAAATGATGTAAATAACACCTTCTTATCCAGACGAGAATTAGAATGTAATTTTATAGGATTGGGTGGGAAACTCAAAAAACTTGAGGCAGTAGATATGGTTACCAAGGAATTCAAACTATCTAAAAAAGTAGTTATCCCCATGAGATTAAAAACACATGTAGGAAAATCACTCATTACAGGAACTTTCTATATTTATGAAGATGAAGATCTTGCAAAAAAACAAATTAATCCCACAATATTTTCCAGATTAGAAAAAGCAAAAGCTAAGATTGCCGAAGCAGTAAATGTAGAAACGAGTGAATCAAAGTTGGAGAAATCCGAATAATGGCAGCAAAAAAAGGACCTGTTGGAAAAAAAGGTTCTAGCCCGAATGTGTATAAATATTTCAAAGTTGATAAAGATTCAATATCCAGAACCCGAAAAAATTGTTCCAGATGTGGAAAGGGGGTATTCATGTCCAAACATAAAGATCGAAATACGTGTGGAAAATGTGGATTAACAGAATTTAATCAATAAAGTTTTTTCTCAATACAACAAATATCACTTTATTCAAAGGTTAAAATTAAAATTTTTGCAACATATGAAAATAGAAGTCATCAAAAAATCAGCTATAAATTTAAAGAAAAAGTAATAATATGATAAATTCAAATAAAAAAACGTAGAAAAAATGAATTATGAAAAATTATGTGAAGAAGTTTTAAAATCGGATTTACAAATTAGGTTTACTGGAATCTTAGATTCCAAAGGAGATTTAATAATAGAAAAAAATCGCGATGATTCAAAATTGCTTAATCCGGATGAAGTGAAAATGTCAGTTCATTATACTTTTGAGAGATGGACACGGCTTCAAAATCTTTCTTACAAACTAGGTAAAGAAAAATCATCAATTACAGAATATGAGAAAGTAACTTTGATTAGCATGCATCTCGGAGGTAACCTCTTTTTGTTAAGCACAGAACCAAATGTAGACTATATGAAGATAATCTCAAAAGTTAATTCAATAATGGTAAGTTTTCAAAAATAGGATCATACAAAAATTTAGTCCGATTAAACGATTACAAGATAGTCACTAGACAAATTAGAATTTAATGAAATTTTATCAATAAAGTTTCTTCTTATGAATATTATGGCTCTTGTGTTCCAAATATTCTATTTTTTGTAAAAATATTGGATCCAGGGTTATTTTGGACAAGGATTCTGCGGATAATTTAACGACATTAGTATCAAGGGAGATATTTATTTTTGGAAGATTTTTCTCGATCCAAAATTTTATCACTTTATCTTCTAATTTATGATCTTTAAAACCAGATGGGAATCGTTTAGTGATGTGATTCAATAGAGATCTGTCTTTAAATACCGCTTTTGGTTCAAATAATCTCATTTCATCTGCATAAACACTTTCAAATAAATTTCCAGTAATTTCATCCGAAATCAAATCCATTTTAGAAATTTTTCTAATTAATTCAAGAAAATGTAAAAACTCATGCGCCAAAATTGCATGAATTGTTCCTTTGAGACCATATGCAACAAGAGGTGCAGAAATCTGAATTACAACATGAAATTTATCATCAAACAATAATGGAATTGTACGGGCAAATAATATTCCAAATTCATATGAATTTGGATTTGAAGAAGATATCATAATCGATGGCTCTACATAAGCTGTAGGATAACGTATTCCAGAAGCTTTTTCAATTCGATCAATTCCTTCGACAATTACAGGAAAACGTCTCACGATCAGATCGTAGACATCATCAGAGATTAATCGCTTAATATGCGCCTCTTTCACTCGTACTAATGGATCCAACATATCCCCTCGAGAAATTTGAATGTAAAAAGGTTGATTCTATCTAGATTTTGGCTTGCCTGATTTTGCAGTCTTTTTTCTACGTCGATCAGCTCTCTGATCAGCATGTCTCTTATGTTTCCCCTTTTTTCGAATTGGCATGATTTATCTAAAAAATCAGGGATTAGTTAATTGTTATCATTTTAGAACAATTTCAAGAAAATCAAACTCTACACACCGACATTTATCATTCAATATTTGACTAATTCCAGGAGTTACATCACCACCTTCTACAAATCGCTTTACAGGCAAACCACCTTCTGCTTTAATAAAAAGAGTAAAATAATTTTTGCTAGTTTTTGTATACTTTAAATCAGAAACTATCTTTTCAGATCGTCTTCCAGATGAATCATAAACCACCACAGGGCCATTAACAACTTCGTTTAATTTTTTTAGAGTTGAAGAATGAATTTCGTTTTCTGTGAGAATTTTCATCACTATTGAAGAGGTGAATCTTATTGGAGATTTTGGAGATTCAGAAATTATTTTGCAATCATGCATAGTTACAGAATCGAATGCCATACTGCGTGGCAGAGAGAGGTTTCTTTTGAATGGATTTTGAATTTTGACGAAAAATGGTCTCCCAGAGCCTACAACTAGACTGGACTGATCCTCACCACCAACCCAAGTAAATTTTGCAGTAGTTCCTCCAAATTTTTCAAAAAGGAATTGTGATATTTTACCTTCAACACTGTCATACTCTGATATTCCATGAAAATTGCAATTTCTGCACCCTTTTCCAAAACAATTAATACATGATTTTTGTTTTTGTGGCAATCCTCTTTGTGATTTAGTATACCTGCCATGCAATATGATCTGCTTTGAACGTAGCTCACATGTGTCATTTTTAAAATCTATTGTAAAAGTTAGATCAGGATTTAGAAAATCAATTGTCTTCTTTGTTTTTTTAATAAATTGTTTTCCAAGTTCTTTGGTAATATCAGTTTTAACACTATCAATTCCTCTCAATTTGTATTTTGATCTAATGTAATCATCTCTATCCATAATAGAGGGTTTAATCATCGCACCTACAACAATAGAGTTGAATTCATATTTGTGTGAAGCATTAATCATTGACTTTAGATATGGAGCAAGATTGTCCAAAAGATTTTTACAAATATAACATTTAGATGTTAATCGGTTAAAATTTATCTTTAATTTTTTTCCAAGTAATTTATTTGATGAGAGATTCAATTGTTTAGAAAATAATCTCCCCAAACACCTATCACATAAATCATATTCTTTGATTATCTGATTTGCAATAGGATTAATTTTTTTAGTATTGGTCATATTTTAATTTCTAATAAAGAAAAATGAACAGACTCTAACCTAATCCCATACGTCGAAGTGCGCCCTGCATTTGTCTCCCTTTTGATGCCTTCATCATATTTTTTGAATTTTTATAATTTTTGAGAAGCTCCTTAACTTCATGTTCTGGCCAACCAGAACCTCGTGAAATTCGCTTTATTCGAGATGAATTTATCAAATCAGGATCAGTTTTTTCAGACATGGTCATACTTTGTATGATAAATCGCCATTTGGATACTCTACCTTCCATCTGATCTAATTGATCATCTTTCACCATGCCGGAAAGACCAGGCATATTATCAAGAAATCCCTTTAGTGAACCTACTTTAGTTACTTCTTCTAATTGATAGAAAAAATCATCCATGTTCATTTTTCCGCTTGAAATTCGCTTTAATCGAATATCATCCCCTTCATTTTCTAATTTTTTTGCCAAATCTAAAATAGCTTGAATATCACCCATTCCAAGTAATTTGCCAACAAATCGAGTTGGTGAAAATTTTTCTAGATCATCGATTCGCTCCCCAGTTCCAATATACATGATTTGAGCACCAGTAGCTGCAGAAGCTGCAATTGCACCACCGCCTTTTGCAGAACTATCCAATTTTGTAATAATAATTCCACCCACAGGAATTGTTTTATGGAATGCTTCTGCTTGATTAAAGCATTGTTGGCCGATGGTCCCATCAATAACAAGTATTGCAAGATCAGGCTGAGCAGCTTTGTTAATTTGTTCCATTTCTGCTAAAAGATCTTTTTCTTCTTTGTGTCGTCCAGCAGTATCAATTATTATTACATCTAGAGGTAATTTTTCAAAATGGTTTAAACCATTTTTTACAATATTGGGAGAATCCTTGTTATTTTCTTCGCCATATACTTCAACATTAGATTTTTCACACATAGTTCGTAATTGAACTAGTGCGCCGGGCCTATAGGTATCAGCACCCACTACGCCAACAGCATAGCCTTGTTTTGTTAGAAATTTTGCAAGTTTTGCAGTTACAGTTGTTTTCCCACTTCCTTGAATGCCAAGCATGATTATCTTATTTTGTTTTCCAGGTTTGAAATCAAAATTACTTTCGTTACCCAGTAATTTTGCGAGTTCATCATACAAAATCTTTACAATGTGATCTTTTCTCGATAAACCTGGGGGGGGGGTTTCATGTAATGAACGTTCTTCCAATTTTTTTGTAATTTCAAAAACTAATTTAACATTAACATCCGAATTTAACAATGCCCTCTGAACATCTTTTGATAATTCTTTGATTAGTTCCTCATCGATGCCAGAAGATTTTACTATTTTCTTGATTGCATCGCGTAGGTTATTTTTTAGGCTGTCAAGCATTATAATTTAGACTTGCATCCACTATTTCAAACCTTCCTCTATAGCCATCCCAAATTTTTCTTTCCTGATTAATTTTAATTGAATGTAAAAAAAGAGGACAGTCAACTACAAAAGTTTCTGCCTCGCCCCCCTCAAAATTTAAATTAAAACCAAATTTTTGAGATAGATTGTAAAGAACGCCAACGTCATTTTTTGTAATTTTTTTACCAAGCCACGAATCATCTAATCCACCAGATGAAACGCTGGTGATAAGGAAAATAAAATTTGAAGATGTTAATTCATACATGTATTCTAGTGGTTCATGATTCCATACGGGCGAAACTGATTTCAAATTTAGTTTATCACATAAATTTTCAAATTTTTCTTTCTGAAATTGACTTTTTATGCCACCATGCACTATTCCATCGATCTGATATTCATCTATAGCTTTAGTGAGGATTTTTTCTAATGCGATTATTTCATCATCAGTTTCATCCGATTCAGATCTAATTGTCAATTGTGGGATTTGCATTGATTGAGACTGCAGATGTGTCCATTCTAAATTTGGATGATGTAGTAGGTGACTTTCATCAGATTTTGGAAAAACAGTCAAGAGGCAATTTATTTCATGTCCTTGTTTTTTTGCCAAGAAGATGGAATACGTACTATCTTTCCCTCCTGAAAAAAGTGCGGCTAATTTCATCCTAATAAAAAAAATAATTTAACAAATCCTCAAAGAAGAGATGTACAGATGCTTCATTACTCATAATCCTCATCAAATATCAGACGGCTTTTCCGCTCATCATCAGCATCCACATTAGCTTTTAATACGCATTATTTTAGTTCTGTCCATTACTTTCCAATATTCAACATTTTGACCATTTTCAAGTACTCCGTTTATTTCAGAATCAACTAAAGTGACATCAATGGTCTCAAAAGTTTCTGAATCCATAACTTGGATAGTATCACCAATAATCGATATAATCTGGCCAGTTCTCTTGTCTATTAGTGGGATATGCACTTGCATGCTAACAGGTCCTACATGTGGTCTGGATTTTCCATCAAATACCCCTACGCCTACAATCCTAGCCTTTGCTGCACCGTGTTTTCCTGGTTTAGATGTATCATATTCTGTAATCCTGCAAGCCTCACCATCAGGTTGATCTGAGACAGGCAATAGAATGTATGAGCCGATTTTTAATGAACCAAGATCAGCAGGTTTGCTCATGATGAAGCAGATTTTAGTCGAATATTTAACTTCTACTCACGCAGGGCGTGCAGAAAATAAATAAAAAACTAGCTTTAATTTCAAGTCTTTAGGAAATAAGTTGTTTTTTTGGACTTACTTTTTTTACCTATCTTTGCGCACCTTGAGAATGAGAATATCTCAAGGTCTTGCAAATTTTTTTAAAATCTTTAATTTTCTAAACCATTGTTAATCTAAATTATTTTCACTAGGCGGAAATCATTTCTATTTGTGTGGAAGAATGTCTTAAAATATCTTTATGCATAATGACATGAGATTCTTCCTTAAATGTCAAGTCACATCTGTAACGTTTTCACGCTTTCATACTATTTCATATAATACAAATTTTGTATTTAACCTCAATGAACGATTTATCTTTTTATTGTAACTCTAATCTTTTTTTGATTTTCCTAAACATTACTCTGAGATTCAAGCCTAACCTTGTGTTTTCCAGAAAAACACACATGACTTTAAATTCTTACAAAAATTAGAAAGGTATGGAATTATCCAAACAAGAGTCCAAATATCATGCAGAAAAGTCTCATGTTGAACGCGAGATAGTATCTGTACTAGCAGATCTAGTAAATGCGGATTGGGACTCGAATACTTTGAAAAGTCAAATACAAGAATTAATGAAAAAGCGTTTTTGTGTTGAACAACAACTCTACAAATTAAATGAACCACTTCTCATATCCCAATACACCACCACAAAGATGAAGCGTAAAACAAAATCAAAATTAACTCACGATTATTTGAAATAGATTCTAATCTCTTTGATTTTCTAAGTTATTTTTGTGACTAGAATATTTTGCATATAAAATGTATAATGACGAAAAGCTAGCTTTCTATTGTGATTTAAAACATGTTCTCTAAATGTCCTAGAAACTTAATAATTAGAAAAAATATATTGTTGCAGTGAAACAATATTCCATTCTTATTGCTATCGGTATAGGAATCATTGGGATTATGGCCATAGTTTTTGGGTTGGATATATTGAAATTTTCAGTATCTACCCAAGAATATGATATTTTTGTGGATCCTATCATTGACAAACAAAACCTCTTTGTAACTGGAAGAATCACAATTCAAAATACTGGCTCTCAGCCATTGACAAACATCCATGTGAATTTTGGGGCAGGTGACACACTTGATATTAAAACTCTAAAATCAGGCCAAAAGATCATACTCTCCCCACCCTCTGATAATCCAATGGAATTTGTGATGATTGATGCCGATAATGATATTTTTGTAAATAAAGCATACCGAGAATTGCCAAAGATGGTAGGCATGATGGGTTCTTAGAGTATTTCCGAGCAGTCAAATCCAATTAGAATGTAGGTTGTCTTTAAAATAGGCCATGATTCTGAATACAATCGATATACTTATGAATTTGACATGTCACTAGTCGACTAGAAATAATTTTCTGAACATATATTGGAATGTTTTACTCTAACTTTGAATCTGGGAGGGTCTTCTTGATTAAATTCGGGAAGAAAATAAATTAAATTCAAAGTTTTTTCTAATTGTGATAATGCACATGTGTTAAAATTAGCAAAGACAGTCTTGACAAGATTCCTCATAATTATCATATTATCATAAGATAAGAAAAATTATTGAAATTTAACAACAATCAAAAGATTTTAGCAGGAATCCTTTCACTGGTATTATTTACAGGAATGAGTTCTACAGCATTTGCTGCTAATAGGATTACACCTCTGATCCAAAATAGGGAAATATTTGACCACTGTCTGCCCAGATGATTGTGCAACACTGGCATCAGAGAGAGTATACCTAGTAGACTTATGGTGTAAAAATGTCCAATTTGATAGCATATATGTTCAGGAGTTACAAATTTTTACAGCTGACTGTCTTTCTACAGCAAAGTTAGATCTTTGTCCAACTACAGTAGCAGGAGAACTCGTACCACTAAACACATCAGCACTATTTATTTCTAGTTTAGATTCTAGCGCAATTTGGATGATTTCAACTATTCTAGGATTTGCAGGTGTAGGAGTTTATTATATCCGAAAAAATAGAGAGTACTAGATTTTTATTTTCTAATCCTAAATTCTATCCAAGAAATAATTAAGAAAAATTCTTAGATTCTAATTCCGATCCATAAGCTTATGTTCATAGTCGTAATGGAAGAGTATGGGAAATTCATTAGGTGATTATATGCTTGAACAATCTTCTTTGTCAGGCACAGACAACATCAAATGGACACAAAAAAACCCAGCAGATACTGAAAAATCAAAAAAGAAAAAAGCAGTGAGAAAAACTTCTCCAACAAACATCATTTACACGGATGACACAAAAGTTAAACCACATGTAGAAAAGATTTTCAAAATTGAAGAGGGTTCAAACACTGAATCAAAAAAGGAAAAAGCAGGTAAAAAGTTTCAAACATCTTTTGCATCTAACTTTAAAATCATACCTGGATTTAGTCGAAAAGGACGATAACCTCAAACTGCACAATTACTAGCATCATTACTTCCCCAGGAAACGTTGATGTTCAAAACGGTGCTGTAATTACAATAGAAAATGGTGTCATATTAGATATTAAATTTGCAACAAAGGTTCTAAAGATTCACACGGGTAGTGGGGTCGGTTAAATCCGGTGGAAAATAAACTAAATCTATTTCTTTTTGTTATCTTCCTGTGTATTCTCGGTTATCTTTTTTAATTCAGACAGAATCAGAACCAGTATTTCCTTTTCACTTAACTTCAAAAGTTCTACTGTCTCTTCTTCTGTGAATTTAATCTCTTCATTTATTTTTGCATAAGTATTAAGATCAGCCATATCGCAATTGAATTTCAGTATTGATTAAAACTTTTGTATTACTAATTCAATCATTTCTTTTTACTGTTCTTGGTCATTCGTAAATTAATCAAATTAAAAAAAGAATGTCAGCTAATTAAGCAATATGAGCAGGTTTTAGAGCACTCTGAATTGTATCTTGAGGCATTACAAGAGAGAGCAAAAGAAATTGTGAAACTACCCAGAAATGTGCGCTATGAGTCAGTTGGTAAAACCACGTATGAGAAATAGAGGAATATTGTTCATAATTCTTTGATTCTAATCTCTTTGTAAATCCTTAAGTTTATAGAAAATTTATAATGCCAGTGGAGAAAATTCTAGTTTTTACTCTAGTCTTGATTTTCACACTTGCAATAATTCCCAATGCCTTTAGTGATCCAATTTTGTATGATCAAAAGCTAATTGTCAAAAAATATGTTGCAAATTTGTGTTGTGTGGTAACTACAATGACTTTTGTTGGAGATGATATCTTAATTGTACAAAAAAATGATGGGATAGTTCGTTTAATTCAAGATGGCGTTTTGTGGGAAAAGCCTGTTCTTGATGTAAATGTTAATTCAGGTGGAGAGGCCGGCATGCTGGGTATCACTAGTGTCAATTCAATAGTTTATCTTTATTTTACAGAGGCAAAAATAGACGGTGGTGAATCATTAGGAAACCGAATTTTCAAGTATGATTGGGATGGGAACAAATTGATAAATCCTATTTTGTTAAAGAAACTTCCTTCAAACACTTATCATAATGGTGGAGCTATGGTGGCAGGATTGGATGACAAAGTGTATGTAGTAATAGGAGATACTGGACGGTATGGCCTTCTTCAAAACAAGGCTCTTGAGTGGTTGAATAGTTCTGATTTAAACATGAGAGATAACGGTGTAATTTTACAAGTAGAACAAGAAGGCCCATACTATGCCATGGGAATTCGAAACAGCTTTGGACTTGCAGTGGACCCTGTGACTGGAAATTTATGGGATACTGAAAATGGAGATGATGATTTTGATGAAATCAATATGGTTCAAGAAAAATTTAACAGTGGTTGGATAGCGATAATGGGCCCTGCGACAGAATCTCAACTAGGGGATCTTCCAGGCTATGAAGATTATGTTTATGATGATCCAGAATTTAGTTGGGAGAAAGTAGTTGCTCCAACAGCATTAAATTTTGCAAAATTTAAGGAAACTCGGGATTATGATAATTCTCTTTTTGTAGGTGATTGTAATAATGGTAATCTTTACAAATTTGAATTAAATGAAGAACGAAATGGATTTCAATTTACCAATTCATTTCTTCAAGATGATGTAATTAACAAAAATGAAGCCATGGATGAGATCATAATTGGTACTGGATTTGGGTGCATTACAGATATCGAAAGAGGTCCAGATGGTTTTCTATATGTTGTATCATTAAATGATAAGGCAATATACAGAATAACTCCAAAAGAATCACTTAGTGTAACTGATTCTGATGTGAAGGGAGGGGGGTGTTTAATCGCCACTGCAACTTATGGTTCTGAACTGGCTCCGCAAGTTCAACAGTTACGAGAATTTCGAGACAACAAACTACTCAAAACAAAATACGGAAGCAACTTCATGAATACATTTAATGATTTTTACTATTCTTTCAGTCCAGCAGTAGCTGATTATGAACGTGAAAATCCAATATTCAAAGAGGCTGTCAAGATTGCAATCATACCAATGATTTCATCACTTTCTCTTCTGAATTATGTTGATATGGATTCAGAAGGTAATGTATTAGGATTTGGAATTTTCCTGATCTTACTCAATGTTGGAATGTATTTTATTGCGCCGGTAATTGTAATTTATCAAATTAAAAAGAAATTCTAATTTCTTTTTGATTTCCCAAACAATACTGCAAAACTTGAGCCTAGAATATGGGTGTTGTTTAAAAAAAAACACATGATCTTAAGTTTAAACAAAATTTAGAAAATCATGGAAAATAAAGATTCCATTCAATTAACTGTTCAAGATTCTACATGGATACAGACTCCAATACGGGATTTTGGCTTCAAATGTGTGATGAATCAGCATGATTCCTGTAATGAGCTTAAATGTGTATGTCTTTGTCATCATAAAAAACTAATCATTAATCAAGATAAAAAATTATTTGAACCTGAATCCAAGTATTCTAAAAGATAAAAATATTTTTCATTGAATATGACACATCTAATAATTTAACAAATTTAAAACAGAATTATGATAAATCCTTACACAGGTTTGCAACTCTGCAAGTGTGACTGATGTTACAATAAGAAATAGATACAATGATCTAAAGTTAGACCAACACATGGAACTGTAAAACAAATATTGTAAAGAATCTGAAATCTTGTAATGTTTTTTATCAACAACTAAAAGTTCCTGTAACGTAACAAAAATCTGGAATTTTTCAGGTGGAAATATCAGTTTGTTTGATTTGCATGAATAATATAAAAATTTTAGGGTTTGCATATTACCAGATGGCAAAATCTCAGCACGGTATTTTGTAATTTGATAATGATAGCAATTCTTTAATATTTCTGTTGCAAATGTCATTTACGGAAAAATACGAAAAACTTCTTAACATGTTAATGGATTTTGATGATTCCATTAGATTTGCAGCAGTTTGTGATAAAGATGGTGAAATATTGTGGAACAGTCAAAGAAAAGGAGTAAAAAATATTGTTCCTTTAGATGATACCAAGAAAACGCTAAAGAGAGCAGTAAATGCGTGGCATGAACGATCTACTATCACAGATAAGGTTGGACGAGGTCTGTATGTAATAGCAGCTTATGAAAAAATTAAACGAATCACTATTCCACTAAGTAACAACAATCTCCTATTCATAAGTGTGGATAATACACCACTGAAAGCTAGTAAGGGGAAGAGCTATGGTCATTTGGTAGATATGGGTAAAATAATGTCTATTGTGGATTTTGTAAATTCAACCTCATAAAGGATTGTACATTTATTGAAATGATTTTTGATTCTGAATGTAGCATAGTGAATTGATCATGTAGTAAATCATAAAAATATTTTTCATTGAACATGACACATCTAATAATTTAACAAAGTTAAAACAGAATTATGATAAATTCTAGTGCTAATTTAATGACACTCAAATATTGAGATTTATATTAAACCATATTCCTCAGTAACTCTGAAAGTTTTATTGCTATGGTTTTTCAAATTTCATACAAATCATGTTCTTATCCATATGTTCAATATTAAATTTTAATGAAAGTTTATTGCATAGAACATTGTGTGTCTCTCCTAAAAATTTTGAAAAATTTTTCGAGACTCCATGGAGTATATTTATATTAAATGTCGAATCAGTTTGCTTGCATTTTATTTTTCCAAAACGAGAATCACTAACTTCAATCATCTTCATTAGATTACTAAAGTTAAAAGTCTCCCTTGAAAGATAGATTAATTCCTGTGGAACAATCCCCCCAACATTTTTGGCAATTTTTCCAATAGTTTCATCATCCATTGCATTAAATATTTTTTTAAGAGTAGGTTTTGTTAATGATACGAGCCCCAAATCTTCTGAGAATTATTCAAAGATCAAATAATGCTTAATGATGCTATTGATTAAAGAGTTCAAACTAATTCCTTTGAAGCCTGTAATCTCCAATAATTCTGTGTATGCTTTTTCATCTATCCTTGCCGAAAGATTTATTGATTTGTTATTTTTAACTAATTTACTATTCAATGAATATCATAACTCCAATAAACTTTTGTTTTATTTTTTAAAAAAAATTTATCCCTGAAAAACAAACCTTTGATATTTTAGTTTATAATTTTGTACATTGTTTTTAAATTTCACATAAGTAGATTATAACTATATTTAAAAATAATGAATATTCTCTTGCAACTACAAATAATTACAAATGAATGCCATTACTTTTAATACAAATAGGCATGATTTAGGATTATGCCAGTAGAATTTGCACAGATAATTAGTACCCAAGATCAAAGGCCCGATACAACAGAACCTGTAAAAGTGACAATGAATCAAAATGATGCGATATCTGGAATAGAACATTCTGCACAAAGTCCTGGGGACATTGTAATTCACGATTCAGGTACCTATGTAGTAATAGCTGCCCCCCAAATAGGGCGAACAATTGGCAACGAATCTAGATACGTTGACTTTTGGCTACGAAAAAATAATCAAGACATTGCAAATTCCAACGTACGTAGTGTTCTTAGTAACAATCAGAGCAAAAATGTTGTAGTTAATCAAACCATGATGAACTTCAATGCTGGCGATGTTATCAATGTGATGATGGCAGTTGAAAAGACAAAGGAGGGGTTGGGAATTGAAGCCATTCAAACTCCAGGTAGACCGTTAATACCTAGCATCATATTTTCAATGCACAAAATAAAAGATACAGTAACCGGTCATTGGGTTACCACACAAAGAGGCACTGAGAAATTATGGGTGGGGAGCTAAGCTACTCTGGTTAATCCAAATTCGTGGTATATTGCAATGCATCTAGATAGATTAAGTGATGAATTACTTTCTGGCACATATGGAAAACAACAAGAAGAATCACAAAAAAAGAAACAACAAACAAAATTAAACATTGAAATTGACAACACGGACGATGAACAAAAAAAAGATCGGTAAATTAGATTCTAACCTCCTTTTGACTTCCTCAGTGGATTTATTATGAAAAATAAGATGTAAAACCGCCATCTTTAAGAAATTCCGATGACCATCTTATTTTTTAACTATCTAACTCCTGAGAATACCCGATAGTCATTACATCCATTACAATTCAGGACATATTTTTGAGTATGGGATTTTTGAACACGCAAAGATCATCCTTCTTTTTTCAAGTTCATGTGAATCTCTCATTGCCAATCGGATGCACCATTACTGACAACTTGGGACTGGATACAATAATTAATGATGATTAAATTCTAATCTCTTTTTGATTTCCTAAACTCTTTTTAGTTTGTAATTGTGGTATGTGTGAATGATATGTTGTTATTGAACGGTTATGCCATAATTGTCATTCAGTTAAAACACACGGTTAAATTATAAACTCTATCTGTCTTCATTTATATTTCATGTGAATATTAGCCAGAATTCTTTTGAGCCATTCTTGAAGCTTCGCCACTCTTAATTTTGCTAAAATCATCAAGAACTTCATCATCTGTTGAGTTTTTGATATCCATATCTACTAGGATGTACCTTGCCAGCTTTTCATTAATTATCCTAGCTTTGTCTTCTAACGCTAAAGCAACTACTTTTACACCTGCTGATTTTAGCCTTGAAACAAATGGTTTGTCTACCGTAACCACCAATGAATTTGTTTCCTGAGAATATCTGAGAATATTTTCATCAGATCTTGCTTCCTTTGTAGATCCAAGTTTTTCGGTAACTGTACTGACATCCCACCCCTTATCTAACAAAATATCTTTCAAATCCTCCAATTGAACATCTAGGATAATTTTTGGTTTAGACAGACTATATCTTAGTACCTGAACTTATTATTTTTTTTCATCAAATTAATACTTTATCTCAAATGTAATTAAATTCTAAATTCTTTTTGATTTTGTGATAATTCTACTTTATAAATTACAATTAGGTAAATGACTCTATTTTTGGATTTAATCCTTAACCTGAATCAACAATATGGTTCACAAGTTTATGAATAAAAAGTACTTTGAATTGCATCACTTAATAATTTTGAATCTAGATTTTTTATTTTTTCGGCAAGCTGTCCAACTTCATCGGGAGTCATTTGCTTATCCACTGTTAGGTATATCGTAATCATTGGCAGGTAGAGCACGATTTGTTGTATCTTTTTTCTAATGATATGGATGTATTCTGTTGCACCGTAAACATCATTAAAGTGCTCCCGTCTCCCTCTACGCAAACCAACTTGATAATAAAACATTATTCTATCGTCATCTGGTTCAATTGGAACAGAAGACGCTGATGATTGATCTGTTAATATCTGACCTTCTAAATCAATCAGGCCCAAATGTTGGATTAAAGGATCTACCTTAAAAATTTGACTTGCAAGTTTTTGAATTTTCTCATTAACCAATAAGAAAGCTATTTTTTTGATTAAAAATAAACGTATTGTGGAATTGAAAATTAGATTCTAAACTCTTTTGTATCTAAAACCACTAAACGTGTAGAATGCCAAACAAGTAAAACAACCTTTTTTCAAAAATGAGAGTAAATACTTAATAATTTAGGCATGAAATATCAGTTATGAGTAAATCTATTCCGCAAAACCCGACGGAAGAATTTAACTTTTTTATTTTAGTTTGTCCAGAATTGAAAGACTAAGCAAATTGGTCATTGTCAATCCTTTTCTATTCACATCACGTTTGGTTTCTTCACAATATTTTTTTACACTCTGATGGCTCTTTTTGCTTGCAACCTCAATTATCACAATATTTTCAGAGTATGGAAAAGTAAATTTTGAAGGAGACGTACAAACCATATTCATGGAACCTACTCCGGCAGTCTCAATTTTAGCCCGTTTTAATAAGAGATTTGCAATTTCTTGCAAATCCTCCTCAGATTGCCCATATTCTAAATAATAAACCGTAACAAAATTTGTTTCTCCCATAACTTCCTTTTGAAAAAATTCGTCTTTAATACTAAAAACAAATGATGTTTTTTCTTGGTTGTATTTGTTTAGATCATTTATGATGTATTGACTATCTTTGAATTTTCCTAAAATATAATGATTAGTTGAATTAGAAAAATATGCGCCGCTTTCATTGGAAAATGTTCCAGTCACAAAATACAATGATTCAATATTTTTTGAGATTATCCAAGCATCTTTTAATTCAATAGATGTATGATTATGTAAATAAGGAGCACAGACATAACCAGAGTAAGATAATGTCTGTGTAGCCATAATCAAATTCCTTGAAATAGAGTATTTATGCATATTGAGTAGAGGTTTAATTATTAATCAAATTAGGTCATCTTCGATAGTTTTTTAATACAAGGACACTTCTTTTTTTTTGTCCCAAGCTAGCTCAGCCTGGTAGAGCTTCCGGCTGTAGTTGTCGGCTTATGATGGCTGACCGAATAACAGCATATCAGGCATACAGAAACCGGGCTGTCGAAGGTTCAACTCCTTCGCTTGGGACCACAGTATTTTATAAATTAAAAATGTAAAAATAATAAAAAATAGACTAATTTAAGAAAACAATGATGAACTCTTAAATTAATAAAAATATCTATTGCCTATGCTGTTTTTTTGACTTTCTGAGCAGCTGGTCCTTTTTGACCCTCGCCTACTTCAAACTCGACTTTATCGCCTTCATTGATGAATCCATCAACATCTGATTTGTGAACGAATAGATCGTCACCAGATTCTCTTTCGATAAAACCAAAGCCCTTAGTGCGATTGAACCACTTTACTGTGCCTTGTTCCATTTGATATGTGGAATAATTATTCCGTATATTAAGATAAGTTATCAAAATATATCAAATACAGCATAATTATTCATAAGCTAAATACATTTACCAGACCAATCAAGGTGGATTTAGAAGTCTTTTGCGATGTGGTTATTGTTTTTAAGCCAATCAACTTGAGGTAAAGTAAACCTCCAAACAATATCACCTCGTTCATTCTCTTTAAAATCCCATGGAGCAATAATGACTATATCATTATCACGAATCCAGACTCTGCGCTTTAATTTTCCTCTGATTCTGCCTCTCCTAGTAAGACCATCAGTACATTTTATCATCACATTTTCCCCGCCAAGCATTTTAAGAACTCTACCAAAAAGTTCACCCTCTTCTGGCAAACGCATTTCTTTTAAGTCACTTTCATTTTTAACTTGGCGTTTACCCATGGTAGACATTACAGTTATGAGCATATAAATTGACTAAATTCCAAAATCACTCTCATTTTTTCTAAAAAGAAAAAGTGTCTTTACAATATCATTTTAGATTTACAATATAGTGAGTCAACAATGTGTAACAACACAAAATTCATTAATTTTTAACTGAATAGTGAAGTTATCATATCATATATTGTGCCAAATATAGTACTAAGTACATTAGTCATTTTTTATCCTTACAAAATTTGTATTTAATTTAGTGAAACAACTCCAATTTGATCATTTGATGAAAATATAGATAGGCTTTACCAACAACTTACAATTAAAACCCAATCCTAAGGAATGATTATCGGAATAAAGGATTCGTAGGGCATTGCAAGATAAAATATCCAATGAATTTTATGTACAGCCAATAAAAATAATCTGTGGAATTTAAATGTGTGACGGATTGTTCACAGTGTTGTATTGAAAGAGAGTATTATCCAACTAAAAAATTTGGAAAAATTGGAGTTTTAATATTACCTGAAGAAAAAGAAAAAATAGAACAGCTTGCAAAAATACATAAATTAAAAATAGAAATTGTGCCAAGGATTGGAACATCAAATGAGAAATTAATCCCAACAAAAATATTAGCATATCAATTAATGGGTAAAGAACAAAATGGAAATACGTGTCCTTTTCTAGATACAGAAACTAAGAATAGATCACCTCATGGGGGATTTTCTTGTAAAATATACAGTCAGAGACCTCTTGCCTGTATGACTTATCCATTAATAGAATTTATTCCAGTAACACTTGATCAAAAATGCAAATTTTGTAAAGAACATGGCTCTGCTAATCAAAATTTAAATTCGGAGATAGAATCACTTGTTAAAATTAAAACTAAAATGACAACAGATGCGCCCATCATATGGAGATTTGCTACTGGTGTAGGGGAAGAATCAGATAAAAATCAAATAGAAACAGGTTGGAGGGTAGAAGAATAATTTACATGCGTTAGGCCATGAGTAGAACAAATTAATTGCAGAATATGTGTGTCATAAATGACATATTTTTCAAATGTGTAAATACGAAATAACAATTTATCTCTACATACAAAATAGATACACAGTTTTTTATGTTATCAAATTTTACATTGAATATTTTGAGTTAAGGATTAATTACAGCGCGCCCTACAATTTTACGTGCTTTAAGATCCTCTAATGCAGAATTTGCGTTCTCAAGTGAATATCTTTTTGAAATCATTGGATTGATTGTTCCCTTTCTAGCAAGCTCCAATAATTCTAACATATCAGAATAATTTCCAGTGTAAGCACCTTGAATAATAATTGATTTAAGAGGAATTGTAACAAGAGATAGATCTATAGAACCACCAAACAAACCAACTAAAACGAGATTTCCTCTTTTTCTTAGAACAGTTAATCCCATTTTAGCCGTAGGTGGAGCATTAACAAAATCCACAACACTATCAGCACCTTTACCATTACAAACAGAAATTATTTTGTTAGATGTTTCGGCATCTTTAGAATTCATTACAAAATCCGCCCCCATTTCTTTCGCCGTTTCTAATTTCCGATCATCTAAATCCACACAGATTATTTTGGCTTTGGTAATTGCCTTTGCAATTTGTACGCCCATTAGACCTAATCCTCCTGCACCGATTATTACAAGAAATTCGGGGGAGTTTTGGTTTGATTTTTTAATCGCAGTGTAGGCTGTTAATCCAGAACAAGCCAATGAAGTTGCAGATTCTAGGTCTACACCGTTTAATTTTGCCAGATATTTGAAATGTGGGACAAGTGAATAATCAGAGTATCCACCATCCTGAAAAACACCGAGAGATTTTGGAGTATCGCATAAATTTTCATTATTTACCTTGCAAGCAGGGCACTCACCGCATCCTATCCAAGGATAAACCAATACTGGATCACCTTTTGAAAAACCTTTAACATCATTTCCAAATTCTTCAACCGTGCCAACTATTTCATGTCCAGGAGTAACGGGGAACTTTACACCTCTATCAGTGACTTTCATAAATTGACCATCACCTAAATCGTAACCACCCTCCCAAAGATGTAAATCACTATGACAAACCCCTACTGCTTTGACTTTAACTAAAACTTGGTTATCTTTAGGATGCGGAGTTTCTAATTCTACAACTATCAATGGTTCATTAGGACCAGTAATTCTTGCAGATTTCATAAAGTAGCAATTCAATCATAACAATATAAGAGTTGACTGGATATAAGAAAAAAATAGAGCCCTTAGATATTATGGAATAAAAAGATAGAGAGTACATGAGTGAAGAGCAAATTCCAGGTAGTATTTCGCAAGCACCAGTAAATATTCTGTTTAATCCCACCTCAATTGGCAAAAAAGATGTTTGGGAGATTGATCTTATTCTAATTTTGGATTTATTAATAAAAATTCTTGAAAAAAATGGAAGAAAAGATCTTAGAATTGCAGGAATGGCAGCACTATCATCATCGCTAATTTATCGAATGAAGGTGGAAAGCATTTTTGCCTTACAACGGGCAGCAATGGAAAAGAAACCCATCAAACAAAGAACGGATGTAGACATAGAATTAATCGATATGCCTTATAGACATGAGTCTACGTATCCGGTTTCATTAGATGATTTGTTAGGATTGCTACAGAATCTAATTGGTACTATTGCCAATCCACAAAATAGAAGAAATAAACTAAACATAGAACCAATTGAAGCACCTGATTTTCAAGAATACTTTATTTCACTTGAAAATATCATTGGAAAATATGAAGATTTGATAATTAAAAAAATTTCAGATGTAGGATACGGCATGCTTCAAACCATAATAAAAGATCTTGACGGAATAGATTCAATCAGATGCTTTTTTGCAATATTGTTTTTAGCTAGAGACGAAAAAATAGACTTGGAGCAAATAGATGAAGATATAAAAATTATTTTGATAAAAGAGAAGTTAACAATCTGATCAAAAATGAAGAAAAGATTTCTTTAAGTAGATTTTATGCTGGAATATACATAATTGACTAAAATTGAAAAAGATGACGAAGCAAGTGCACGAATTGAAGCAGCACTTTATTCTGCTGGAAGACCCTTGAAAATAGAAGAATTAATCAGAGCATCAGGCACAGAATCACGCACAAAGACGTTTGAATTACTTGGCGACATAATGAAAAAGACCAAATCAGCCTTTAAAGCAATTGAGATAGTTACACTTCCAGATAGATCATATGTATTTCAATTAAAACCAGAATACAGTTCTACCATCAAAAGATATGCATCAAAACCTATTCTTCCAAATGCAACTCTGAAAACATTATCATATATTGCATACATGCAACCAATTTCATCAAAACAACTTGTAGAAACAAGAGGTTCTGGAGTATACGAACATCTTAAGGAATTACGACAATTAGACTTTATTACTCATCAAAATGTAGGAAGATTAAAAATTTTCAACACTACTGAAAAATTCCAAAAATATTTTGGAATACAAGGAGATGTAGAGAATCTCAAACAAAGATTGTTTTCAAAAGTAAGAAAAACTGCAAAGATGTCAGAATCAAATTATACATCTCAAATTGTCACTAAACTAAATTAAGCATATTTTTTATTTTAAGCCTAATTTTTTGCGTTTTGTATAAATTAGAGTAGTTCAAAGATTATTCGTGCGAAAGTCAGTAGAAAATCTTGCGACCAGTAAGATAACTGGAGGAAGAAGACATCCGTTAAGAATTAGAAGAAAATATGAAATTGACAGGTATCCTAACGAAGCAGTTTCAGGTGCTCAAGTTACGATTACAAGACGTGTACGAGGTAATAATAAAAAGACAGCTTTGAAGTCAATCGATTTTGTAAACTTGGCAATGAAAAATTCCAAAGTAAAGAAAACAAAAATTCTCAAGGTATTGGAAAATTCTACAAACAATGATTATCAAAGAAGAGGGATCATCACAAAAGGTGCCATATTAGAAACAGAAGAAGGCAAATGTAGAGTGATTTCCAAACCAGGGCAAATCGGAATAGTCAACGCAGTTTTATTAACGTGATAAAATGAAAGATTACGAGCATGTCGTAATCTGGTTGGATTATTTCAATAAGACACTACCAAGATCTAAAGGAAGAAAATTAGAAAAGGAAAAATGTGTTTTTGATCCTTCACTAAAAGAATTAATCGAAGCTGCACAGGCAGTCGGATTTGAAATCACAGAATCAGATGAAAAAGTAAGATTCCCTAGAAGACCTTACGTTAGATCAGGCTACATAGTGTTACCAAAAGGATCCTCTAAGACAAATATTCTTAACAAAATTTCACAAAAATTAGTTGCGAAAAGAGCCAAGCAGTCAAAATAAAATCAAATCTAGCTCTAGCTAAAGTAAAGTTGACAGAAGTCTATGATAACAATACTATGATTACTATTTCTAATTGCAGGAGGTAGGTGAAATATTGCACTTAGCCGGTAGTGGTAGAGTGATCATTCAACTATCAGGTAAATTAGTTGAGGGACAAATACTCTGTGACGAGAAGGGAACTAAGGTTGCAAAAGTAATGGAACTAATTGGTCCAATAAAAAGACCGTTTGCGTCAGCAACTCCGTTAACAAACAACATAGAGAAATTCATTGGCAAAAGTGTTTTCACAGTTGAACATTCTCCTGCCAATATACAAAAATTCAGGAGAAGAAAAAAATGAACATATTACAACCACAGAGCTGTCCTGAATGTCAATCTTCATTGGTAGATGACACTCAGAATGGCGAAATAATCTGTTCTGGTTGCGGCGTAGTTGTCGCAGACCAGATGGTAGATTATGGTCCAGAAACAAAAAGCTCAAATCTCGAAGACAAGATGAAGCTTGCAAGAGCAACAGGACAAACAACTTATTCTCAACATGATTTGGGAATAACAACAGAGATATCATTAGGTACAAAGGACTTTAGTGGAAAAACAATCAACCGCGAAGTTGCAAATCAAATGCATAATCTCAGAAAATGGCAGCAACGAGTCCGTGTATCCTCACCAAGAGAAAGAAGATTAGCAAATGTTTTATCAAAAATGGGTGAAACGTGTGACAGTCTGAATCTTTCTAGAAATGTTTTGGAAACTGCTTCTATGATATACAGAAATTTAGATGGACATATCGATGTAAAGGGAAAATCAGTAGCCAGCATCACTGCAGCTACAATTTACATGGCATGTAAACAATGTAATGTAGTAAGATCATTAGAAGAAATTTGTCGGGGGATATGCGAACCAAAAGATGTCAAGTCTAAAACAAAACTTGCAGCAAAATACTATAGAACCATGGTAATGGAGATGGGTCATACAAACGCCCCAGTAGTTACCATGAACAAATACATCTCAAAGATTGCAAACATGACACAAACCGAAGTTAGAATTGAAAGACTAGCCTTGGAAATAGCAGAAAAAACTAAAGACAGTAGTATTTCAGATGGAAAAGCTCCAAATGGAATCGCGGCAGCATATCTATATGTTGCATCAGTTTTGCTAGGACAAAATGTCCTTCAAAGAGATGTCTCAAGCATTGCAGGTGTCACAGAAGTAACTATCAGAAATAGATGTAAAGAGATTCTAACTTGTTACAAACTCAAAATTACTTTGAGACCATCACTGGCCAAAATTTAATCCCCCCCCTTTTCATTTTATTAAAAATTATTAGATAGTTCTGTTAGGATTAGCTAAATTTCGTGGGCATTATATATAGAAACAAAACAAAATGCACCATGGTAGTACTAGAGATTATAGATCTTCATGTTTCACGGGAAGGTAAAGAAATACTCAAAGGAGTTAATTTGAAAACAGGCCCTGGAGAAGTACATGCAATAATGGGACCTAATGGTTCTGGAAAAAGTACTTTAGCATACACACTACTCGCTCATCCAAAATATGAAGTGACTAAAGGAGATATTTTGCTTGATGGGCAAAGCATTTTAGAATTATCTGCAGATCAACGAGCAAAAAAAGGGTTGTTTTTAGGATTTCAGTACCCTACAGAAGTATCCGGTGTTGGATTCTCGCATTTTCTAAGAACGGCTTACAATTCACTAAGTAAGGCGCTACAAGGAGATGACAGAGAAGTATTCATCACTGTAAGAGAATTTCAAAAATATCTTAAAGAAAACTTGAACAAGGTTGGATTGAAAGAAGAATTTCTTTCAAGATATCTTAATGAGGGATTTTCAGGAGGAGAGAAAAAGCGCGCAGAGGTTTTACAGATGGCAGTATTAAAACCCAAGATTTCAATTTTAGATGAACCGGATTCAGGTTTAGATATTGATGCAGTACAAGCAGTGGCCAAAGCAATAAGCCAGGTAACAGGAAAAGATGCAACCGTAATTATAATTACTCACTATGCAAGAATTTTAAAATTCTTGGACAAATTAGATTTTGTTCACGTCTTTGCCAGAGGCCAAATATTAAAGACGGGAGATGCATCCCTTGCAGATAAGCTAGAAAGCGAAGGATATGATTGGATTTTAGAACAAAAAGTCTAATTAAATTTTCCAGTTTGTTGATCATTTGATATATATTTTACTAATGTCTTTATCCGCAGAATTAAATATTTTACTCGCCGTTAGATCAAAAGCCCTATATCTTACATTCTTGGCAAATCGACAGATTCAATGTCTGAAATCCCATCATCTGGTCTTGTACGCAGTTTATCGCTCGTAGATATTGTCATGGTTGGGATTGCAGCCATGATAGGTGGTGCGATCTTTGTCTTAGTTGGTCCAGCAATGAATGAGGCAGGGCCAGCACTTATGATTGTGTTTTTAGTCAATGGAGTAATCACGTTATTTACAGCAATGACTTATGCAGAACTTGGTTCTGCGCTTCCCGAAGCTGGAGGTGGTTACGGTTGGATCAGACAAGGATTGCCAAGACCAAATGCGTTTATCAGTGGATGGATGGCGTGGTTTGCACACATAATAGCAGGAAGTCTCTACGCAGTGGCCTTTGGTTCGTTTCTCAGTCATTTGCTTACAGTATTGAACATACTAGTTTTTGAAGGACTAGACAAAATAATTGCAGTACTGGCCATTGTGCTTTTTACTTACATTAATGTCAGAGGAGCATCAGATACGGGCAAAGTTGGAAGTGTAATTACATTTTCGCAGTTGGCAATTATAGGCGTTCTCATAATTGCAGGTTTGTATGCAGTTAGCTTTACCAATCATGACTGGCCTGAAAATTTTCAGGATTTTTTTCCTAATGGGAGTATAGGAATTATTATTGCAATGGGTTTGACGTTTATTGCTTTTGAAGGATACGAGATAATTGTTCAGACAGGTGAAGAGGTTAAAAATCCAAAAAGAAATATTCCAAGAGCAATTTTTATTTCATTAGCAGTAGTTGTTGTACTGTATATTGTGTTCACATTTGCGTTCATTGGAGGTTTAAACCCATCTCAAACTGGAGAGGATCCTTGGAAATTTATTGGAGGACATAAAGAGCTTGGAATAATTGAAGGTGCAAAGTATCTTCTTCCCTTTGGTGCGTTTATAGTAATTGTTGGAGGTATCGTATCTACATTATCGGCATTAAATGCAACTACATTTTCATCCAGTCGTGTTGCGTTTGCAATGGGAAGACATTACACTTTACCTGTAGAGTTTAGTACACTTCATAAAAAATACCATACGCCACACTATGCAACAATAGCATCGGGAGTAATAATGATAATAGTTGCATTACTGTTACCTCTTGAGCAAATTGCACTGGCTGCAAGCGTTATGTTTCTTTTTCTTTTCACTCAGGTAAATATTGCGGCTATAACAATTCGCCGATTATACGGACATAAACTAGACTATGGATTCAAGATGCCTTTTTTCCCTGTTTTGCCTTTAATTGGAATATTTACCACAATCGGTCTTGCGATATATCTTTTAGTTTATAATCCGTTAAGCTGGTTGATTGCAATTATTTGGATATTGATAGGTTTTTCAATTTACAAAATATATTCTGTTAAAAAAGAAATTGAGCATCATTCGCCTCTAGTTGCCAGTGAAGGTCCAAAAGAAAGAAAGGATTATCGCATAATGGTTGTTTTTGATCGACACTCTGCAAAATTAGCTAAAATAGCAGTAGCTATTGCGCAACAAAAGGAGGGTGAAGTTTCATTTTTGAACATAGTGACAATTCCTGCACAATTACCACTTACAGAGGCTCAGAAATTTACAAATCCTGCAATGAGATCATTTGATGATCTAAAAAAAGAATCATGGTCAATTCCTTGCAGATATCTTATACGATTAACACATGATACCACTGAAGCTATTCTTGCAACCGTAGAGCAGCAAGGAGTTAATCTGCTAATAATGGATTTTCATAGTCTAAAAAATAATAGAAAACTACTTTCCCTTACTACATGTGATATTATGGGAGTGCATATGGGCAAAAATTTTGATAGCGAGTTATCAAACATAGTTGTTTCATATGACAAGGGACGTCACTCCAATATGGGATTGGAAATATCAGACATACTTGCAAAATCACTAGATAGTAAAATCAGAATAGTTCGTGGAACTACAGGCTCTCCTGAGGAAGAGAGAGATATTTTGGCAAAACTTAACGAACGAATGTTTGATCTAGATATTAAAAAAATTCCAATACACAGAATATCTTCAAGAAAAGAAAATGTAATGCGTGATTTAGTGGAGCATTTTAACAGCACAATACCTGAAATAATAATCCTAGGTGCGGGGAATCAATCTGATCAGGCATTTAGTCCAAAAACAATGGAAATTATCGAAAAAACAAAAACAACTGTCTTTGTGATCAGAGATTCTCGATTATCCTCAATTCAAACTCGATATTTCTGGGATAAAATTGCACCAAGAATAAGAGAAAATAAATTTGTATATAGAATGTATTTAGATTTGTTAAGACTGATATATTTTATCAGAGCAAAAAGTCATCCTATAGAATCAGATGATGATTATTTCATATCAAAAAGAAAATAAATAAAAATTATCATTAGAAGGAGTTTCCACTTTTTACTGTCACTGAATGTTTAAAAAATTATATTTTTCATCCCAATCTTCCTACAAAATCAGATGAAGGTGAATTTAATTACAAATACTCGCATCTTATTCAGATTTTAAATTTAATATGATGCCCCGAAATCTATGTTTAGATTGTGAAACTAAATTATCCTATTAAATTTTCAATAGTTTTTTTAAAATAAACAAGTTTAAGCGCAATAATTTTATGGAATTGTGTGATATACACTGTAAACGTTGAATTTAACAAAGATTTTCTCACCATTAAAGAAAATCAAATTACAGTTGGCATAAAATCAAGGCCAATTAAAGGAGAAGCAAATAAGGAGACCATAAAAAAACTAGTCAGACATTTTAAGATATCAACATCACTTATTCAAATAAAAGCCGGACAAAGATCCAAACAAAAAATTATCGAAATACAAAATTAGAGAATATAGTTTTTGTTTAAATAGGGTTTTGAGAAGGAAAGGATATGGAAAGAGATAACGATGATCAGTATTTTTTTAATTTCTCATTCTTTAAAGTAGATCCTAAATGGCGGTGGATGGCAGATTTAGCAAAAGAAGAATCAGCCAAAGAAGTAGAAAATGTTATCAAAAATTCACGAATAAAATTTAGAACATATTCCAATCTTGGACTAAGAGATGATGCTGACTTTTTATTTTGGTTTGCAGCAAAAACAGTTGAAGAAATTCAGAGTGCAATAGAAAAATTATACTCTACGGTTTTTGGAAAATACATCATCCCATCAAAAACATATTTTTCGTGTACTAGACCTTCAATTTATGTAAAAACAGGAAAACCCCTTGGTTTTGTTGCAGATAATGAAACAAAAAAATATGTAATTGTATACCCTTTTACAAAAACTCGAGAATGGTATCTACTACCAAAAGAAGAAAGACAGTCTATAATGGATGAGCATATAGAAGTTAGCAAAAAATATCCACAGGTTATTCTCAACACAACATATTCTTTTGGAATTCATGATGAAGATTTCATGCTAGCATTTGAAGTGGATGAAATTAGAGATTTTCAAGACCTAATAATGGACTTGAGAGAAACAAGGGTTTCAAAATTTGTTCAAAAAGATACTCCAATGATCGTATGTGTTAAAAAAGACATTGTACCTCTAATCAAAAGTCTTGGCTAATGGAATCCTTAAAAGAATGGGCAGCCATAGTTAGTGCTCTGGAAAATGGGGATCAAACAATCATCCTAAGAAAGGGTGGAATATTAGATGTTGAGTCGGGTTTCAGAATTGAATCAAAAAAATTCCTACTATACCCCACACAAGAACATCAAGAACACAATCACATCAAACCACAATTTTACAAATATCTAGATGTAAAGTCAAATTTAAAAAAAGAAGGTTTTAACAGAATCATGTCATATGCAGAAGTTTTAGGAGAGGCAAACATATCATCTGAGGACATTATCAAAAAATTATCAGCATATCATATTTTGAGTGATTCATACATCAAAGAAAGGAGAAATTGGCAGCCAGAAAAGCCCATGAAAATAGCTTTTTTAAAAATCTACAAGATTCCCCCATTTAACACGCCCATTAAATCCGAGTATCAGGGGTGCAAATCTTGGATAAACATAAATGCAGAAATTCCTGTGGGAGAAGCAGTTTTGAGTGATCTGGAAATTAAATCAAAACTAGATGAATTCAAGGAGATGATAAAATGAAATACAAAACATTAGGAAAAAGTGGAATCAAAGTATCAGAAATAGGATTTGGAGCATGGACTATAGGTCTTGATTGGTGGGGTAAAAAAATTGAAGAGGATGAAGCAAAGCGAATGCTGAAAAAAGCGTACGATTTAGGAATTAATTTCTTTGAAACAGCAGATATGTACGGTAAGGGGATTAGTGAGAAAATCATTGGAGATGTATTCAAAGGAATGAGGAATGAGGTAGTCATTTCAACAAAATATGGCTATGATTTTGCAGGAGTGGAACAAATAGGCCATTCAGAATTACCTCAAAGATTTGATCCAGCATTTACAAGAAAAGCACTCAATGCATCACTAGAAAGATTACAAACAGATTATGTAGATTCCTATGGTTTACACAATCCAAAATTAAATCACATAAGAAACGATGAGATTTTTAATACTTTTGATGAATTGATTAAAGAAGGGAAAATAAGATCATCGCAAGTGGCACTAGGTCCAGCCATTGGATGGACGCAGGAAGGGTTGGAAGCAATGGAGAGAAAAAGTGTATCTGCAATACAAACAGTCTATAATATCTTAGAACAAACACCAGGAAATGAGTTAATAGAAAAAGCAGAAAAACAAAATGTAGGAATTCTAGTCAGAGTTCCAGACGCATCAGGAATTCTAACAGGTAAAGTAAAGGCAGAAACTGTGATCCCAAGTAATGATCACAGAAAGGATAGAAAACAAGAGTGGAGGCAAGAAGCATTGCAAAAAGTAGAACAATTCAGACCAATTGCTGAACGCAATGGATTAAACATTACAGAATTTGCCATCAAATTCATTTTGTCAAAAAAATCAATTGCATCAGTTTTGCCCACAGTTGTAAGCGTAGAAGAAATAGAAACATTTGCAGCGATATCAGACGGAAGATATCTAAATTCATCAGACATGAAGGAAATGGACGAATTATACAATACTTGGCCATCATACGAATTAAAGGCGACTCCCCAAGTAAGTTAATCTCCAAATGGATAGATCAATTGATGTCGCCAAGACATTAGACATTATTGAAAGAATGAAGCTAGCAAAAATTGGAGAGTATAAGAAATGGGAATCAATAATTAAAAAAATTAAGAATAACGGAGAGATGAATCAATCAGATTTAGAGTATTTTTTGAATTTAACAAGAATTTATACGGATTCAAACATTTCAAATAGAAGCAAGATTTATCATACGAAACTATCAGAGCATGATGAAAAACCAGCATGTAAGATTTGTGGAGAAATGTCATCACATTATTGTAACATGAATGATCAATATTTTTGTATGATTCACATAGTAGGACATGATGAAAATGAATTTTAAGATACAGAGATTGTTTCTTCCAGACTAAAATTATGTTCTACAAAATATTCCACTCTAGTTTTTTTGAATTCTCGTGTGCTAAACAATATTTTGTAGTCATCAATTTTGATTTGATCTTTAATTGTTTGGGTCATTTCTCCTGCTTCTTTTTCAGACTTACAATGAATCATAGAAAATACACTGTATGGCCAATCAGGATATGTCGGTCTTTGATAACAATGACTCACTTGTGGGAAAGCACCTAATTTGGAACCAACTTCAGAGATTCTATCTTCAGGCACATTCCAAACAATCATTCCATTTGCTGTAAAACCTACCTGCCTATGTCTTAGAATTGCAGCAAATCTTCGCATGACACCAATATCTTCATAGTATTTCATTTTCTCAAATAATTCATCCTCAGTGATTCCTAAATTTGTTGCAGAATTTAGAAATGGTCTATCGATAATATCTATATCTTTTTGGAGTTCACGAATAAATTTTTTATCTAATTCGGTAGGAATAAACTTTACATTTTTAATTTCTTTTTTTTCTTCGGTTGGTGCGATATCATGTTTTTTTTCATCTACCATATCTAATTTGACTCCGATCTTAAATAATTGGATAGTTGGAAGCATTCTGATTTTTTTAATTCCAGATAATACCGAAAATTTGTCTACTTCAGTCTTCAAATCAGAGCCAGGCGGTACTGCCAAGGTAAACCAAAGATTAAACTGATGATCTCTTTCATAGTTGTGACTCACGCCAGGATGACGATTAATTTGATTTGCAACATATTCTAATTTATCAGAATCAATTTCCATGGCAACTAAAGAACTCTTGTAACCAAGACGTCTTGTGTCAAATATCGCGCTTAGTTGTCGCAGTACACCAATTTTTTTAAGATGAATTAGACGATCTTTAATAATTTCCGGGGACGTTTCAAATTTTTTTGCAATCTCATCAAAAGGTTTTGAAACAAGAGGAAAAGTCCATTGAATCTCATTAAGAATTTCCTTATCCAAGCCATCCAAGGATTGAGTCAACATTCCAATAACCTCATCATTCAATTAAAAATGTAGCTGGAATATTACGCATTAGGATTGAATCTATAAATAGAAACTTCTGTTCCTCTGATCGATGATAGTTCATCTAAATCTCCAAGGCAGATTAATCATTATAGTAGGAGGAGGAAATGAAGCCCTAAAAAGAATCAAAGTATTATTAAAAGAGAATTGTAAAATTTTGGTAATCAGCGATATTATAAATAATCAAATCAAAACTCTGGTAAAAACCAAAAAGATAAAATTTAAAAAACAGAAAATTCAAAATACATCTATTCTTGCTACCTACAAACCATTCATAATAATCACAACAACAAACGATAAGAAATTAAACCAACAAATTATCAACACTGCCAAAAAAAATAAGATTATTGCGTATAGTTCAGATAATCCAGAATCAAGTGATTTTGCAAATCCATCGATTATAGATTTTGAGAACATAATTCAAATTGCAATTTTTACAGGGGGTAAAAGCCCAGCTATGTCAAAAAAATTACGAATAAAATCAGAAAAATTTTTCAAAAAGATAATTACTAAAGAGGATATAGATCAGATAAAAATTCAAAAAATTGTAAGAGAACTTGCTAAGAACATGATCTCTACTCAAAATGAGAGAAAAATGATTTTGAGTAGCATTATGAGCGATAAAGAGATTAAGCAGTTAATAAAAGAGGGGCAGTTGAAAAGAGCTGAAAAGCAAGCCATCAAGATATTGGGAAATTGGAAATGAATCAAAATATAATCAATGCACGTGTTACTTTTCATAATTCACCAATCCATGTTCTTGAAAAATTCACAATAAGAGATTTAGAGTGGGCATATACTCAATTCAAAGAACAGTCGGGTTTAGATGAATGTGTCATTATTCAGACTTGTAACCGAATAGAATTATTTGGCAAAGCAGAAAATTATGATTTTATTAAAATTAAAAAAACATGGGCATCGCTGACGGGTTTAGATGAAGAAGTATTTCAAGAGAATGTGGAGTTTGAAGAAAATGTGAAAGCAATGCATCATTTACTAAAACTTACATCAGGATTGGATTCTATGGTAGTTGGAGAAGAACAGATTCTAGGACAGATAAAAAACTCTATCACATCAGCTAGAAACGCAAAAGCATCGGGTCAACACCTCAATACGCTATTTGATAGAGCGATTAGAATTGGAACCAGAATTAGAAATTCCAGTGGAATTAATCGTGGTGGAGTTTCAGTGGGATCTATGGCTGTAAAACTGGCCGAAGAAAATATTGATGAGCTGAAACTAAAGAAAATTTTGTTGATTGGAACAGGTGAAGTATCAACACTTGTTGCAAAATCACTTGTCCGTAGAGGATATGATTTTGCAGTTACAAGCAGAACAATGAATAGATCTCAGACTTTTTGTGAAACAATGGGAGGAAAGGCTGTAAAATTTGAAGCGGTTCTGGCTGGATTTGAAAATTATGATGTTTTGTTTGTTGCTACAACCGCCCCGTATTTCCTAGTCACAGAAGAAAGGATAACAAAAGCAATGCAAGAAAAGAAAAACGGGATGATGATTCTCGATTTGTCAAATCCTAGAACAGTTGATGAAAAGGTTGCAACTGTGGGAGGAGTGAAATTGATGAATTTAGATCAGATTGCAGAAATGGTTGAAAAAAATATGAAAACACGATTAAACAAGGTAAAATCAGTTGAAAATATAATTAACGAGGAAGTATCTCTACTAGAAGCCTCAATGAAAAGACTAGATGCAGAACCACTGGTAAAAGATGTATTCAAAAATATTGAGTCATTAAGGGAAAAAGAATTGCAAAAAGCACTTCAAATGCTTAATGAAAAAGATGATAAAAAAATAAAAATCATAGAAGAACTAACAAAAGCAATTGTAGAAAGTATTGTTTCAACGCCTATGAATAATATTCGTAAGGCATCAGAACAAGGCAACCCCGATATTATTGAATTAGCAAGTAAATTATTTGACTATAAAAAACAAATTGATTAGACTAGGATTATATTTTACCCAGAATCAATTTTGATAATGTCATTTCCCATTAGACGTCTTCGTAGATTACGAACTTCTGAAAAAATGAGAGAATTAATTCAAGAAACAATGTTAACGCCAAGAGATTTAATCTGTCCAATATTTGTCCAAGAAGACCTCAAATCTAGAATTAAAGTTGAATCAATGTCAGAAATTGAAAGATTGCCTCTAGAGGATATCAATGATGAAGTTGGTACAATTTCGGATTTGAATATTTCAGCTATTATGTTATTTGGAATTCCTGCCAAAAAAGATGAAATAGGGAGTTCGGCATTTGATGATAACGGAATTGTTCAAAAAGCAATTTCTCAGATTAGGAAAAATTTTGGAGATAAAATAGTAATCATGGCAGATGTCTGTCTATGTCAATTTACATCCACAGGTCATTGTGGAATTATTCAAGGAGATAAAATTGATAATGATTCCAGTCTAGAAATACTAGCAAAAATTGCTGTCAGCCAGGCAAAGGCAGGTGTAGATACCGTTTCGCCTTCTGCCATGATGGATGGACAAGTTGCAGCCATTAGAAAGGCATTAGATGAAGAGGGATTTACAGATGTTTCTATAATGTCACATTCAGCAAAACATCGTTCATCGTTTTATTCACCCTTTAGAGATGCAGCAGAATGTGCACCAAAATTTGGAGACAGGAAGACATACCAAGTTCCATTTACAAATGCACGTGAAGCAATGAGGGAAGTTGAAGCAGACATCAAGGAAGGAGTAGACATAGTAATGATCAAACCAGCTCTAGCATATTTGGATTTAATAGCAGAAACAAGAAGAAAATTCAACATACCAATTGCAGCATATAGTGTTTCTGGGGAATACGCATTGGTTAAAGGGGCTGCAAAACAAGGGTGGGTAAATGAGAGAGACATTACAGAAGAAATACTATACTCCATTAAACGAGCAGGTGCAGACATGATAGTAACATACTTTGCAAAATCGGCAGCAAAGTTTCTTCAAGAATCATGAGAAATGATGAGCGTTTTGAGATAGAGAGGGCTTTTGATTTACTGCCTCATGTAGTAGGCTCTAGCTGGGCCGTAATTTGGTTTAGATTAAATAAAATAAAAAAACCTACTCGTGAAGAATATAGAAAAAAGGTTATAGAATATTTCAAAATGATGGAGTCAGTATTTGAATCATATAAAGAAGATGAAAAATTCTCAGAGATGATAAAATACATTCAGCAAAGAAAACAAGAAGAGTATGAAAAGATCATTTCAGGTTTGAATAAAGAGGTGGAGAAAAGATATGACAGATATGTAGATTATGGATGATTTAATTTGTAAAATATTTGTTTAAACTAAAAAAAGAAAAAAGATGTTATGGGAGATCCAATGGAATATTTACACTGCCCCATGGTTCTGAAATCCTAAAGACATAATCTTTTGCAGGATCGTAGATGAATTTCGTTGAACCTGGAACTCCAATTGCAGGGCCAAACAAGATTGAAAATTCTCTTGATTTTCCTGGAGTTAGAACAATGTTTCCGTTTGTAAAGTCATTTGTAGAGTACTTGAAGACATTTTGACCATCCGAGACATCATAGTTGCAAACTGCTGGGCCTGTACAGAACAGAGAGATGTTGTCACTAGAACTAGTGTTTTTAACGACCATTTTAATTGTTAAAAGTGCCTGTCCAAGTGGAGATACCTCAAATTCAGGACCTGGAAAATAGAAGGTCACTGACCCAAGTACATATGGAGCAGATTTTTGTTCATATTCATACTCAGTGATTTTCATCTTAGATTCATCAACGCAATCATATCTGGCATATGCCTCAAAAATTTCTGCGCACTTGTCAAATATCTGATTGCAGTTTATAGGATTTTAAATTATAATTATTACATGTTGAAAGAAAGAATTCAATTACACATGAGCAAAAGAGTAGTGAAATTTAATGGGTAGGACATGTAGAGGCATATGTCAGATGCACAGGGCAGAACCAGTTCCAAATAAAATTAGATGTGAAATAGGGCAAAAAAGGTGCACCTTCTGTGGGATATTTTTGTCAGTTGACGATACAAGATGCATTTGCTGTAAAGCAGTTTTAAGAACAAAGGCCCGAGGAAAGAAAAACTAGATTGTTTGAAGACAGTGAGATTAAAAATACCAATCATATTTCCTTTTTTAGTTGAATCAGGAAATCTTTCAATACTTTGGTTCTCTTTTTAGCCTCAATTTTACCAGATTTTGTGTTCATTAGAGATTCTAATTTTAACAGTTTACGGTAAAAATGGTCCAAGGTCCAGATTTTATCTTCAGGTAGTCTATTTTTACAGAATGGATCTTGCACGCTGTAAAATGATCTTTTTTCAAAACCGCCTACAGCAAAAACTCTAGCAATACCTATTGCGCCAAGTGCATCCAAGCGATCAGCATCTTGAAGTATTTTTCCCTCAATTGTAGTCGGAATTTTATTTCTAGAAAAACTATGATCACGAATTGCATCAGAAATGATTTGAATTTCTTCTAGTGAAAAATTGTACTTTTTTAGAATTTTCTTTGACTTTATTGCGCTTTCCATAGATGATAATTTAGAACGTTTATCAGATTTTGGGTATGAAACTATATCATGCAGCAATACTGCACTTAGAACGAGTTTTTCATTAGCATTCTCTTTTTTACAAATTTTTTTGGCATTTTTGTAAACTCGCATAACATGCTGAAAATCATGAGCAGAATCACTAGCCTTTCTACCATAAACTTCTTTTTTTAGTAAATTAATAGCATCCATTTTAGAGTCTCCATAATTTGGGCTTTACAAATTTAATTTTTCTTTGAGTAATAAAAAGTGCCCAATCAATAGATGTGAAAAAGATCACCGAAACTATACCCATTGTATCTATCAATAAAATTCCTAGATATTGTTCTTCAAATATTTGAAGAAAGGGAGTCAGTACAATATTACTAATAGATATCATCACATAATAAGACAAGGCCCTTCCAAACCAAAATCCAACATATAGTCCAAAACTTTTTGCTTTCATTAATCCATATGCAATAAATAACATGTTGCTAGGAAGGGGAGTAGCTGCAAATAGAAAAGATGCTAAAACATAGCCATATTTTTTTCGATTAAGGAAATCACCAATTATATCAAGATTAGATTTTTGTTCAGGACCTACAAATTTTCTAAAAAGACCGCTGATTTTTTTTAAAATGAATCTGCCAATGGTTGCACCTGTTGCACCTACAATTGAAAGCAGGATCGGGTCCAGACTAGGATCAAATACATAAAATGATGATAGAATAATCCATGTAGGCGGCATAAGAATTGGTGCAGTATTAGCACCAATTAGAATCAGAAAAACTCCAAAATAAGAGAATTGAGCAAAAATCTCAAAAATATCAGTCATCCCTGTATGTTTGGAGTAGATTTTTTATTTCTAAACGCTTGGATCGTCGTTTGTTATGGAAATATTCTAAAATCAACCTGTAATATCTAAAAATTACACAATTAATTATTGTATCAATAGAAATTAGACAAAATTGAAACAATGATTCAATATACTTATAAGTAAATTGTGCATTAATATTCCTATGTCTGCTATCAACTGGAAATGTTTTAGATGTAATCTTACTTTCAAAGATGAAAACATTGCAGACATGCATAAAAAAATTTCAAACCATTCAATCACAAAGATCAAAGAAATCACGGTTTAATTTTTAAATCATTCCCAATATTGTTTAAAATTAATTAGTGCAGAGGGTGGGATTTGAACCCACGAACTCCTGAGAGAAAGGATTTCCTATTTTACGGATCTTGAGTCCTTCTCGGTTGACCGGGCTTCGATACCTCTGCAATGAGATTTGGTATTGACCAATATTTTTCGATTGCTATTGAGAAAAAATAGATAAAATAATCTTAAATTAGCATAATTTTAAAAACAATCTCTATAAGAAATCAATAATTTAGAACAAGAAAAAATTCTTTTCAATTTTTATGGTCTCCACTAGAATCATAAAATCAGAGATAGATAATTCATAAAAAATTGAAATTTTATTTTTGAAAAAAAATTATGGGCTCATCATATGGCCCATTTGTTTACCTGTTGAATTTGTGCCATTAAACATCATCCACATTTGATTCATTGTTTCCTGATTTTCACTCATGTGTCCAATCATTTGTAGTCTGAGGCCAGGATCGTTTATCATCTGTTTCATCATTTCTTGCATAAAGTCATGATTGTTTTTCATGAGTTCTGTCATTTGTTTTACATGTTGAGGATCCTGCATCCATTTATTCATCTGTGGATTGTTTGTCATTAATGCCATCATTTGGCTTTGAGTTTGAGGATTGTTCACCATCGTGTTCATCCATTGATTCATTGCTTGTGGATTATTCATCATCTGTTGATTCCACATAGACATTTGTTTTGGATCATTCATCATTTGTTGCATCTGTTGAACATTCGTCATTGGCGATACAGTATTTTGTTGAATCATAGAACCAATGCTCAACCCTGCAATAAAGACTGCAACTACAATTCCAATCAAAACGTACTGATTTACCATAAACCCGTAAAACTATCAGCCATATAATAGGATTCCATTATCTTCAATAGAACGATACAAGAGTAAATGAACTTGAAAAAATAGAGTATTGAAAAATATTTGTATGATGATATTTCGCTACTGTTTTCATAATATTTTATAAGTATTTTGACAGGATTCAAAAATATGGACAAACAATTAATTAAAAATTTGAGAAATAGAAATCATTACAAATTAAATTCTGAAAATACGATGGTGATAAACTATTCTACAGCTTGTGAATGATGGGTTAGACTACAAATCACCAGGTGATCAAAAGAACACAGATAATGCCTTCAAGTCTGATTTTAAATATCACTATACTGTTGCTTAAACATGACAACATTAGTTCAAGATATCATGAAGAAGGTTGTTCTTTCAATTGATGCATCAATGGCTGTAATAGATGCTGCAAAAATGATGGATGATGCATCTGTGGGGGCAATTGTAGTAATTCAAGAAAATATAGCAGTTGGAATAATAACTGAAAGAGATATTGTGAAAAGAGTTGTTGCAAAAGGAAAACCATCTCAGATGAATGTTAAGGAAGTAATGTCACCTAATCTTGTGGTGATAAATCCCAACAATACGATATTGGATCTTGCACAGCTTATGAAAGAGAGACAAATTCACAGAGTTCCAGTTGTAAAAGATGATATACTTATTGGCATGGTAACTTCATTCGATCTTGTAAGATTTTGTAGTATTGGCGGAGAGCCTGAAATTAGCAAAATCACTGATCAGATACTATTAACATCACACACATAATAATTCAGAAATAAAATAGTGCAAAAATTTCACTCCTAACTATATACCCCATTTCAAAGGCGCGGGGAGAGGGATTTGAACCCACGAGTCATTGCTGACATGGGATTAGCAATCCCACGCCCTACCAAGCTAGGCGATCCCCGCACAGCATGCCTTGAATTAATCTGTAAATAAGTCAAACTTTTTTGGACATTATTTATCACACTACCAATCTGCCAGTGGCAATTATGGTCTATTCATAGTAAATCGCTATGATTGTCAGTCACCATATCACAAATTAAGTATAGAATATTTTTATCAATAATGAGTAAAAAACAATCACATGTAGTAGAAATAATTCAGCATAATTTTACTTGATTTCATCTAGTGGCTTTGTCTTTCTAAAATTTGCATAAATTCCCAAATCATAAATGATCTTTAACAACCCTCCAATAACAAATGGTGCAGATAACCAAAACGATTGAATTATTGCCCCAGTTATTGATGGACTAATTGATTGAGCAGTATTTCGTGCAGTATTGGTAATTCCAGCAGCAGCAGTTCTTTCATTTTCTTCCACCATTGTAACAATGTATGCTTGTCTTGTTGGCACATCCATTTGAGACAAACTCATTCTTGCCAAATACAATGACAGCGCAAGAGGAAAAGTGGGTGCAATTGCAACTAGAATTAAAATAATATTTGATGGAATATGAGTAAAAACCATCGTATTTATCAATCCAATTCTATCAGCAATTTTTGCTGCAAAGAAAAACGAGATTGCAGTTAGTACACCTGCAATTGAAAAAATCATAGATAGAGTTGTAAGATCGACTCCAAACTTTGTGAAAAACCAGAAAGACACTATACTTTGTATCACAAAGCCTCCTGCAAACGAATCAAGAGCAAATAATGAAGACAATTTAATTACAATTTTCTTTGATTTTGGAGACAGATTTGATGAAATCAACTTTGTATGATTAGTTTTTGTTACCTCAATCTGTTTTGACAAGAAAAAATAAATAACAACAACTGCTAGTCCAGCGCCAAGATAGATTAGAAAGAGGGGTTTGAATGAATCTACAATAGACAAGCCAAAATTTTCTTGCATGAATTGTGGTAATAATGCAAGCAATACTCCACCAGACATTGCAAAAGTTCCAACAATATTGTAAAATGCAAAAACGGTGTTTCTCTTTTTGATGTTTTTTACAGTTTGTGGCAATATGGCTTGTTCTAATGATAAAAATGCGCCAGTTTCTGATCCTGTTACATTGATTGTTCCAATAAATGCAGCAATAATTAGTGCAGCATAGTTTTCAGTCATTAAAAAAACTGACCCCGAAACTGCCATCAGTGCAGCATAGGTTATCATGACTCTTTTTCTTCCAATACGATCTGCAAAAAAACTTGAAAATAGATTAAAAATTACGCTGTTTGCAAGAGTTGCAGACAAGATAAACCCAATGAGAATTTCATCAAATCCAATTTGTTTAAGATAGATGGCAAGAATAATGCTCAAAAAACCATAAGAAAAAGTTCGAACAATTCTGGCCGAAATTATTAATTTTCCATCTCGAGTTAACCAATCTAAAACCAAATCACTTTTTCAAATGACTTTCTGCTATTTTGTCTTCCGGATGATCAATTTTGTAGCTCAGTTAGAAAATCAGATATTTCATGCAGGTCAGTTTTTTCAGATATCATTTTGCAATAAATTCATTCGTCACCAAACTGATGATAATTAGTGACAATGTCGTTAATCGGTATTCTTTTTCCACCTACAATCTTTAGATCTACTTGAAATGATTTGTTTGAAATGCTAATAATATTGTAAGTGTTTTCAAATAACCCTCTGACTCGCTCAGATGTTGCAGTTCCTGCATTAACTACCATTAATTTCCCAAAATTCCATGCCCACGGACGGTGTTTGTGTCCACATAAAACAAGATCAACTTGAGTATCCAATATTGTTCTCAAAACATCTCCTGCATCAATTACAGTCAGTTGATCAGAGCCAGTATCCGGAATTGCCACAAGGTGATGATGCATTGCCAGGATCTTTACTTTGTCTTTGTATTTTTTCATGGTTCTCTCAAGCCACAGATTTTGACGGTATCCAACTTCACCTTCGTTTCTGTCAGGACGAGCAGTACCAAGTGTCACTAGAACCACATCATCATTTAGTTCATTTATGGTATCAAATGGAAAATATTTTTTGAACAACAAATATCCTGTATTTCTGTAATCGTGATTTCCACTAATGGTGATAATTTTTTTTGCGCTAAATCTAGTCAAAAGCGTTTTGCATTCTTCATATTCTTTCATCAGGCCCTCATTTGTCAAATCACCAGTAACAACTATAACATCAGGATGAATTTGATTCACCTCTTCTACTAGTTGATCAAACTTGTCTTGCAGAAATTGAGAGCCAACATGAAGATCAGAGATTTGTACGATTAACATTTTACTTGATAAAACCAAATCAGCTAATAAACTATCACTATACAAAATACATGGAATTCTAAAATCAAGGTAGAATTAAATACCTAACATCGTCAAATTTGAAAATTGGCAAAAAAAGCGGCAGTCATTAAAGGAGATGGAACAGGTCCAGAGCTAGTTGACGCCATGATGCATGTACTAAAGGCGTGCAATACGCAAAGTGAACTAATTTTGTGTGAGGCTGGTTCTGAGCAATGGGAAAAACATGGCGGTGCAACCTACATTCCAGATGAGACTACAAAAATAATGGAAGAAAGCGATGCATGTTACAAAGGACCAACTACAACCATCCCAAGTCCTGATGCGCCAAGAAGTGTAGCAGTTTCAACTCGCCAAAAATTTGAATTATACTGTAACATTAGACCAATCAAAACCTATGATAGATTATCTCCAGACAAAAAACTTGATTTTGTATGCTTTAGGGAGGCAACAGAAGGCCTCTATGCAGGAATTGAATTCAAAACATCCGATGACTCTGCAATTGCAATTAGAAAAACCACACGTAAAGGATGCAAAAGAATTGCAGATGCATCCTTTAAATGGGCAAGGGAGCATAATCTAAAAAAAATATTTGCGATTACCAAGAGAAACATACTAAAACAAACTGATGGAATCTTTTGGGATGAAATTCAACGAGCATCAAAGGAAAATCCAGGAATAGAGGTTGAGGAATACTATATTGATAACATGACTCAGCAGCTTGTAAAAAATCCTGAAAGATTCAACAATTCTGTCCTAGTAAGCACGAATCTCTTTATGGATATTATCTCTGAATGTGCATCTGGAAATGTTGGTTCCATTGGATGCGTCTATTCTGCAAACCTGGGAGATTCTTACGCAATGTTTGAGCCAGCTCACGGGAGTGCACCAAAGTATAAGGGAATGAATAAAGTAAATCCTACTGCTGCAATACTATCTGGAGCATGGATGGTTGAATATCTTGGCGAGCCACAAATAAGAAATGCAATTTTTGATGCAACTGACCAAGTAATCAATGAAGGAAAAGCAGTAACATTTGATATTGGAGGCAATGCCAGTACAACACAGATGACTGATGCCATCATCACATATGCTAAAGAAAAACTACGAAAGTAAAATCTAATTCCTACTTTTGCCTTATAGTCTCAACTAGAATTAATTCTTCAAAAAACAGCTTCTTTTTTGCAAGAATTCGAGGACTGAGACCTAATTTTTGTGCGTAATCCATTAATTTTTGATAATTAGAAAGAGATGAAGTTACAAAAAGGAATTTTCCTCCTATTTTGATATTTTTATAAATTGAATCAAATATTTTTTTAGGAACTTCAAATCCATCTTTTCCTCCGTCAGTAGTAGCATCCAAAATTTCATCTGTGTCAAGATATGGAAGATTGCACACTACTAGATCAAACTCTAATTTCAGTGCATCAGAGCCATTGCAACAGACCAAATTTTTTGTACTATATGTCTGATTTTTTAACACAATAAAATTAATGTCGGTTCCAACAACAAAGGTAAAATTTTCAGATAGTAATTTTGTAAGATATCCAGAACCGCTTCCAACATCTAGCGCAGATAATCCTTTCTCTTTTTCAAGATAATCAGCAACAAAGAATGTGTCTTCAGCTGGAGAATATTCCTCATCCCTTAAGAATTTCTTTTGCAAGATTAATTATTTCATCCCCTGAGAGGTCATCTAGTCGTTTCTCTATTATGGTTTCTTTTCCAAACTGCTTGAATATGTTGTGAATTGTTTTTCGTTTGTAAGAGAATATTCTATTTAGCACATTTATTGTATTTTTGTCAATTGAATTTTTTTTAGTAATTTTCAATACTACTGAATCGACATTTGGAGGCGGAGAGAAGTTGCTTTTTTTTACATCCAAAACTTTTTCAATATCTAGCGTGTGATTCGCAATTACACTTACAGCCTTTCTTTCTTTAGCAGATTTTGTCGCAAGTTTTTCTGCAAACTCTTTTTGCACCATAATTACCCCGTGAGAAAAATCTGTTTGCGCAAGCCACTCTATTGCGTCTCTACTTTTAGAGTACGGCAAATTTGATACAAAGACAGAGAAATTTTCTATACTTTCAAACCCGTCACCACATTCTAGGTACAGATTACTAATACCAGAGAATTTGGATTTTGCCTTTTCATACAACTCCCTGTCTGCCTCAATAGAGATTACCTTTTTTGCTTGCTGACACAAAAGTGGAGTGAGAATTCCCAATCCCGTACCCAACTCAAAGACCACATCATCTTTGGTGATTTTTGCTTCTAAAACAATTGATTTTGCTATACCACTAGAGTGTAGAAAGTGTTGGCCGAGTATTTTTCGCTTGATCATTTCTTGACAAAGATATTCATCCTGCTTTCACCAGCAATCTCTTCTAAAATTCTCTCTGAAATATGCTTGATTGGATCTTTTAATCCAACTCGCTCTTGCAAATCAACATAACTTGCAAACTTTTTCTTTTCTCTTTGCTCCAGAATTGCTTTCAGGTATGTTTTTCCAATTCCTGGAATCAATTCAAGTGCATGGACCCTTGGAGTCAGAGGCCTTGAATTATTGATGTAATCTACAAATCTTGTCTCATTTTGAGTTACTATATTTTGGACCACATCATTCAATTCGCTTTGTGCAGATGAGGAGATGTGTTCATACTCTAGTTTTCCCAAAACAGAAAGAACTTTGGTTCGTCCTTCTTTTCCAATATAGATTCTCTCTCCAACATCAAATGTGGAATTTAGAGCTCCAAGAACTTCCAATAATGTTAGCCTGTCTTCTCCAATTGCAGTGATAATAATTCCGTCGCGTCCTCTCACTGTAGAAGATTTTCCGCGAGGATTAAAATCTAAAACGTATGCATACTCCTCGTATTTTCTAGGTGTGAATGGTACATTGTGCAAAATAAATTTCTCCTTAAAACTTAGGAATGCGCCTTTATCACATGTAGTATTTTTTCTAAGGTTTCAGCAAGAATGAGTTTTTTCCAACCAAATGTAAATGAACGTAGTTCAGCCAAACTCGTTGGTCGAATATTTACAATTTCAACCGCTTCTTCTTCTGTTAGATCACAGTCTTTTACTAGTTGTTTTTTCATCTCTTTTGCTTCTTTGGAATCTAGTTTTGAAAACTTTGTAACATAATCATAGGTCCAGCGCTGGATTTGATCCATTGCCTCTACATCGACTTTACCTAAAATTTCTTTGACTTCTGAAAGAGATATGCTTTGTTTCTTTTTTATTTCTTCCATAATTATACCCCGAATGGTTTTATGTGATCTAGCCTTGTGATTAATGTTTTTAATTTATTTCCTAAATGAACATCTAATGTAACTGCACGTCTACCTACGTTTGTAATTACACCTACTTTACCGTGGTATCGTCTGTGTGGCAATCCTTTGTGCTGTCTAGGATCGATAATAATAAGGGCTTGTTGGCCTTCCTGATATTCTCGTAGTAAAAATGACACACCTCGTGTTTGAGTTTTAGTCATTACAGCTCTGGCTTTGTGCTTAAATCCGTGTGAGCGACCATGAGATTTTTTAGTTGCCATAAAAGAAATCCCAATTGACCCTATTTTAACACTTTCTAGATAACAATGTCTGTTCGAAGTTGTCCGCATGCAGCAGAAATTTCTGAACCCTTTTCAACTCGCACTGTACAGTTGACGCCAGATCTGCGTAGTATTCTCTCAAATTCAAGGACACTTTTTTGTGATGGTCGCTGGAAATTTCCTGCAGTTGGATTTATTGGAATTAAATTTACATGTGAACCGTTTCCCTCCAATAGAGTTGCTAGCTCTTTTGCTATTTGTGGAGAATCGTTAATATTTTCAATTAGAGCATACTCGAAGGTAACGCGCCTTCCAGTTCTCTTAAAGTAGTGTTTGCCTGCTGCAATTAGTTCCTCTACAGAATGAGGTCCTGCAGTTGGTACCAACTTTTTTCGCAATTCATCATTTGGCGCATGTAGTGATATTGCAAGACCAATTTGAAGATCTTCTTCTGCTAGTTTATCAATACCAGGAATTATTCCAATTGTAGATATTGTTATGTTTCGCTGTCCTATTCCAAAACCTCTTGGATGCGTCAGCAATTTTACTGCACGTATTGTCTCGTCATAGTTTGCAAGTGGTTCACCCATTCCCATAAAGACCAAATTAGTTACATGTTCACCTCTTTGTTGAAGGAGATCTGCAAAGTGTATTACCTGAGAAACAATCTCTTCTGCCTTTAAGTTTCGCTCAAAGCCCATCTGTCCAGTTGCACAAAAGATGCATTTCATTGCACAACCAACTTGGGTTGAGATGCAGATGGTAGATCTTGGATGGCCACCAATCTTTGTTGGCTCGTACTGGATCAGAACAGTTTCAACAGGTGTCCCATCTGAAAGATTGAGTAATAGTTTTGTAGTATCTCCGTCCTTGCTTGTTATTCTATGAGTCTCTGTTGCAGAACCAATTGTGTACCCCTCTGCAACTAGTTTTTCTCGCATTTCAGTTGGCAGTTGTTTTAGATCAGAAATGCTTTTTGGAAATTTATAGTATAATGGATACAGTATCTGGTCGGCACGATATCTTGTCTGGCCCATCTCAATTACCATTTTTTCCATCTCTTCAGGTAACAAGCGGTAAAGATCAGTCATTGTATTTTCACTTTGAAATATTCATGCATAATAATTACTGTACTATCATAATATTATAATTTAGTTGGATCTCAAATTGGATAGTTTTAATTTCCAATGACGTTAATTACAATAAATAGTCTAAAAAATAAAAGAATTTAGTTTGTTGCTAAAAATAAAGAAAAGAGAGTAATTACTCTTCCAAGTCATCAGATTCATGTGCAACTAGTTCCAGTTCCGGTACTTCAGTCTCTTCTGAATCCTTTTCTTTTTTAAGGGAGACTTTTTTACCATTCTTTTTACTAGGCTTTTTCTCTGCTTCTTCTGGATCCATCACTCCTGCTTCTCCTAGTGCAAAGATCACTTCTTCTTCTGGATGATGAGGGCTATCCACCATTCTTGCGATTCTCTTCTTGCCTGATTTCTTAAAGTAGATTCTATACGTAGAAGTATGTGCAACTACGTTTCCACCTATTGGACGAGTTGGATCACCAAAGAAGACATCAGGGGATGCCATGACTTGGTTTGTTGCAAGAGCAGCACAGTTGTAAGTCTCTGCAATTCTAGACAACAGATGTACAAAGTGATTTAGTTTTTGTTGTCTGTTGGAGAGAGTGCCCCTACCCAGATACTCTGCGCGGAACAATCCAACTGCAGAATCTACAACAATTAGTTTTATGTTGTTTTCTTCAATTACAGCACCTGCTTCTTCAAGAATCAGTGTTTGATGTGCGCTGTTATATGCACGTGCAACAATAATTCTATCTAAAACTTTTTCTGGATCCATCTCATGTGCTTGTGCTATAGATACAATTCTTTCAGGTCTGAAAGTGTTTTCAGTATCAATATACAAAACACCACCATCTAGTCCACCTTCTGTTTTTGGTCTTTGAACCATCACAGCAAGTGTATGTGCAAATTGAGTTTTGCCTGAACCAAATTCGCCATAAACTTCTGTTAGTGCTTGCGTTTCAACTCCGCCATCAAATAGTGTATCAAGGCAATTAGTTCCAGTTGTGATTTTACCGATATCTTGTCTGCGTTTGTAGACTTCGGTTGCAGTGACAAAGTCTCGTGAAATTAATCCAGTTTCAACTAGATGTTGTCGTGCTTTGTTTACAATTTTTTCTGCAGTATCTTTTTCCATTCCAGTTATTTCTGCAATTTCCACAGGACCTCTTACTATAAGATCCATAACATTGTGTATTCCTGCATCAGATAATTTCCTAGTAGTTACAGGACCTACGCCCTCCAAACTATCTAATCTCAAATCTTCTACCATACCGTAGAGTACGGTACAGGTACTTTATAAGAGTATTGTTTAAAGTCACAATCAAGATATGTAATGAAATTATTTGAGAGTATGTTAAATTTTGACATGCTTTGAAAATCAATCATAAAATTAAATCAATATTGCAATCTAACGTCTCTTTCTTCTTTGACCTGGCTTGTTTTGTCCAGGAAATCTGCCCAAAGAAAAACGTTTCTTAAAGTTACTCTTGTTTCTAAGACTGGAGTTGGTTCCAACTATTTTTCTTCCTTCAACTTTTGGAGTTTGTCCTCTTACCTTACCTGCTTTAGTAAGTGAACCGTGAGTTGCCATAATTTATTGGGACGAATTAGTAAATTTATGTATTTGTATGATTACCAGTATCTTGTCTTTACAGTTTCAATAACTCTTTCATGCTCTTTGCTTTTGTGTCGTGCATATCTTTCCATTGCCCCCAAAGGAATACCACCCAAAGACCTTGCAATTGCATTAAAGAAATATCTCTGTGGGCCTTTAGCGCCAGTTTTTGTCATGAATTTTTGAATTCCATACTTGAAGTTGTGCTGCCAAGTTTTGTATAGCACGCCCAGTTGTGCAGGAGTCATCTCATTTCCAATGTTAAAGAAATCAGATTTCTCAAGTAATCCAATTGGAACAAATGTAAGTGCAGTTGCAGTAAACATTGAATCTGGTTGCTCATTTTCTAATTCACTAATTAGGCGAATAGTATCCCAAGAATCTTCGGGTTGCTCATCATTATCAAGACCCATGATCAAAGTAAATGCAGGAATCCAGTAATCTTCATTCAGAGTTTTGACTCCCTCTTTTACTACCCAGTGCCATTCACTTGGAGCGTATGGAGCAAGTTTTCGGTCGGCATATTTTCCAATTAATCTCAAACTTCCAGTCTCAAAACCTGCCTGAATTCCAATCATATTGTCAGGACTAGATTTTATTATTTTTGAGAGATTTGGAATAAGTTTTTCGTCAGCTATTGCACCTGCAAGCGTACCATGTGTTGGATTTGTGTGTCCAACGCCGGTGGACATTATAGCAGTAAAGAGTTCCTCTAGGGCCTCTCTGTTTGGCTCCATTCCTTTTGAAGTCCTAGGATCCATGCCATAGACAAAAATATCATCACTGTGAATCCATGCAGACTTGGCACCACCTTTTTTGATGTTTACTTCAATTTCCCGTTTCACCTTTTCTGGAGAATAGTATCGTAGTGACCTTAATGTAACATCACAGAATTTACAGCCTCTTCCACAACCGCGCATAACCTCAACCATTCCATGCATACTGGGTTCTACAATTTCTGGAATTTCATCAAGATCCGGTCTGTCCCAGAAATTGACAAATCTTGCATGGATTTTTTTCCCGTTTCTTTCAAATTCTTTAATGTTAACTTTAAAGTCACTACGTTTTCTGAAAGGATCCATGTTTTCAAAATCACCATTAATCAAATAGTTAAAGAATCGACCAGCATGTCCATCAATTTCAGGTGCAATACCTCCAAGCTCGCCTTCCAAAATAGCATAAATGCCAAACTCTGCAATTTTTTCAGGATCATAATTGTACTGCCAAGTTCCAGATGCACCAGAGATAACTTTGGCCGTACTACCAGTTTTTAATTTTGCAGCATTTATTCTACGATGCAATTCAGTATTATAAAATTCATCATATGACATTTGTTTTCTACCATAAGTAAATGTCATAGTAACTGGACCCATTCCTAGTGGGTCCATCTCATATGTGCCAACCACCAAAGTATCAGGACCGATGAATTTTTCTATGTGGTCTGGATGTGCTACCACTACATCCTGACGACTAAATCCATCTCGCAGTAAACCCGCCTCCACTTTACGTAATCCGTATGGAGCAAAGTTTGCAATACCATTGGTGTGAGGAATATAATTACAGATAAAATCAAATAGAATCTTTGGAGTGACTTGATTCCCTAAAATTTTATAAAGTAAGCTGTTTTTGTCACGATTAGGATCAATTGCCGGCGCACATCCAAAAAATGTAGCTAGCGATAAACCGCGATATGGTGACATCAATGTGCGGTCTGCAGTTAATACAATTTTTGGAGTACCCATTACCTTCAAGCGAATAATTTCATGATTTATTTTAAACCTTGCTAGTTAAATCTAATAATTTTCCAATATTCCAGCCTTATTTCTGTGAAAATGTCCAAATTCTTTGTTAGATAGTAAATGAGGGCCATCAAATATTGTGCCGTCTCTACATACCAAGTCTTCTCCAACACAACAGCTTCCACAGATTCCAACGCCACATTTCATCATACGCTCAAGACTGGCCTGAACAAAAAGTCCTTTAGAATGTGCCAATTGTACAGTTTTGTACATCATTATTTCAGGACCGCATGTATACACAGCATTAAAACGAATTTCACTAACTAGTTTTTTTACCACCTCAGTAACATATCCTCGCTCACCATAGGTTCCATCATCAGTGCTAACAATTACTTGATGAGAATTTTTATCAAGCAGGCTATTTGCCAAGTCTTCAAAGAAAACCTCATCTTTTGATTTTGCACCAATTAAGAGAGTGACATCATCATCAGGTTTAAGAAAAGTCAGCAATCTCATCATTGGAACCAGACCAGTGCCGCCACTAACTAGCAATAGTTTGCCTTGTTTTAAATCAAAAGAGTTCCCATAAGGTCCCCTCACACCAATTTGTTGTCCCACTTTAACATTAAACAATCCTGTTGATGCATGACCATGTTTCCTTACTGTGAAAGCTGCCTTACCAGATTCCCTTGAGATCATCACACTCATCGGTAATTCGTTGATTCCAGGAATCCAAACCATTGCAAATTGGCCAGGTAAAACAGAAGACATTACATCGTCAGAGAAAACCAAAGTTCTAACAGTAGGAGTTTCATCAATTACCTCTTCAATTGTACAAATTTTTGGGTGATTATGATTTCTTTGCAAGGCCCTTCATTTCCTCTAGTGTTGAATAATTTTTTCTTTCCATGTACTTCAGTACACCTTTGTTAATATCATTAAAAACATGTATCCAGTTTTCACCAATTGCACTTCCCAATTGAATTGCAGAAGATCCTGCCAAAATAAATTCAACAGCATCTTCCCATGTAGATATTCCGCCGCATCCAATTATAGGAATATCATATTTTGAAGAAATTTCATAAACACATCGCAAAGCAATGGGTTTGATTGGAGTGCCAGACAACCCGCCAAATTTGTTACTCAGAATTGGTCTTTGAGTTTCAACATCAATTGCCATTGCTCTAACTGTATTGATTGCAGTGATTGCGTCAATTCCAGAATCTATTGCCGCACTTACAGTAGTAAGATAGTGAGTTGTCCCCAATCCCACTTTGGCAATAACTGGCACGTTGGTGGAATTTTTTACGGTACTGACAATTTTTTTTACTAATTCTGGATCATCGCCTACTTCAAGTCCAACTTTAGCAACATGAGGACATGATAGATTCAACTCGTATGCAGTAATTTTGCAATTTTTAAATTCTTTAATCATCATCTCAAAGTCTTGAGGAATAGAGCCTACCAAACTAACAATGATTGGAACATCTTTGTTTGGTTCTATTATTTTTGCAAAATTTGGAGCCCCAGGATTTGACAATCCCACAGCATTAATCCATCCACCACCGTTTACGCTAAAGATGGTAGGATTTGGATAACCATCCCATGGTTCGGTACTGAGTGATTTAGTAACAACTGCGCCTGCGCCTGCACGATAAAGTCGATTAAATACATCGAGTGAAATACCCAATATCCCAGAGGCCAGCATTACAGGTCTTTCGAGCTGAATTTTTCCTATACAAGTAGCCAAACTAGGTTCCACTTTGAATCATATACAAAGTTTCGAATATAATAGTTGATTGACAAGAATTCTGTACCTTTTTTAAAGGAGACCTAGAATCATCTAGTCATGTATTCTGTAATCTTGACAGAGCTTGGAATCTCAGTTTTTAAAGATGAGAAACTTGAAAAAGCATTTCCTTTCAAAGATTCAGTCAGAGAGTATCTCTCTGTGAAAAAAAAAGAATCAAGATTAATTGAACTTGTAGAGTATCTCCGCCTGATGCAAAGAGGAGTCACAACTAGTGACGAATCATTATTGGTCGTATTGAAAAAAAATTCCATTGATGCACAAATTATGGAAGAATCTCAATTAGAAAAGATTCAAGCAATAAAACCTCAAATAATTATTGACTCCGGATTTGCACAAAATTTGGCAGATGCATTAACTAAATTAAGAGAATTTGCAATGGGATTGTCTTCATCAAAAGTAACCGAAGTTTCAGAGAGTCCAGATCTGCACATCATTCAGGCAATAAACTCACTTGACGAGATTGATAAAATTTCTAATGCACTTAGCTCAAGATTACGGGAGTGGTATGGGTTACATTTTCCAGAATTAGATAACATTATAGACAGCATTAATGGTTATGCGCAAATTGTTTTGGCCGGAAAACGTGAGTCATTAACAAAAAAAGTCTATGAAGATGCAGGATTTCCAGATTCAAAAGCAGAGATGATTTCTTTGATTGCATCAAAAAGTAGAGGTGGAGATATTTCAGATGTCAATTTAGCAATTGTTCAGTCCATTGCAAAACAAATTCTAGATTTCCATGATTTGCGAAAAAAACTAGAAGATCATGTTGAATCAGAAATGCAAACTATTGCACCAAACATCACTGTAATTCTAGGAGCTGCAGTTGGTGCAAGAATATTGGGAAGAGCTGGAAGTCTAAAAAAATTAGCATCAATGCCTGCAAGTACAATTCAAATAATTGGGGCAGAAAAAGCACTTTTCAGATCATTAAAGACAGGAGCTCAACCACCAAAACATGGATTGTTGTTCCAACATGCAATGGTCCATGCCGCTCCTAGATGGCAGAGAGGAAAAATTGCCAGAGCAATTGCTGCAAAAGCAGCCATAGCGGCAAGAGTTGATGTCTATGGAGAAGGAATCAACAAAACTTTACTTGAAAAACTTAACGTTAGAGTAGACGAAATTGGTAAAAAATATGAAAACCCAACCGAGAAAGAAACCAGTAAACCCGAATCATTCAGACGAGATGAAGGTGGAGATTCTAGAAGAAGAGAAGGTGGATTCAGAAGTGAAGGTGGAGATTCTAGAAGAAGAGAAGGTGGATTCAGAAGTGAGGGTGGAGATTCTAGAAGAAGAGAAGGTGGATTCAGAAGTGAAGGTGGAGATTCTAGAAGAAGA